>Ga0310345_10001462_pt1 | contig 26237 bp, 26 predicted proteins | sample HC15DNA20500_MG_FD_204667 | JGI IMG/M metagenome (GOLD analysis project Ga0310345, IMG submission 204667) | Marine microbial communities from station ALOHA, North Pacific Subtropical Gyre - HC15-DNA-20-500_MG | ecosystem: Environmental > Aquatic > Marine > Oceanic | place: Pacific Ocean: North... | reverse complement strand
CCCGAGAAGGTCAGCGCCTACGAATGCGGCTTCAACGCCTTCGACGACGCGCGGATGAAGTTCGACGTGCGGTTCTATCTCGTCTCGATCCTGTTCATCATCTTCGACCTCGAAGTGGCCTTCCTGTTCCCGTGGGCGGTGGCCTTCGGCGAGGTGTCGATGCTGGCGTTCTGGTCGATGATGGTGTTCCTCGGCGTGCTGACCATCGGCTTCGCCTACGAATGGAAGAAGGGGGCTCTCGAATGGGAGTGATGACCGGCGCCAATACGGCGGGGGCCGACCGCGAGGTCGCCACGCAGAACCTCAACCGCGAGCTGACCGACAAGGGCTTCCTCGTCACCTCGACCGCGGACATGATCAACTGGGCGCGCACCGGCTCGCTGCACTGGATGACCTTCGGTCTGGCCTGCTGCGCCGTCGAGATGATGCACACCTCGATGCCGCGCTACGATCTCGAGCGCTTCGGCACCGCGCCGCGCGCCTCCCCGCGCCAGTCCGACCTGATGATCGTCGCCGGCACGCTGACCAACAAGATGGCCCCGGCGCTGCGCAAGGTCTACGACCAGATGCCCGAGCCGCGCTACGTGATCTCGATGGGCAGCTGCGCCAATGGCGGCGGCTATTACCATTACAGCTACTCGGTGGTGCGCGGCTGCGACCGGATCGTGCCCGTGGACGTCTACGTTCCCGGCTGCCCGCCGACCGCCGAGGCGCTGCTCTACGGAATCCTGCAGCTGCAGCGCAAGATCCGCCGCACCGGCACGATCGTCCGCTGAGGCCCCGCCGGCGCGACCATGCGCCGGCCAAGACCATTTTTTCGGGGGAATCGCCATGAGCGAGGCACTGAACGACCTGGGCGCGCATCTCGAAGCCAAGCGACCCGACTGCGTGACCGGTTGGGAGATCGCCTTCGGCGAGCTCAACGTCACCGTGACGCCAGAGGCGATCCCCGGTTTCGTCGAGCTGCTGAAGACCGACCCGACCTGCCGCTTCTCGACGCTCGTCGACATCACCGCCGTGGACTACCCCGGCCGCGAGAAGCGCTTCGACGTGGTCTACCACTTCCTGTCGATGTACCAGAACCAGCGCATTCGCCTGCGCGCGCAGGTGCGCGAGGACGAGATGGTGCCCTCGATCATCGAGATCCACCCCTCGGCCAACTGGTTCGAGCGCGAGGTGTTCGACATGTTCGGCATCCTGTTCTCGGGCCATCCGGACCTGCGCCGAATCCTCACCGATTACGGCTTCCGCGGCTTTCCGCTGCGCAAGGACTTCCCGACCACGGGCTATACCGAGGTGCGCTTCGACGAAGTGCAGAAGCGGGTGGTCTACGAGCCGGTGAAGCTGGTGCAGGAATACCGCCAGTTCGATTTCATGAGCCCGTGGGAAGGCGCGCAATACGTGCTTCCGGGGGATGACAAGGCTGCCGAAACCGGCGCGAAGGGGTAAGTCATGGACGGCTCGACCATCAACGCCAAGGGCTTCGAAGACACGAAGACCGGCGAGCAGAAGATCCGCAACTTCAACATCAACTTCGGGCCCCAGCACCCGGCGGCGCACGGCGTGCTGCGCCTCGTGCTCGAGCTCGACGGCGAGATCGTCGAGCGCTGCGATCCGCATATCGGCCTGCTGCATCGCGGCACCGAGAAGCTGATGGAAAGCCGCACCTACCTGCAGAACCTGCCCTATTTCGACCGGCTCGACTACGTGGCGCCGATGAACCAGGAGCATGCCTGGTGCCTGGCCATCGAGCGGCTGACCGGCACCGAGGTGCCGCGCCGCGCCTCGCTGATCCGCGTGCTCTATTCCGAGATCGGCCGGGTTCTCAACCACCTGCTCAACGTCACCACCCAGGCCATGGATGTCGGCGCGCTGACGCCGCCGCTGTGGGGCTTCGAAGAGCGCGAGAAGCTGATGGTGTTCTACGAGCGGGCCTCGGGCGCGCGCCTGCACGCGGCCTATTTCCGGCCCGGCGGCGTGCATCAGGACCTGCCGCCCGAGTTGATCGAGGACATCGATGCCTGGGCCGCGGGCTTCCCGGCCTTCCTCGACGACATCGACGGGCTGCTGACCGAGAACCGCATCTTCAAGCAGCGCAACGTCGACATCGCCGTGGTGACCGAGCAGGAAGCGACCGATTGGGGCTTTTCCGGCGTGATGGTGCGCGGCTCCGGCCTCGCCTGGGACCTGCGTCGCGCGCAGCCCTACGAGTGCTACGACGAGTTCGACTTCCAGATCCCTGTCGGCAAGAACGGCGATTGCTATGACCGCTATCTCGTGCGGATGGCCGAGATGCGCGAGTCGACCAAGATCATCCGGCAGGCCTGTGAGAAGCTCCGCCACGAAAAGGGCGACGTGCTGGCACGTGGCAAGGTCACGCCGCCGACCCGCACGGACATGAAGACCTCGATGGAAGCCTTGATCCATCACTTCAAACTCTACACCGAGGGCTTCCACGTGCCCGCGGGAGAGGTCTACGCTGCGGTCGAAGCGCCCAAGGGCGAGTTCGGCGTCTATCTCGTGGCCGACGGCTCCAACAAGCCGTACCGCGCCAAGCTGCGCGGGCCGGGCTACCTGCATCTGCAGGCGATGGACCACGTGGCTTCCGGCCACCAGCTCGCCGACGTGGCGGCGATCATCGGCACCATGGACATCGTGTTCGGCGAGGTCGACCGCTGAGGCGGCGATCCGAGGCAACCGGCCGGCGGCACTGCCATCGGCCCCAGACAGGACGGGGACGTTCGAAGATGACGGCGATGCGGATGATGATGGCCTTCGTGGCGCTCGGCGCGCTTGGGGCCTGCACGGCCGGGGCGCAGATCGGCGGCATCGGCGCGCAGGGGCGCGTCGGCAGCGTCGGCCCCGCCGCCGCCGCGGCAGCGCCGATGGCACCGGCCGACCGGCTCGTCGCGGCGATCGAGGCGCAGGGCTGCGTGATCACCTCCGACAACGTGGCGCAGGTGCTGCTCAAGGCGAACCTCACGCAGCAGCAGCTGCTGGAGATCGCGCCGCAGCTCTCCGCCCAGGGCCGCGCCGAGGTCTCCGATGGCGGCACCATCCGGGTGTTGACCGAGAACTGCATCTGAGGGCGCGCGCCCTCCTGACATGATCCGCGCCGCCCGACGGGGGGCGCCCAGAACACCGGAACGAGCGAATGCTGCGCAGACTTCACCCCGAACAGCCCGACAGCTTCGCCTTCACCCCGGCCAACCAGGCCTGGGCCGAGGCGCAGATCACGAAATATCCCGAGGGGCGTCAGGCCAGCGCGGTGATCCCGCTGCTGTGGCGTGCGCAGGAGCAGGAAGGCTGGCTGTCGCGCCCCGCGATCGAGGAAGTCGCGCGGATGCTCGACATGGCCTATATCCGGGTGCTCGAGGTCGCGACCTTCTACTTCATGTTCCAGCTGCAGCCGGTCGGCTCGGTCGCGCATATCCAGGTCTGCGGCACGCTGTCCTGCATGCTCTGCGGCTCCGAGGACCTGATGAAGGTCTGCCAGGAGAAGATCGCGAAGAAGCCGCACGAGATATCGGCCGATGGCAAGTTCTCCTGGGAGGAGGTCGAGTGTCTCGGCGCCTGCGCCAACGCGCCGATGGCGCAGATCGGCAAGGACTACTACGAGGACCTGACCACCGAACGGCTGGCCGAGATCATCGACGAGATGGCCGCGGGCCGCGTGCCGACGCCCGGTCCGCAGAACGGCCGCTACGCCGCTGAGCCGATCGACAACCTGACCTCGCTGGCCGAAGGCGCCGAGAACCGTGACGAGCACAACGCCGCCGTCGCGCTCGCCGTGAAGCTGGGCGACACGATCAAGCGGATCGACGGCACCGAGGTGCCCCTGACCACGCCGTGGCAGCGCCAGGACGATCACGAAGCCGAAGGCTACGAGGATCCGCAGGAGCCGATGCCGGCGCATGACCGGCCGGCGGATGCGTCCGGCGTCACCGAGCAGGAGGCCCCGGCCTCGAGCGCGGCCAAGCCGGTCTCCGCCGATTTCCCGGCCGAGGAGCCGCAGGACGCGACCGCCGGTAACGAGGCGCCCGAGGGCGGCAAGCCGATCGCGCCGTCGGGCGAGGCCGCGCCGGCGACCGATGCCGAAGACGCGACCGACGACAAGACCGGCACCGCTGACCCGGCGGCACCGGGCGGCGTCTACAACGCGCCCCGGACGCAGAAACCCGGCGATCCCGCCAAGGATGGCCAGTCCAAGAAGCCTTCGAAAGACGAGTGATGCCAAAGCGCGCTGCCGGATCGGAGCGGAGGGCACGCGGGCCGGTTCGGCCCGCGCATCCGTTTGATTCGACGGCGTTGCGTCCTATGACGAATGACGGGGCGCTAGGCTCCGGCCATCTGGAGGACGCGGCATGAACAACATCGGAAACTGTCGGACCATCAGCATCGGCGGCGCGGCGATTGGCGGGCTGCTGCTGTGGATCCTGCTCGCCTTGGGCGAGCGTGGCTGGTTCTCGTCGCTTCTCATCGCGGCGCTGATCGCCGTGGCGGCGGCGCTGTTGCTTCTGGCGCTGGTCTGCCGCGACGAGGTCGAGGACATGGCCGCCGCGAGCCCGGCACCGCTCGACCAGAAGGCCACCGCTCCCGAGACCGAGGCCGCCCCTGCTGCGACGAAGGAGACGCCCGCGCCCGCGACATCGCCTGCCGGGGACACGGGCGGCCGCGCGGCCTCCAGCGCCGCGCCGGGGCAGGGCGGCAAGCCGGTCGTGAACGACACGGCGGTGCTCGACGACGGCGATGCGGACGCGGAGAGCCGTGAAGATGACCTCGGCGAGGAAGTCGCGCGTACCCAGTCTCTCGACCGCGAAGCCGAGGCCGCGGGGGAACCTGACATGCCCGACGGCGTCGCCGCCGACCTGCGCGAGAAACCCGAACTGCTCGACGCGCCGCAGGGCCAGCCCGACGATCTCAAACAGCTGCGCGGCGTTGGCCCGCGGCTTGAGGAACAGCTGAACCGTCTCGGCGTCTGGCATCTGCGCCAGATCGCTTCCTGGGGCGAAGGCGAGGCGGCCTGGATCGACGATCACCTCGAGGGGTTCAAGGGCCGGATCCAGCGTGACGACTGGATCGGTCAGGCCCGTGAATTGACGAAGGACGAGGCATGAGCGGCGCGGCAGGTCGACGCGCGGCGCTCGTGCTCGCCGGCACCGGCGTGTTCTGGGTGATCGCGATCTTCGCGGGCAACGCCCTCGACCTGCCGCATCGCTGGCGCGGATTGTTCGACCTGATGGCCCTTGCGGGGTTCGTCATGGGATTGTGGATGACATATCAAACCTGGCGCGCGCGCCGGGACGACGAAAGGTGAGCCGATGCTCAAGGATCAGGACCGCATTTTCACCAACATCTACGGGATGCACGACCGCACGCTGAAGGGTGCGCGGGCCCGTGGCCATTGGGACGGCACCGGCGACATCATCAAGAAGGGCCGCGACTGGATCGTCGAGCAGATGAAGGCGTCCGGCCTGCGTGGTCGTGGCGGCGCGGGTTTCCCGACCGGTCTGAAGTGGTCCTTCATGCCCAAGGAAAGCGACGGGCGGCCCGCCTATCTCGTCGTCAACGCCGACGAATCCGAGCCCGGCACCTGCAAGGACCGGGAGATCATGCGCCACGATCCGCACACGCTGATCGAGGGCTGCCTGATCGCCTCCTTCGCGATGAACGCGCATGCGAGCTACATCTACCTGCGCGGCGAGTACATCCGCGAGCGCGAGGCGCTGCAGCAGGCGATCGACGAGTGCTACGATGCCGGGCTTCTGGGCCGCAACGCCGCCGGGTCGGGCTGGGATTTCGATCTCTACCTGCATCACGGCGCCGGCGCCTATATCTGCGGCGAGGAGACCGCGCTGTTGGAGTCGCTCGAAGGCAAGAAGGGCATGCCGCGCATGAAGCCGCCCTTCCCGGCGGGGGCGGGCCTCTATGGTTGCCCGACCACGGTCAACAACGTCGAATCCATCGCGGTCGCGCCGACCATCCTGCGTCGCGGGCCGGAATGGTTCGCAGGCTTCGGTCGTCCCAACAACACCGGCACAAAGCTCTTCGCGATCTCGGGTCACGTCAACAAGCCCTGCGTGGTCGAGGAGGAGATGTCGATCTCCTTCAAGGAGCTGATCGACAAGCATTGCGGCGGCATCCGCGGCGGCTGGAAGAACCTCAAAGGGGTGATTCCGGGCGGCTCCTCGGTGCCGGTGCTGCGCGCCGAGACCATGGAAGACGCGATCATGGATTTCGACTGGCTGCGCGAACAGCGCTCCGGCCTCGGCACCGCCGCCGTCATCGTGATGGACCAGTCCACCGACATGGTGAAGGCGATCTGGCGGCTGTCGAAATTCTACAAGCACGAGAGCTGCGGCCAGTGCACGCCCTGCCGTGAAGGCACCGGCTGGATGATGCGGGTGCTCGAGCGGATGGTGCGCGGCGACGCGGCGATCGAGGAGATCGAGATGCTGCTCGACGTGACCAAGCAGGTCGAGGGTCACACCATCTGCGCGCTCGGCGACGCCGCCGCATGGCCGATCCAGGGCCTGATCCGCAACTTCCGCGACGAGATCGAGGACCGTATTCGCGGTCGTGGCGTCGCGGCGACCATCGCGGCCCAATGACCTGGCGCGACCAGGCGCTGAAGAATTTCGGCGTCTGGCTCGCGGTCTACCCTGCGGTCCTGATCTCCAGCTACCTGTTCTCGTGGCTGGCGCCGGGGGTGCCGCTCTGGCTGGAGATCCTGATCTCCACCGCCTTCACGGTGCCGCTCATCTCCTATGTGGCGGTGCCGTGGGTCGAAAAGCGCCTCGCCCATGCCAAGGGCGAGAGCGCGGCCGAGCTGAAGCGCGAGGAAGCCGAACAGGCCGAGGGCGGCCGCGACGCCTGAGGGCCGGGCGGCGATCCGCCATCGCGAGGCCCCTCTCCACAGCGTGATATTGAATATCGGCCTTCCGGAGCCAAGCTCTCGGCCAGAAGCGCCGGACGGGGGCGAGCAGGTCCCGGAACCGGCCCGATAGGAGAGACCACGCATGACCATCCCGCATCTCGCGCGCACCGCCGCGCTGATCCTCGGCTTTACCATCGCGGCGGGCGCGACGGCGGCGCTGCCGGCGCTGCGCGAGAACGCCAAGATCCGCGACGGGCTGATTTCCACCGCCATCGCCTACGAGATCGGCCGCAAGTGCGACAGCCTCGACTCGCGTTGGCTGACCGGCATCGGCTTTCTCAACTCGCTCCGGAGCCACGCCCTGGATCTGGGCTATACCCGCGCTCAGATCAGCGCCTTCATCGATGACGAGGAGGAAAAGGATCGGCTCGAGGCCGAAGCCCGGGCCATCCTGCGCGAAAAGGGCGGGGTCGAGGGCGACTGGGAGACCTATTGCGAGGTCGGCCGCCGCGAGATGGCGGCGGGCAGCCGGATTGGCACGCTGCTTCAGTAACCCGTCGCCGATCCCATTGATGATGGGCTGTGCGCGCGTGCCGCAGCCCATCCACGCGCCAGAGCGGCATTTTCCCCGTTCCGGCGCGTGGATGCGTCTGGCATCGCCGGGCGAGCCGCGTTAGAACCCCCCTCGATCGCAGCCCCCGACCCGGAGGCATGCGTCCGACGCGAGGAAAGGGGCGGCCTGCCATGTCCGATTTGCGCAAAGTCAGCATCGACGGAAAGGTCATCGAGGTGCCGGGGGCGATGACGCTCATCCAGGCCTGCGAGACCGCGGGGATCGAAATCCCCCGTTTCTGCTATCACGAGCGGCTGAGCATCGCCGGCAATTGCCGCATGTGTCTCGTCGAAGTCGTGGGCGGCCCGCCGAAGCCCGCCGCCTCCTGCGCCATGCAGGTCAAGGATCTGCGGCCCGGGCCCGAGGGCGCGCCGCCGCAGGTCAAGACCAACTCGCCGATGGTCAAGAAGGCCCGCGAGGGGGTGATGGAGTTCCTGCTCATCAACCACCCGCTCGATTGCCCGATCTGCGACCAGGGCGGCGAATGCGACCTGCAGGACCAGGCGATGGCCTACGGCGTCGACTTCTCTCGTTACCGCGAGCCCAAGCGCGCGACCGAGGATCTCGATCTCGGCCCGCTGGTCGAGACGCATATGACGCGCTGCATCTCCTGCACCCGCTGCGTGCGCTTCACCACCGAGGTGGCCGGCATTTCCCAGATGGGCCAGACCGGGCGCGGCGAGGATGCGGAGATCACTTCCTATCTCGGCCAGACGCTCGATTCGAACCTTCAGGGCAACATCATCGACCTGTGCCCGGTGGGCGCGCTGGTCTCCAAGCCCTACGCCTTCAACGCCCGGCCCTGGGAACTGACCAAGACCGAGACCATCGACGTGATGGACGCGCTCGGCTCGTCGATCCGCGTGGACACCAAGGGCCGCAAGGTGATGCGGATCCTGCCGCGCAACCATGACGGCGTGAACGAGGAATGGCTGTCGGACAAGGCGCGCTTCGTCTGGGACGGGCTCGCGCGCCAGCGCCTCGACACGCCCTATATCCGCGAGAATGGCAAGCTGCGCAAAGCCGACTGGCCCGAGGCGCTGGCCGCCGCCGCCGCCGCTATGAAGGGCCGCAAGGTCGCGGGTCTCGTGGGCGATCTCGCCCCGACCGAGGCCGCCTTCGCGCTCAAGCAGCTGATCGAGGGGCAGGGCGGTGTCGTCGAATGCCGCACCGACGGTGCAAAATTGCCTGCTGGCAATCGCTCGGCCTATGTCGGCACGGCCCGGATCGAGGATCTCGACACCGCCAAGCACATCATGCTCGTCGGCACCAACCCCGCCGCCGAGGCGCCGGTGCTCAACGCGCGGATCCGTAAGGCGTGGCTCGCCGGGGCGAATGTCGGCCTGGTCGGCGAACCCGTCGACCTGACTTACGACTACACCCATGTCGGCACCGGCCGCGGGCCGCTGTCCCGGACCATCGAGCACAAGTTCACCCGAATTCTCGACGAGGACTCGGTCGTCATCGTGGGGCAGGGGGCGCTGACCGGCGCCGACGGCGAGGCCGTGCTGTCCTATGCGATGGAGCTGGCGAGCCGGACCAAGAGCAAGTTCATGGTTCTGCACTCGGCCGCGAGCCGGGTGGGCGCCATGGATGTCGGCGCCACCTCCGAGGGCGGCGTCGTGGCCGCGCTCGAAAGCGCCGAGGTGATCTACAACATGGGCGCCGATGAGATCGCGCTGCCCTCGGGCGCCTTCGTGATCTACCAGGGCAGCCATGGCGATCGGGGTGCGCATCGCGCCGACCTGATCCTGCCCGCGGCCGCCTGGGTCGAGGAGCAGGGGCTTTTCGTCAACACCGAAGGGCGCCCGCAACTCGCTCTGCGCGCCGGCTTCGCACCGGGCCAGGCCAAGGAGAACTGGGCGATCCTGCGCGCGCTTTCGGCCGAGCTGGACGCGACCCAGCCCTGGAACAGCCTCGCGCAGCTGCGGCAGGCGCTGGTGGCCGCGCATCCGCATCTGGCGCGGATCGACGAGGTGGCCGAGAACGATTGGCAACCGCTGGAACTCGGCTCGATGGACGAGGCGCTCGGCGATTTCGAGAGCATCGTCGCCGAGCACTACCTGACCAACCCCATCGCCCGTGCCAGCGAGCTGATGGGCGAGCTTGCGGGCAATGCCCGCACCCGCCGGCAGCAGAAGATCGCGGCCGAGTGAGGATGCGGGCCGCCCTCCTCCTGCCCCTGGCGGCCCTGGTGGCCGGCTGCGCCGAGGCGGATGCCTTGGCGGGGCGGGGGGAGCGCGGCGCGCCGCGGCATGACGGCGTCGAGACGCGGCTGCTCGACGGCGACCTCGTGAACTTCCACGTCGCGATGAGCGGCGGCGCCGAGGCCGAGGACGTGATCGCCTATGCGGAATGCGCGGCGGCGCAATATGCGCTGATCCGAGGCTATGGATTTGCCCGTCATGTCCGCACCCAACTCGATGAATCGGCTGGAAACTGGCGCGCCGATGCTGTTTACACCATCTCGCCGGCCCTGCCTGAGGGGCTGCGCACGATCGATGCCGAAGTCACCGTCCAGAACTGCGGACTGAACGGCATCCCGACGGTCTGAGGGAAGCACCATGGTCGAATTCTTCACCGAAACCAGCATCGGAGCCGTGCTGCTGATCCTCGGTCAGTCTCTGCTGCTGATCGTGCCGCTGCTGGTGGCGCTGGCGTTCCTGCTGCTGGTCGACCGCAAGGTCTGGGCCGCGGTGCAGATGCGCAAGGGGCCCAACGTGGTCGGCCCCTTCGGCTTGCTGCAAAGCTTCGCCGACTTCCTGAAATACATCGTCAAGGAGGTGGTCGTGCCCGCCGGCGCCGACCGCTCGGTGTTCTTCCTGGCGCCGATGATCTCCTTCGTGATGGCGGTGATCGCCTGGGCGGTGATCCCCTTCGCCGATGGTTGGGTGCTGGCCGATCTCAACGTGGCGCTGCTCTACGTCTTCGCGGTGTCCTCGCTCGAGGTCTACGGCGTGATCATGGGCGGCTGGGCCTCGAACTCGAAATACCCGTTCCTCGGCTCGCTCCGCTCGGCCGCGCAGATGATCTCCTACGAGGTCTCGATCGGCCTGATCATCGTCGGCATCATCATCTCGACCGGCAGCCTGAACTTCGGCGCCATCGTGGCGGCGCAGGATGGCGATTTCGGCCTGTTCAACTGGTACTGGCTGCCGCATTTCCCGATGCTGTTCCTGTTCCTGATCTCGGCCATGGCCGAGACCAACCGCCCGCCCTTCGACCTGCCCGAAGCGGAATCCGAACTCGTCGCCGGCTACCAGGTGGAATATTCCTCGACGCCGTTCCTGCTGTTCATGATCGGCGAATACGTCGCGATCGTGCTGATGTGCGCGCTGGTGTCGCTGATGTTCTTCGGCGGTTGGCTGTCGCCGATCCCCGGCCTGCCCGACGGCGTGCTGTGGATGGTCCTCAAGATGTTCTTCGTCTTCTTCATCTTCGCGATGGTGAAGGCGATCACCCCGCGCTACCGCTACGACCAGCTGATGCGTCTGGGCTGGAAGGTGTTCCTGCCGCTGTCGCTCGCCTGGGTCGTGATCGTGGCCTTCCTCGCGAAATTCGAGGTCCTCGGCGGGTTCTGGGCCCGCTGGACCCTGGGAGTCTGAGCATGACGCAGATCGACTACACCCGCGCCGCCAAGTATTTCCTGCTTCAGGATTTCGCCAAGGGCATGAAGCTGGGGCTGAAGTACTTCTTCGGCGCCAAGGCGACCGTGAATTACCCGCACGAGAAGGGCCCGCTCTCGGCCCGTTTCCGGGGCGAGCATGCGCTGCGCCGCTACCCCAGCGGGGAAGAGCGCTGCATCGCCTGCAAGCTGTGCGAGGCTGTCTGCCCGGCGCAGGCGATCACCATCGATGCCGAACCGCGCGAGGACGGCTCGCGCCGCACCACGCGCTACGACATCGACATGACCAAGTGCATCTATTGCGGCTTCTGCCAGGAGGCCTGCCCGGTCGACGCGATCGTCGAGGGGCCGAACTTCGAATACTCGACCGAGACCCGCGAGGAGCTCTACTACGACAAGGAAAAGCTGCTGGCGAATGGCGACCGTTGGGAAGCCGAGATCGCCCGCAACCTCGAGCTCGACGCGCCGTACCGCTGAGGACCACGCCGTGACCGATCAGAACCCCTTCGCGCAGATGATGAAGATGGGCCAGGACTGGGCCCGTCGGATGAATCCCGCGCTCGAGAGCTTCACGCCGAAGGGCTTCGAGCAGCTCTGGCCGACCATGCCCAAGGAGATGATGGAGGCGTTCATGGGACGCACCCTCAACCCCGAGGGGCTCGACGCCAAGACCCGGCTGCTGCTGACGCTGACCGGTCTAACCATCCTCGGCGCCCAGGCCGAGGCCCAGATCCGCCTCACCGTGCGCCACGCGCGGGAGGCGGGCGCCACGAAACAGGAGATCGCCGAGACCATCGCCCAGGCGGGGATGTTCGGCGGCGTGCCCGCGATGACCAAGGCGATGGAACTCGCCACCGAGGTCATGGACGAGGACACCGGAAAGGACACCGCACGATGACCGCCGCCGCCATCATCTTCTACCTCTTCGCGCTGTCGACCATCGTCGGCGGGCTGTTCACCGTGATCGCCCGCAACCCGGTGCACTCGGTGCTGTGGCTGATCCTCGCCTTCCTGAGCTCGGCGGGGCTGTTCATCCTGGTCGGTGCCGAATTCGTGGCGCTGCTTCTGGTCATCGTCTATGTCGGCGCCGTCGCGGTGCTGTTCCTCTTCGTGGTGATGATGCTCGACGTCGATTTCGCCGAGCTGAAGGCGGAGATGGCGAAATACATGCCGCTGGCGCTGCTGATCGGCGTCATCCTCCTGATGCAGCTGGCCCTGGCCTTCGGCGTCTGGGACTACTCCGAGGGCTATGACGAGCGCCTCGCCGCGCCCTTTGTCTTCGACGTTGAGAACACGCAGCTGCTCGGCCTGCTGATCTACGATCGCTACATCCTGCTGTTCCAGCTCGCGGGCCTCGTGCTGCTGGTGGCGATGATCGGCGCGATCGTGCTGACGATGCGGCACCGCAAGGACGTGAAGCGGCAGGACATCCTGGCGCAGATGTATCGCGATCCGGCCAAGACGCTGGAACTCAAGGACGTGAAGCCCGGCCAGGGCCTCTGATAGACCGCGAACGGGCCAAAGCCCGGAGGGACACTGATGGACGCTTATCTCGCTGAAGCCCCGATAGGGCTCGAACATTATCTCACCGTCGCGGCGGCGCTGTTCGTCATCGGCATCTTCGGGCTGTTCCTGAACCGCAAGAACGTCATCATCATCCTGATGTCGATCGAGCTGATGCTGCTCGCGGTGAACATCAACTTCGTCGCCTTCTCGGCCTATCTGGGCGACCTGGTCGGGCAGGTCTTCACGCTCTTCGTGCTGACCGTCGCGGCCGCCGAGGCGGCGATCGGCCTCGCCATTCTGGTCTGCTTCTTCCGGGTCCGCGGCACCATCGACGTCGAAGACGTCAACGTGATGAAAGGCTGAGGGGCGCATGGAAACGATCATCCTCTTCGCGCCCCTCGTCGGCGCACTGATCGCGGGCTTCGGCTGGCGGCTGATCTCCGAGGCGGGCGCGCAATGGGTCGCCACCTCGCTGGTCGGCCTGTCCTGCCTGCTGTCGTGGATCGTGTTCCTCGGCCATGACGGCCAGATGGAGCAGATCCAGATCCTGCGCTGGATCGAGAGCGGCTCGCTCTCGACCGACTGGGCGATCCGGCTCGACCGTCTGACCGCGATCATGCTGATCGTGATCAACACGGTCTCGTTCCTCGTGCACCTCTACAGCTTCGGCTACATGGCGCATGACGAGAACTTCCGCCCCGGCGAAAGCTACCGGCCGCGCTTCTTCGCCTATCTGTCCTTCTTCACCTTCGCGATGCTCGCGCTGGTGACCGCCGACAACCTCGTGCAGATGTTCTTCGGCTGGGAAGGCGTCGGCGTCGCATCCTACCTGCTAATCGGCTTCTACTACCGCAAGCCTTCGGCCAATGCCGCCGCGATGAAGGCCTTCATCGTCAACCGCGTCGGCGATTTCGGCTTCGCGCTCGGGATCTTCGCGCTGTTCTTCCTCGCGGATTCGATCAACTTCTCCGACATCTTCGCCGCGGCGCCGGTGATGGCTCGGATGGAACTCGAATTCCTCGGCCTGGAGTTCCGGGCACTCGAGATCGTCTCGCTGCTGCTGTTCATCGGCGCGATGGGCAAGTCGGCGCAGCTGCTGCTCCACACCTGGCTCCCCGACGCGATGGAAGGCCCGACCCCGGTGTCGGCGCTGATCCATGCCGCGACCATGGTGACTGCTGGCGTGTTCCTGGTCTGCCGGATGTCGCCGATCCTCGAATTCGCGCCCGACGCCAAGGCGATCATCGTCTTCATCGGCGCCACCACCGCCTTCTTCGCCGCGACCGTGGGTCTGGTGCAGAACGACATCAAGCGCGTGATCGCCTATTCGACCTGTTCGCAGCTTGGCTACATGTTCGTGGCGGCCGGTTCGGGCGTCTACTCGGTGGCGATGTTCCACCTCTTCACCCACGCCTTCTTCAAGGCGCTGCTGTTCCTCGGGGCCGGCTCGGTCATCCATGCGATGCATCATGAGCAGGACATGCGGAACTATGGCGGTCTGCGGAAGAAGATCCCCTATACCTTCTGGGCGATGATGATCGGCACGCTGGCGATCACCGGCGTCGGCATTCCGCTGACCCATTTCGGCTTCGCTGGCTTCCTGTCGAAGGACGCGATCATCGAAAGCGCCTATGCCGGTGCCACACCCTATGCCTTCTGGCTCCTGGTGATCGCCGCCGCGATGACGAGCTTCTATTCCTGGCGGCTTATCTTCATGACCTTCTTCGGCAAGCCGCGCGGCGATCATCACACGCATGACCATGCGCATGAGAGCCCCGGCACGATGCTGGTCCCGCTGGGCGTGCTGTCGCTCGGGGCGGTCCTCGCCGGCATGCTGTGGTACGGGCCCTTCTTCGGCGATCACGCCCGGGTCACGCAGTATTTCGGCATTCCGTCGGCCCATGCCGAGGCCGGTGACGGCCATGGCGAGGGCGTCGTTGCCGCGACCGATGAGCTGGCCGAGGGCGATCTCGAGCACGCCGCCGAGGCGGTGGCCGAGGAAGATGCGGGCCATGCCGTCGAGGCCGATGGTCATGGCGCCGTCGCCACGATCGCGGCGCCGGGGCAGGGGGCGATCTACATGGCGCCCGACAACCACGTCCTCGACGACGCGCACCACGCGCCGGTTTGGGTCAAGGTCAGCCCCTTCGTCGCCATGCTGCTTGGTCTGAGCCTCGCCTGGCTGATGTATATCCGCCGTCCGGAGCTGCCCGCGCAGCTCGCAGCGAACCAGCGGCCGCTCTACAACTTCCTGCTCAACAAGTGGTACTTCGACGAGCTTTACGACTTCGTCTTCGTTCGGCCCGCGCAGGCCATCGGCCGGTTCTTCTGGACCAAGGGCGACGGCAGCGTCATCGACGGCGGCATCAACGGCGTGGCGATGGGCATCGTGCCCTTCTTCACCCGCCTCGCCGGCCGCGCGCAGAACGGATACGTCTTTACCTACGCCTTCGCGATGGTTCTGGGCCTGGCCCTGATCCTGACCTGGATGACCTTGGCCGGGGGGGCCGAATAACAGATGGGCAACCTTCTCTCTCTGACCACCTTCATCCCGCTTCTGGGCGCCGGCATCCTCGCGCTGTTCCTGCGCGGCGATGACGTGGCCGCGCAGCGCAACGCCAAGTGGGTGGCACTGGCCACCACCGTCTTCACCTTCGTGGTGTCGCTGTTCATCCTTACGGGCTTCGACGCCGAGGCGCCGGGCTTCCAGTTCGTCGAGGATCGCCAGTGGCTCTTGGGCATGCGCTACAAGCTCGGCGTCGACGGCATCTCGCTTCTGTTCGTGATGCTGACCACCTTCCTGATGCCGCTCGTCATCGCCGCCTGCTGGGACGTGTCGCACCGGGTCAAGGAATACATGATCGCCTTCCTGGTGCTCGAGACGCTGATGATCGGCGTGTTCGTGGCGCTAGACCTCGTGCTGTTCTACCTGTTCTTCGAAGCGGGCCTGATCCCGATGTTCCTGATCATCGGCATCTGGGGCGGCAAGGACCGCATCTATGCGAGCTTCAAGTTCTTCCTCTACACCTTCCTCGGCTCGGTGCTGATGCTGGTGGCGATGGTGGTGATGTTCGCGCAGGCGGGCACGACCGACATCCCGACGCTGATGGGCTACAACTTCTCGTCCGAGAGCTTCCCGATCCTTGGGGTGCAGATCGTCGGCGGCGTGCAGACGCTTCTGTGGTTCGCGTTCTTTGCCAGCTTCGCGGTGAAGATGCCGATGTGGCCGGTCCATACCTGGCTGCCCGACGCCCACGTGCAGGCGCCGACCGCCGGTTCGGTCGTTCTGGCCGCGATCCTGCTGAAGATGGGGGGCTACGGCTTCCTGCGCTTCTCGCTGCCGATGTTCCCGGTCGCGTCCGATATCTGGGCACCGCTGGTACTGTGGCTCTCGGCCATCGCCATCGTCTACACCTCGCTGGTGGCGCTGGTGCAGAAGGACATCAAGAAGCTGATCGCCTATAGCTCGGTCGCCCATATGGGCTTCGTCACCGCCGGCATCTTCGCACTGAACCAGCAAGGCCTCGACGGCGCGGTGTTCCAGATGATCAGCCACGGCTTCATCTCCGGCGCGCTCTTCCTTGGCGTCGGCGTGATCTACGACCGGATGCACACCCGCGACATCGACGCCTATGGCGGCCTCGTGAACCGGATGCCGGCCTATGCTGCGGTGTTCATGCTGTTCACCATGGCCAATGTCGGCTTGCCGGGCACCAGCGGCTTCGTCGGCGAATTCCTGACGCTGATGGGCATGTTCCAGGCCAACACCTGGGTCGCGGCGGTGGCCACCACCGGCGTCATCTTCTCGGCGGCCTACGCGCTCTATCTCTACCGCCGGGTCGTCATGGGCGACCTGATCAAGGAAAGCCTGAAGTCGATCACCGACATGACCGCCCGCGAGAAGTGGATCTTCGCGCCGCTCGTCGTCATGACGATCCTGCTCGGCGTCTATCCGAGCCTCGTCACCGACATCACCGGACCGAGCGTCGCGGCGCTCGTGGACCAGGTCGAGGTCGCGGTCGCGGCGCATGGCTCCGAGAGCGCCATCGCCTCGGCCGAGGTCGCGGCCCCGGCACAGCACTAAGGACCAGGACACATGTTCTCACTCGATCTCCAGACCGTCCTGCCCGAGGTGATCCTCTCGGTCTATGCGATGGTCGCGCTCATGGCGGGCGTCTACACCACCAAGGACAAGTCCGCCGGTCTCCTGATCTGGGCGACCGCGGCGATGTTCGCGCTCGTCGCGTTCCTGATCGCCACCCGGGAGGGCACCGACCCGGCCTTCTTCGGCAGCTTCGTCGATGACGGCTTCGCCCGTTTCTCCAAGGTGACGATCCTGCTCTCGGCCGCCGTGGTGCTGGTGATGAGCCAGGAATACCTGGCGCGTCGCAACCTGCTGCGGTTCGAGTACCCGGTACTCGTGGCCCTTGCCGTGGTCGGCATGATGGTGATGGTTTCGGCCGGCGACCTGATGGTGCTCTACATGGGCATCGAACTGCAGTCGCTCGCCATGTATGTCGTGGCATCGCTGCGCCGCGACAGCGAGAAATCGACCGAGGCCGGCCTCAAGTACTTCGTGCTGGGTGCGCTCAGCTCGGGCCTGATGCTCTACGGCGCCTCGCTGGTCTACGGCTTCGCCGGCACCACCCAGTTCGAGGGCATCTTTCTGGCGACCGCCGTGGACGTGCCGCTCGGTCTGATCTTCGGCCTCGTCTTCCTGCTGGTGGGTTTCGCCTTCAAGGTCTCGGCCGCGCCGTTCCACATGTGGACCCCCGACGTCTACGAGGGCGCGCCGACCCCCGTGACCGCCTTCATGGCGACCGCGCCCAAGATGGCCGCCATCGCGCTCTTCGCCCGGGTCGTCTTCGACGGCTTCGGCGGCGTGGTCGGCGACTGGCAGCAGATCGTGGCCTTCTTGTCGGTGGTCTCGGTGTTCTGGGGTGGCGTCGCCGCGATCGGACAGACCAACATCAAGCGCCTGATGGCCTATTCCTCGATCGCCCATATGGGCTTTGCGCTGATGGGCCTCGCCTCGGGCACCGCCTTCGGCGTGCAGGCGATGCTGATCTACATGGCGATCTACGTCATCATGAACATCGGCACCTTCGCTTTCATCCTGTCGATGGAGCGCGACGGCCGCCCGGTGACCGACATCGGCGCGCTGCACATGTATTCGCGCTATGCGCCGATGCGCGCACTGGCGATGCTGGTGCTGCTGTTCTCGCTCGCCGGCGTGCCGCCGATGGTCGGCTTCTTCGGCAAGCTCTACGTGCTGCGCGCGGCCTATGAGGGCGGGCTGACCTGGCTCGCGGTGCTCGGCGTGATCGCCTCGGTGATCGGTGCCTTCTACTACCTGCGCATCGTCTACTACATGTATTTCGGCGAAGAGCGCGAGGCACTCGACACCGGCACCTCGCCGCTGCTCTGGGGCGTCCTCATGGCCTCGGCCGCCGTGATGGTGTTCGGCGTCATCAACCTCTTCGGCATCGAGCCCCTGGCCGCTGCCGCGGCGGCGACCCTTGTCAACTGACGCCACATCCCGCGGGCTCTGGCCCGAGGGGTGGGAACGGGTCGTGCTCGACACCGTCGACAGCACCATGGCCGAGGCCGCGCGACGCGCGGCCTCTGGCCTTGCCGGCCCCACCTGGATCATGGCGCATCAGCAGACGTCGGGCCGCGGCCGCCGTGGCCGCGACTGGTCGAGCCAGCCCGGCAATCTTGCCGCGACGCTGGTCTACAAGCCCGAGGCCACGCCCGCCGAGGCCGCGCGTCGGAGCTTCCTTGCCGCGGTGGCGCTGTTCGAAGCGCTGGCGATCCATGTCGACCGGACCCGACTATCGCTAAAATGGCCCAACGACGTGCTGCTCGACGGCGGCAAGGTCGCGGGCATCCTGCTGGAAAGCGCCGGACAAGGGCCCTATGTCGACTGGCTCGCCATCGGCGTCGGGGTGAACCTCGCCTCGCGCCCGGCGGGGCTGCGCGACGCGGCCTTTCCGCCCATCGCGGTCGCCGATAACGGCGGGCCGCTGGTCGATCCGGAGGAGTTCCTGACCCACCTCGCCGATGCCTTCGCCACTGAAGAGGGCAAGCTCGACGCCTTCGGTTTCGGGCGGATTCGCGAGGATTGGCTGCGCCACGCGGCTCGGCTGGGCGAGGTGATCACCGCGCGCACCGGCGCCGACGAGATCACCGGTGTGTTCGAGAATGTGGACGAGGCCGGCAACCTGATGCTCAGGACGCCCAAGGGCCTGCGCGCGATCAGCGCCGCCGACGTGTTTTTCTGAAGGTCCCGAAATGCTACTCGCCATCGATTGCGGCAACACCAACACCGTGTTCTCGATCTGGAACGGTACCGAGTTCCTCGCCACTTGGCGCACCTCGACCGAGTGGCAGCGCACGGCCGACCAGTATTTCGTCTGGCTCTCGACGCTGATGAAGATGCGCGGCATCGAGGCCGAGATCGACGAGATGATCATCTCCTCGACCGTGCCGCGCGTGGTGTTCAACCTGCGGGTCTTGGGCGACCGCTACTTCAACTGCCGCCCGCTCGTGGTCGGCAAGCCTGACTGCCGCCTGCCGGTGGCGCCGCGCGTCGACGCGGGCACCCAGGTCGGTCCCGACCGGCTAGTGAACACGGTGGGCGCTTGGGACCGGCATGGCGGCGACATCGTCGTGGTGGATTTCGGCACGGCGACCACCTTCGACGTTGTGGATACCGATGGCGCCTATGTCGGCGGCGTCATCTCGCCCGGCGTGAACCTGAGCCTCGAGGCGCTGCACCAGGCGGCGGCGGCGCTGCCGCATGTCGATGTGAGCAAGCCCGAGAAGGTCATCGGTACCAACACGGTCGCCTGCATGCAGTCGGGCATCTTCTGGGGCTATGTCGGCCTCGTACGCGGCATATGCGACCGCATCCGGGCGGAGCGCGACCGTCCGATGAGGATCATCGGAACCGGGGGGCTTGCGCCTCTCTTCGCGCAGGGCGACATGCTCTTCGACGATATCGAAGACGATTTGACGATGCACGGGCTGACCGTCATCCACAGCTACAACAAGGAGACCGCATGAGCGGCGAAAGACTGATCTACCTTCCTCTCGGCGGCGCCGGCGAGATCGGCATGAACGCCTATGTCTACGGCTACGGCAAACCGGGGCAGGAACGGCTGATCGTCGTCGATCTCGGCGTGACCTTCCCCGACATGGACACGACCCCGGGCGTCGATCTCATCATGCCCGACATCTCGTGGCTCGAGGCGCGCAAGGATCGCATCGACGCGATCTTCATCACCCACGCGCATGAGGACCATGTCGGCGCGGTCGGCCATTTCTGGAAGCGCCTCGGCGCCACGATCCACGCGCGCAAGTTCACCGCAGCGATCGCGCGTCACAAGCTCGACGAGCATGGCGCCCCCGAAAGCATCCTGAACGTGGTCGAGCCCTGGCCGGCGACGGTCGATGCCGGGCCGTTCAAGGTGGGCTTCGTGCCGATCAGCCACTCGATCCCCGAAAGCTCGGGCCTCGTGATCGACAGCCCCGAGGGCCGGGTGCTGCATTCGGGCGATTTCAAGGTCGACCACACTCCGGTCGTGGGCGAGCCCTTCAACCCCGACCTCTGGTCCGAGATCTCCAAGGGTGGCGTCAAGGCGCTGATCTGCGACTCGACCAACGTGTTCTCGCCGTTGCCGGGCCGTTCCGAGGCGACGCTGGCGCCCGAGATCGAGAAGCTGATCGCGGCGCAGCCGGGCATGGTGGTGGCCACGACCTTCGCCTCGAACGTGGCGCGTCTCAAGACCATCGCGATCGCCGCCGACCGGGCCGGGCGCACCGTCTGCCTGCTGGGGCGCGCCATGCGCCGCATGGTCGAGACCGCGACCGAATGCGGGCTGCTGCACGGCTTTCCTAAGACCGTGGGCCCGGAAGAGGCCGCTTCGATCCCGCGCGAGAACCTGCTCTTGCTGGTCACCGGCAGCCAGGGCGAGCGCCGTGCGGCCAGCGCACAGCTGGCGCAGGGCTCCTATCTCGGGCTGAAGCTGCAGGAGGGCGACAGCTTCCTGTTCTCCTCGCGCACCATCCCGGGCAACGAGCGCGGCGTGATCAAGATCATGAACCAGCTGTCCGAGAAGGGCGTGGACGTGATCGAGGACACGCATGGCCTCTTCCACGTCTCGGGCCACGCCAACCGGCCTGACCTTCAGCTGCTGCATGACATCGTGCGGCCGCAGTTCCTCGTGCCGATGCATGGCGAGCACCGCCATCTGCGTGAGCACGTGAAGCTCGGCCTCGAGCGCGGGTTGCCGGGCATCGTCGCGGTCAACGGCATGATGCTCGACCTGTCGGGCAACGCGCCGAAGGTGGCCGAGTACATCGACACCGGTCGCAGCTATCTCGACGGTTCGGTGATGATCGGCGCGATGGACGGCATCGTGCGCGACCGGATCCGGATGGCGCTCAACGGCCATGTCACCGTGACCATGATCATCGACGAGAACGACGAGCCGCTCGGCGATCCGTGGTGCGAGATCATGGGCCTGCCCGAGAAGGGCCGCTCGAACGCGCCGCTGGTGGAGACGCTCGAAGGCGACCTGGCCCAGTTCGTCAACAAGGCGGGCCGCCGGATGCTGCGCGACGAGGACAAGCTCGACCGCGAACTCAAGCGCATCGCGCGCTCGACCACCCAGGCCGAGACCGGCAAGAAGCCCGAGGTCAACGTCGTGGTGAGCAGGCTGAGCTGATCCCGGGAGGGGGACGGGTGCATCGCGCGCTCGTCCCCCCGATGGGCCGCTCGCAAAGGCGAGCGGCGAAGCCGTCTGGAGCGCTGTGATGACGGGGCTACTCAAGGTCGAGACGATCCCCGAGGCGGCGATCATTCCCCTGGCGTCGCTATGGCACGATGGCTGGCACGAGGCGCATGATCATCTCGTGCCGCCATACGACGCCGCGATCCGCTCCCGAGGACGTTTCGCGGATCGACTTCGCCGTGAGCACCCGTCCGGACGAATGGTCCGGCTGGAAGATCGGCCGGTCGGCCTTTGCCTGATCAGCGGGTCCGAGATCTCGCAGCTATTCGTTGCCGCATCCGCGCGGCGCTGCGGCGTCGGCCAAGTGTTGCTTGCCGATGCGGAGCGACGCATGGCGCTGTCCGGCCACGACGAAGCCTGGCTCACGGTGGTGCGGGGCAATGACCCGGCGCGCGGCTTCTACGAGCGACATGATTGGCGGCGCGACGGGCTGACCACGATCGAGATCGAGCACGGCCGGATGTCCTCTATCTTTGGCGATTTGCCAAGACGGTCACGTGCTGACGGTGGTGCTGGGCGGACGCGCCGTGCCTCCGGTCCTGAGGTCCGGCCGTTAGCCGCTGCACACATAGACAGCGCCGCCGATCACCACGACCGACGCGGCGGCGGCGCCGAGCGCGACGGGGCCGGTCAGGGCAGCGGTGACGCCGGGCGCGGCGGTGCCGATGCTGGTGGCGAGCCATTCCGCCGTTCCCTTCAGAACCAGCGCGCCCGAGCTGTGCAGCAGTCGCTCAGGCTCGGCCACGGCCTCGGCGGGTGTCGGCGGCGGCGCCAGCATCAGCCCGGCCAGGGTGGTGCCGGTATCGACCGCGGCATTGACCCGGTCGCAGGTGGTGACGCTGCATTGCGCGGTCGTGCCACGCGTGACGGGCACCAGCAACCAACCATCATCGTCGGGATCGGGCTGGAGGCAGTAGCCGTCGGTTTCCTCGGGAGGCAGCTCCACCGCGAGATAGGTGAACAGCACCCGGCTGTCGCAGGCGGGCGGGCTGCCCCATGCCTTGTTCCAGACCTTGCCGGGCCAGCGCGACATTCGCTCGCGCGTGCCCAGCTCGGTCTCGAAATCGATGGAATCATCGTAGGTCACGACCGTCTCGCGGCCGTTGACCGAGGCGCGGCAATGCGTCTCCTCGGCCTGCGCGGGCAGGGCCGGGATCGCGGCGGCGAGAGCGAGGGAAAGAAGGACCCGCATCGTGGTGACGCGCCTCAGCCGGCGCGCCGCTCCTCGAAGCTCTTGAGGATGAAGGCGGGCGTGTCTTCGCCCATGCCTACGACCTCTTCTTCGCGGGTCTCCTGGCGACGACGATCGCGGCCCTGATGGCTCCGCTGGCCACCGCGCTGCTCGTTGCGGCGGGGCTCGACGGGGGCGGGCTCGGCGACCTTCTCCGGCTTGGGCTCGGGCGCCTGCTCGATCTTGGGCTCCGGCTTCGCCTCGGCTTCGGGTTTGGCCTCGACCGGCTTCGGAGCCGCGGTTTCGGGCTTGGCCTCGGGCTTCACCTCGTCGCGGCTGCGCGACCGGCTGCGCGAGCGGGAACGACGCGGGCGCTCCTCATCGCCTGCGGCCTCGGTGGCGGGCGCTTCGGCCGCGGCCGGCTTCGCCGCACCGCACGGATCGTCGAGACGCGGGATCGCGTTCTGCACGAGGCGCTCGACGTCGTCGAGGTTCTTCTCGTCGCGCGGGCTGCAGATCATGATCGCGGTGCCCTTGCGGCCGGCGCGGCCGGTGCGGCCGATCCGGTGCACGTAATCCTCGGCATGGCTCGGCACGTCGAAGTTGAAGACGTGGCTGACCGAGGGCACGTCGAGGCCACGCGCGGCGACGTCGGAGGCTACGAGGATCTTCACCTCGCCGGCACGGAAGCCGTCGAGCGTACGGGTGCGCTGGCTCTGCTCCAGATCGCCGTGGATCGGCTCGGCGTCATAGCCGTGCTTCTTGAGACTCTTGGCCACCACGTCGACATCCATCTTGCGATTGCAGAAAATGATCGCGTTGGTGCAGGCCTCGCCCTCCGCATCGATTAGAGCGCGCAACAGGTCGCGCTTCTCGCCCGCCTCGCGGTCCTTGCGGCTGGCGCGGAACATGACCACGCCCTGCTTGATGTTCTCGCCCGTGGTGGCGGCGCGGGCCACCTCGATCTTCTCGGGGTTCGACAGGAAGGTGTTGGTGATCCGCTCGATCTCGGGCGCCATGGTGGCCGAGAAGAACAGCGTCTGGCGAGTGAAGGGCGTCAGGCCGAAGATCCGCTCGATGTCGGGGATGAAGCCCATGTCGAGCATCCGGTCGGCCTCGTCCACGACCATGATCTGCACGCCGGTGAGCAGGAGCTTGCCGCGCTCGAAATGGTCGAGCAGTCGGCCCGGGGTGGCGATCAGAACGTCGACGCCCTTGTCGATCAGCGTGTCCTGTTCCTTGAACGACACGCCGCCGATCAGCAGCGCCTTGGTGAGCTTGGTGTGTTTGGCATAGGTGTCGAAGTTCTCGGCCACCTGAGCCGCGAGCTCGCGGGTCGGGCAGAGCACGAGGGAGCGCGGCATCCGGGCGCGGGCTCGGCCACGACCGAGAAGCGTGATCATCGGCAGCACGAAGCTCGCGGTCTTGCCGGTGCCGGTCTGCGCGATGCCGAGCACGTCGCGACCCTCGAGCGCCGGCGGAATGGCGCCGGCCTGGATCGGAGTCGGGGTCTCGTAGCCGGCCTCTGAGACGGCCTTGAGCACCTTGGGGTCGAGGTTGAGATCGTTGAACTGGGTCATGTGAGCCTTTCGAGACTGCGGCACCGATTGGCCGCAGGAGCAGGCGCGGCCCGCCCGGCCGGATTGCCGGGTCGTTCGACTTGGCCCGCCATATGCCGAAAGCCCGCACGGGTCAAGTTTGGCGGCGGAACGGCCCCGGAGCGCGGGCGTTGGGCCCGATAGCCCCGTGACCGGGGTGCCACGAGATGGAGGCGGCGATGATCAAGAAACACGGCAAGGCGCCTTGGAGCGGTGGCATCAAGGAGGGCGGCGGCGAAATTTCGACCCAGACCGGCGTGTTGAAGGATCAGCCCTATGGCTTCAACGCCCGTTTCGAAGGCGGTCCCGGCACCAACCCCGAGGAGTTGATCGGCGCGGCGCATGCGGCCTGCTATGCGATGGCGCTGTCGCTCGAATTGGGCAAGGATGAGCTGACCGCCGATGACATCGACGTCCAGTCCACCGTCTCGCTGGAAAAGGTGGGCGAGGGGTTCGAGATCACCAAGATCCACCTCGACGTGACCGCGAAGGTTCCGGGCGCCTCGGAAGAGCAGTTCCGGAAGGCGGCGGAGGCCACCAAGACCGGCTGCCCGGTGTCGAAGCTGCTGAAGGCCGCCGAGATCACGATGGATGCGAAGCTGGCCTGATCGGCCCGATCCCGCCCGAGACAGGAGAGGCGGTCCCGAGGGGGGCCGCCTCTTCGAGGTTCTACACCATCATTTCCTTGGTCGCGGTGAGACGGATCTCGGGGTGATCCCGCTCCACCCGGTCGATGTCCCACTGCATCCGCGTGAGATAGACGAGATCGCCGTCATTGTCGGTGGCGAGATGTTGCTTGTTCTTGGCGGCAAAGGCTTCGACCGCCGCCTTGTCGCCCGCCATCCAGCGCGCCGATGTGAACTGCGACGGCTCGAAGCGCACGGGAAGTCCGTATTCCATCTCGATCCGGCTGGCGAGCACCTCGAATTGCAGCGCGCCGACGACGCCGACGATGAAGCCCGAGCCGAAGGTCGGTTTGAACACCTTGGCGGCACCTTCCTCGGCGAATTGCGACAGTGCCTTGTCGAGATGCTTGGCCTTCATCGGATCGCCCGCGCGGCAGGTCTGCAGGAGTTCCGGCGCGAAGGAAGGGATGCCCGCGACGCGCAGCATCTCTCCCTCGGTCAGCGTGTCGCCGATGCGCAACTGGCCGTGGTTGGGGATACCGATGATGTCGCCGGCCCAGGCTTCCTCGGCCAGCTCGCGGTCGGAGGCGAGGAACAGCACCGGGTTGGTGATCGCCATGGTCTTCTTGGAGCGCACATGGGTGAGCTTCATGCCGCGCTCGAAATGCCCCGAGGCGAGACGGACGAAAGCCACGCGGTCGCGGTGCTTGGGGTCCATGTTGGCCTGCACCTTGAAGACGAAGCCCGTGACCTTGCCCTCTTCGGGCGCGATCTCGCGCGGCTGCGCCTTCTGGACCTGTGGCTCGGGGCCGTAGGTGCCGATGCCCTCCATCAGCTCGCGCACGCCGAAGCTGTTGATCGCCGAGCCGAACCAGATCGGCGTCATGTGGCCCTCGAGCACGGCCTGCGGGTCGAGGGCGGGCAAGAGCTCGCGCGCCATCTCGACCTCTTCGCGCAGCTTTTCCAGCAGATGCGCGGGCACGTGATCGGCCATCTTCGGGTCGTCGAGCCCGTCGATGGCGATGCTCTCGGCGACGCGGTTGCGGTCGGCCCGGTCGATCAGTTCGAGCCGGTCGCGCAGCAGGTCGTAGCAGCCCAGGAAATCGCGCCCGACGCCGATCGGCCAAGAGGCCGGGGTCACGTCGATGGCAAGGTTCTCCTGGATCTCGTCGATGATCTCGAAGGTGTCGCGGCTTTCGCGGTCCATCTTGTTGCAGAAGGTCAGGATAGGCAGGTCACGCAGTCGGCAGACCTCGAACAGCTTGCGGGTCTGGCTCTCGACGCCCTTGGCGCCGTCGATCACCATCACGGCCGCGTCCACCGCCGTCAGCGTGCGGTAGGTATCTTCGGAGAAATCCGAGTGGCCGGGCGTGTCGACGAGGTTGAACCGGAAGTTCTTGAAGTCGAAGGACATCGCCGAGGC
>Ga0310345_10001460_pt1 | contig 26270 bp, 34 predicted proteins | sample HC15DNA20500_MG_FD_204667 | JGI IMG/M metagenome (GOLD analysis project Ga0310345, IMG submission 204667) | Marine microbial communities from station ALOHA, North Pacific Subtropical Gyre - HC15-DNA-20-500_MG | ecosystem: Environmental > Aquatic > Marine > Oceanic | place: Pacific Ocean: North... | reverse complement strand
TCTATGTAAGGTTTGCCAGTTATCACTCAACTCTAAATGATAATATCCATTATCATCTACATTTAGTCTTGGATTGAGTTCTACTCTTATTACATCTGGTTCTACTGGTTCAAATGCTACTGAATCAGAACATCCAAATAGTAATAGAAATAAAAGACTACTTGTTATTACTTTCATCCTTTGATTTTCTCCTTTTCTTTTGCCATTTTTTCTTATTTAATTGTCTTTCTTTATCTTTTTGTAATTGTTCCCAAGTTTTCTTCTTCTTGGGTTGTTTAAATTTTCGGGGAGTTTCTTTACTGTATTCTTCCTCTAAAAGTTCATAATCTTTCCAATTAGTCATTGTAGTTCTCCAACTTATTGATCTTACGAAATATGCACATAAAAGTCAAGTACTTTTTATCTTTAATTTAGATAAAATGTCAAAGAATTTTGTAAGGGTGTACGATTTCTTATAATCATCAAGGATTTTGATGGTTTCGAGTAATTCAGGTTTCTGGTTAACTATATTGGTTAAGGCTACCATACCTTGACCTGTATAAAACGTTCCAAAACTTTCTTCTCCTAAAACATTTGAGTCAAAATAAACATCTTTTTCGGAATCACCTTCCAGTAATAAATAGTAAGTCATCTTATTTTATTATATAAGATTTCTCTCATTTAAAAATTTTTCATCATTATTTTCTACAAAATCTCTAATATGGTCATCTAAATTTATTATAGGATTCCAATCAAGTAATTCATGTGCCTTTTTATCTTCACATAGTGTCCTATCATATTCCCCTTCTCGTGCTGGTATATATTCTGTTGGATAATCTTTCCCAAAATAACTTGCAACTTCATTAATAGAATGATTAACACCACGACCTAATTCAAATTCTTCACCAGCATATCTCATATCTACTTCACCATGCATTGCTCTATTCACTCTTACTAATCCATCAACTATATCATCTACGTGGGTAAAATCTCGTCTTTGTTCCCCACTACCAGTTATTGTTAATGGTTTACCATCTTTGTATTGATTCATAAAAACTCCTACAACTGTACAATAAGGTCCATCTTCTAATTGATGTGGTCCATATACATTATAAAATCTACATATCGAAGTCGATACGTCATAAACACTACTATACAATTTACACAATTCTTCACCACTAAACTTTGACCAAGCATATGGACTACCATATAAACCGTGATGTTTAGAACTCGAACCAGCATATACAACTGGAACATCTATCTTCCTGGCATACTCCAATACATTAAGAGTAGACATAAAATTATTTTTTATATGTGGTAGTGGCTTTTGTAAAGATGGTTGTATTCTTGCTAAAGCTGCTATATGAAATATAGAACTATAATCATCATCTTTCCAATGTGGATAACTTCCATGATCTACATATATTCCATGAGTATGGTCACTCGATAAATCATAATCATAATAACGACACCCATCTTGTTCGTTTTCCTTTTTACCAGTGGAATAATTATCTACTGATACTACTTCGTGTCCGTCCTTTAATAATCTTTTTATTAGGTTCGTACCAATAAAACCGGCACCTCCTGTAACTAACATTTTCATTATATTTTCTCCAATACTTTTTCTTTAAATTCTACTATTCCATTAGCAAGATTCTGTTCCCAATCTTCATGAGATTGTTCATCTGCTCCATCAGTAATATATTTAAATGATATAAAATTGATATTATAATGATAACATACCTTTGCTAATGCATATGCTTCCATATCAACTACCTCACCATAATAGTTTGTTCTATCTTCTACAAATGAATCACCACTACCACAACTTGCATTTCTACCAATTGGATTAAACTCACTTGTTGATTGTATTGTAATAGATGGGTCTGATTCGAATGGTGTTTCACCTTTCATAAATCCAAGACCAGTTACATCCATATCTCTCTGAATGAATTTGGTACAATCAACTAATTGTTTCTTCTTTATCTTTCTACTACCAGCAGTTCCATAATTGATTACAAGTTCTGGCATTGGTGGCATATAATGTAAGTGTGCCTTTTGTAATACTTTCGTTAATTCAAAAGTGGCATTTACTTTACCAACTCCCGTGTATAAAACCCTATAATCTTCTAACTGACCTTGTGTTTCTACTTCAAGTGCAGATACAATCAATATATCTTTTTTATTCATATTGTATTAAACTCTTTACTTCTAAATCAAATATCTCTAATCTTGGAAGATATTCTAAATCAATCAAAACTAAATTATCTATAACATCATAACCTACCATTTTAGCCAAGTCATTAGTTGCCTGTAGTGTTCCACCTGTAGCCAATACATCATCTACTATAACAGCAGTTCCCGTACCTTCTTTCATTTCTATCCACTCCGTGCCATATTCTAACTGATATCTTTTTCGTGTAACGGGAGGTGGTAACTTACCAGCCTTTCTACACATTACAACTCCACCACCAAAATATATAGATAGTGCAGAAGCAAATAGGAATCCACGGGCATCTATCCCAATCCAATAATCTGGTATCTCTACCAGGCCGCCCATGTCCTCGATACAATTATCAAATGCTTCTTCATTGGCAAGTAACGGTGATATATCTTTAAAATTCACACCTTCTACTGGAAAATCTGGTACTTCTGTAATATAATCTTTATACAACATTTATTAACTCCCTTTCATAACTATCAAGTGATTTTATGTTAAACTTAAATATTTCCAGTTCCATTTCACCTACTTCACCACTTTCTTTAAGTATATCTGATAAGTTCACTAATATCTGAAAGTTCTGGGTTGTTAAAAGTCTACAATCAAACCTAACAGTTACATTATTTGTTATCGGTTGAGAATGATACAGTATTTTTTCTGTAAGATTAAACTGAGTATCTGGTTGTTCCTTATCTATGTAATTTCTTATTTGTTCGGGGTTTAAAGTAACATGAATATTAGAACACCACGGCTCTAATTCTTTCAGTAAATTTATATCACTATTCTCTACCATAAATCCTACATCATATTTCGGTGGAATGATAGGATACATCAATTCATCGTGTCGTACCATATGTCCCCATTTGCGTATGAAATTACGGGTGCTACGAAGATTTTGTTTTAACCACTCAGTACTCTCCCTACCTTTCATAAACACTTGACCCGCTGGATTTCGTAGTGCTCCATCCTTAAATCTTGAACCACGACTTGTCATATGATAAACTAATCCTTTCCAAGTCTGAATCAAATCGTATCCTGCTAATACAAACCGATTAAATATATCTGAATCTTCTTTTGATTGTGGAGCGTATAATGGATCATGTCCACCAATCTTTTGGAAATCTTCTTTGTATATTGCCCACGGTGCAAATATCCCATTAGTAATTTCATCTTCTCTCGTTCCTACAAAATCAGATACAAACCGTAGCAATCCTTGTTCATCAAATTCTTCTGGTTCTATACCAAAATCTTTTAGTATCTTTTCAGGCCCGTCTGGATGTAATGGTGGTTCTATTCTCGTTGCACTTACTACCTTACCTGGTTCTAAATGTTTAATTATCTCTGTATCCAAATTAGGACATGCGTACATATCAGCATGATATATCATCACAATATCATTGGTGGCGTAATCATTTACGAGAGTATCATATAAAATAGTGTGTCCAAGTCGTGTGGGACCTTCATTTCTATGGAGTTTTACATTGATATCTTTCTCTGTAATCTCTTTCATCCATTCCCAAGTTCCATCCTCTGAAAAGTCATCTGCCATACATATCTCGTGTATATACCCCATATTCTTCCGTATTGAGGTGTAGGCCCACTTTAAATACTTTAGGTTGTTACGACTTGGTATAATTAAACTTATAGGTTTCACTTTAAATTCCTTATTACAAAATAAAATCTCTGACCTTTAAAATCATGACCTTCATCTTTATCTGGTTCATTTTCCAATACTTCAACAATTTCATATTCTTGTTCTATCAATTCTGTATATTCATCAAAACTAGCTGCATACGGATCCATAGGTCTTGACTTTCCATCTGAATCTTTAGTCCATTCTATAAAACATAAACCCTTTTCACCAAGACAACTCATCCAACTATCCAATGCCTTTTCTGGGTCATAAGAATGGTCGAAAGAATTACTAAAAATAAAATCAACACTATTTATCCATTCATCTTTAACTTCATGAAAATCCCACTCAATAGTATCTAAAAATCTATTTTCAGCCTCACCGGCAATTTCAGTTCCAATAACTGTAACATTTAAACCTAAACTCTCAAAGGTTCTATTAAATTCTTCTTGTTCTACTCCCTGTCGAGTTCCATGACACAAACCAAATGATACCTCTGGATTATAATCAAGAATATAAGAAACTATCCCCCTAACAGAATAGGGGTCTACCCAACTATGTGAATCTACTTTTAATTCATAACCAATTATTTGAGACTTTTTATATTCTTCGTAACTATTAAATTCCCACAATTTCATTTTAAAACCCCTTCCATATACTTTAAAAATACAGTTTCATGATAATGCATAGTATAATTTTCTATTGCCCTTTTCGAACACTCGTTATAAAAATCTTTATTATCTTTTAATTCTTTTGCAAGTGATACAGCCTTCTCTATATCATATAACCCAACTGATAAATCAGGTTGACATAACCGTTGTGGATCTGATTCTTCATAACCAATACACGGTATCCCTAAAAATGCTGAATTAAGACAAAATGTTCCGGCAGTTATGGCTGGCATCAAATGAACTGTGTATTTATACTCTGCTAATTTATAAATCCAGTCAATAAATTCTATATGTGGTAAAACTGATAATCTTGGTAATTGGTCATGGAAATCAGTATTCCTCATCTTTGGCATATCAACAGGATTATCATACACATCTGCTACTAAATAAGAATCAAATCCCCCATACCAATCTGAACAATTACCACCAACCATAGTCTTATCTTGTTTTTCTATCTTACGGGCATCTAATAAATAATCTTCAATCATCAATGTTGGAATCGTATGAACTGGAGTATTTGGTGCAACTCCTCTATAATATTTATAATCTGTATAATTCTCACTCAATATACCATCAACACTATTTAGAATATTCACATGAGTAACTTGATGTGGCAATTTCATAGTTTGATGAATCCAAGAAGTTGCCTCTTGCATAAACCAAACCTTCTCACCAAATTGTCTTGACTTCTCTACTATATCAAAAGTTAATAAAAATTCTCTAAGTTGTGGTGTCTTGGATATCAATAATACTACATGATCATAACCATTTCCACTAAATTCATTTATCTGATAAATTGGAAGATGGTCTGATTGTAAAGCACACATTTGGGCAAATTCAGTTCTCATGTGTCTATAATCACGTGGTACTTTATCTGTATGTCCTAACTCACTTAGGAATAGTATTTTATTGTTCATATAATTCTTCGTATGCCCGTTTTACAAAATAATCTGAACCTCTGTCCAAGGAATTAGTAGGAATGGCATTAAAATGATAAACCCATGCTTGTTGGTATAAATTCTGTAACGAATCTCCCCACCATGATTGTCCAAAGTCCAATAAATTTTTACTCGCCATATGATGTAAATTATATGTTTGTGGTAATAATTTTAAATCAATACCTTTCATCTGAACCAAGTAGTTTATTGGTGTCTGGTCAGTGCTCAATCCTGACTTTTGTTTTTCTCTTAATATATCTTGATTGGTAAAATAAAAATCTAAGACCTCATCAAAAAACTCTTTATGTTCTTCATTCACTATTTGAAATCCACCATTGAAATATAACCCTCGTTCTACTTTATAACTATCAAACAAATCTCTGTAATGTCGTAAACTTCTGCCAGTCCATTCCCAACATCCATTGTCTAAAACTGCGGTATATTTGTGTTCCGTCATATCAAAAAAGTTTGGTGTATCAGGATGAATAATTGTATCACAATCAACCATTAATACTTGGTCATAGTCAATATCATTATGTTCAAGTATCTTAAATAGATGATATCGTTGCCAAGGTATAGTCATTTCATCCCAATCATACAATGCCTCGTCCCATACTAAAACATCACAATCATTTTTATTTGCCCAATGTTTCCAAGACTTAGTAGAATATTCATATGAATGATGTCTACCTCGTCCTGCATCTATAGCAGGAATAAATATTACATTCTTCATTTCTTTTGATGATTGTGTGATAACAAATAAAAATATTTATTATCTCTAATATCTCCACTTATATAATTGAATTTTAAATCTGTTTTCCAAGCCGAATAATCAAAACTTAATTGGTCACGTTTACTACCATATTTTAATTCTTCCCACCACTTTTCCATTGTTATCTTTACATCTTCTTCATTGTGTTTTCTCAATAATATACCAGAAACAATCAATCCATTATTACTCGGATATTCATCTTTATAATATCGATTAACTTGTTCTATTATTAAATTTGGATCATCTTTAAATTTTTTATTCGGGTCGTTATTACCTAACTGAAATATTGCTTCCGCTTCTTGATACGCACATCCTCTTGGATCTAATTGACAATTTCTATGGTCATGACAAGCAAAATTTCTATCTGATAAATATTTATCTATCATTTCATTTACATCATTTCTAATTAAAAAGTTTCCATCCATCCAAATACTAATATCATATTCAGACAAATATCTATGTGGTAATAACTTATACTTTCTAGCGTTTCTTGTAGAGTCTTTATATAAAGGTAAAACTTTTCTAACATCCCAAAAATCAGATTCTAAATTAGTATCCGTAAAACATATAAAATCAAAACCTTTAGGAACATATTTAGGTATTTCTAAATAATCATAATCTCCAAATATGGCAGTATAAATTACATTATTGTTCATCTACTATTGCCCTGCCTTTAAGTTGTTCCCAATCTCGTTCAGGTCTTACTTTTAAATTAGTTTCCCATGCTGCCTTTAATACTCCCATATCAACTCCGATCTCATCACCGTAGTTTATTAATGCCTGTATATCCTTGGGGAAACAACTACCACCAAATCCATACTTACCATCATGACCAGGTACATTTAAATGAGAATGTCCTACTCTACCATCACGAACAAACCCCTCTAAAGTATGTTCCCATATTGCACCACACTTATCACTCAACAATTTCATATCATTAAGGAATGATATTTTAGTAGCAAAAAATGTGTTAGTCATATATTTAATAAGTTCTGCTGTTTCATAATTTGTCTCTACTATCGAAATAGAGTGACCAAATCGTTGTCTAAACAATTCACTAACCTCTTTAATATCATCTGAGTTTCCACCTAATATAAATCTTGTCTGATTGATGAAATCAAAGTTGGCTGACCTTTCAGTTAAAAACTCTGGATTAAATACTATTCTTAAATTAGGATACTTCTCTTGTAACTTTCTCGTTGTGCCAGGAATAACTGTTGACCTTAAAAGAATTATATTATCAACAGATGCTGAATATACATCAATATCGTTTAAGGCCTCATCTACTATATCAAGATTAATAGTACCATCTTTATTAGATGGTGTTGGAACTGATAAAAATATTATATCACTTCCTACTACGACTTCTTGTAAGGTATGAGTTGATTTACTTTGGTCTTTATCATATACCTTTATGTCTACATCAACCCCTACACTTGAAGAAAATCCAAATTGTACAGCACTACCTACAAATCCCTTTCCTATAATTCCAATTCGTTTATTTATCTTCATCTATCCTATTCCAGTCCACGTACCACCTGATGGTGTATAATGATGTTTAACTTCTTGTTCTGAATCATAAAGTATACTAAATCCATTTTCTATCTGATTGTTTGCCCAATATCTATCTTCCTTACCACTATAGTGTTCATCAAATGGATACTTTACTAAATATTCTCTCCTAAACATAGAGAATGCATTATGGAAAAAATACCTATCCTCTGATTCACACCAATAATTTGTTTGTGGTTCATCTCCAAAGTTAGACCACATATACCTTCTTGATATTTTTTTACCATCCCAAATCGGTGTTTGTTTTCCCCAAACTGCTCCTACACCATTTCTATCTAATTGTTCTTTCACTCGGTCAAAATCAAACTTAACTACTTCACAATGTGCTGATAGTATCATAACATAATCTTCTGTACAATTTTTTACACCAAGATTTAATGATTTACCTGGTGTATAATCATTCTTTGGTATAGTGATTTTCTCTATATCGTGATATTCAAATCTATTAATGATTGGTATAGTATTATCAGTTGACTCATTATCAACTATAACAATTTCAGGTTTACCAATAAAATCTGTAACAGATTGGATACAATGTCCAATATATCTTTCTTCGTTTCTACTTCTAATTACAACACTAAGCATCAAATCTTCCTGTCATTATATCTCTTGCTTCTTGTTCACATTCTAAATAACCATCACCATGATTTATATTCATTTCTTCTCTCGTCTTGATATAGTCCGACAACTCTTTTAATTCGTGTGGTAATATAGCAAATTTATTATCACGACCAGGTAAATCATGGTCTAATGTAAAATGTTTCTCTATAACTTCTATATCATATTCCAATGCGGCCTTACTTCCTTCTACTCCAAATGTATGGTCACTGTAACCAACTCTATCACATAATTTTTTGAGTGAATTAATTCTTGGTAAATTTGTATTCTTTGGTTCTAATGGATAAGAAGATATACAATGTAACAAAACAACATTACCTGTTGGAAGATAATCAAGATGTTCTTCTATTTCACTTACTGATGAAGTTCCCGTAGATACATAAATCGTATCAAAACGAGAATCACAATAAGCTAACAAGGTTGGATTCCTTGACTCAAAACTTGCAATCTTTACTCTATCCGTTTGTACCTCTGATAACAATTCTGCATCTTCTACTGAAAATACTGATGAGAAAAATGGTATACTTAACTTATCAGAATATTCATATAATTCTAAGTGTTGGTCTTTTGATAATTCTGCCTGTTTATAGATTTCTAACCTACCATCATCATCCCACGGCCCATCTTTTAATCTATCTACTGACCACGTTTGAAACTTCACCATATCGGCACCATTTTCTTTTGATGCAGAAATCATTTCTTTTGCGAGATCCATATCTCCCATATGATTCCAACCTATTTCTGATATTATTTGTGTTTTACTCATGTCCTATAATTCCTTTAAATACTTCATCTCTTATTTTTAATAAATCTTCTCTATAATGAATATCAGTTGCGTCATCTCTGATACAACCCATTCTTTTACTAACAAGTCCAGCCTTTAAGTACTCATACTTAAAAATTCTAACTGAACCACTTCTTTTATACTCGTTATTTACCGTAATTAAATCATCATAATTATTTTCAATTAAATAATCCAAACATTCATCAAGTGTATTACTTCTGTTTGGATTGTCTGGTTGTAAACATATTACATAATCAAACTCAGTATTGATATCTTTTATTATATCCAAATATACATCTACTACTTCTACATCCCCACATAAATCTTCACTCCTACGGTGAAAAAATATATCTTCAGGTACTAAATCCTCTACTTCTTTACTCTCAGATGAAACTATTATTTTATTCTTATGTTTAGTATCTTGTGCATAGTCTATTGAATGTAAAAATAGAGGTTTTCCCTTTAACTCTCTTATATTCTTTTTAGTTAATCTTTTAGAATCAAGTTTTGCTGGAATTAATGTTAATAACTTCATATATTTTCAAACTTCCTTACTGCCCAAGTATAGGCCTTTGTTTGTCCTTCAATAGTCATCCCACCAATATGTGGTGTTATAACTACATTATTATTTGGGTTGATTGAGAACTCTACTAACTTACTATTCTGTATATCACCGAACTCATCTTTGATTACATCCGTTCCATAACCCTTTAAATGTCCTTGTTCGATAGATTTGATTATAGAACCTTCATCAACCAATTCACCTCGTGCTGTATTTACTAAATAACTTCCTTGTTTCATTTGAGATAAAAACTTATCATCTACCATACCACGAGTTTCATTAGTAACATGAGTATGTAAGAAAACCACATCGGATTTTTTCAATAAAATATCTCTATCTACTTTTGGAATATCTCGTCTCAATGTATAAGTGTAAGGATCATCTACTAAAACTTTTACACCCCAACCATCAAACAACCGACACATAATTTTACCAAGTCTACCATAACCAATCACACCAATAGTCTTACCTTTAATTTGATGACCTACGAATGGTTCATAATCCCAATTACCATCTCTTACAGAATGAAATGACTTCGGTATGTTTCTCAATAAAGACATCATTAAACCAAATGCTAATTCTGATGTGGATGGTAAATCATTTATTAATCTATAATCTTTTTTTAATGACCAAACATCTATTCCCTTTTCTTCACAATAATTCAAATCTATATGATTTAATCCTGTTGAACAAGTGTTAATAACTTTAAGATAACTATCTTCTAAAACTTCTTTATCCAAAATAAAATTTTGTTTATTTGGGTTCGTAAATAAGTATCCTGGACTAAACACATCTAACATTATTTTTAGCGTATCTCTATCTATTTCAGGTTCGTAAATAACCTCACCATAACCTAATAACTTTTCATAAACTCCCTCAAGATGTTTTACAGGAGTGATACATAATATTTTACTCATTCCCACATCTCATAGTTAAAGTCTTTATAATTAAACTCTTTATCACTCAAAAATAAATCTCTGCAAAGATTCTCATATAAAAGATTCTCATTAGATTTATCTAAGTAAAATCCTTCCTCATCAAATAATCCCTCGTATATTTTAGCCACCTCAGGTTCATAATTACTAATAACTTGTCCTTTATGTTCGACCTTTGGTTCAAGTCTATACCTAAATGGTAAATCAGTAACAAATCCAAGATGTTGATTTTTAAGATTTAGTTTTTCTAAATTCCTAAATCCCCTAAACATCCAATTACTTCGTTTCTTATGTGCAGGTAAATTATGTTTATCAGAATCACCATCAACCTCATCATTCGGTACATATTCTCCTAAAATATTAGTCGGTATAATAATATTTTGTTTATGAATTGAAGATGCAAGATAAGAATAATTTCCCTCTACCCCTATTCCATTATAGATATCAGGATGTAATTTATTATTAAATTTTTTAAACCACTCATTACTGATGATTGATGCATGATTAGTTAATCTTTGACCAGGTTTTAATACATACTTTTTTGATATATCCCACTTTTGCATTTTTGGAGTTTGTGTTATATGATGACCCTTACCCTTATATCTTCCAGTCATTTTTAATTCTAAAGCATGAGTCATAAAATCTGTTGGTGCCGAGTTATCATTATGTGCTGGAACTACAACCCTTCCTATTTTATCATCTGTTTGTAAATAATCATATATTTTTTCCAACATATCATCATTTTTAAATGTGGTACCAGAACTCAAATGAACATACCATTCAAACTCACCATATCTCTCAACACATTTTCTAACACAAGCATTAAAAGTTATGTGGACAGGTAATGGAAGTTTAGTATAATAATAACTCATTGAGTTGCCATAAGTTTTTCTTATTTTACTCAAATATCTATCTCCAGAACCACAATCAGACTGACATATTTTTAAACCATCTAAAGTTTGGTTCATCAATGGTTTTATTTTTTTATCCCAACCTCTAACATTAGGTTCTGTACCGATACTACAAGTATTATAGACAACTAACATTTTATTTGACATTTGATAATACCTTATTTAATGCGTTCTCAAATGATACTTTTGGACTATAACCAAGTAAATTCTTAGCCTTTTCTAAGTTTGGTTTCCTTCTACGAATGTCCTTATATTTTCCATGTGCCTTTTCTTCATCTATAAATACAATTTTAGATTTAGATTTTGTTAATAATTGAATCCATTGTGCGTGTTTTAATACAGTCATTTCTTCATCAGTTCCAATATTAAAAATATCTCCATTACATACATCAAAATTATCCATAATAGAAATTAATCCATTTACTATATCACTAACATAAGACATACACCGAGTCTGTTTTCCATCCCCATGAATTATAATATCTTCCCCTTTCAATGCTTTATCAATAAACAACGGAACATGACCACCACTCCATTTTTTATTTGACCTTTCACTAAAACATCCAAAGATTCTAGCTATTGATACATCTATATCTCCTTGACTATGTGAATTTAACAAAATCTGTTCTTCAAATAGTTTAACAAGTGAATATGATTGTCTTTCCACATCAGTTTTACTTATAAATACTCCATCTTCTTCTTTAAAAGTTTCATGATTTCCATAAACATCAGAAGTTGAAGTAAATATTAATCTTGCCCCATCTGACTTACAAAAATCTAAAATCCGCTCAATCATTCTTGAATTATTTATCATAACATCTGAAGAAGTAACTTTATTCTCATAATCAACTTTAGGATAAGTTTTCTTATATGATGCCAAATGAAATACATAATGAAATCCACTGAGATCACAATCACACGACACCTCACACATACAAGTCTTAGACAATCTCCAAAAGTCCCCTGTACAATCTGTACCTAAAAATCTAAAATTTTCATGATTAGGTAAATTTTCTTTATTACCATAAGATAAATTATCCACTCCAACTACTTCACACCCAATAGATAATAATTCATCACACAGATGACTACCTATTAATCCTGCTGCTCCTGTTACTAATATCTTCATCAATATTCTCCTAAATCAAATGTTTTTAGTGGACCCGACCTTGTATCGTGACTAATAAATTCTTCAATCAATGTTCCCTCATAACTTTCTCTTATTGGTGATATAGTAGATGGATTATCATATTCCCATTCCCACCTTCTTTTCCATGCCTTATGTGATGGATGATAATGTCCAAAATGATATTCATTACCTTCTTGTGAACCCTTTGCAGAATTAACATTAATTCCATATTTATCTTTTAATTCTTGTCTATTCATAATATATAAATCTGGTAAAACTACATTATGAAAGTTATTATTTAAAAATTGCATAGATATATCAGGGGCCCATAAATGAAAATGATATTCATCTGTTGGTTCTATCAACTCCCACCATAAATCTACATTAATTCCTATTGATGTCCACGCCGTTATTTCTACACTGAAAGGTTTTCTCCAATCCTCATTATCTAATAACCATCTATTTCTTGTTGGTTGTAACCATCTCTTAGATTTATCATATATAGATAAATGAGCTAAACCAAGAAACCCAAGTGGTTTATTTCCACTCTGCCAATCTTGATATGCATGTTTAGTATGTTTTCCCATATCAATTCGATTGAAACCCAATGTTCCAAACTCATCAAGTTTACCATCATCAATTAATTTAGATATACGAGTAAAAAAAGTTTCTGTTATAGGATATACATCATGTTGAAAACAAAATATCCATTTACACTCTGGTCTATTTTTCTTTATATAACGAATTAGAGTATTAGTAGCGTGTTGAACTCCCCTTGACTCGTTTTCAAGAAAAACTATATCATTATCTTTACAAATCTCTTTACCCTTTTCTACTTCTTCATAAGATGACTTATCATCTACATTAATAAATTCAAATCCCTCTGTATTGATATTTTTTAATACCTCTCCACTTAACATATCATAATTGTTTCGTGAAGAAACATAAATAATAATATTACTCATGTCTTATAATTCCTAATCTTATGTACCAAATCAAGTGCGGGTTTTGAATCTTCTAATGTAAATCCAGTACCATTCAAAATTTCTTCATAACTCTTTGTATGTAAATCTGTAAACCCATCTGAAAAATCAATCTCCTCACCATTTACTTTTATAGAACGAAATGCCTTCCAATCCTTGTGTGGTAAATCTCTTTCATCTACACTCAACTCCCAGTTTACATTTGCTCTTTCTAATTCTAAATAACCACCCGCCTTATAATTGGTATGATACTCTACAAAATTATTCTTAACAGAACCAAATATCCACAACAACATATCAAAAAAATGTATTCCTATATTAGTAGCTATTCCACCTGATTTAACTGAATCTCCTTTCCAAGAATAATGAAACCATTTACCCCTCGGAGTTACATATTTTAATTGAACCTCGTTCTTTTTACCAACACTCTCTTTTAATGATATAATAGTTGGATGTAATCTCAACTGTAAAATAGGATATATTTTCTTACCTGTTTCTTTTTCAAGTTCTTCTAATGAAGTTATACTATACGGATTCAATACTAATGGTTTCTCACAGATAGCATGACTACCATTCTTTAGTGCAAATCTAATATGGGCATCGTGTAAGTAATTTGGTGATGCTATAGAAATATAATCAAGACCCTTTCCCATTCTCTTTAACCTATCTACTTCCCTATCAAATCTTTCATATTCACTAAAGTAAGATGCCTTGGGATGAAATCTATCTATAATTCCAACTGAATCATTCGGGTCAAGTATTGTAACCAATTCACCACCAACATTCTTTATAGCTTCCATATGTCTTGGTGCCACATAACCTGATGCACCTATTAATCCAAATCTCATGTTATTCCTTCAATATTTTTCTTTATCCAATAATATAAATCAGTACTAAAAAGAACGGCAGCATCATGACCTGGATGAAAATCAAAATTCCTCCTACTTGTCTTTACATTAGAATCACGAGTGAACTTGTGACCTACATATGCCCCTTCTGTTTTATGTCTATCTAATGAATCATGTTTTTTTAATACTTCTTGCCAAGAGAAATATCCATGTGGTTTTATTATTATTTTTTTCTGTATCAAATGCTCATATAATGAAACTTTTGTATTATGATATGATTCATCAATAAATATAGGTTTATAAAACTCATCATTCCTATATGGATAGTTATAGTTTTTACCTTTCTCTGCCTCTAATAATTTAATACGAGCATCCAAAATAGGTTTTATATTTGCCATACCATCAAAAACCACAAATCCAATATTCCTCATTTTACATAAGTTTGAAATCCAAGCTGCTTCATCTATTAAATCATATGCATTTATTATATCAGAATAAGTGTATTTATCTATTATCTTTTTACATTGGTTTATTTCTTTTTTAATGGACAGTCCATCTTTTCTGCCTCCAGTTTCACCAACATGACAGAATACATTATCTTGATTAGAAAAAATTATACATCTGGAAAGTTCAGTCCACTGCCAAATAATAATTGAATTCAATGATCTTTTATCGTGTAATATAAAATTTCGTAGTTTTCTTATAGACATATCATTCGAACCACCAACAACCGCATCATTTATTAATTCTAAATTTAATTTATCTGATAAAATCCTTTGCCATTTTAATTTATCTTCGGATTCGATTTTTTCTTCTCGTGATTCGCCGTAATAACTATGATAAGGATTTCCACCTTTGGCAGACCAACTACATCCAACTACATACAAAAATTTTTTAGCTCCTTCAACCCTCACTTAATATATCCCCTATTAATTTAGCACTATTACCATTACCATAAACATTTGAATCATAACTTGGATTTAACTCTTTTATTTTACTGTACGATTCCATAATAGAATCATAAGTTGATTCACAATTTATACAGGCATCAAGTTCAACAAGTTCTGGCCACACTGGATTTTCAATTAAAAGAATACTTGGTTTATTTGACCAATATGATTCTTTTACCACTCCACCACTATCTGTTATCACAAACTCACTATTTTTAATCAAATTTAAACTCTCTATATATCCTACTGGTTCTAATGATTCAAAATTAAGAGTCAAAGAATATTTTTCCATCATCTTCATAGTTCTTGGATGTATTGGAAATACAACCTTAATACTTTCATTTATTTTACATAAACTCTCTACTATATCAGTAAATCTTTTTTCATCATCTGTATTATTTGCCCTGTGAATTGTTACATATACAAATTTTTCTTTCACTACTGGATCCTCAGGTACCCAAGTATCAAATTTCTGAAACTCTAAGAATGAATCATACATTAAATCACCTGTCTTGTATATCTTAGAATTATACCAACAAGTTTCATTCTCTAATGTTTCTACACATTTATCTGATACACAAAGTAATATATCAGAAATTCTATCTATAATAACTCTATTTATTTCCTCTGGCATTTCAGGGTCTAAGTTTCTAACTCCTGACTCATAATGTATAACCTTTAATCCTAATTGTCGCCCTGCGATTGCACCAGCTAATGTAGAATTTGTATCTCCATACACAAGTATAGAATCAAAGTTTTCTTCAACTAATACTTTAGTTATTTCGTCTAACATATTGGAAACTGATGAACTACGAAGATTTAAATCATAATCAGGTTTTGGAATACCCATATCACTAAAGAACACATCCGACATATTTTTATCGAAATGTTGTCCTGTATGTAAAACCTCAGAAACTATGTCTGTTTTGTTTAACTCTTGGAGTAACGGGTGTAACTTCATAAATTGTGGTCTTGCACCAACTACGTGTAAAAGTTTCATTTTAATATCCTAGCTGGACTTCCAACTACCGTAACTCCATCTGGTACATTTTTGGTTACAACTGCCCCTGCCCCAACTACTGAATTTTTACCTATTGTTAAGTTTGGTAATATAGTTGAATTTGCTCCTATTGAAGCTCCTGACTTTATTATGGTTGGTTCTTCTTTTCTCCACTCACCGAATGATGGTGGATTTTTATCATTTGTAAATACTGCATGTGGACCAACAAATACATTATCTTCTATTATAACATTTTCTGGTATAAACACTCCGGCTGATATATTAGTGTTATCTCCAACTACCACGTCCCTACCTACTTCGGCATATGCCCCTACCTTAACATTCTTACCAAGTTTAGCTGATTCAAATACATTTGCTTTATCACTTATCACTGAATATTTCCATATCTCTTAAATCTGGCCATTCTTCCAAAACCCACTCTTTTGGTTTAGTTTTAATTGCCTCTGATAACTTTTTTAATCCCAACTCTGCCGTTTCTGGTGTCATATAATAATGATATCCCATTGTACTTATATTTTGTTCTGTCCAAGGTATATCAGGTAATCTGCCATCATAGGACATTTTCTTTAACTCATCTTTTGCTTCTTTATCGTCTATTAATATCATACCACCTCTGCCAAGACTCAAATGTTTTTGAAACTGAAAACTTAAACACATAAAACTATTTGGAATATAACTATTCTCTTTCCATAGTACTGCCGCATCTATTATATTTGTTCCACCTAAATAATAATAATCTTTCCAATCTTCTTCTTTCCACTCAAACTCAATCCCTATCTTCTTTGCTAAATTAGGAATTGAAGGATAAGTTTTTGGTGGAACTGTATATTTCTTTACTTCCTTATATCTTAAACATAATTCTATTGCATGAGTACAACAATCAGTTGCAACCGAATAAGGAGAACCATAAAATTCTGCTATTTTATTCTCAAACTCTTTTATCAATTCAAAACTCATACTAATCTCTTTATATGTTTTACATATTTTTCTGTTGAAGAATAATCAGACGAACCATGTATAATATATTCTAAATATTTGGTGTCCTTTCCTTCTATTTCTTGTCGTTCAAGTTCCTTGATAATTACCTCTTTATCCCAATCAAGTATACCAGGAAAATCCCCAAAAAAATCACTCCAACCACTTCCCTTAATCATCACCGTAGGAATACCTTTCTGTATAGGTTTGTACATCATAGTACTTGCTGCCCCAATAACACAAACAGAATCACAAATCAATTTATTATCATCTTCAACATCGAATACTATTTCTCCCCAAATATTAAACTGTGATAATACTTTTCGAACATATTCTGCATCTATATCATAAGAAGGTGCATCATGTAATCTACTTTTTACTTTTACAAATACTGGTTTATCATACTTTTCTTGTATCTCCTTTAATCCAATTCTTTCCACAAATCTCTCATTAAATTCTTTACCTTTAAATCTTCTCTTTGGGTTATTACCAAGAAAATTTGTTATTACTAATATATGTTCATTAGTTCTTTCATATTCTCCTAATTTATCATTTGATGGAAACCCACCGAGTAAATAATATTTCTCATCTGCAAATTGTGTATAATAATCAAATTCATATTGACCATAAAAAAAACATTTATCAAAATTTGATTCAATACCCATTAGTGGATATCTACCACCGTGTTCGGTAGGTGGTTTTGTCCAATCAGAATTAAAATTATTACCACCATGTTGGTTTCCAAATACTAATATATCATGTTCCTTTGCCTCTTTATATAACGCACCAACTCCACTTCTATCCCTACAATCATCTTGAATAATAGCATCAAATTGAGATAAGTCAATCAATCCATTAGTATAAGATTCACCTGTCCAATGATTCTCAAAATACCGAGAGTATTCATTATTAAAAGTTTCTCTCATATCAGTAGTTCCATTCCACTCACGATACCTACCACCAGGATTCATTTGATATAAAGTTAATAAACTTAATTTATATAATTTAGATAATTCAGGTATTATAGGATAAATTCTTTCTCCACACCTATAAATTGTAGTTACAAATAAAATATGTTTCATTTATAAATCTCTGCCCAATAGTTAATCATTTCATCTAACATAGTTTCAAAAGTATATTCAGATTTAAATCCAATAGACTTTAATCGTGATGAATCACCTTTTAGGTGTTTTAATTCTTCAGGTCTACAATACTTTTCATCTACCCCAACATAATCTTTATAATTCAAACCTAAACTTGAAAATGTATAATCACATAAATCTCTGACAGAATGTGATATACCAGTAGCACATACAAAATCTTGTGGTTTATCTTGTTCTAATATCATAACCATAGCACGAACATAATCTTTTGCATGTCCCCAATCTCTGTATGCATCTAAATTACCCAACATTAACCTATCTGTTACTCCGTGCTTTATCTTCACTGCTTCCTTTACAACTTTATTAGTAACAAAATTAGTACCTCGTCTCGGTGATTCGTGATTAAATAAAATTCCATTACTCAAAAACAAATCATATGAGTTTCTATAATTTCTAACCAAGTTATAACCAAATACCTTAGCACACCCATAAGGACTTGTAGGATGCATTGGAGTAGTTTCTCTCTGATATCCATCTTTATCCATAGTATTACCAAACATCTCTGAAGATGACGCTTGATACATTTTAACATTAGGACAAACTAATCTTATAGATTCCAATAAATTCATAGTTCCAACTGCAACAGCCTGAGTGGTATAAATTGGTTGATCAAATGATATTCTAACATGAGATTGGGCAGCTAAATTATATATCTCATCAGGTTGAACTTCCTGTAGAACTCTAACTAAAGATGCCATATCTATCATATCAGCGTAATACAAATTATTTTTTATAATGTGATATGTATCATCCAATCTAGCAGTTTGATTCTCCGCGACAGAATTTCGTTTCAATATTCCATGAACTTCATATCCTCTTTCAATTAATAATTCTGTTAAATAAGAACCATCCTGTCCATTTATACCAGTTATTAATGCCCTTTTCACTGTAATCTTCTTTCCTTTATATCATTTGGTTCATAATGTTTAACAATAGATTTTTTAGGTACAGCAAACATTCTACTATCTGTTCTACCTATCTTAGAATATTCAGAAACCCTTTCATACGAAAACCACTCATAACAATTTGGTGTTTCCAATGGAAACCTTGTATTTTTTGGTTGAGCATTATAATATGTCAAATATTCATTTAAAAAATCTTTTTTATATATTGCTACTGATGATAAACTACTTGTTGGGTACTTATCACTATTACACAAAAATAAATAATCTTTCTCATCATATAAATGAAAATATCTTTTATCAGTTCCATAATTTTTAACATATTCTATTCTATGCATTATCATATGATCACAATCATATTTATTAAGTTCTTCTATTAAATTATTAAAATAACTTTCATCATTATTATATAAAATATAATCTTCTGGCATAATAAAAATATATTTCGAATCTATTTCAGATATCATACTCTGAACAATTTTACCCCAATCTTTTGTTAAATCATTATAAAAAGTCAAATCACTAACATTATCTTCATACAATGAATACACTTCTTTAAAATTTATCTTAGAATTATAATTAACATAAAAATTTATATCATTAAAATATTTAGCAATATCTGGTAAAGTTTCTTTCAATGTATTCAATCTATCTTGTTTAGTTACAACAAAATTTTGTAATAATGAAATCATAAATAAACTTCTCCCTTAACAAAATTATGTGCTAATGGAAATTGTCTTTGTGATTCAAAACATTTTGAATATCTAACTACAAGATGATTAGTTCCACATTGATTTGATAAATTAATTTTTGCCTTTGATTTAATGTACAACTGAATTCTTAAATCAATATATTTCATATCTAATATTTTATCTATCCAATCAAAAGGTGTTACCGAAATAGGATTAGATGTATAATAAAAATACGGTAATTGATATTCTGTAAATATATTCGTAAAATTTTGAACATCTTTATCATAAGTTTTTTGATGATGTTTACCATATTGTGTACCAAACCTATCAGAAATTAATAAGCACCCAAATTCTTTATTATCAACATATTCTTGAATGATAGAATCTCCTAACTCTTGTTCTTCAAACGACCAATACATTTCTGGTTGTGAATCGCTCATTTCTTTTTCTGTGAATTGCCAGAACTCCAACATCTGTTTTAGAAGTGGTATATCAGTATTATCTTTATTATATATTCGATAATGATCGTGAAATACATCACCATCTATCCCATCAACAAACTCATCTACAAATGGATTATTATCAAATACCACATGAACATTATTGTGGTCTTGACCATATAACTTTTTTAGAAGTTTTTTAGATGGAACATATACCTTACAATTTGGATACTTCTCTTTCAATAAACGAGGCATTGCCGATATAATTCCCCAATCACCTATTCCATGGGCAGTTCTCATAACCATAAACTCTTGTTTATCTAAATATTCATCAGGTATTCGTAATCCTTCTGATTTTTCAAATCCAAGTTGTTCTGTTTCTTGAACTGGATGAACTTTATTATCTACTATTCTCCAAAAAATCATGATTTTGATAATTGTTCATAGGGAAGTTTGACGAACCCGGCTCTTTCAGAAGTCCCCCAATCCATAGTATCTATAATATCACTTGTATCAACATCATCAATAGTATGAATCCAATTGTGCTTCAATTCAGAATCTATCACAACAAGATTATCCATATTTTCTCTAAGAAACAACAACTGAATAGTGGTCTGAGTATGTGCATTGGTAATAAGATTTTTGAACTTAGACATATATATTATTTTTGCCATCCATTTCATATGACCATCTGTAAGTATAGTATTATAATAATCCGCGAAAACACCCATAACTGCAACTTCATCAGACGGGAATTGTCCGCTGTCTGAACTATGGTTCTCATCCATAAGTTGACGACTCAAACTTCTAAACCTTTTATTCCCATTAAAATGCCCCAAAAATTTGGTTTCCCAATAACCATTATCGGTACACAAAAGTACTAAACCATCTTTACTTATTTTATTAACAAATTGTGCATATACCAATGGATGTATGCCCCCCCATACTGGTTGTCCATGATTGTGCCAACCACGATGATAACAAACAACAGAATTCTCAAAATCAGTATTTACTTCATATAACTCTTCTAAATATTTATTTATCTTTTTACTTGGATTAAATAAATGTTTCGTCCATTCATATTGATTTGGTTTATAATCTTTTACATAAAAATCGTATATTCTATCAAGACTTTTTCGATTGATCCATTCTACTGGTGATATTTCTTTAAGGTCATAAAAATAATCCCAATTGGGCGTAAAATAATCGTAAAAGGAATTATTATCCACAACTTGACCTGATAAATAACTCCACTCAATTATAACATTGTTAAGTATTTCTATTCTATCTTCTCTCGTTACATTTGAATTAATTTGATTGAACTTAGTCGAAAATTGACTAGCAGTATCAATCATCCTACAACCCATAGGACCATCTGATTTTATTTTCATGATACTACTCCCAAGATATCTCCCAATCATCAAACTCGGCGGCTATACAATCTACTTTATAATCTTTTCTTCCACCCTCGACAAGATTTTCTTGTATCTTATTCTTTGCAGTATTTCTGATACCATTTAATCCATGAGTTAATCCAAGATTACCATCACCTTCACCTGCTCTATATTTGGTTTCATTATGCCAAATATGTAAATTCATCTGTGATAATACTACAATGGCCCGTACCATTTCACCTGTTGGTTTTTCCCATTTCATCAGTTCATCTAAATCATCTACTATATCTTGGATTTCTTTAGCATATTCTTCTTTGTGTTCTGGTATAAAAACTTCCTTTAACTGAACGATAGAAAGTCTGTCTATTAATTCACTAATTGTTGGTAAGTATTTTCTCATATAACTGATTTTGTTGTTCTTGTTTATCTATTGTTTTGTGATGATATAACGATAATTCTTCTTGTGGTGGTAAATGTGCATATGTTTTACAACCTGTAATATACTCATGAACTGGTCTAACCCATCTTACCTTTTCATCATTACGAAATACTCGTGCCTGATAATCTGGATAATTTACCCAACCTAACTTTGTAACTCTCCACCCCCACTTTACACAATGTTCATCAGTAAGTCCTTTAACTGTATTTACTCGTGGGACCCACACCAAATCTACATCATTAGTTTCTAACATCTCTGGTAAAATACCAACGAGATTCTCGTGTGGAATCTCGTCTGCATCTATGTGGAAAATATAATCTCCATCACAATTTTCTATTACTGAATTCTTTTGTGCTGAAAAATCGCCGTCAAGTTTTCTTTGATATATTTTAATAGTTTTTGCATGTCCATATTGTTGTGACCACGATTGTAAAACAAATTGTGTATCTTCATCTGAAAAATCATCACAGATAACTATCTCATCACTTTCGTGTGTCTTGTGAACGAGAAATTCTAATAACTTATTGAGTTCATCGGCTTCATTATGAACTGTAATACCATAACTAATCTTCATCTACTATCCCAAATCTTTTTTTAGTACGAGTATCTGTTATTGATATAAAATCATAATTAGTAAGTTCAAATTTCATTATCTTATTCAACTTAAAAGTTTTGTAAATTCCTGGAATTCTTTCTTGAAGTTTTTTTAACTGTTTGTCATATATTGCTGTACTACGACCTTCTATTATTAATTGTTGGTGTTCAAGTCCACTTTTATATCCTGTTATTATCTCACTTGCACTTCTAATAAGTTTTTTCACTTCCCCAACAGGAATTTCATCTAAATCTAAACAATGTAAAAGTTGTTTTGATACCCCACCAGACTTAGGATAAATATTTATACCCAACACTAAATAAAGAGTTTTACTTGCAGTTTTACTATCGTATCTTAACTCATAAACACGACCTCTTCTTGCAGAAGTAGATGGAATAACTGTTCTATCACTAATTAATCCCCTATGTGTTTGTAAATGACCCATTAATTTTTAATCTCCGTAGTTATCCCCATTAATTTACAGGCCTGCAAAAACTCATATTGACCAAATGTTTGGGCATTATCTATATCTAATTTCTCAGTATAAAATTCTCCTTCTTTATCAAGAATTGGATAATTTTTTTGTTCTTCTTTTGGTACTTCTACAACTTGTGCATATTTCCAAACCCAATGTTCTACATCACCTTCGGGAAATATAATACCTTTTGGTCCCATATTAACTACTGAGGGATACCAATAGATTTTTCGTTCTTCATCAAAAAATTTTAAATCAGTAATAAGTTTCGAACTATTTTCTATTCTATCAAGTCCATCTTCTGTATAATAAGAACTACTCATAAATCCACAATTAAAGCACATATAAGATTTAAACTCATCTTGAATATCTTCAAAACAGGCGTCTTTATCATAACAAACTGGACAATCTACTACTCTTTCCATATTATTTAATTTTCTTTAATTTTGGTAACTTAATTTTTGGTGCCTCTCTTATTGAACTAACTTTTTTTAATTTTGGTAACTTCAAATCTACTGCCTTCGGTGGTTCATCAAATTTTGGTAAATGTTTATCAAGAATCTCTCCAAATTTCTTAGTCATAGCATCAAGTGAAAATTTAGTTTGATTTACTATTGCTAATTTCTTCGATTTAACTGTATATTTACTATAATTATCAAATACATTCTTTAATGTTTTAGAGGCATAATTATAATTTACCGTAAACCATTGTGCACCTTTTACACGCATATTCTTTGGAAATGATTCCTTTTTTACATCATTAAGACTACCAGGTAATAAAATAGCATTTGAACTAAGAAAATCTACATGACCACTCCAATTAGGAGCTATTACAGGTTTCTCTGAAAGAGATGCTTCAAGTAATGGACGACCAAATCCTTCACCATGTGTGAATGAAACGTGAGCCTTTACCTTTGGATGGTTGTATAAACCATTCATTTCTTCATCTCGTAAATCTCCATGTAACACATAAACATTTGGTAATTCACCACTTACCGTATCTTTAATTTGAATTAATTTTGCAAGTATATCTTCTCTATCTAATATAGATGGTGTTGCTCCTGATGTTTTAAGAATTAGGGCTGGTTGTTTCTTTTGACTCTTAAAGGTTTCTAAGAATGTTTTTATTAACATACCTAAATCTTTTCTATCTTGTCCCAAACTACCCTGTAACCAATGTCCTACGAACAAAAAACAGAAATCTTCTTTGATTTCTTTTAATTCATCTACTAAATCTTTTGAAAACTCTTTAGTTGATTTATATAGTTTTGTATCTGCTCCTTCAAATAAAATTTCTATTGGTGTTTCACATTTAATTGTCCCAATTTTTTGTTTAGTTTTATTATCATGTTTATCAAATACTGTTTTGGATAAACTTTCCTTAATAAAATTAGCAGGAACTATATTCAAATTCATTCTATTCAATCCCTCTATCCATTCAGGTGGCATACAAGTAGTTTCTAACCCAGCAGTAATTCCTACATTATACTTGGCTATAGGTTGAAATTCATTTGGAACTACGATATGAAAATGAATATCTGGCTGTCTATCCATATTTGGATTATCTAACAATCTTTTAATTATAGGAACATCAGTTGGATTGTCTTCACTTAATGCATCTTGTGGGGTTGATCCCCAACGGACTGGCCAGATTTTTACATCAAATTTGTCCATTGAAATCAATGACCTACATATATCTCTACTATGGGATCCATAACCACTTCTGGTGCCTACAGGTGCGGTAACTAAAACTAATGGTTTCATTTATACCTCTTTATTTTGGAAATGCTGGTGATAACAACTTTTTAAAACCGTTTACAACTTTTGTCCAAAAAACATCACCAGGATTAATCGTTCTACGATCTGTAGTTTTCCGTCTTGGTGTAGTTTTTCTTCCTGCTCGTTTCTTAGTCGTTGTCGTTTTCTTCTTTGCTCTTGGCATTTTATTCTCCTTATGCTTTATATAACGTAAATCTTTTTCTTGGTGTCCACTTCTCGAATCCTGTGTCCATGTCCTTAATAAACCTCTCACACATATGTTTACAAGACATTCCAATTTCTTCTTTTAACATCCACTCTCTACCTATTTCCCCAACTCTTCTTCGTTCTTCTAATGGTGTATCGTACCACTCTTTAAGTCTATCTGCTACATCATCCCATCTACATCTGTCATCAAAAATATATGGTGTTGGTATTGAACCTTGTATAGAACGACTTGATGGCCAAACTGGTTTTACCCATTCGCCCCAAGTTAAATCTTTATTGTTCTTCCATTTTCTATCATCGTGAAATGAATGTATCTCTGAATAATCTTCGTGGGTAACGTGTTTCCCCTTAATTTTAAATCCACACTGGTCTTGTAATCCACCTGTAACATTTACAATAATTGGTGTTTCTGCCATCAATGCTTCTGCTGTTCCTAACCCAAATCCTTCGTTAGATGCTATATTAAGTTGAACATCCGCAATATTATATAAAAAATTAAGTTCCCTATCTTCTAATTTCTGATGTGAAAAAACAACATCGTAATCAGGACATATTTCATTTACTACTACTGGTAAATCAGTTCCATTCTGGTCTACTGGTTGAGTATGCATAATCAATACACACTTTTCAGATTCTTCTTTTGGTAACATATCACAAAATGTTTTATAAGCCATTATAACAT
>Ga0310345_10001459_pt1 | contig 26289 bp, 19 predicted proteins | sample HC15DNA20500_MG_FD_204667 | JGI IMG/M metagenome (GOLD analysis project Ga0310345, IMG submission 204667) | Marine microbial communities from station ALOHA, North Pacific Subtropical Gyre - HC15-DNA-20-500_MG | ecosystem: Environmental > Aquatic > Marine > Oceanic | place: Pacific Ocean: North... | reverse complement strand
GGCAACTGGATTTTGCAGCTATTGCTAATATCTGGAGAGGTGGGTGTATTATTCGAGCTCGCTTCTTACAAAAGATCAGTGAGGCTTTTACTCGAGATGCTAAATTGGTCAATCTTATGCTTGACCCCTACTTTAATGAACAAATTAAACAGGGACAAACCAGCTGGAGAACAGTTATTAGTCTTGCTGCCCAATCGGGGATTGCAGCTCCAGCTTTTATGTCTGCTTTAGCATATTATGATGGGTACCGATCAGAATTGTTACCTGCGAATCTTCTACAGGGTCAAAGAGATTATTTTGGTGCTCATACCTATGAGAGGATAGACAAACCAAGGGAAACTTTCTTTCATATGGATTGGCCATCTGCTAGTCGGGAACAAATTACTATTGATTCTGATTAATAGTGGTAAATCATAATCAGATTAATTAATCAATGTTAGAAAGTTTAGGAAGATATTAATCAACCGAGTAAATTCACTTCCTCAGCAAGTATTCTTGCAAAGGATCTAAGTAGAAATTGCAGAGAAAAACTTAAAATCTGAATTCTATTCCGGTCACACCAACCATACTTGGATTACGGAAACCATTTTCATAGTATTCCTGGTTTAAAAAATTATCGATTCGGCCAAATAATCTAAGGCTTTGAAATTCCTTCAAAAATAACCGGTAGCTTATTCCCAGGTCAGCTTTAGCAATTCCATCGAATTGATAAACACGACTACTAAAGGTAGAAGGATCAAAAATAGGAGCGAGGTACTCGGTTGAAAATGCCAGATCAAGATTGACAAAGAAATTGAGTCCAATTGATTGGGTAGCAAATAAGGACCATTGATGATCAGGAACTACGAAGGTTTTAATGGTATTGCCAATTAAAGGTTTATGCTGATCAGCGTTAGTGTACGTGTAAGATAAATTTATGTTAAGTGAAGTGACTGGTTGAACGATCGCCCCCAGTTCTAGTCCACGTGCTAGCCCTCCTTGAGAATTCCGATAACCCATGAATCGGCCGAATGGATCTAAGCTTGGATTAATAGAACCTGACGTGTCAAAGACGATGGTCTCCTGGAGCCTTGTATAGAAATAAGTAAAATAAGTTAATAACTGGTCGTTAAAAAGTGACTGGTCTAAACCAGTATCAAAACCAATAGAGCGGTCAGGACGCAATCTTGGATCACCATAAAGTGAGTATCCAAAACTTGAAAAAGATGTCCCAAAACGCTCAAATAATGAGGGTGAACGATAACCATTACCAATGTGAGTTCGGATTTTGGTATCCGTTTCATTAATGAAATAGGCTATAGAACCGTCACCAGTATAAGCTGGTGGTGGTGAATCGAAGGTTAAACCTTGATAAGGAGCATTTTCCAAAGGGAAAAAGGCAGGAGTTTTTAGGGAAAAAAACTGGGAACGGAAAGCAACAGAAATTTGTAACTGATTTTGCAAGAGACGCAACTGATCTTGAACAAAAAGGGAATGACTCTGTTGACTAACATTTACTAAGGAATCATTGGAGGAATCTCCGGAAAATGTTGTATTAATGAATTTTTCGCTTTCAAATTCATAACCTGCATCGACGAAATTAAAGGATCCCACTTTCCAGTTGGTGTTGCCCTTGATTGTATTTAATCGTCCTCCAAAGTCTGACTGGCTGGATATGGAAGGCTGGAAGGAGACTCCTGCTGGACCATTATGATTAGTTCGGTTTGTATGCAATGTATGGTAAGCAAGGGTATAGCCATGAGCTAGGCTAGTTTTTTGTGTTAGTACAAACGAGGTGGAAAAAAAATCCGAGACCCGCTGGCTATCGGGATCGTTTGCCGCAGGAATAAAATTTGCGGAATCAATTTGTAACTGAGTAGGTAATGTACCATTTTCAAAGTTTGTTAGTTGCCCCGATGATAATGGAACAGCTTCAATAACTCCAATTTTTGCAAGATTAGGTAGACTTTGTGGAGAAGTGTTGAGTTTCAAAAAGGAATCATTAGCAAAGATCCGGGCTGACAGATTAGTTGAAGGAGAAATTCTAAAATTTAGCCGACCTTGTCCACTCGAATTTCGACTGGCATCATCGCCATCAACTCCTTGTGATACGTTTAGATGAGTTAGACCAAGACTGTATGTTAAGCGATCTGTTTTAGATCCTCCAGCTAGTTGGGCTCTCCCGCGAAGCCAGCCGAGGGAACCTCCTTCAGTAAGAAGAGAACCGCGAGTGCGACCTCCACCGTCAGTGCTGATAATATTGATTACACCACCAATAGCATTTGTTCCATAAAGAGAAGACCCGGCACCCCTAAGAATTTCTATACTATCTGTATCAGTAAGTAGAATATCTGAAAGAAACCCTGTAGCATCTCCTTGTGGAGCTGCAGCATCACGAAAGCGCAAACCATCAATCAAAACGGCAGTATCTGCATTCCGAAGACCCCTGATCCGCAGGCTGACCAGAGATCCGGGACTTCCTCGTTGTTGAACTCTTAAACCTGCAACTGGACGTAATATTTCGGTTATTCTACTCTCACCTCGATGCTGGATATCTTTTGCATTGATTACTGTTAGTGCCTTGGAGACTTCATTTGAGGTTTGTGGTCTCCCAGAAGCAGTGATGACTACTTCATCATGATGTGTCTCGAGCGACAACGCGATATCCAGGGCAAGGTTAGAATCTGAAAGTACCTGAACATTAGTCAGGGTAACTGCAGGAAAACCGTTAGCTTCTACTGTAATGAAATATTCTCCTGGGCTCATCTGCTGAAAAAGATAATGTCCTGAGGTATCAGTAGTGGCTCTAAGACGCTCGGTATTTTCTCGGAAGTATAAGGTTATGATAGCTCCAGATATTACTGCTCCTAAAGGATCAGTAACTTTTCCACTGATGGTGCCTGGAATAATTTTACCTATTGTCAGCATAGGGTTAATTGCAATAAGACATAAAACTACAACAGCATTTCTTAACATCTAGCTTATTTACCCTTTTATTAAGGTCTTTTGTCCTAAATCTTTAGTGTAGCTATTTGACACGAAGAAACTAGGAGGCTTTTTTTACCAAATCTAGTCATAAAATAGGGAGTAATCTAACGTTACTTCGGCTTTATTTTGATTAGGTTTTCAAATACTGAACTTGCTTGAAAGCCATTCCATTTCGATTCCCAGATGTTTTAACCGAAGAGTGCTGTGATCGAAATGGAATAGCAGATAGGTAGGGTGATGATTCCCGATGAAGCTACCGCTTAACCTTTTGACCCACTAGCCCTCATGCGGAGCCTTGCGTGTCTTATCGATTCCAAGGCAGGTTTCCTGACTGACAGGTCATTGCTAAGCTGGTTACCTTCCCATTGAAGATCTTCAACAGTGGTACATTGTTGTCAGCTTGCTCTCTGATCACAGTGGCGCGACCGTGCGGGAATCACACCCGCTTCCCTTTTTTTTATTAGGGATGACCACCTTGAAATTGATGCAGTCATGCTAACAAAAATAAAAAGTAGGCTCAAGATTCTATTTAAGTATTTGGAAAAAAATAATCGGGAATTAATTTATAATGATGAAAATAAAATCACTCTCAGCAGATACGAAATAAAGACTCGTATTTAACTATCACTCTTACTTTTGACGTTCATCTAAGACTCTATTTAGTCTCTCGAATCTTTATTGCGGTTAAATAAGGTGTCATACTACCTTTTCCAGCCACCAGTGTAGCTCTATATTGTAGCCACCGTTCCTTAGGTGAGAGATCTAAAGCAGATTGGGAAGTGTAGTTTGTCCATTCTGAATGATCCAATATGTGTTTTTCTGAGGATGTTCTTACTGACCAATCAATTCTAGAATTTAGAGGAGTACTTGCTTCGTGTTCAATCGTTATTCGAATGATGCCTGATGGAATTTGGATTGGAACTGAAATGTAAGATTCTTTTGTTTTCCGATTCATTAAATTACCAATATCAACATTTTGTGTCCAGTGGGGTCCTGGGGCAGGTAGGAGGGTCCGTTTATTAGAATTGAAGCCAGAGCGTGAGCCCCAGTAAAGAAAACTATTAACATTGTGGTTGCCTTGTGAAATATGATTTACAACAAGCAAGTCAATCCATCCGTCAGCGTCAAGATCAGTTGATAAGAGACCAGCACTTGCTAGGCCCGGCAAATCCGTGCGGTGGTCAGAAGAGAACTTTCCACTTCCAAAATTCCAGAAAATGACAGCTGGATAATCATCCCGGAATCTTCCTTTGTATTGTGCTACAGCAATGTCAAGGTGCCCATCCTGATTAAAATCAGCGATAGTTGTATCAATGGCTGAGAATGTAGGTAGCTCTATTGGTTTTCTATCGAAAAATCCTTTATGTCCTCCAAAAAGGATACGGATTTTTGAAGAAGCACGGCTATTATACTTAGTTAAATCGAAAGCTTTACATAGAACTAAGTCAAGGAAACCATCTTTATCGAGGTCTGCAAATTCAACATTACCAATGTAAGGTTCTTCTAAAAAGCTCATACGTTTATTTGAAAATCCTGTTGGTTGTCCCCATAGAATGGCACTTCTAAGATCATAGGTACCTGCCAGAAAAATATCCAGCCAGCCGTCAAGGTTCAAATCAGCTAAGCGAATATTTGCTACTCCTTTTAAGTCATACTCAATGGTCTTACTTTTTGTAGTTGAAAGACCTGACTTACTTCCCCAAAGAATTACAGTTTTACCTCCTAAATTAATATCTATGCACGTAGAAAGAAGTACATCGAGATATCCATCTTTGTTGAGATCAGCGATTTCAAAAGAGTTATGGGGCTTTGATCCTGGGAGGTTAATAGGCTGTAATTTTTGCACCAAGGGGCCTTGGGCAGACCCATGATAAATAAAGCTAGTATCATCCATATTGGCAAACAGAAGTTCTGCAAATCCATCATCGTCTAGGTCCGCCATAGCTGATCCCATTGCGGCATTGGTAGGGTAACGACTGAGGTTAGATGCAGAATATCCTCGGTGAGGCGCACCCCAGTAAACCAAGGAATTTTCTCTAGTATAAGGACTCGTGACGAAGGCGCTACTTCCATTAGTAAACAGCAAGTCTGGTTCACCATCTAAATTAATGTCACTTACTTCAACTGCAGAAGCTTCAAAAGTTTGAAGACTTTGTCGTCGATGAATACCATAACCCCACCGATTACCCCAATATATATAGGAGGGGACATTGTAAGTTTTGTCCGAATGGTTATTAGCGACCACAATTTCTGGAAAGCCATCATTGTTTAGATCAGTGACAGCAAGATCTCGAGGGGACTGTGCAGGTAGGGATGTAGAGTACTTGGGTGAGTAGTTTTTTTGACCCCACATAATTTTGACTTCATCTTTGGCAGCCAAAATTAATTCATCCTTTTTGTCAAAATCCAAATCAGCTACTGCTGTATTCCAGGATCCGTGGCGGATTTTTAAAATAGTTTCCATAGATCGGTTTTGTGAGAGTTGCAAAAGACTCACCTCTTGGGCTGTATTTATGATTAAAATAGACCCAAGTGGGTTAACTTTATGGTAGTTGACACTACGAATACTATCTGTTTTTTGAAAAGTAGGATTGGCTAGATCAGGCCCAGATGTACTGCCCCAAAATATGCTAAAACCAGTACTACCTTTACGGGAATTAGCAAGAATCAAATCTATGTGTCCATCATAGTCTAGGTCACCAACAGCACATGAACTAGCTTGTATACTTACTAGACTTCGATCTTTAGTGCCATAGCCGTTTTTAGAGCCCCAGTAAATCGAAGAAAAAGAGTTTTTAGGTTCTGCTAGTTTATGATCTCCTATACCTAGGTTGGCAAAAATAATTTCTGAATATCCATTCCCATTAAGATCTGCAATACAGACGTCCTGTGCAATGGCAGTGGGAAGCTCAGTTTTTTTTCTGTATCCTTTAGAGCTCCCCCAATAAAGAAAACTCTCACTGTTCCGAGTAAATCCATTAGTAGTATTAGCTAATAAGATTTCTGGATATCCATCATGATCTAGATCATGAACCTTTAGGGAGCTTGGTCGAACGCCAGCAATTCGAAGCAGGGAGTCTTTAGTATCTTCGATATATTTCCATCTCTCATAAAGAGGAAGGGAATCATAGAGTGGGGGTATAGCTGATTTAAAGTTTTGATTTTTTTGAAGATAAATAAATGTGTCAACCAGATCCATTCTGTTGTGGGTGGTATTAAAGACTAGATCATGGTAACCGTCATAGTTAAGGTCCCAGTGACGGATGAACTGAATTCGACCAGACTTTGAAACATAGAGATTCTGACCACTATTTTCAAACTTCCCTTGGACTAAAATATCAAATCCATTATGAGAAACTTGAAATTTTGCTTTTGAGTCTATAGCTTTAAAAATCTCAATCGATAAGAAGCTAAGAATTAAAAATAGTACAAATGTCAATTGGCAGGACTTATTGATTAGCTGACTTGCAAAGATTTTGTCTCTAACAAAAACTAGATACAGGGATGTTTTTTTTACTTTTATCTTGAGGTTCATAAATCAGAACAGGAAATCATGTAAAAAAGGGATAAAAAATGAGATCTGTTTCATTTACTAGTCTAACGATTATTAGTAAGGCTGAATTTTGCTCAGTTGAAACATCGTGCCAATCGTCGTATCCTAATTTTATGTTAACAAAATGTATTGAATAGTATCTTTAAATAGCTGTCAATTAAGGTTTATCTACTATGAGTACAAAAAATCCCTTGAATAGTAGATATACCTCTTTTTATCTTAAACTGTCATCGTTTTTCAACTGACTATAAATGACATTTTAAGGAAGATATTTTCTAAATATTATGCAATAACTCCAAGTTTAGAAATGTCAAATTTAAGAGATAGCTTGAAAAAGATCGAGTGTTTTTTCAAGATTTCGATATGACAGATAGTTTAGACAACTTTGGAACACTATATAACTGCATTGAAGCTTCTGATGTAATGATTACAAAAGATCTCCTTACTGCTTGAAAGAAGGATAACTCAGTTAGCTATGGATTTAATAAAAAGATGTATGACTTCTGAGGCCTGTACCATCGAGAAAGCACGAACTCTTTGTCGAGAGTTAGCTCAGACTCATTATGAGAATTTTTTTGTAGCCTCTTTTCTGTTACCGAAAAAGCTAAGGCAACATTTTTATAATGTTTATACTTACTGTAGACTGAGCGATAATCTTGCAGACAATTCTGTTGATTCACAATCAGCTTTGACCTCACTTAAGAATTGGGAACAGGAACTTCAGATTTGTTACCAAGGGCGACCAAGGTTGGCCGTATTTTTAGCTCTTCAAGAAACAATTAGCACCTATAACATTCCGAAAGAGCCCTTTCTAGATTTACTTCAAGCCTTTAAAATTGATCAAGTCAAAACTCGATATAAAACATATGGAGATTTACTGGAATATTGTCGGTATTCTGCTAATCCAGTAGGGCGACTGGTTCTTTATTTAGGCGGATATAGTGATTCTGAGCGTCAGGAACTTTCTGATTTAATATGTACAGCTCTTCAATTAACCAACCACTGGCAGGATATTAATTGGGATTTTGAGCAACTCAAACGAATCTATATTCCTTTAGATGATATGGAAAAGTTTCAATATTGTGAATCCGATTTGGCTTCAAGGATTTGCGACAAACGTTTTTTTGAATTAATGCAAATGGAAATCAGGAGGACTCAAAATCTTTTTAAAGAAGGTCTACCCCTGTGTTCGATGCTTGATGGATTGTTGGGAGCAGAGGTCGAGCTGTTTGTCAGATCAGGTCAGGAGATTTTGCGTCGTATTGAGTTAGTTCAGTACGATATTTTCCGTTGTAGACCTGTCTTGAGTAAACGGACTGGCCTAAAACTGTTAATTCAGTGTTTTTGGTCAAAAATTTTAACACCAAAGCTGGGACTTATTTTAGGTTGTTAATTATGTCTTCTAAACTAAATGTCAGTTATCGGTCTTGTGAGGAAATGATTCGTTCTAGTAACTTTTATTCAGGACTCAAACTACTACCTTCAAATAAAAGAAAAGCGTTATCCGTTGTTTATGCTTTTATGCGACATTGCGACGACATTAGCGACAATTCAGGTCCTATCTTGGAGAAAGAGAGACAATTTGAGATAACCCAAAAATGGTTGGAACAAGACATTCAAGGAGAGCCAATTGAACATTCCATAATACCGTCTCTCCGAGACACAGTCCAAAATTATGGGATTCCTATCCAATATTTTTCCCAGGTCATTATTGGAACAAAAATGGATCTGACAAAATCTAGGTATCAAACCTTTGAAGAGCTTACTAATTATTGTTATCACGTTGCTTCGACTGTTGGATTAATTTGCATCCATATTTTTGGATTTCAGGAGCCTGAGGCAAAACGACATGCTATTGCTTGCGGTATGGCCTTTCAACTTACTAATATTTTAAGAGACATTAGCGAGGATATGGAAAGAAACCGAGTTTACATTCCAATCGAAGATTTAAGGCGTTTTGATTATACCATCGAAGATCTTAACAACAAGATTGTAGATCATAGATTCAAAGCGCTGATGGCTTTTCAAGTTGAACGAACTCGAAAGTACTTTCTTCAGGCTCAATCCTTATTAAGACTTATTGAGCATAATAGTCGACCTGCATTTTGGTCTATGTTAGCGAGTTACAACACTCTTTTAGAATATATTGAAGACCGGGAATATGATGTCCTAAACAATAGAATTGAACTTAGAACTAGAGACAAATTTCGAATTATATTGCAATCACTCTTACACTGGTAATTTAGAATGAGCAGTAAAAAAAAAGTTATTGTTTTAGGTGGAGGTTTAGCTGGGTTAGCTGCAGCTGTCATTCTGGTAGAACGTGAATTTCACGTTACCATTATTGAGCGCAAACCTTTTTTAGGTGGGAGGGCTTCTTCATTTTCTATCATTACAGCTAACTCTATTCAAAAAAAATTCCTAGCAGAAAATTCTCAATCTTCTTTGATAGACCATAGAGATAAAGGAGTATTTATTGATAACTGTCAACATGTTTTGTTGAACTGCTGCACAAACCTACTTGATTTTTACAAACGAATTGGTGTTGAAAAATACATTAGATTTGTTGACCACTATTTGTTTCAGAATTTCCAAGGGAATGAGGGTGTAATCAAAGGTTCTCGGTTGCCGGCGCCGTTTCACTTATTACCGTCCTTTCTTCAGTTTAAATGTCTTCCATGGAAAGACCGGCTTGCAGTTGTTTATGGATTTGCCTGTATGTTTTTTGAGCAGAGTAACTTTAATAGGCTGGATCAGGTTACAATGTTAAATTGGCTTCGAACTCATGGGCAATCAGCACGAGCAATTGAGGTTTTTTGGCGCACTTTTTTAGTCAGTGCTCTAAATGAGGACCTAGAAAGAGCCTCTGCCAAATATGGAGTTAGGGTTTGCATAGAAGGATTGCTTAAGAATTCCAATGCTTTTCAGATGGGTGTACCAACTGTACCATTAGAAAAACTTTATACGCAGCCTTGTTTAAAATTTTTAAGAGAAAGAGGAGCAGAAGTTAGACTCCGAAGTACAGTTAATCGAATTGAAGTAATTGACTCAAAGGTTTCTGGAATCAAACTAAATGATGGAACAGAAATGGAGGCAGACTACTATCTCAGTAGTTTGCCTCCAGAGGCTTTATTAAGTGTATTTGATAAGGCCATTGTGAATGAATCAAGATACCTTTCTAAACTCCGACGGTTCCACTTCTCTCCAATCATTTCTATCTATTTGTGGTTTGATAAGCCAATCACTGATTTGACCTGTTTGGCCGTTTCTGGGAGAAAAGTCCAGTGGATATTTAATAAAACTAATAAAAATCATAACTCTAATTCAAACAACCATTTATCTGTGGTAATTAGTGCTTCAAGAGAGTTTCTTTTCCTTCAAAAGGCTGACATTTTAAGAATTGTACTAAAGGACTTAAATAAGATCTTGCCAGCAACTCAAGGTTCTCAGTTACTTAACAGTATTGTTATCAAAGAACCATTTGCAACTTTTTCTTGTTCTGTTGGGTGCGATCAAATTCGCTTGGAGCAAAAAAGTCCCTTGAGTAATTTGTTAGTAGCAGGAGATTGGACAAATACTGGTTGGCCACCAACTATGGAAAGTGCAGTACGAAGTAGTTATTGTTGTGCAGAACTAATTCTTGAAGCAGAGGGTAGATCAGAAACTTTGTTAAAACCTGATTTGCCACCTAATGGGATTAGTCGATGGCTATTGTAATGAAATAGCTAGAGATTTTTTAGTTGAACCAGTTCCCGAGGTAAAATAAATTGTACATGTTCATCTTGGAGTTCAAGTCCTTCTACCTCGATATCTTTTGCAGATCGTAAATAGTCTACAACCCGTTGTACAATTTCTTCGGGAGCAGAAGCACCAGCAGTTACTCCAACTACATTAATATTTTCAAGCCAGTTCTTATCAATTCCTTTTTCATCATTTATCAGATAGGAGGGAATGCCAAATCCTCGGGCTGCTTCTTTTAGTCGTTGGGAATTAGAGCTATTAGATGATCCGACAACTAACATAAGATCTACCTGACTAGCTATTTCCTTAACAGAATTTTGTCGATTCTGAGTAGCATAACAAATATCTTCTTTAGGTGGGGTTTCTAAGTGGGGGAATCGTGCTTTTAAGGCTTCAACGATTTGATTGGTGTCATCTAAACTTAATGTAGTCTGAGTAAGGTAAATCAGTTTTTCCGGATTTGAGACTTCCAAAGCTTTGGCATCCTCAACAGAACTAACTAATTGCATCGGTGCTTCTCCCATAGTACCGTCTACTTCTTCGTGTCCTGGATGACCGATCAAGATCAAAGAATAACCTTCTTTAGTAAACCGAATGGCCTCCAAATGAACCTTTGTAACTAAAGGACAGGTAGCATCAATCACTTTTAATTGTTTAGTTTGGGCCAAATTACGAATTTCAGGCGAGACCCCATGAGCACTATATATGCATACTGAGCCGTCAGGTACTTCGTTCAGATCATCTACAAAAATAGTACCGTTACGGCTTAAACGGTTTACAACATGGCGATTATGGACTATTTCATGAAATACATAGATTGGTGCAGGAAATATTTCTAAAGCTTTTTCTACAATTTCGATAGCTCTATCCACTCCAGCGCAAAACCCTCTGGGATTAGCTAAGACAATTTTTTTTATTGTCATAAAAGATCTTTCTTAAAACCATTGACCTGTTTACGTTTCCTAAAACAACTTTTCTTTAAGAATTTAACATTTTTGGTCACTGAGAAGCAATGTACCTAATAAGTCTGGAAAACAGGAAGAAGATTTCTGACCAGTTAATTCAATATTTAGATAGTTATAAAACAATAGTATTGCTTGGACTCCAATGGTAGGCTTGAGGTTATATTTCTCTGAAGGTAAAGGGGAAAAATATTTATGTAAAAATTAGAAAAACTTGTTAATTGATTAAAAAATTTAAAAGAGAAAATGAGGCACATAATGTTAATTATTGATTCCCATATTGATATTGCTCATAACGCTATAGAGTGGAACCGAGACCTGTTACAAAGCATCAATCAAATTCGTGAATCAGAAGCTGGAATGCCTCAAAAGGGAAGGGGCCTCAATTTAGTCAATTATGAGGAACAGCGTAAAGGAGGAATAGGCCTCTTTTTTGTGACTGTCGCTTGTAGGATAGCTTCAATGGGAAAAAGGTTTTCTGGAGTTAGAAACCAGGATATAGCTTATGCTAAATGCCGAGGTGAATTGGCTTATTATAGGCTTATGGAGTCCAAAGGTGTACTTCGCCAAATTAGAAACTTAAAAATGTTGGAGAAACATTTGGAGGAGTGGGGAAAAGACGCTGAGTCTACCCCTCTTGGATTTGTCCTAACAATGGAAGGCGCTGATGGAATTGTTTCTGCTGAGCAAGTAGCTGAGTGGTGGGATGAAGGGTTAAGAATAGTAAGTCTTTGTCACTATGGTGTGAGCAGTTACTCCCATGGAACACAAGCACCCGGTGGACTAACAGCACGTGGTCGTCCTCTATTAGAATCATTAGAAAAAGCTGGTATTCTCTTGGACTTAACCCACTTGGCTGAGAAGGCCTTTTGGGAAGCTTTAGATCACTTTGGAGGTCGAGTGCTGGCTACCCACAATTGCTGCCGGGTTCTTTGCGATCATGATCGACAATTTGATGATAACCAAATTAAGGCTATTGTGGAGCGATCAGGAGTAATAGGAGTAGCATTGGATGACTGGATGCTTTCTCCATTGTGGGATCATCAAGCTATAGACAATACAGGAATTACTTTGGAAACAGTGGTTGATCATATGGACTATATTTGCCAGCTGGCAGGAAACTGTGACCACGTTGGAATTGGGACTGATTTGGATGGCGGCTATGGAAAAGAGCAAGCTCCCAGTGATATGGAAACTATTGCTGACCTAAGAAAAATTCCAATGATCTTAGAAAATAGAGGCTACAAAGCTGAAGATATTGCCAAGATCATGCATGGTAACTGGATTCAGTTCTTAAGAACCAGTTGGAGTTAGCTTCTCACATTTTTGAGAACATTTAATTTTTTGTCTAATGAGAATTGACCCATTATTATCACCTGAAAAATTTATTTGTTTAGAAGGACTGACTCATCTTTGTACTGGTGGGGAAGGGCCATGGCTCAAAAGCCATAACCAAGTTTACAATCAGTTTTCTAAATTAAAGAGTTCGGGGTTTCAAGGACGTCAAGAGATTGTGCAAGTTAGCAATTCTTGTAGGAGGAAAATAGCCCAGCTATGGCAGGTTTCTCCCCAGAGAATAGCCTTTATGCCTTCAGCAAGTGAGGGAATGAACTGGCTATCAAGAGGTTTAGATTGGCGGGAAGGTGATAATTTAGTTACCCCCTCCTTAGAATTTCCCTCAGTTGCACATGCTTGGAGACAAATCGAAAAAAAGGGAATTAGAGTTAAACGAGTTCCTGCTAGAAATTGGATTGTACGAGAACAGGATTTATTATCAGCAATTGATGAACGAACACGTTTATTGGCTGTCAGCCAGGTTAGTTTTTATACTGGACAGTGCTTAAATATTGCCCAATTAGCAGATCAAACCTCCCGTAAAGGTGTTTTGCTGGCTGTTGATGCAACCCACTCTTCTGGTGTAATTCAGGTGCCCGCTGGGTTAACCGATTTATGCCTTAGTAGCTCATATAAATGGATGTTAGGCACCCATGGAGTTGCGCCTTGTTATTTAAGTTCAAACGCTGAAAATCAAATAACAGAATCTTCTTTTGGTTGGCATAATCTTATAAGTTGGCCTAATGACCAGATAGAATTTAAACCCGTGGTTGATGTTAAACCGATGCCTGAAAAACTTGAACCAGGAAATCCTAGCTTAATTGCAGTAATGTTCTTGAATAATTCCTTAGATTTAATCTTGAAAATTGGAATAGATCGTATCCAAGATCACGCCCGTCAGCTTTCAGCACTTATAGCTAATGGTTTAGAGAGTTTGAAACAGCGAGTTATTACGCCCTCGGAAACATCAGCTCGATCTGGAAACACCTCATTCCTAACCAAGAATGCAAAGGTAGTTCAAGACCATTTAAATGCTAAAAACGTTTTAGTCTGGGGTGAGTTAGGAAGAGTACGTGTGTCAGGTCACTTTTTTAATGGTCAAGAAGATGTTGAAATTTTTTTGAATGCTCTTTCAGATTGGTAAACTTGAACAATGACAGTTTCAAAAGGAAAAATGAAAAAAGCCATATTTATAGGGTTATTACTATTAGTTTCTCTTTGCTGGGAAAAAGAAGACCGTATTATTGCACGGCCTGTTAAAAATTCTTTAGGTCTAGCTCAAAGCTCTAAAACCCTTGATTATTTCTTAGTTATAACTGGAAGTGAAGTTCTTCGTGGAATTTATGCTGACGGACATACTAAATTTTTAACCCAAACTCTTAGTCCATTGGGCTATCAATGTGTGGGTTCCTTGAGCGTTGGAGATGTTGAAGAAGATCTCTTAAAAGCACTCGATTTTGGTAGAAAACAAGTGCCCTTAGTAATTACAACTGGGGGTCTAGGTCCCACTATTCAAGATATCACAGGTAAAGTGATTGCTAAATATACTGGGATTGGCCTAAAAGAACACCCCAAGGTTTTGCTAGACTTAAAAAAGAGATTTGGTGGTCTTTCAGGAATACTTCGACCAGTTTTACGAGGTCAAGCGCTAACTCCAATCAGGGGAACATATATGTCCAATCCTAATGGAACAGCTGTGGGGCTAGTTTTTGAGAGCGATCACTATTCTATAGTGGCCCTGCCAGGACCACCTCGTGAACTCCAACCTATGGTTAAAAATGAACTTATACCTCTACTATCTAAAAAGTACGGACTCCGAATGGTGGGTCACTCCATCACTATGAGGTTTGCAGGTATCGGCCAATCAAGTATTGATCGGATAATACGTGAAAAATTAATTTCACCTAGCGATTTAATGATTTGGTCATCATTTAATGCGAATCGAGTTGATATCACATTTTCTCTCCCAGGAAATACAAAACAAGATATGCAACGTCTCAAAAAACTGGAAGACAATTTATTAAAGTATACGAGTAGTTATATGTATTCTGATAAAGGACTTTCTTTGGAACAAAATATCTTTCAGTTACTCAAAGAACAAAAATCCTCTCTCATGATTAGTGAGATTGCCACTGGTGGTGAACTTTCATCAAGTCTCATACAAGTTGATCCAACCTCAAGATATTTAAAAGGAGCCTATGTGGCTGGAAACTCTCAGATGATGCATCAATTATTAAATGGCAAGGCTGATTTTAAGGAAGATAATTCGAGTGAAAATGTGGTTTATCAGATAGCAGAACTAGTTGCGAAGAAGAAAAAAGCCAATTGGATTCTAGTAGTTGGTCCTGTGAGTAAAGATAAGGATGAATCAGAATCTGTTTGGATAGCTACTGGTTCAATAAAAAAAGGATTTATCTCTCGAAAAATTGGAGTGCGCAAGGGCAGGAGGCTAAGACAAGATCGCTTAGTAACCCATGCTTTAGAGTTACTTCGAAAAGAACTGTCAGAACACTTTCCCAGAAGATGAAAGATTTTAGTTGGTAATGGAATCTAAATAGAAAGTTTTCAATTATTTTTTGTGATTTATTTTCAGCTATTCATGAGTTAAAGAGTTGGGTGGGTCATAAATGGAGATCTCAAGAAAAAGTAATTTTAAAAAATTAGCAATTTTAATTGTGATGATTGTCTTATTAGTAAGCTTAGTTTATTACTATAATGAGATTAACCAACGGATTACATCAGGTAAGAAAGAGGTTCACTTTCTAGATCCTTCTTTGCGCCAATCAGTTAGCTCTTTTAAATTTGAAACTGAGCGAGCTATAAAGAAAGTAAAGGACTTTACTGGAAATGTGGTAGTGGTTTATGTATGGGCTAGCTGGTGCCCTCCCTGTGTGGAAGGGACTCCTGATTTGATATCATTGGTTAAAAAATTCGAGAATGTACAGGTTGAATTTTTCGGATTGAGTGTTGATGATAATGGTTGGGAGGACATTGGTCCGTTCCTAAAGAATCATCCAGATATTAACTATACAATTGCTATCCCTTATCCTAAGCCAGACTTCCAATTTGAAACAATTGTTGATCTCAATCCGCTTGGACAAGTAGCAGCCCTACCTACTTTTTTTGTAATTGACCAAAATGGGAAATTAGCTGGCAAGTTTGTAGGTGCTGGACATCTCTTAGACGTTGAAATTTTGATTAATAAACTCATCGAGAGACATTTATAAAACGTTCATAGTTTTCAAATCTGAGGACATTCCTAATAAGTAACAACGGTTTAACACCCCACTAGCTTTGTAACACCCCGAAGATTTGGAAAGGCCGGTACTGCACCAACCTTCGTGCATGTCAAGGCCCCTGCAGAATTAGCAAAAAGCCCTATTCGATGAAGATCTTGTCGATTATATCTTTCCAGTTCCTTATTAGTTTTCTTTAAACAGTAAAGTAGACCTGCCACAAAGGCATCACCAGCACCAGTTGTATCTTTATTCCTGATCTTGAGTCCCTTGATTCTGACTTGTGTCTGTTTATTAATCAGTAAGGCTCCATCCTCACCTAAAGTTAGTGCTGCTAGTTTAATTCCTTTTTTTTCTAACAATGACCAGCTCTTTTTAAATGAATGCCCAGGAAAAAGAAAATTCCATTCTGCTAGATTTACCTTTAGAACATGACATAATTTTAGAGTAGAAATAATTTCTTTTCTTGCTTTTTTCTGGTTCGGCCATAGTTCTAGACGAAGATTAGGATCAAATGAGATTATGAGGTTTTCTTGACGTGCTCTTGAAATAGCGGTAAGAGTTGCCGAACGTGATGGTTCGTGAATTAATGAGATGGATCCAAAGTGTAAAAACTTAGACCGATCTGGAAAAGAATGAGGGATGTTGTTGGGATTTAAAAGTTCATCAGCTCCAGGTGTTCCATAGAATAAGAACCCTTGAGCTTTATCAGGATGATTTGTAATGAATGCCAAACGGGTAGGAGCACCTTTATGTAAAGAAAAGTAAGTTAAATCAACTTTGACATCCCTTAATGTTTTTTGAAGATACTGGCCGAAAATGTCATCACCGGCTTTTCCTATAAAGCCAGACTGAACTCCAAGGCGACTGAGTGCCACTGCTACATTAGCTGGTGCCCCGCCTGGAGCTATTTTTAACCGTTGAGTTTTTAACAATTCAGAGTGAGGAGGAACGGGTAGGAAATCAATAAGTAGTTCTCCAAGACAAAAAATCTCAGGAGAATTCTGTTGATTATTTCTAACTGCATGTTTATTGGTTATTTTTGAAGTCTTCCGATGTATGACGGGAATTTTAATCATTGTGATTCACATCCTATAGCCGTTGAAAAAGCTTTGATTATGTGAAATCTTGGCTTGGCTTTTTAGCAAAGAAAGATGGTTTTTGAAAAACCTAAACGAAAATTGGACTCATTCCTTTAAAATAATCTTTAGTTGGATTTTACTTTAGATCTTGATTTCGGTGAGAAAAAAAAGATAGATTGTAGCTTAGTCATTAATTTAAGTTTTTTAAAATCACTATGTCAAATTATACAGAAGACCATGCGAAATCAGGTATTGAAACGGAACTTCCCCAGCTTACAGTCTGGCCTAATCAATTTAGACAGTATGAAATAACAATCCAAGTTCCGGAATTTTCTTCTATTTGTCCTAAGACCCAACTGCCGGATTTTGGTACAGTTACCTTGATTTATGTTCCAAACAAAGTTTGTCTTGAACTTAAGTCTTTCAAATACTACATTCTTGGATATAGAAATCTTGGGATTTTTTATGAGAATGCAGTTAATAGAGTTTTAAAAGATGTAGTTTCAGTATGTGAACCTACTTCTGCCTCTGTGCGTGGGGAGTTTAATTTTAGGGGAGGAATGAAGAGTATCATTAAAGCATCTTATCCTTCCTAGTGAGGTAGTAAGACAAGCTTGTTATTTAACTTAAGTAATTTTTTTCATCTTGTTTTTCAAGCTTAGAAGTCCAAATGAAGTTTGGTTGATTGACTAAGATATTATGTTATTTTTACCTTGATAGGTGAATTATGCCGTGGTAGATTGCAACTTGATAGTAGGTCAATTTTTTATGGAATGTTCTTAGCTGACCGTTTACTTAATATCTACAAGGAGAAATTCAAAAATGGTTTATGTGATAGCTGAACCCTGCATTGGAACAAAAGATACAGCTTGTGTTGATGTTTGCCCGGTAGACTGTATCCATCCTAAATCAGATGAAGATGACTTTGAGGATGCAGAAATGCTCTACATAGATCCCGAGGAATGTATTGATTGTAATGCCTGTGTACCAGCCTGCCCAGTCTCTGCAATTTTTGCGGTAGAAGACCTTCCAGAAAAATGGGCTCAGTTTGAAGAGACTAATGCACAGTGGTATACTAAATAAGTGAATGAAAGGTTAGGATGTGGTATTAGTTTTCAACCTTCCTGTGTTGAAAATAGTGTAGTACTAAGATATTTTAAGCCACTATCACAAACTAAAAAACCAATTGTAGCTCCTACTTCTTCGGTTCTCAAAAGATGAATGGCAGCTGCCAAATTCGCCCCTGTAGAGAACCCTCCAAAAATTCCCTCTTCAGAAGAAAGCAGTTGAGTCGCTTCAATTGCGTCCTGGTCTTGTACTTCAATATAATTTGTTACCAAATTTTTTTCTAGAAGGGAAAGGTGTGACATACCATAGCCACCCCCTTGAATTTTATGATTTGTTCGGCTTACAGCTTTTCCAGAGAGTGCTGCTCCTCCAGCAGGTTCTACTACATAGGCACGAATATTTGGACTTTTCTTTCGTAAGTAGCGCGTTACTCCGGTAAAAGACCCTGCTGACCCAACAAAGTCAACAAAAACTTCAATTGAACCCTTAGATTGTTCCCAAAGTTCTGGTCCTGTATATCTTTCATGGGCTAGCACATTGGAAATTAATTCAAATTGATTAGCTCGAAATGCTCCATGTTGAATGACTAATCTTTTGGTTTCTTGTTCAACTAGCTCAAGATCAGCTCCAGAAACCTGTTGAGGCGGTGATCCGGAGGCTTGATCTACTAGTACAACTTCTGCTCCAAGTGCATTCATCATTTGAGCACGTTCAATAGTATTTCCTCGAGACATTACAGCTATGAAAGGGTGTCCAAGAGCGCGGCATACGATAGCTAGGCCGGTTCCAGTATTACCACTAGTTAACTCAACTACTGTTTGGCCTAGTTTAAGTAAACCTTCCTTTCGAGCTGTCTGAATCATCTCTAAAGCAACCCGATCCTTTTTGCTAAATCCTGGATTAAAAAATTCCAATTTAGCTAATAATCTTCCGGAGAGATTCAAGACTTTTGATAATTGTTTTAGTTCTACTAATGGAGTATTACCAATAGTTTCTATAACTGAAGACATCAATGGTAGAGCGGTTAATTTTCCCATAGTATTTTCCCGCAACAAAATAAACTGTACCGTAAACCTTAGAATTGTTTAGAAAAGTTAGTAATCCATCAAAATGTATTAGGGTTGATTTAAGTAATTCTCTGTTCTTGTCGCTTGGCTCTACACTATTTTAAGTGGTTTACTTTAATAAAATTTTTCCTGATTAAACTCTATTCGCAGGAGAACAAAAGAAATTACACATGGTCAATCTGGCAAAAGTGATCCGCGGTGGCAATATGTTCCGGTTCTATAGTGAGATTTTCTCCTAATGATTTGACCATAGTAATTGAATGAGCTCGAGGTTGTATTTTAAATAGTAATTGCATTCCTGGTTCATTGGGAAGCCATCCTCCTACTTTATGGAACCCTTTTTTTTTTGCAAGCTGAATAACGAGTCCAAATAGTTTTTGAAGAAGATCAGAAAGATGTTGATTGACTGCAAAGTCACTTATCTGCAAATCATTACCAACTCTAGTAAGTCTGACATATCCTAACGTTTGACTTGGAAATCTTTTTAACCAGTAGAATTCGTCGTTAGGTTGTTTTGAAATTAAGAATTTCCAATAAGTTAAGGGACGGGCAATTCCTAAGGGAATAAATTTATGATAGCTAGAGTAGAGTTCATTAAGTTTTTCCAAGAGGGTAGTTGGCGAAAACTTTTCTAAACTCCAATTAGAAGACTTTGATGTTGTCTTAGTGTCATTGATTGTTAGCCATGATTCCCAGGAAGGACATTGAAGATAGCCAATTTTAGAATAGTATTTTGGGGGAATATCAGAGTATAGTGAACTTATTTTAGCACCCTTTAGTTTTTGTTCTTTTTCTACCCAAAGTATTAATTGTTTTGCAAAACCTTTCCGTCTAAAGAAAGGTAGAGTATGGACCGAACCAATTGAAATTCCATTATTTTCGTCCCCTTTAAAGTAATAACTCAAAGGATAGCATCCAAGTGAAACAACGACTTGTCCATTCAAACACCCTGCATACCATTTGGCTCGGTTATGTTTGATAGATTTTAGTCTAAGTTGTACGTGTTCTTCCACGGAAGGAGCCATTTTCCAAAATTCAAAGACATTTCGGTAGATTTGAATCCGTTCTTCTGAAGATGCAGGGTGTATATCGATTTTTTCAGTCATAGGTTTTCTCTACAAAAAATTTATGTCGAAACATTAATTTGTTACTACTTAATTTCTTTAGTGTATATCATAAAAATAGCCCTTTTTAATTTAAAAGATAGGATTAAGATATCCTTATCTTCAAGTTAACTGAAAATTTAATTATCTTATTTTGTTCTAGTATGGAATGTCAGATGTTTTGCAACAGGAAAAGAATTAACAGGAAATATTGTTAGTTGAATTAATAGATTGTGTTAGCCATTAACAATCTTTCGAAGCTGATGCTATGGTTGGGGTTCTGTTAATTTGACAGTAGAACTATAAAGGAGTCAACGTTGAAAATTAGACCAAAATCAGAATGTCGTTGGGATCAGTTAAGTCTAGGTGAAGTTATGTTGAGGTTAGATCCTGGTTTTAGTCGTATTTCCACAACACGAGCTTTTCAAGTTTGGGAAGGTGGAGGTGAATACAATGTAGCTCGAGGATTGAAGCGCTGTTTTGGTTTAGATTCTGCTGTTGTCACGGCTTTTGCTGATAATGCAGTGGGACGTCTTTTACAAGACCTTATTTATCAAGGTGGAGTTGATCAATCGCTTGTACTGTGGATGTCATACGATGGAGTTGGTCGCCAGATTCGTAATGGTCTTAATTTTACCGAGCGGGGTTTTGGGGTTAGAGGGGCACTTGGATGTTCAGATCGAGGAAATACTGCTATGGCTCATGTTAAACCAGGTGATATTGACTGGGAAAGAATTTTTGGATATGAAGGAGTTAGGTGGTTTCATACTGGTGGTATTTACGTTGCTATTTCTGAAACTTCACCATTAGTTGTTAAGGAGGCAATGCAAGTAGCTAAAAGACATGGCACAGTAATTTCTTATGATTTAAATTATCGGGAATCCCTTTGGAGAGGTATTGGAGGCGAAAAGAAAGCACAACAGGTAAATCGTGAAATTGCTCCATATGTCGATGTAATGCTAGGAAATGAAGAGGACTTTATTTCATCTTTGGGATTTGCAGTTGATAATACAGACAAGAATTTTTCTAAATTAGATGTTACAAATTTTAAACGAATGATTAAACAAGTAATTCATACTTTTCCTAATTTTAAGGTTGTGGCTACGACGTTAAGGAATGCAAAAACGGCTACATCTAATGATTGGGGAGCTGTTTGTTATTTCGAAGGTGAATTTTATCAAGCAGTTTTTCGAGAAAACTTAGAAATTCTAGACAGAGTTGGAGGAGGAGATTCTTTTGCTTCTGGATTAATCTATGGTTTTCTAATGGACAAGGGTGCTAAATGGGCAGTTGATTGCGGAGCGGCACACGGTGCTTTAGCAATGACTACTCCAGGGGATACTTCTATGGTAACTATTTCTGAAGTTGAAAAGGTAATGAAAGGAAGCAATGCTAGAGTTAGTAGATAATAGGTTTTTACTCACAAAAAGTATTTGTTCCAACATTTACAATAGGTATCTATGACTCATCTTTTAATAGAGCTAGGTGTTCTTTAAAATGCAGTCTAGCTGAGATAAAATCTTGATGACGAAGTTTGAGTTCACGGGCTATTTGACGAATTGATCCCTCTTCAATGTTTGATACAGATTGGTTAGCAGCAGAAATCCTAAATAGACAATGTAATAAAGAAATTTTCTGATCTTGGTCTGCAATTTTATTGAACTCCCTAGTTACCATATAATTTTCGACACCACTAAATAAAGAACTTTGGGATTTGGCTATTTGAACGACAATATCCGCTTGTTTTTCAGATAGATGACCTTCCTCAATTACCAGTCGTTTTATAACTTTAATTTCTTCTACACTGAAATGTTGATCAGCATGGGCAACTCTAGTCAGAATGTAGGCAAAACAAGCAATGAAACGGGCTTGTTCAGGAGATAGTTCTCTCAGAGCAGCTATAATTTTTTGAGCTGTTTCTGTTTCAACGGAATCCATTGATTCAGAATGCTCTTGGCTTTCGATTCCAAATATTTTCCAGAGAGACATAGATTCTTGGTGCACTTAATAGAAGAATTGAATTAAAAAAAATGAAGTTTCTTTAGTTATAGCGACTTCTTTATATTAGTGAGGAACAGGTTCCGTTTTTGAATAACTCTCATCTAAATGAGATTTGAAAAGTTCTAAACACCCAATCATGGCACGGCCGTGGTAATAAGCTGTTTTACGATGATCAAGCTTGTGGTAGTCCAACAAAGGTTGAGAAATTAATGAGATGTGATCCCCACCATTTTCCCAGTCAGGCATATGCTTTTGTATAAAAGAGTACGTTTTTTCAAAAACATGCTGGTATTTGAGGTCCCCAGTATACTTATAAAGAGAAAGCGAACTGAAAAGTGCTTCAGCTTCTACCCACCATAACTTGACATTGTAATCAGCTGGTTGGTTGAGAAGTCCACTAAAGTAGAAACCACCCTGTTCAGAGTCATAACCATTTTGAAGGGAATATTGAAAAACAGTTTGGTACAAGTCTAAGAGGATGTGAACTGACATGCCGACAGCTCTAGAGGCTGTCATTAGTCTCCAAATTGTGCCAAGATCATGGCCATAAAATACTCGAGTAGTGTTTTTATTAACTAGAGGAGTCCAATCCTGTTCATATTTATCAGTACAAGCACCGACATTTTTCCTAACTACTGTGTTACTTATAATGGTAAGTAATTCCAGTAAACGATTACGAGCAACTGGTAACTGGCTGGCACGATAGAATGTAGTTAAAGCACTTAAAAAAGCTAGATGCATTTTGCTAGATTTAATTGTTGGTTTGTTTGGAATATCTATATTTGAGTCTTTTGAAGGTAATAAGAGTGACCAATCTCTGTTGAAATACTCAAAATAACCACCATGATTCAAATCATGAGCTCTGAGTTCTAGTAAATTAAAAAACTGAATTGCAAAACGTAGGGCCTCATTGTCATTAGTTGCTAAGTAATATTCAGATATGGCTTCCAAAGCAAACGATTGACCGTAGAGATATTTATTGGAATTCAGAACCTGAGACCCATCAGCAGTTACTTCCCAAAAAAATCCTCCATTTTCTGTATCCCACATTTTTTCCTTAAGAAAACGATAGCCTAAAATGGCAGCCTCACGCGTTTTTTCACTTTTATATCCTACTCCAGCAAGCTTTGAAAAAAACCATAAGCACTGAGCCTGTTGTACTATGGTTTTACTATTACTTGAAGCTTTTTCACTGCTGGTTGTAGGTTTGGGGACTTTACAACCTCCATTATCCCGGTCTACTCCCCTCGAAAGCCAAAGTGGAGCGAAATTTTCAAAGAGGTTTTTCTCCAACTTTGGGACATAGTCTTTTGCCAGTTGGGTTAGGTCGTTAGCCGTTACCTGAGAAACGCAGAGTGTCCCGACCAGGATTAATCCAATAATTCCTTGCCTGATGAACGTTTTCATTTCTATTTAATTATACTAGTCATAAATAGGGTTTAAATTACTGGGAATCTAGTTCAAGGTTGGAATAGAAAACTCCCCCATTTGAATCTTGATAACTGATAATGTTTGATTTTAATGCATCTTTCTTTTGAGAGCTAATATTGTCTTTTTTATAAAATTGTTGGATTTTACGGATATAGTGCTGTGTTTCTGGGTAGGGAGGTACTCCATTAAATCTTTTTACGGCATTTTCCCCAGCATTATACGCTGCTAACATGAGGGGGAGGTTTCCAGAAAACATGTCATCCAAAAACTTGAGATATCTAACACCTCCTTCTATATTTTGTTTTGGATCATAGACATCATGGACACCAAAACGGTCAGCTGTTGAAGGAAGTAACTGCATAATTCCTAATGCTCCTTTAGGTGAAACAGCGCTTGGGTTAAAATTAGATTCTACCCTAGCCACGGCATTGACGAGTTCAGGGTCAATATCGTATTGAGTAGCAACTTGGTCAATTAGTTTTATAACCGAATTGGATAAATTCTTATTAGTTGATCTGCGAAGATATTTCTTTTTTTGGTCATACTTAAGCAGCTGTTGACTATTAAAGAACCGATTTAAATCATCCGAGTTAGAAAATATTGGACTTCCATCTTTACCGATAACCTTTACAATTTTCTGAGCTTGCAGAATTGATACATCTGCTAGAAAACTAAAACAGAAGATAAGTAAGCTCCAAAAATATGTTTTGTATAGCAAGAGTCTATCTCCATTACCTGACTTTAATAACAGCGGGTTTAGCTAAACAATTAAAATTAAACCTCTTTCATTATTGTTAAGACGATAAACATGAGGAAAAAGTCTATTTACCAACTAGTAGCATATCACTAACAGACAGGGCTTAACTATTTAAGTTCCAGTAAAACCGTTTATTTTAAGGATGTTTTAAAACCTTATCAATTTAATTTGACTTTTCAATTATCTTCTCCACGTAAATACCTACTGCCTCCATGGCTTGAGGGATTTTAGAGCAATCCTTTCCACCTGCTTCAGCCATTGTTGGCCTGCCTCCTCCGTTACCATCTATCATTGAAGCAATTTCTTTGACCATTTTCCCAGCATGAAGCTTTGGAGTTAGGTTGTCTGTAATTGATGCTACCAAAGAAATTTTTCCATCGACTACAGATGTTAGAACTACAACCCCTTTATTAATTTGACACTTAACCTCATCGACTAAATTCCTCAGAGAACCTTTATCTAAGTTATTGACAACACCTGTGAGAACCTTTACATCTTTAAAATTTAGGGCAGATTCCATTATCTGTTTAACATGGTATTTAGCAAGGTCGTACCGTATCTTTTTTAATGAATCGTCTTTTGATCTAATATCAGACTGAAATTTCTCTAAAGATACTGTTAATTCCCCTCGACCAACTCTTGAAATATCTTGAAGTTCATTAATAAGCTCTTCATCACCTCGAAATCGGTCAAAAGCAGCCTTTCCCGTTAGAGCTTCAATTCGTCGAATGCCTGAGGCAATACCACTTTCACTAATAATCTTGAATAGACCAATCTCTCCTGTATTTTTGACGTGGGTACCTCCGCACAGTTCTCTACTAAAGGTATCTATCGAAACAACTCTTACCTGATTACCATATTTTTCTCCAAATAGAGCCGTAGCGCCTTCGGAAATGGCTTCATCAAGATTTTTGACTGAAGTTGTCACTGGAAAATTCTGTAGCACCTTTTCATAAACCAAATTTTCGATTTCTACAATTGACTCAGTTTCAAGGGGGGCATAGTGGGTGAAGTCAAACCGTAAACGGTCCTCAGCTACTAGTGAACCAGACTGCTTAACATGAAAGCCGAGTATTTGTCTGAGGGCAGAATGGAGCAAATGAGTAGCAGTATGATTTCTATTGATTGAATTATGACGAATTAAATCTACAGTTGCATGAACTTCGTCATTGAGTTCCATAGAGCCACGAATACATTTTGTTAAGTGGGCTGAGTAGCTAGGTCCAACATCATAGGTATCGGTGACAACAGCTTCAAAATTAGTACCCTTTAGGACACCTGTATCACCAATTTGACCGCCTTTTTGAGTATAGAATGGACTTTTATCGAGAAAAATCTCACCTTCTTGACCTTCTGTTAGGGTTGGAACATTCTTACTTTGCAAATAAATACCTATTACCTGAGCAGTTTTAACCTCGAGATTTTTATAGCCAAGGAAATTTGTTTTATTGAAAGAGAAATTCCTTTTAGTTGACAGAGCAGTTTCTTCGGTTGATTGAATCCAGCTTGTTCTCCCTCGATTTCGTTGTTGCTCTAGGTGTTTATTGAAAGTTATTTCATCAAGTTCGATTTGTTTTTCATCAGCAATTTCTTGCATTAGGTCCAGCGGTAGGCCATATGTATCATAAAATTTAAACATGATTTTTCCGGGGAGGACTAGTTTTCTGGCGTTTGATGGAAGAACGGCAGTTAGGGCAGTATTAAACTGATCCAGAGCAATGCGAAGAGTTGAACGAAACCGATTTTCTTCATTCGCAACAACTTTGTCCACATATTGTTGAAAAGAAATCATTTCTGGATAGGGTTCTTTCATTAATTCCATCACTTTTCCAGTTATTTGCTGTAGGAAATTTGTTTCAATTCCAAGTAATCTTCCATGTCTGATGCCGCGACGTAGGATTTTACGCAAAACATATCCTCTTCCTTCATTTGAAGGTATTACTCCATCACTAATTAAAAAAGTGGCTGCACGAGCATGGTCAGCAA
>Ga0310345_10001458_pt1 | contig 26290 bp, 26 predicted proteins | sample HC15DNA20500_MG_FD_204667 | JGI IMG/M metagenome (GOLD analysis project Ga0310345, IMG submission 204667) | Marine microbial communities from station ALOHA, North Pacific Subtropical Gyre - HC15-DNA-20-500_MG | ecosystem: Environmental > Aquatic > Marine > Oceanic | place: Pacific Ocean: North... | reverse complement strand
CGGCGGTGAGCTGCCAGTTCTCGCCTTTGATGTCATGCACGATCGCCGAGCCCGGCCAGGTGAGCAGCGTCGGCACGACCAGGCCGACGCCCTTGCCGCTCCGGGTCGGCGCGAAGCACAGCACATGCTCGGGGCCGTCGTGGCGCAGATAGTCGCGCCCGAGCCGGCCGAGCATGACGCCGCTGTCGCCCAGCAGCCCGGCGGCGGCGATCTCGCTGCGGGTGGCCCAGCGCGCCGAGCCATAGGTCTCGGCGTTCTTCAGCTCGCGCGCGCGCCACACCGACATGCCGATGGCGACGACGATCGCGGCGAACCCGCCCGACACGGCGATGAACGCGCCGGTCTGGAATATCTCCGGCGCGTAGGCGTCGAAGGAGAACCACCACCAGAAGAAGGCCGGCGGCGGATAGATCGGCCAGTCGCCGAGCATGAACCACGGTGCCCCAAGCTCGGGCTGATAGGCGAGCGCCGCGGCGGTCCATTGCGTCGCGGCCCACACGGCGGCGAGCACGATCAAAAAGACCGCGAAGATCTGACCCCAGAGGATTTTGGTTGCCGACATGGCGACCAGATCGGCGGAGGTTTGTTGCCATTTCAAGAGGCGCCCGCCTCAGGGGAAAGCATAGCGCTGAAATACAGGGGCTAGCGTAGCTGCGCCCTCGTTCTGCCGCTTCCAATAGGCCGCAAGCGCTCTCAGTGAAAAGAACCTTGGGATGTCAACCTCAGGCTCCCCAAGAACGTGTTTTGCCGTTAAGGCATGAAAGTGATTTGGAGGGCAGAGGGTGTCCAGGACGGGTTTGAAAGGTATGGCTTGAGCGGGGTTCTTGCAACAGGCGGTGATGCGGTCCGAGACCGGTTGCTCGAAGAGCGCCGTAAAATCGGTGCGTTTTACACTCCGGAGCCATTAAGTCAGATACTCTCTGACTGGGCTATTCGTTCGTCTCTCGATTTTGTTCTTGAACCGAGTTTCGGAGGATGTGGTTTTTTACAATGCGCGCAGGCTCGCCTTGTTGCGCTGGGGTGCGGTCAGCCGCGAAAGCAAATCTATGGTTGCGACATCGACCCTGTCGCCTTCGATTATCTCGCGGACGTCTTCCAGGCCCCCGTCGACCTGAGTCGCTTCTCGCAAACCGACTTTCTCGAAGTTTCTCCGGGTGGACAATGGCCGGAGTCATTCTCAGTCGTCCTCGCGAATCCCCCCTACATCCCGTATCAGGAACTTGGAACCGAGCGGAGGCAGACCCTCAGTTCAACCAAGTGGCCCATCGAGGGCGTGGCCGGACGCGCGAGCCTCTGGGCCTACTTCCTTACCCACTCTCTGTCCTTCCTTGCGAACGACGGCCGCATGGCCTGGGTGCTGCCGGGTGCATTCCTTCAGGCCGACTATGCAAAGCCGATCCGCACATTCTTGGCCGGCGCCTTCAGCCGAGTGGCCGCTATCGTCATTCGCGAACGGATTTTCCTCGATGTCGGCGCGGATGAGGAAACGGTCATCTTGCTTGCCGATGGCTATCAAGCTTCACCGGCAGGGCATATCGAACTGGGTCAAGTCGAGACGCTGGACGCTCTGCGACAGCTCATGGCGGACTGGGACAGTGGGGAGTGGGTCGGGAAGAAATCCAACCTCCGCCCCGCCGCGCTGAATCTTTCGCAAGGCGAGAGCGATATTCTGGCTCGTATGGAATGCCTGCCCGACTGTAAGTCTCTGGGAGAAGTTGCCTCTGTCCAGATTGGTCTGGTCACAGGGGCCAATGAGTTCTTCGTTCTTGGCAATGACGGGCTGGAGGAGGCTGGTCTCCTGGAAGAGGATTGCACGCCAATCCTCGCGAAATTCATTGCCGCGCCCGGTGTGTCATTTTCGCTGACCGACCATCTGTCGTTCCTAGCAGGCGGCGGCAGGGGTTATCTCGTCGATAGTGACGGGCAATGCGGCAATGACCGCATTCAGGCATATCTTGAGACCTTTCCGCTCGAGCGGCGCACGGAGACCAGCACTTTCAAAAAAAGAAAGATCTGGTCGAAGCCGGACGACGGTCGGGTGCCAGATGCCTTTTTCCCCGTCATGCATCACTGGGGGCCGAGGCTGGTTCTGAACCCCTATGGGTTCACGAACACGAACACGATCCATCGGGTCTATTTCCCGGAAGCGGTGGACGATGTTTCGCGCAAACTGATCGCCATTTCCCTGCTGACCAGTTTTTCGCAATTGTCCGCAGAGCTGGTTGGTCGGCGATATGGCTCCGGCGTCCTCAAACATGAGCCTCGGGAAGCCGAAAAAATCCGTATTCTGTTGCCGAAGCTCGGCACGGCGGCGATCGATAAGGCATTCAACGCCGTTGATCATGACCTCAGAGCGGGCGATCGAGAGAGAGCGATGAAACGTGCTGACAAGCTGGTTTTCGCTTCAATCAAGGTTGATGATCGAGAGGCGGTTTCGACCGCGCTGAGCGGGGCGCTCGAGCATATTCGGCAGAACCGTCGCCCCCGGCGCGGTGCCTGAGCATTGCGTCAGCCGAAGAGAATGACCGGTATATGAGCGGGGCGGGCGAGACATTGGACCCAGAGCAGATCAAGACTGCGATCGAGGAGGAACTCAAAAAGGCCTCACCGGACTGGCATCGCATTGAACAATGGAGCCGGGCGCGCGTGGAGTCCGACCCGGACAATGTTCGCTTTACGGTCGATGCCGGCCATATTCAGCGCCTTGGTGCGGAGCTGGTGGGCAAGCAGGACACTGCTTTGTCCGAACTTATCAAAAATGCGTACGATGCCGACGCCACGAAGGTGGTGCTGACCTTTACCGATTACCAGCAGCCAGGAGGCACATTGGTGATCGAGGATGATGGGTCGGGCATGCAGGACGATATTATTCGTTCGTCCTGGATGCGCATCTCGACTGCTTCAAAGGTCGATCAGCCTCTGTCGCCGATTTATCGCCGAGTAAGAGCCGGCAGAAAAGGCATTGGCCGCTTCTCGGTACAGAGGCTTGGGAAATGGCTCTACCTCGAAACGCGCCCGAGAGGTTCGACCACTGGTTTCCGCGTCAGGTTTAGCTGGGATGAAGAATTTCGACCGGGCCGGGATCTCAACGAGGTCTTCAGCCAGATCGAGCGCTTCGAGAAGCCATCCGATGAATGCGGGACAACGCTCAGGATCGTCGATCTGAGGGACGGATGGAGCGAGGCAGCTCTCGCCAAGGTCTGGCGATCGGTACTCCTGCTTCAGCCCCCATTCCCGGTTGCCCGCACCGAACCGGCGGAGGAGCAACCTTCATCGGCTGATCCTGGCTTTGCCGTAAACATCAATGGCGTCAGCCGTGACGCCAAACGGTCCGAATATTCTATCGAAACCAGCTTTCTGTCGCAGGCCTTCGCCACGATTTCGGCGTCGGTCGACGAGGATGGCCGTGCCACGGTTCGTGTTGTTTCGCCAAAGAGCAATCTGGATGACAGTCAGGAATTCGACAAGAAATTCCTTGTGACTGGCCCGGTGTCACTGAACGCATCATATTTCATTTATCTTCCCGCTACCCTGTCGGGAATGAATATGGCATCGGCCGCCGAACTGGGCCGTTTGTTTGGTGGCATCAGGATTTATCGCAATGGCTTCCGCGTCTTGCCGTACGGCGAAGCGGCAGACGACTGGCTGGAACTCGACATCGACGTATCGCGTCGCGACCTTCTGGTCCCCGCGAACAACCGCAACTTTTTCGGTCATGTTGAACTGAGCACGGATAGTAATCCGCTGTTCGAGGAGACCAGCAGTCGCGAGGGATTGCTGGAAAATGAAGCTTATGCCGAACTGAAGCAATTTGTTCGGGATGCCGTTGAATGGGCGGCGAAGCGGGTTGCCGCTGCGCGTAACCGCAAACAGGATGCAGGCCAGCGCGACTTCATACCTGAGCCCCGCCGCCCCTCTGAATATATTAGAACCGTTCGCGAGAATATGGGGATTTCTCCATCTTCGAGCCCGGATGCCGTACAAACCGATCGAGTTCTTGCGAAGGCCGAAGCCATCGCCTCCGAGTTTGAGCAGCGGGTCGAAGAACAGCGCGCGGCCTCACTCGAATATGAAGAGATGCTTCGGCTGCTTGCGTCTCTTGGTCTCTCGATCAGCGTTTTCGGGCATGAAGTGAAGGGTGCCCGCGACGCATTGCGGGCGCGGCTCGATCTGCTTGGGGATGCAATCGCAAATGTTCCCGATGACCGGCAAAAGGCGGCTTTGGAACGCCAATTTGCCGAACTGAGACTCGGGTCCGACCGCATGTTTGATATCGGCGGATACATTGCAGGCCTGATGTCGACGACGGAGAGTCGGCAACTCCGTACCCTGTCGGTGAGCGGCGCGTTGCAGCGTTTTGCAACGCAATTCACCGAATATATGAGTCGCCAGAACATCGAATTTGAGGTGGACGTTGACCCGCCGACGCTGCGGACCACGCCGATGCATGGCAGTGAACTGGATTCTGTTCTCCTCAACTTCCTGACCAATTCGATCAAGTCCATGCGAAACGCCCGCGTGAAAGACCGCAAGGTTCGGATGGATGCGAGGCTGGATGGACGCTTCGTCGTTATCGGCTTCGAGGACAGTGGTCCGGGTATAGCAGCGCATGACCGAAATCGGGTGTTCGATGCATTTTTCACCACTACCATGGCTGCGGACGATGATGGTGTTGCTGGGCCGGGCACAGGCCTTGGGCTCAAGATCGTGAGCGATATTGCCTCAAGCTATGGCGGCAGCGTGTCAGTCGAAGAGGCCTCGCCGGGATATGGTTGTCGCTTCGAGTTTCGGATTTTGTCCTTGGGGGAGGAAGCGTGACGTACAAAGGGATATTCGTAGACGATCAGGAGCTCGTCTACGCGGAGACGCTTTCTACGCCTGAGCATCTTGAGTTTAAACCGCAGGATGTCGAGGAGGTCGCTGTCCTTGCGCGTAAGATCGTAGGCGAAAGCCCCATCATCGTGGCAATCGATTATCGCCTTGATGAGGCGCCAGCCGGCCTGCAAACGGACCAGACGTATAAGGGTAGTGCTCTGGCTCAGCATCTGCGCGATGCTTCGATCGAGCATCCAGATCAGGATTTTGCGCTAGTGCTGGTGTCTGCTGAGAGCAAGATCAAGACGCTCTATCGGCCGGACAAAACCGCGCATGACCTTTTTGACCGGGTTTACGTCAAGGAAGACATTAATAATCAGCGCGCGGCAATCCGTCTGGAGCTTCTCAGCCTGTGTCACGGATACGAAAAGTTGCGTGCCGCTGGCAACAATTACGATATCGTCGATCTGATGGCCGGGACTGATGATGATCGGCCACATATCGATGCCCAGGAAATTCGCACTAAACTGGCCGAAGCGGCTGCACCTCATGTTGCTGCCCGCATTCTGTTCAACCTTATCGATCGTCCTGGCCCATTGCTGACCACAGAATATGCATGCGCCCATCTCGGCATAGACCCTGGTGACGGACAGACCATAATGGGTGTCATGCGCGATGCGGGAATCGCTTATGAGGGCGTCTTTGGCGATGCTTGGCCGCGCTGGTGGGCTCATCGGCTTGAGAGCTGGGCGCAGGGCATATTTAAGCGCCGTGCCACCGGTCTCCCGGCGGCGGACCGCGCGCGTATATTGTCTGAAAGCGTTGGCAAAGAATTTGAACCGGCTCGGTCGCCTTGGAATGAGTCACCGAATGAGTTGATTTCCTTCGCCTGCGCTTCCTGTGGGCGAGGTACGGAGCTGCGGCATTCTGTGGCAGCTTTTGAGCCCAGCCAGCCTCGCTACCTCGTCCGTCGCCGCATCTGCTGGGATTGCGTCCAGAAGGACCAATACGAGGCCGTAGAACCGCCGCTCTCGATTGACGATGCTGACAAAGATCTGGCGGAGCAGGTCAAAGGTCGAGACAGGAATGAAGGTCATGCGGACGGCGCTGAAGCATGATGATCTCGGCAGTAGAAGCGGGCGACGCGATGGGCGCCATCGCTGCGACATTGGAACGCCACGGCATCGTCGAGCCAGAAGGGTTCAGCGTTCTCTCGCGTTTGTCCCGGGAATTGAAACTGAAGAAGGATGCCTTGGCTTGGTCGGTGGAAGTCGATCGTGGCGCCCCGATCCTTTTCAAGCGGACCACTGATGAAAAGAGCCGAGGTGTAAAACCGCGCATTGTCGCGAAGGGCATCGAGATAGAGCAGGGCGATGGCACAGCGTTGCCGTTTAGAGCTTTGGATATCGCGCTTGAGGTCGACGATGATGCCAGCGTGCCTTTGTCACGCTGGCATCTCGACTTAGCGAACAAGCCTGATGGCGTTCCGCAGTCCGGGCCTTTGACCCATCTCCAGTTTGGCGGTCATCACCATGATGACCGGGAAAAGGATCATCCTCTTAAGGTGCCGCGGTGGTGTCACCCGCCGATGGAAGTTGCGTTGCTTTGCGAGGTGGTTGCCGCCAATTTTTACGAGGAAGCATGGCTCGAGCTTCGCGACGAACCTAACTGGTGCCAGGCAATCTCGCTCTATCAGCGCCTCTGTTACAGGCATTATTTCGAGAGGATGACCAACAGCCTGTCGATCAGTTCGAGCACGGCGCTCCGCGGGATGTGGGCCAGCACCTACGCCTAACTATCTCATTTCGACGTTGTCGCCTACAACCCCAGCCCTCGACCGCGCCCAAACGACCAATCAATGCCGCCCGCGCGCATGACGCCGGAGATGTGCTTGCCGATCTGGCGGTCGAGCGACGGGGACCAGGGCACGAGCTGGAAGCTCAACCCGTTGTCGATCATGGCGAAGCGCCCCGAGGCGAGCGTGACGCGCTGGCGCACCGTGCCCGCGACATACTCCCCGGCCTTGGACGGCGCGTGCGGCAGGCCGATCTCGGCCGACAAGTCCTTGGCGGCCGCGTCCAGGTCGCAGCGCCGGAGCGTGTCGAGCAGATTGCGCGCGAAGATGATCCGCTGGCCCTGGCGGCGCGCGAGGCCCTCGTCGGCTAGATGCTCGGCGCGCGCCTCCATCGCGGCGCGCACCTCGGTCCCGAAACCGCCGCCGAGGTCATGGCCGTCACCCGACAGGTTGCGCCGGTCGAGCCAGGTCGCCCCCGACGCGCGGACCTGCGCCTCAAGGTCCATGTCGGAGCGAACGGCGAGCGCCACCCGTTGCCGGCCTTTCCGGTCCTCGAAGCGGCGCAGCTCGACGATCGCGTCAGGCCGGCAATCGCCGGTCGCCTCGATGTCGGGAAGCTGGACATGGTGGGTGCGGCCGTCGATCCCGTCCACGATCGCATAGGCTTTGCCGGTCAGCTCGTCGTGCAGGCCGCGATCGACCAGCCTGCCCACAACAGGCTGGGTGGGATCGGCGTCGAGGACATAGCTGCCGGCGCCCCGGTCGATGCCGCGGTCGCTCATCGCCTTGTGCATCCGCTTGATGATGTCCTCGCGCTCGCCCAACTCGCGCAGCGCCGCCTGGGCGTCGCCCGGCAGCGTCCACTGGCCGGGCGCGATCTCGCTGGCGAGGCCGAGCCGAGCCAGCTTGCGCAGCCGGCCCATCCTCAGCACATGGTCGCCGTCCGGCCGGACGCCGGGCTCGGGCGCCATGTCGATCATCCCATCGCATTGCATGGTCCGCGACAGGTCGCGGTCGATCTCGGTCCAGCGCTCGGCTTCGACCTGCCGCTCCAGCGATTGCCGGATTTCGAGGTCGGTGCGCTGGCCGAGTTCCTGGGTGACGATCTCGCGCGCCTGCGCCCGCATCCCTTCGCGGATATAATCGCGCGAGATGACAAGGTTCTGCCCGTCCTCGCCGACGCCGCGCACGATGATGTGGACGTGCGGGTTGTCGGTGTTCCAGTGCTCGACGGCCCGCCAGTCCAGGCGGGTGCCGAGATCCTTTTCCATGCGCGTCATCAGCTCGCGGGTGAAGCCCTTGAGGTCGCGCATCTGCTCGGCATCCTCGGGCGAGACGATGAAACGGAAATGATGTCGATCGTCCTCGCAGCGCGCAGCGAACTCGTTGCGGTCGAGATCGTCCGCCTCGGCGCCGAACAGCACGCCCTTCTCGCCGTCGCGAGTCACGCCATCGCGTTGAAGGTAATTGAGGTGGGCCGCGAGGGAGGCCTGGCCACCATGCCGGACCACGCGCGCTTTAACGATGACCTGGCGCGATCGGTGGCCGAGCCGGTGGGCCGCACGGACGCTCGCCACCCGGCCCCGCCCGAAGGTCGAGCGGCCCGGCGCGATGATCCGGCCGCTGCGCGAGACGTGGCCGCCAGCCCGCTGCGCGGCGACGAGCGCCTGGGTGATGATCGGCAGCGCCCGCTGGCTGCCGCGCGAGCGGATGCGCCCAGGCCGGATACGGAAATCCTCGTCGCGGCTCATGGCGCGACAGGCCGCAATGTGCGGAAAACCCTTACGGCTGCTGGCGTTCGCCCAGCGCCCCACAGTGCGGAATTTCCGCACACATTGCGCAGCAATGCCCGAAAGCCTTGAGAATCAAGGCCACGACCGAGGCGCAAGGGCTCCGCACATTGCCGCCCTTTATCTTGCCCTCGTCCCTTCCCCTGAGAAAAACCCACCCTTCCTCCTGCCGGTTCTGCGAAAACCCGCGAAGTAAACCGCCAGAGCGCGCGGCTGCCGCTCATCGCGGAGACTGGCTGGAGAGTGCGACAAACAGGCCGTCCGAAGGCACCGACGCACGCGCACTCGCAAGCTCGCTGCGGTCGCCAGCGGTCGGCTCGGCCTCCGCGCTGGGTGCAGATGAACCGGCGCCTGGCCGCACTGCGAACAGCGCGGCGCGACGCCACGCATAAGGATCGGGCGGCGGCGCGGCGGCAAGCTGGGCGTCATTCGGATTGCCGGTGATCGACGCCAGCTTTGCAAGATAGGCGCGCGTTTCTGTGGGCAATGGGCGGCCACGCGACAGGTATTCGTCATAGCGGCCTGGCCCCGCATTATAGGCGGCTAACATGGCGGTCGGGTTGTCGTAGCGGTCGTGCATCTGGCGCAGATAGGCTGCGCCCGCCATGATGTTGTCGCGCGGATCGAACGGGTCAGTCCCGAGACGATGGCGCGCGCGCAGGTTCGCCCAGGTGTCGGGCATGATCTGCATCAAGCCCCGCGCGCCGACTGACGAAACGGCGCGGACATCACCGTTACTCTCGACGCGCATGACCGCCCATATCCACGCTTCGGGGATGCCGTAGCGCCGCGATGCCTCCGCGACGTGGGCGGCATAAGGATGACGCGAGACCGTCCGCTCGGCTGGCGCGCCCTGCGCCATCACGGCGGTCGGCGCGGTGCCTCCCCACAGGAACAGGATCGCCAGAGCGACGGCCAGCCCGACCCCGCTCCACCGCCAGCCTGCCAGCGTGCTCACTCCGGTAAAGGGTGCGCGCAAAGCGCCGGCCGGAGGCCACCCTTGACCTTTGCTGCGCGCACCGGCCGGCCCGTTGCCGAGCGGGACGGAGGGATGAGACGGCTTTTCCGCGAACAAAGGGATGACCGGGAGCGACACGGATCAACTCCGATCTTCGCGCGGCCGGGGACGCTTCCACGACAGGCGCAGTGTCCGTCCATCTTCATCGGCGCGGAACAGGACCGGCCGGAACGGCAGCGAAAAAAGCGGGCTGTCGATCTCCAGCGCGATATAGTCGCCAGCACGTTCCCCGACCCGTTTCCACGCGCCGCCGACATCGGGGCCGTCTTCGTCGTCGAGATGGATACGATAGTCGGGCGCGTTTTCGGCGTCGGTCGGATCGAGCGTGACAAGCACGATGTCCTCGCTGATTCCGAACAGCCGAATGCTGCCGGCGTAGCCACTGGCGGTAGGTTCAAAGGTGTTCGTCGGCATGGCCGATCTCCTTGGCTTCGGGGGATGAAGACGGTTGGGATGGCGCGCGCAGCCAGAGCGGCGTCGCCCGCCCGATGACGGCGGACGTTGGCAGCGGGCCGAAATAGCGGCTGTCCAGACTGTCGGGGACGGCGGGATTGAGCAGCAGCTGTTCGCCGACTCGAAGGGTGCGACACCCCTCCCATACCGGCAGGGCGCGGCCCCGCCGATCGCTGGCGAGGGCACGGGCGACAGGCCGGCCGCCGACGCGCATCACGGCACCGCTACGGCAAACCCGCTGTCCGACCTTTGCCGCGACATGCTTCAGGAGCGGCACGCCCTCGGGCAGATATCCGCGCGCGGCGAGCCATCGGGACAACCGCTCGGGCGGCGTGATCGCGACCAGCGCGCCCACAGGCGGATCGTTGTCGGGATGGATACGGTAGAGGCCGATCGGTGCGCTCGCGCTCGCATTCCAGATGACGTGCGGGAATGGATCGGCGATGGCGACGATGACGAACGACACCGCGAAAGCCGGCGCGATGATGGCCGTTGCCACGAGATAGCGGCGGCGGGTCATCCTTCGATTTCCTTACGCCGAAGCCATGCTTGATGGCGTTCCATCGAGTAGAGCCGGGGTTGTTGACCGGCGGCGATGCGGTTGTGGACGTGGCGCCAGTGATCGGGGGCAACGTCGCAGGGATCGACGCCGGCCGCCTCCACCGCATCGATAGCGGCGAGCACCTGGGCGACCTTCTCCCAGCTCTCGATATGGAGCAGGATGTCACCGCCCGGTCGCACGAATGGCAAGGTTGTATAGGCTTCATCCATGCCGACCGCGCGCACTACGTCGATGCGCGAGCTGATCGTGCCGAAGTCGTTGGCGGCCCATCGAACGAAAGCGAAGATCGCGCCCGGACGGAAGCTGGCAACGCGCGTTCGGCGGGTCAGAATACGATCCTCGGCGATCCGGCCGAACCGTATCCAGTGCTCCAGCTTCTTTTCGATCCAGGTCAATTCGACATGGGTGAGGCGGTCGCGGGCGGACTCAATGGGCGTACCGCCAGCGCGAGGGCCGCTGGGCCGATCGGGCATCATGATTGCTCTCCGGGGACGGTGCGGCGTTCAGGAGCGCGCGCGACCGAGCGCACGGTTCTGTCCACAGCCGCGCGCGGCGTTAGCAAGAATCCGAAGGATTCTTTTCTATTAGCATAGTTAGAAGAAGGTCGATTTCGCGCGAATTTCTGCGGATTTGCGAGGGCTTCGCGTTCCCGATAGTCCGACTCCGGCGTTCCTGATCGTCCGAATCCGGCTGTTCCCGATAGTCCGAGTCTCATGGCCAGTTCTCCACAGGCTTGAGACCGACCCGGCGCATGGCGGCGTCGAACGGATCTTGTGCGATCGGAACGAAGTTGAGCCGGTCGCGACCGAGCGCGTGTTCAAGCCTCAGGACGTAACCGGGTAGTGACTGGCGGGCGATGATGGCGCGCAGTTCGAACGCGAAGCGGCGGAGCGGCGAAAGCACCCCGGATTTCAGGTAGAGGTGCGGGACGTCGAAGCTCCAGCCACCTTCCTGCCGCCCGCCATGCTTGCGCACGATGCGGTAGAGCCAGCGTTCCAGCCCGCCAGTCAGGTCGAAATAAGCCCGGTCGATGGTCAGCACGAGCGCGCGATCGAGCACGCCGGCGTAGAACCAGTCGGGCAGGATCAATTCGATGCCGAACGCGCGGCCATTGCCGTCCGCCAGCTCGCGCCATTCGTTGATCCATGAGAAACGATGGCGCCGCCGCTGATGCTGCTGGCGGATCGAAGTGGCAACGGTCGTGGCTTGCAGGCGGTCGAGCGCGGCTTTCAGGCGTTCGTAGCTCGCCTTGCCGGTGCCACGCCGGGTGAAGGCCAGTATCTCGTGCGGCGTCGTCACCATGAGGCGCGAAGTCGGTCGCCCGGCGTCGCGCGCCTCGATAAGCTGGCTCGCCGCCCAGATGAGGACATCGGCGTCCCAAATGGTCGCCATGCCATGTTCGGGGACGGCCTCGACCGAGATCCATGTCGCCCCCATACGAAACTCGATCGGGGCGATGCGCTTGCTTTTGGCGAGGCTGAAGAACGGCCAGGCCATCAAATCCTGCGCGTCGCGGGGCGCGAGGTCGCCGGGCACGGAACGGAACAGTTCGAGCTGCGTCCGTTCAACGCTGGATCGGCCGGAGAGGGAAAATGCGGCGCGCATGTCGATCAGCGGCGCACGCAATCGGTGGGCAGGCGCTTGGCGGGGTGGACGACGCCATTGCCGGGATCGGAAGTGGAGCGTCGCGTGCCGATCGCGGCCCAGGCTTCGAGATCGTCGATCGCATAGACGATGCGGCCGCCCAGCTTGCGGAACACTGGCCCCGTGCCGAAGCAGCGATGCTTTTCGAGTGTCCGGGCGGACAAGCCGAGATGGATCGCGGCGTCAGGCGTCTTGAGATAGTGTGGCGTTGCGGCGGTGACAGGCTCGCCCATGATGATCCTCCTGATGGCGGCTGGCCCCAAAAAGCGGGACCAGCGGACAGGAGGTGATGGTGGCGAAATGGCCCCCACGCGGAGAAGGGACACCGGCGCAGGGGACGGAAATGTCCCCGTCAGCCGCCACGCAACAAGCGGACATATCCGCCGTCGCGCAGCTCAACGGCCTCGGTGATCCAGCGATTGATCCGTTTTCGTTCGCGGCAGTCCGCCCATTCGGCGGCGTTATAGTCGCGAACATTCCGGTCGATCAGCGCGGCGGCCAGTTCGCGGCGGCTCGCGCCCATATGATGACCATCAAGCACTTGCAGAAGGGTAAGGAGGTGGCCGCGGCGGAACGGCGGCGGTCGCAACACCGGCGGGCCGGTCGCGATGCCTTTCAGGCGACGATACAGACGCTCCGCCGATGCGAGGCGGATAAGGGAATCGGACCCGATCGGCAGCATGATCGCCATCGGCTGATTGGGCGGACCGCATATCCATAGGTGCTCGTCGCCATTGCGGTCGGCGAGGATGAGATGGAGACGATCGCCGATCTTCATCCGGGCGCGAACGGCGCCGAGGCTTCGGGTATCGAAAGCCGCTTCCGCGCCCGTGCCGGGCACGGCTGGCGCGAGAACCACGTTGTCCGGCGAGAGATCGGGGCGCGCGACGGTCAGTTTGCGATCGTAGGGGGATGAGGGAGCGGCGTGAAAGCTGATCCCCCAGCGTCGCACCAGAGCCGACGTCGCCTCGTCGGCTGATATAGCCCCGCGCTTCACCTTGCCAAGCGCGCGCGCATAATCGGCCCGGTAGCGGGCATTGCGTCTCAGATAGCCGATCGCGATGTCGGAATATTGCAGCGCGTCGTCCCCGGCTTCATCCGGAGGCGCACGCCAATCCTTCTCAGGCGGCATCGGAACCCTCCCAAGCATGGCTCTCTGCGGAGCGCGAAGGGGGATGTTCTCACCCGCCGAATTGCGGTGAAGACCCGGTGACAGGGCCTGTCCATAGGGGTTTCAAGTCAGCTTTCCGGGCCGATTTCAGCGGGTTGTTCGCACGTGATGTGCGCTTCAGCAACCGCTACGAACGTAGGTAGTGACGATAACCGGTCTCGGTCATCCATCGCGCGCGGGCGAGGTGAGAGTCATAGACCAGGCGCGCGCGCTCCGGCTCGGCGGCGGGATCGATCCCGAAGATGATGCGAACCGCCTCGCACCAATCGGCTTTTTCCGCGGCAGCATCGAGCAGCCGCCAGTAGGTGCGATGATGACGCTCATCATACTCGGTTACGCAGGGCGCGTCGGGGGCCTGATCGTTGAATGCGGTTATTGCCATCGCCTCGCTCCGGCTTCGGCTTTTCGACCCGGCTCCGAGCCGGCGGCACGATATACACCATAATGGACGGACGTAATCGCACCATCTTTGCTATGGCATGATGATGGAGAGGGGATAGCCAGGCGAGGCTTTGGCGCCGGTTATTTGCGGGATGCCTCCGGCGCACCGCGCACCAGTATCACCCCTTCGCCGCGTTCCGAATCGAGGAAGACGATCCCGGCCGCCTCCAGGGCCTTGACGACCTGATGACGGGTGTCCTCGCGCACCGGCAAATCGCTTACAGATTCAAGGCGTTTGAGCGCGGTCAACGCGACAAGGGCTTCGTCGGCAAGCATCTCCTGAGTCCAACCGAGAAGCGCACGAGCGGCCCGCACCTGGCGGGAAGTGATCATGCACGATCACGTTCACGAGGCGGCGGCTATACGCCATGAAAACGACTATTATAGTCGCCTTTGTATAGTGCCGAGTACGATTGCGAGCCGGGCGCAAGCCCGGCGAGCGCGGCCGCGCGGACCTATGGGACGCGCGGCCGCCGCCGGCCCGGTTCCCCGGATCGGCGGTGCCCGGCGATATTGGGAAAGGGAAACCGCAGGGCTGGATTTCTAGCCCTGCGGCGGACGGTCATCCCGCTTTCAGGCGCTGCATCCCCTCGGCCAGCGTCCAGAGCGCGCGGTTGAGAGTCACATTCTGGTCGATACCGTTGATCGGACGGGAACGGCTGCGCCGGATACGGCCTTCGGCATTACGCCTGTGGCCGTGTAAGCCGCCCCGAACGACGTTCTCCTGAATGACGTTGAACGTGGTCCACAGGCTGTCGCTCGAATCCTCGCGGCGGCGCGGTTCGATGATCTGCTCGGGGCGCAGCGGGCTTTCGTCCTCACCATAGCGTGCCACCAGGCTAACCTCGGCCAGCAAACGGCGCTCATCTTCTGAAAGGCGAATATCCTTCATGGACTCGCTGGCGTCGATCAGCCGGGGGAAGTCCTCGGCGACCGTATAGACGCCCTCGATTATGTCGTGTTGGATATTGCCCTTGTGCGGCACCCGCACCTCCTCGAACCGCTCGCCCGCGATCATGCTATTGGTGCAGACGAAACGCAGCATCCCCGCGAACATCTGATAAGCGGACGTGCCATCGTGGCTGTTCACGATGATGACCTCGGCGGCCTCGGGCTTGCCGATGCCCTCGTCCCGGCGCAGGCGCAGCATATGCTTGGCGTGGCCGTGGCGACCACCATCGCGGGGGACGGACTGGACGGCGAAAAATGGAAACCATCCTTCCCGGCGCAACCCCTCCACAATGTCGATCGTGGGGACATAGACATACCGCTCGGAACGGCTGTCGTGCGCCTCGCGGGCGAAGATGGACGGGACGTGGCGAACCAGCGCTTCGTTGTCGAGCGGATCGCGCCCGCTGATCTGGTGGCTGTTGCGGCCGAACCGGGTGGCAAGTTGATGATACATGGTCTTGACCTTCCTTGGCTTGGGTTTCTGCGCAGCGGGAAGCGCCGCGCTGAAACCCTGCCCGTCGGCGAGACCGGGGGTGCAACTGGAGTGGGCGGCTTCGCGGGGAACCGGCTGCACGGAACGCGCTTGCGCGTGTAGGAAGCTGGGCGGAAGCCGCTCCGAAGGGCGCTGGGGGTGGAACCCCAAGCACATGCGCAGGGTCTGCGGCGCAACAATGACTCTCATCCGCGTAGTGCAGAGCCTTGTGGGCAGCTAAGGTTGAACTATGACCGCCACGCATCTTCTCGACGACGCGCAATTGCTGTTTGAACGTGCCCAAGCGCACAAGCGCGAGCTTGATAGCCTTTCGGGAGCTGGCCCCGGCCTCCTTTGGAACATCGAGCGCTCAATCTCGCCCGATGGTCGCCATTGCGCCGAACTGCGCATCGATCGGAATGTTCAGCGCAGGGCTAAGCCGATTCTGGCGGATGTCGCGAATAACCTCGTGCATGCGCTCGACCATGTTACGGCTGCGGCGCGCAAATCCGCCGGTCTGCCTAACCCCAGGAATCTTTACTTCCCAATTGAGCGCGACGACGACGATTACGCAAAGGCCATTGCAAAAAACGTTGCGATTTACCTCGATTAGCCCTGGATCGACATTTTCGCCGCTGCACGCACGGCGCATCACCACAATCTTCACTATCTCCAGTTGGTCAGGATTCTATCGCGGGAATCTAAGCATTGGGAGCTTGCGGCAGGAACTGCGGGAGCGCTCGGCGTTCAATGGTTTCCGCCCGGATCACAACAGCACCGGATCGTAGAGATGCCGGCAGACCATTTCGTCGCGGACGACAGCTATTCGATTTGGGACGCCTCCGATCCCTTTCCGAATGTAGCGGTGCAAATCGTCACAAACTACCGCATTGCCGGTGAAGACATTGAGGAAGCATCGTTGGAATCAGTATTGTCGACCAGCTTCAATTTTGTGGCCGGAGTGATCGATGCAAGTCGGGCACACCTAGCGAGCCTGCCTAACCCGAATAGAGGCTGATAACGCCAGAGGTGAGCGCCGTGCTCGGCGTGGTCAGCACGATACCGTGCGATTTTCCTGAGAACGGGGAAAGAAATGAGCGCCCCGCCCGGAAGGGGCGGGGCGCGGAGCCGATCAGTCCGCCACCAGCTCGTAACTGCCGGTCATCTCGCTCAGGAAAAGCCGGAGATAGACCGGCGCAGCGATGACGGGATTGAGCTTGAACGAGATGTACTCACGGCCCTCCTTGCTCTTTTTCCGCCACGCGGCGCCAAACTCGATCCGTTCGTCATCGGCCGCGACGATGCGGAAGTTCGGGACCTTGTCATTGTCCTGGCCCTCGATCGGGAGGAGCACGACCTGTTCGCCGCGCTGGCCGAAGAAGCGGATTTCGCCGGTGAAGCCCCGTTCGGCGGTGGTGAAGTTGCCGCAGATCATAATGTCTTCCCTTCTTGCCTCGGGTCCGCGCCGATCGCGGCCTCGATGGCTGTCGGGAGGACGGGAGCCGACCGGCCCGCACCCGAAGGGCGGAATGAAGTGGCAGGCAGCGGCGGGCGGCTTTTTTGTTTCGCGATGCAAAGCCGGCTTGCCCGGCGGCGGAAAAAAGTCGCCCGCCGCTGTTGCGGGAAGACGGGCGGGTTTCGGCCAGATCAGCCTTTCGAGAGGCCGTGCGGCGGCGTTGCCGTGCAAGATCGCGGAGACATCGGGATGCTCGGCGGCATGTCCCGTCGCTGGCAAGGGCTAGCTGGTGACTCCTCGCTGTTTGACGCTGGCGCGAACAGGTTGTGTTTCGACAGGGCGAGGGTTGCTCCGGCCGTGAGAAGGCCCGTCATTTTCCGTGTCGACCAATGATCGGCCGGATCGGGGGTAATGCGGCTATTGCGGAAACCCGATAAGGGCCGCACGGATATCGGACTCCAACTCGCCCGAACGTCCGTAATGCCGGTTAGGCGTCCGTGTTGCGACGAAGACCATCGGCATGTTGCGGGTTGGTAGAGCTGGTTGGTGGCGGTGCCGTCCCACTCGGGCGGGGCGCTCCCTGACCGGGTTTCACCCATTGCTCAATGTTCCTTATTTGTTCCATATTATGACTTTCCGAATCGAGAGCGAGGAACAGCAACATGAGCGTGATGATCTGCGGCCAGGACCGCACGAGATTGAAGGTGATGGGCGATGTGGAGGCCGAACTGGCCGTGCCACCCGATGACGCCGGCCGGTGCTGGCTCAGCTTTTCGGACGGGACGTTGATCGAAGCCGCCTATGGCGCGGATGACGATTGCCGGTTCGTGGTCAGCGAGGAAGGCGCGGGCATGGTGCGGATTCAACGCGATGACAGCGGCGACGTGCTGCGGCTCGATTGGCGCGTGGAATGGGTCACGGTGGCCGGTGCCGGTTATGCAGCACGGGCGACGGCGCTCAACGAACCGTTGCCGCTGCTGCCCGGTCTGTTTGCATGATCGCTGCGGGAGAAGCGCGATCTTGAAGATCGGCGTGAGTAGGATTAAATCATATCCATAAGGAGTGACCTATCCATGCGGACGACTCAGCAGTTCAGCGTAACGCTGCCGAACGACATGGCGGCGCAGGTGCGCGCCAAGGTCGCGTCGGGCGAATATGCCAGCGAGAGTGAAGTGATCCGCGACGGATTGCGCGCGCTTCAGGCACGAGACCGGGCCGTTGAACAATGGCTGCGCAATGAGGTTGTTCCCGCTTATGACGCCTACCAGGCCGACCCATCTCGGGGCATTCCGCTCGACGATGTGCGCGCCGGCCTCGCCAAGCGCCACGAACGAGCCGCCAAGCGCGGCTGAACGTGAAATACGCGATCGTCCTCACGCCGGAAGCGCGCGACCATCTCGATGCCATCTATGATTATATCGCGGCCGCCGCGTCGCCGGACGTTGCGCAGCGTTTCACCGATGGCATCCTCGATCATATCGACAAGCTGACCGACTATCCTCGGCGCGGCACGATGCGCGATGATCTGCGGCCAGGTCTGCGGACGATCGCTTGGCGGCGCCGGGTGACGATCGCGTTCGCGGTCCACGAAACATCGGTGGTCGTCGTGGGAATCTTCTACGGTGGGCGCGATTTCGAGACTCTGTTGAACGAAAATTCTTAAAGGCGTGTCGCACCGGGAGATACGGTTCTTCGTTGCACTACTCCGACCGGATCAGGGCGGTGGCGGATTAGCGGCATAGTCGTCGAGGGCTGCGACGATACGGTCAAGCAGGTCTGCGAATTTCGAAAAGTTGATCTTGTCCTTCTGCGGTTGCACGACCTTCTCGGCGAACCTCGCCTTGCCGTATTTTCCAGCTTCGCCGTGTTTTTTATTCGGGTCGAACTTCTTGCCATCAAGGATGGTTTTCAGAAGGGCGGGTTCAAACAGATTCTCGATGCAACTCGTCCCCTTGGAACCGATCTCCGGGGTTTTGATGAGGTATAGATTGGGAGCGAGCCGATAGAATGGATCGGTGGAGGTCCGGGAAATGTGAGGCGCGCCGAGATTCTTGGCGACGCTGAAAATATCATTTGCCCCATCGTCATTGTCGATCAGGACGATAACGGGATTTGGCAACGGTCGGTGGCGATAGTGTTTGAGGGCATCGGGATATTTCCGAATGAAGTGCTTCAGATCACCGGCGCCGTTGCTGATCTGGAGCACGTCATGGATTGCAGCAGAGAAATTCATGAACTTGAGCGCGGGCTTGAACTTGCCTTTGTCCATTTCGCCCAGCCGGGGGTGGTAGGCGGTGAGCTTCTCCATCGCCGCGCGTAGATAGATGGAATCGGTCTTACCTTCGGGAATGATGAGCGGCTTCGGAGCCACGACGAAGTTGCGGTAGAAGAGGAAGCGGACATAGAGCTTCCGTGTCGCCGTGGATGTCTCTTCCTTCTTCTTCGCGGCAGCGGGTCGTATGTCGACCTGATCGCGCACATGGTAGATGTGGCCGAGCATCCCTTGCAGCGGGGCAAGCGAGGTTGCCGGTTCCTGCACATCGGGATCGCCGGGCTTCCCACCCGCTAGCGCGGCAGGGACCATGCGATAATAAGTTCCGCTGTTGAACAGCGACCAGCACATCGCGCGCACCGTGCGGTAATATTCTGGCAGAATATTCGGCTTCTCGTTGACCAGCAGGCCGGTCGCGACCTGTCGAGACCCGCGATACTGCATTCGCGTCTTAGCCGGGTTAGCCTCGAAATCAGCCTTCTTAAGCTCCTTGAGCAACGCTGTGCCCAGTGTCCAGTCATGCTCTGATCCAGGTATCGGAGCGGCAACGTCAGCCGGAAACGTCTTGGCGTTCGTGGAAAAGGTAATGTCGTCGGCATAGCGCGAGTAAGTGCATTTCTGCGCTTTGGCGAAACGGACGAGCCGAATGTCGAGCAGATGTCCGACAATGTTTGAAATGACCGGCGAGCAAGGGCTTCCTTGCGGCAGGACGTGATCATGGCAGGCAATCTGCGCGATGATCGTCGCCACCTTCGGATCGAGAGCGAATCGCTTGTCCTTGATGAATATGCCACGCACGCGGCCGAAATTGATCGAAGGGAAAAAGTCCTTGAGATCAAGGTTCAGGACGTAGCGCCGCCGCTTGTGGACCGCGGCGTTCGTCACGATGGATAGGTGCTTGGCAAAACCATGAGAGAGGTGACGCCGGGGCGTGCCCGCCTTATCGATATCGGCCAGCGTCAGATAGAGGACGTTGGCGAGGCGTCGTTGCAGGAGTTTCAGTTTAGGCGTCGGTGCGAGAATCTGCCGCGGCGTCCCATCCCGCTTGGGAATAGTAAACGCTGTATATTTCTGCGCATCAGGAAGGTGGTAGAGCAGATAAGCGAGCGATGCCGGCTTGTAGCCCAAGATTGCAGCCAGATCATCGAGCGACTTGGCCGCTTGCAATTTTGCCAGACTTGACACCCCACCCCCCTATAGGTGGCTTACAGGCACTCCTATGCGTTCGATCAGATCATCCGCTCAGCGGTAAAGCTGCAATAGGGATAGATGGAGAGCATCACTGCCCAACATCGGTGTCTTATATCGCGATACTCGATAACAACTCTGCCTGTAAGCCTGCGGCGACCCTTCTCTAAAATGCACAAAACTTCAAGTGCTTCCCCGCGAGCCGGGCCACGCCCGGCGAGCGGCGATCACCTCCATGACAAAGCGGCCGCGCCCGACACCGGGCGCGGCCGCGAATTTTCTGACCTCGGCAAATGGGAAACCGGAGCCGCCAAGGCGGCCCCGGTTCCTTCACCTATTCAGCGGCAATCGAATAGGCGGCTTCATCCTCCACCGTTTCGACCTCGACGGCCTCGCGGTCCTGCGCTTCGGTATGGGGGGCCTCCGCTTCGGATGGCTGCGCGGTCCCTTCCGCGTCCTCCGCGTCGACGGGTTCGGCTTCCGGTTCCGGCGTCCGCAGCACGGTGGGAAGCCAACCCATCCCGGCTAGAAGTTGCTCGGCGGCATCCGCCATTTCCGGCTTCTTCTTATCCGCGATACGGCGGGCCGCATCTTCCGACACGCCATCGGCCACGGCTTCTAGGATATGCGCCTTGGTGACGCGGCCAAGGTAGCTGCCCACGGTCGGCGTCCAGTCCTTCACCATATCCAGCCGCAGCGCCGTCGCTAGCCTGTCCGCCGTTTGCAACGTCCGGGGCTTGCGGTCCCACGGAAGGCGCAGGGCGTTGACGGTGCAGGACGCGCAATGCGCCAGCAGCGCCAGCCGCTCTCCATCGTCCAGTGCGACGATGAAGCCCCACAAGTCGGCCACGTCGCGCGGCATCCGCTCGGCCCACGCTTCATGCGCCTCGTTCGCCCGCGCTGCCAGCGCCGTGTCCTCGATCCCCGCCGCATGACTGCCTAGCGGCGTCACGGTCGGACGGATTTCAAGGCAACCGGCTTCCGCATAGCTGTAGAACAGTTGCGCGGTCAGCGTGTGGGTCAAAGCGATCAACGCCATATCGGACTGCTCGCCAAGTGCGACGCGAAGGGCAAGCGTCCGGTGAGCGGACAGGTCGCGAATGAGGCTGTCGGAAATGGGCCTGTCCATTTCCTCGTCCTCGATTTCCTCCGCGTCTTCCTCGGCATCGTCGTCCCGCTCATTCGCCACGGCGCCCGACTCGATCACGTCGGCCTCGTCTTCGGGCTGCGGGTCGGCAAGCGCCTCGTCCTCGGGGCGGACGAAACCGCGCTCGATCCTCACCGTGCCGTCATGGCGCAGCACGACGAACGCCCCGCCATGCGCAATGACATTGGCGTCATAGGCATGGCGCTTGGCCGAAATGGTGTCGATCTCGTCGGACACCGCTTCCAGTTTCGCCGCCACGTCCTCGGGCATTTCGTCATAGGACGAATAGCCTTCGGCAAGCTCGTCATGCTCGGTGGACAGCGCATCCAACCGGGCCTCGTTCTCGTCGGACAGTTCGACCGGCTCCGGGTAGAAGCGTCGCATCCCATGCGAATGAGGGTAGTCGATATGGGCCTCGGTCCATTTCCAGCCCTCGGCCAACACCTCGCCCGCGATCTCGCGCAGCTTCTCGGTCGCGAGCATATCGAGCAAACCGGCATCCTCCAAGAAACCGCCTTGGTCCTCGGTGAACAGGTCGCGGATGATGTTGCCGCCCGCTTCTAGATAGGCGTCGGCCCCTACGAACACCGCACGGCGATCATCGGCAGGCACGTTGCCAGCGGTCATGTCGCGGCGGATGATCCACGGCTCGCGGTTATGGTGCAGGTTCTCGAACACCTGCTCCTGCCGGGCATGGTCCTCGGTGATGGCGAAGGCCATCAACTGATCCAAGGTCAAACCGTCCTCGCGATAGACCTCCAACAGCTTCGGGCTGACGCTTCCAAGCCGTAGCCGCTGCTTCACCACATTACCGGACACGCCAAACCGTGCGCCGATTTCCTCCGCGCCCCATCCTTTGGCCTCGGACAGTTCATGGAACCGCTCGAACTGATCGGCAGGGTGCATCGGAGTCCGGGTGACGTTCTCGTCGAGACTGATCTCGGACGCATCGTTCTCGGTATCGAGGCGACAGCGAACCGGGTGGTTCTTCCTGATCTGCTTACGCTTGGCGCGCAGCAGATAGGCCAGCCTGCGGCCTTCGCCAGCACTGACGAGATAAGCGCCGGTCGGTTTATCGCCCTTCATTTCCGGCTCGATCACGAGGTTCTGGATAAGCCCCTTGTGCGCGATGGAAGCGGCCAGCGCCTCAATGGCGGCTTCGCCATGCGGCACCTTGCGGGCGTTCTTGGGGGATTTCTTGAGCTTGTTCAGCGGCACGAAGATTTCGATGTCCGTCACAGGCTCGGCGGTGGTCATGTCGGTAACAGCGTTCATCGCTTTTCTCCTTCAAACCACACTCACCCCGGAATGGGGTGGGCGGCGAAGAAGCGATCGGAAGGCCCGCCGGCAGAGCCGGGGCGCACCCGAAGGGCCGGAACGCAGAGGAGGTAAGCGCGCCCCGCGCGCGTTGCGCCCCGGCGCGGCGGGCCTAGAGGGAAGCGGCGCCCACCCCATCGACGGGGAGAGTCACAAACAGACGCGATCGGGCCGGCGAATGCCCTGGCCCGATCTCCGAAGTCGCAAGGATGATCCAAATCCGCCAACGCGGATTTACGCATCGGCGCGAAGGCGCCGACCGGGGCGTTGCGGGGTATCCCCGCAGAAGGGGTAGCGGGAGACCTACAGGCTCCCGGTCAGGGGAAGGCTTTCCCCTCACTTCAATTTCGATCGAAAGAAAGCGCTCACCTCCTTATCTTCAGCGACAGGATGTTCTATAAAAGTTCCTGTTTTCGAAAGGGGGCGAATTTGGCTGAAGTGGTTATGGATGCCGGCACGATCGAGACAGGTGAGAATTATATCGCCGTTTACGTCGATTGCTCGAGAGGCGTTGGCCAGTCCATCGTCGCTGAGATGGAGATGGACCTTACCGGCCCGGTGACGGAGGATGTTGCCCAGCCGCGAAAATTGAGCGGTTTTGAATTCCCTGCGCTGGAACTGCTGCATCTGGCACAGGAACGCGCCGACGAGAGGGGCGTGAAGAAGATTTTGCTCGTTGATCCCCAGGGGTTTCTGAGGTTGGCACGAACCAATCGCTATGCGCGCCGCTAAGCGCCCAACGGAAAGGCGTGCGGCATTTGTCTGATCGGCAGCGAACTATTCGGGTAGTCGATTTCGAACTGCCTCGGGGCGCGGTGTCGATCGAAACGCTTATGGCGATGCCTCGCGAGGGCTGGGAGCATCTTCGCAAAGAGATCAATATCCGGCGGCAAGCCGAGCCTGATCGTCCGGTCGCCCGATGCCGGCTTTGCGAAAGCGGCGTCTTCATTCGTGCCCAGGCGATCGATGGGGGCCATGTCCCGTTTTACGCCCATTTTCCGGAGAGTCCGAAAAGCTGCCCTTGGTATGAAGGTGGTAATCTGAAACCTGATGACGCACGGGCAGCACAATATCAGGGACATCAGGAATCCGCGCTTCACCGGCGCCTCTGCCAGACGATAGAAGCCTTGGCCAAAGCCGATTCGCGATGCGTGAGTTCAGCGATCGACACCTATTTACGGCCTGAGATTCATGCCCGCGGCCGATGGCCGGACGTCTTCCTCAACATGGGCACGTTCGGCAGGTTCGCTTTGGAGATCCAGCTTTCGAAGCCCTTCGCTCCTGAGGTCGTGGCCCGTCATCTACATTATGAACGCGAAGGTGTGCGACTCATTTGGATTTTCCGGGAACTGGAAGACCCGCTTCCGCAGGGCTTTCACGACGTCATCACCATGCAGCGCGGCAACGCTTTCGTGTTCGACGACGACGCCGAGGCCGCCTCGATTGAAAGGGGCACTCTGGTCCTTAAATGCCATCTTGAGGATGGGAAAGGCGGTTATCTCAAACCGCGTCTTGTGACGCTTGATGATCTCGACACGACCACCGGACGGTCCGTGTTTCTGGAGGACCGGCGCAGCGAGCGGCTGGTGAAATATTGCCGGGAGGTCCGAAATCGCTGGTGGCAGGCGTATCAGCAGGCGCAGACAGACAAGCCGACATCGCCTTTTTATAGCGAGAAGTTCGCTCCGGCCTGGGCATCGGTACGGAGCCATGTGCCGGAGCTTTCCGCATGGAAGGAAGATTATTGGGCGGCCCATGCCGACAGGGGAACGGCGCATCTTGCGAGCCTGTTCGCGATCCTTTGCTCGGTGGCGCATAGCGCCGAGCGAGGTGAGGAAGTGCTCTACATCACGCACCATTCGGGTGCCGGCGCTCTACTTGCGATGCTGAATAGCAAGCTCAGTGCGGCCGCGTTTGCGCCTTATGCCGATTTGATCGAAACATTTATGGAGACGACGCCGTTGGCCGATCTGCTAGAGCGTTCGTCGCTCCGGAAGATTCAAGGCAATGCTCGCAGCACCCATCCACAGGTCCACAGGGAGCACCCCGTCTGGAAGGCTCTAGCTCGGCTGTTTCCGGAAGCCCTTGATGGCATAGTCCGGGCGGAAATGATGGATTTGGGGCGACTGCCGAAGTGGGCCACTCGGAAGGAAACTCCGCAGTGACGAACGGCCATCCAAAGCGGCACCATTATCTCCCGCAATTCTATCTCCGCCGATTTGCCTGTGCGGATGATGGAAACAAGGTTCCCGTCCTTGAGCGACATGGCGACATACGTGTCACCGACCGCAAGTCCATCAATCGGATCGGCTACGAGGAGTCGATGCACGATTTCGTGGAGGATGGCGTCGCCGGCTCGATTGAAGGTCCGATCAATCGGGTTATCGAGACGCCATTCTCCAACAGCCGGACTTGGCAGAAGATCACCGACAGAGCCTGTGCGAACCTCGATGAGACGGACAAAATTTCGATCTACGGGTTCGCCCGGCATCTCCAGCGGCGCAATCTTGAGACGCTGCGCTTCATTGAGGCAGAATCCTCACGCTTCAAGGCCGGCGCGCTCGACGGCGATTTGAGCGCGGAGGAACGCGAGATGCACGAATGGATCGCCGCATCAGCCGATAATGCGCATGCCATCTTTCGGGAAGGGGCGATGGACACGAGCATTCCGGACGATGCCGCCGCCATCAACGTGATGGTCTGTCATTCACCGATCCCGCTGCGCACGTCGACCAATCCGACGCTCGTGATTTCAGTGCCCGGACGGCAATCCGTCTTCGGCGCCTTCTTCAACAATCTACGGACCTGGTGGCTAACGCTCGATCGCCATTGTGGCGCCTTCATCATTGCTGGCGGGCCGCCCGAATTCACGAACACCGCTATGCCTGAGGACGCTGCCCGAGTGATCAATCGGCAGTATCTGGTCCAGCACGGCAATAGTCTGACAGTCCGCTATATGATTGCCGACGATCCCTATCTCGATGGCGATCTGGAGTGGGCCGGTTTCCGCTTCGACCGGCGCACCACGCACGGGGCGCGCTGGCGCAAGAACTCCCCCTGAGCCTAGCTCGCTTCCCTCGTCAGCGATGCCAGCACTTGCTCGCACTGACGCCGTGCCATCGGGAATCCGTTGAGGCGAGGGAAGCCCTCCCCCACTCCTTGCGGGCCGGTTGAAATGGCCAAGAGGCGTTTGGATAGGCCCATTGTCTCCAATTTTGGAAGCGTTGTCTCCAGCGACGAGCAGCTTTGTCTCCACAAAAAGCCCATGCCCGGACGCTTGGGTGTGTCGATTGTCGCGGGCTGGATCGATGAACCTTCGCCATGCCTCGCCAGAACCGGCCCATCGCTGCCGGTCTTCTGGAGACAATATGGAGACAAGCGCCTAATGCGGGGTCGTTGTCTCCAACGAAAAAGCGGCCCGAAGGCCGCTATTCCGATGATTTCTTTAGGAAAAACTGGAGCGGGCGAAGGGATTCGAACCCTCGACCCCAACCTTGGCAAGGTTGTGCTCTACCCCTGAGCTACGCCCGCTCGTGCGTTTCGGATCGGGCTGCCAGAAGGCCCCCGACCGGGGTGAAGCGCGCCCTTAGCGGGCCGACGTGGACCGCGCAACACCAAAAATGCACCGGTGATGCGCGGCGCGGCCCGCTTGCCCGCAAATGCCCTTGCCGAACCGCCTCCGCTTCCCACATGGGGGTAAACCAGATCCAGTTGCGGAGACCATCCAGTGGCAAGCCTCGGCCTCAATCTCGAAGAACAGAAAGCGGTGGACCGCTTCCGCAAGGCCGTGGTCGAACC
>Ga0310345_10001457_pt1 | contig 26321 bp, 27 predicted proteins | sample HC15DNA20500_MG_FD_204667 | JGI IMG/M metagenome (GOLD analysis project Ga0310345, IMG submission 204667) | Marine microbial communities from station ALOHA, North Pacific Subtropical Gyre - HC15-DNA-20-500_MG | ecosystem: Environmental > Aquatic > Marine > Oceanic | place: Pacific Ocean: North... | reverse complement strand
TGGGGAGGCGCGTCACTTAGAGACGCGAGCCAGCAGCTCGCCTTCGAGCCCACCGAGGACGAAGAGGAGGGCTTCGAGACGATCGGTGGCTTCGTCTTCGGCCGCTTGAATCGAATTCCCGTGCTCGACGATCAGATCGATATCGAGAGCGGCAGCTTGCGAGTCATCAAGATGAAAGGGCGCCGCGTCGAGTACCTGCTCTTCGTTCCTCGTTCGGACGAGGCGGGCTAGCACGGAACCGGCGGCGGGCTCCCGCCCCCTTCAAGCGCTCGGTTCTTCCGCGAGTGGCTCGTTGGGAGGGGCGGTAGGAGGCGCGGTAGGCGCTCCGGCAGCGGCCGACGCCGCTTCGAGCCTGCGTTCCATCTGCTCCTCGAACCAGAAGGAGATCGCGAGCAGCACTGCGCCGCACGTGATGGCCATGTCGGCCACGTTGAAGATCGGAAAGTCCCAGAAGCCGAGGTCTATCGGCCCGATGAAGTCGACCACGCCAAGGTCCCAGCGCACGCGATCCCACAGATTCCCGATCGCTCCGGAGACCACGAGGGAGATCGAAGCAATGCGCAGGAAATCGCGGTCGGCCGCCTGCTTGAAGAGCACACCGAGCAGCACCAGCGCGATGATGGTGACAGGCACGAAGAACCATCTCGAGTCTTCGCCCAGACGAATCCCGAAGGCCGCGCCTTTGTTGTAGGCCAGCGTGAGCGGCACCAGACCGCCGAAGATCTCGCTACTGCGTGCGCCCAGCGCGTCCAACGCCCAGCGCTTGCTCATGAAGTCGAACACCATGATCAACGGGAACGTCAGACCGAAGATGGCGACCTTCGAACGCACGCGGACGGAACTCCAGACTCGGGTTGAATACGGCTGAGGCAGTCAGTGTACAGCAGCGGCGGTGGTTCGTTCCCGGTGACCGGAGTGCCGCTTACCTACTTCATCGGGTCCAAATGAGTACGACCCCGCACGGATCTCGGGCATACTGCGCGGGTGTGTTCAACCCGTTGTACACCTCCATGGCCTCGACCCATTCGACTCGTATGTCGTCCATGTCCCACTCTTGCATCAACATTCCGTCCAGGTACACAAGCAGTTCACAATTGCCGCCGGTAATACTGGTGCTTCGCCGGCTCACGGGTCGTGCATCGCCCGATTCCTAGCTCACGATCACGCCTGGAACGTTTCTGAAGACGTGCGAAACTAGCAGCGGGTCGATCTCGGAGAGTTCGTCGCGCGTGAATTGGGCACCCGATGCACCGATTTTCCGATCGTAGAACCCGTTTCGTTCCAGATACGTGGAGCGTACGGTTACCTCAATGGCCTCGAGCTCGATCGGCTGCGTCGACATGTCGGCCGCGATCTCCACGCTCTCCCCGGGCTGTACGATCAGTGTGGCCGTGCGGGGCGCATAGCCCAGGTGCACGAATCGCAGTTCCACCAGCCCGGGCACGACACCGGTTAGAGTGAAACGGCCTTGTCCGTCGCTGAGCGTGCCGACTTGAGGCGGACGAAGTAGCGTAATCTCTACGTCCGAGAGCCCGCGATTCACCCCTTCCTCCATGACGCGACCCGTGATCCGACCCAGTGCGTTCGGGTCGTTCAACAGGGATCGGTACAGGAGAATCACGAAGTGGCCACTTCCGGGGACCTCCAACGCTCCCTCGAGGACCGTATAGCCGAGCCGCTCTACCCTAAGGGCGTGGATGCCGGGCAAAAGATCGGTCAGCTGGAGTCGTCCCAATTCGTCGGACACGGCTCGGACTCCGAGCTCTGGCAATTCAACGATTGCCTGGCTAAGCGGCCTTTCGGTCTCCGCGTCGCCGACGCGGCCGGACCTGGCGAAGCGCTCTGAGTCCGCCCGGAGGCTGCACGCCAACCGTTCGCCTCCCTCGCAGGCGACCTGGTAGAGGCCGGCCGCGCGGGCAACACTCAGAGTGACGCCAGCGCCGACTGCATACATGAGGCCGAGGTTGGTGCAGCCCACCAGTTCGCCACCCTCGCAGGCCATTTCGTAGAGACTGGCGGCACGAGAGAGGTCCCGTGGCACACCGTCTCCGGTCTCGTACATGAGCCCGAAGACATTGCAGGCGATCAAGTCGCCGGCTTCGCATGCCTCCACATACAGCCGTTCCGTGGTCTGCGAGGCGCCCGCACGGGGCAGCAGACCGATGAGTGCGACCAAGAGAATGGATCGTGAGTTCATGCTGTCATCCAGGATTTCAACTGGCCGACAATTTGGGGGGCGTGACCGAAGTGCGCGACCCCGGTACCTACACGGAGGCCTAGACGCAGGATCCGCGTGCCACGGCCCCGCCCCCTTTCACCGCGCTCGCGTTCATCCAGGCCCCGTCCTACGTTGCCTGCCTTGGCTCGGAAGTGTCTGGCGGTACCGCGAAAAACGCGCGTCTGGGCACGGAAAAAGGAGAGAACGATGAGGAACACGGACGTCCGGGTGTCTTCTCGGCGACTCATTTGCCTGGGCGCGGTGGCCGCCCTGCTGGCGGTAGCGATCGAAGGGACATCCGTTCCAGTCACGGCCCAGACGGTCGGCACTGCGCCGCCCGACCTCGTGGGGATCTGGGACGGTGGGCCGCGCTCGCGTCGCATCAACGGACCGAACATGCCTTGGACGCCGGACAATTTCCCCGTACTCAACGAGCGTGCGATCGCGTTTCAGCAGGTCTTCGACGAAGCGATCGCACCAAAGTACGACTGCGTTCCGGCGGCGTCGCCGGCGTTGCAATACGACCCCTATTTCATGGAGGTCGTGCAGTGGCCCGATCGAGTCATGTTCCGGTACGAGAAAGACGACCAGCTACGCATCGTTTGGTTGGACGGTCGCGAGCCTCCCCTGAACGACTTCAGCGTCCAGGGGTTCTCGGTCGGTCGATATGAAGGTGACGCGCTCATCGTCGAGACCACGCACTTCGTGTTCGACATCACAGGATTCGACGACTACAACGGCATCCCGTCGTCTCAGCTCAAGTCGGTGACCGAGCGGTATTGGCGTGACGGCGATGAGCTGCGCTTGACGCTGACCCTCGAGGACCCGTTGTTCCTCAGAGAGCCGGCCTCGTACACGACGCGCTGGCTTCCGGCGCCCGAGGGCTACCGGCTTGCACCGTACGCATGTGACGCGGAAGAGGCACGTCGTGCGGTGAAATTCATGATTCCCAAGTACCGATGAAGAACACGCAACGCCAAGGAGGCGAACCGGTGAAACGAACGCTCTGGATCTCGTCGTTCCTCGCCGTCGTGGTTGGAGGAGTGGCGGTCACGATGCTTCCGGCTGGCGCGCACCATAGCAGCGCACCGTTCTATGATCCCGAGAAGAGCGTGGAGGCAATCGGTGTCGTCGAGAGGTTCGTATTCCGCAACCCGCATTCGTTCCTCTTCATCAACGGTGAGGATGAGGATGGCGAGCTGATTGAGTGGGAGGTTGAAATGGGCGCCGCGGTGAGCATGCGCCGCCGTGGTTGGAGCCCCGAGACCATCGGTGCCGGTGACTCGATTCGGGCCGTCGGTCAGCCATCGCGCGCACCTGGCACGTTCGGCGTCTGCTGCGCGGAGCTGACCCGACCGGACGGCAGTTCCATACGACGGTAGCCGAGCGTACCGCGCGCGATCGCGCGTTTCGCCGGCTAGCGCGTGCTGTCGGAGAGCGGGTGCGGCGGGTACCAATAGCGCACGTGGCAGGCCTCACACGCCGCGTCGAGCACAGCGCTGGCGACGAGCAACGCATCGACATCCTGGCTGTCGATCGCCTCCAGCACGCCGACGCCCCCTTCATGCAGCACCGCCACGAACGCCGTCCAACTTGCTCGGTCCGCCTCGAGCAGCGCTTCGATCTCTTCGGGCTCCAGGTCGACGCCCGGCAGCTCCGACCGCGACCCCTCTGCCGCGACCCGTCGGCCTTCCATCAACAGTAGGTCGGTGGCTTCGATGAGCGTCACCGCGTACCGCCGCAGCACCATCCAGTCTTCGTCCGTTTCCGGTTCGGTGGTGAAGACGCCGTCGGCCGTGACCTCCGTCACGATCGCATCCCAAACGGCGTCCGCAGAGGGGTCGATCATGTAGCGCATGATCTCCTCCATCGAAGCGGTGAGCCGAAAGGCTGGGAGTGCTTGTACCGCTTCTTCACGTGCCGGCGCGTCTGAGCCACACGAAGCCATCGCCGCGGCCAGACACGTCAGCACCGAGCCGAGAATCGAGACCCTGGAACACGATCTCACGAAGCGGGCCACGCCCGGACGCGTACTTGGTTCATCATGCGGGATCGTTCCAAGTCGGGGGTGGCGCGAGTGGGGAGTTGGAGTGCGCGACAAGAATGGTATCCGGAAGCATAACGCGCGACCTTCACCGCACCCGCGCGGCGGCTGACCCCCAAGTCGAAGGCCGCTGTGGCTGCCAACGCGTAACGAACAAAAAAGGCTCAGGTCCAAAATGGTGCAGCGCGACCCCGACTCAGCGAGGAAGAGGCAGCGCGCTTGTGGGAGCGTGCCGCTCAGCTGCAGGCCGAGGCTGCCAGGAGAGTCGAGGCACCGGAGGTACAGGGCGCTGCCATGTCCGCCCGGGGCAACGTATAGAGGACAGGCGCCGCACCTCGAAAATGGAAATGACCGTCGATCCCAAAGCGGAGTGGCAGCACTTGTTCACGGCCACTTGGCGGCGCTATCGGGACTTCTTCTACGACGAAGACATCCAGCAAGTGGACTGGGGGGCGATGCGGCGCCAATACGGCGACATGCTCGCCGGAGCGGTGACTCGCTGGGATGTGAACGTCGTCATCGGTGAACTCATCGGAGAAACGAGCGCCGGCCACACTTATGTGAACGGTGGAGACACCGAGTCGACCCGCAGCCGGCCGGTCGGGCTTCTGAGCATGGACTGGAGTCTCGAGAACGGGGCCTTCCGAATCGCCAGGATCGTGGAGGGCGCGCCCTGGGACAGCGAGGTCCGCTCACCCTTCAAGCAACCGGGTGTCAGCGTCGCAGCGGGTGAGTACATCCTGGCGGTGAATGCCGTGCCCATCGACATGTCCAAGGACCCCTACGCCGCTTTCGCGGGACTCGCCAGGGAGACGGTGGCGCTGACCATCAACGGCCAACCCAATCTCGAAGGCTCTCGAGAGGTCCTGGTCGAGACGTTGTCCTCGGAGGTCCGACTCCGGCACCTGGAGTGGCTCGAGCAGAACCGGCAGGCAGTGAAAGACTCGTCCGAAGGCCGGGTGGGCTACGTCTACATGCCCGATAGGGGAGGTGGTGGTCAGACCGAGTTGCTGCGCCAGTACTACTCACAGATCGACATGGAAGGCTTCGTCATCGACGAGCGCTTCAACTCGGGGGGGCAGCTGGCGGACCGGTTCATCGAACTGCTCACGCACGAGCGCCTCTACTACATCGGCTGGCGGAACGGGTCCAGCACCTAGATTCCCACAATGGCCTCCAACGGCCCCAAAGTCATGCTCATCAACGGCTGGAGCGTATCGGGCGGCGACGCTTTCCCGTGGGCGTTCAAGAACCAAGAAGCGGGCCCCATCGTAGGCACGCGAACCACGGGAGCATTGGTCGGGCCGGCGACGGGTCACCAACTCATTGACGGCGGCCGCAGTACAGTGCCAGACGCGCGTCTGTGCGATCCCAACGGCGTGTGGTTCGATGAAGGTTGGGGTGTGGAGTCGGACATCGAAGTGATCGACCGCCCCCCGCAATTGGCCCACGGAAGCGATCCCCAGCTCGTGGCTGCGGTGCGGGAAGCGCTGCGCCTGCTAGAGGCGAACCCGGTGGTGGCGCCCGATCGGCCGGAATACGAGGACCGCACCGCGCGAGGGGTGAACCGGAAGACCCGCGACAGGAGGAGAGGCCGGTAGGCGTGCCTACGCGCTCGTGTATCGGGGAGAGCTCATGACTTCGAGGAGAGTGAAATCAAGGAGTTCACGATGATGACGCGAGGGAGTTGCGCCGTTGTCGATACGCAGCGGAGTTTATCCTGAACTATCCAATGGCCAACCTGAGAGTTGAACATGAAATCTTGTCGCCCTTCGTTTGTCGCAGCCTTCGTCACGGTCGCGCTGGCCCTTTCCGTGCTGGCGCTCCCGCTGGCAGCTCAAAACGGTTCCGAGAGGCCAGAACTCGACCCTACCGATCTCAACCACTGGAAGACTGTGCGGTCCGGCCAACTCACGCCGGACGGGCGCTGGTACGCCTACCAGGCTACCCCGACCGAAGGGGATGCCGAGGTGGTGGTGCGGACGACGGATGGCGGGGAGGAGCACCGCTTCCCCATCGGGGAGCCGTCGGGTGGTGGTGGCGCACTCTCGTTTTCGACCGCCGGACCCCTGCACCTGTCGGCGGATGGAAACTGGCTGGCCTTCTCGACATTTCCCACCAAGGAGGAAGCGGACGAAGCGAAGAAGACGGACGAAACGCTACACAACGCCGTCACGATCGTAAATCTCAGTACGTGGCAGGAAGCTAAATACGAGGGAGTCAGCCGTTTCGAGTTCGCGGGTGACAACCCACGCTGGCTGGTGATGCGCCGAGTGGCCCCGGAGAAGGCGCCCAAGGACACTGGCTCAGGCCTGCTGCTTCTGGATCTCCAAACCGGCGTCTCCTCTCCCATAGGGGGTGTAAGCGCCTACGACCTCAACGACAGCGGCGAATTGTTGGCGTATAGTACGCAGTCACCGGACCGGGTGGTGAACGGAGTCACGGTCTTGAACCTTCGTACGAACGCGGCCCAACGCATCGACAGCGAACGCGCCCTGTACTCCGATCTGTCGTGGGCAGATGAGGACGGTGAGCGACCCGCTCTTTCGGTTCTGCGAGGCCACATCAGTGAGGAGGACGACACCACCTACGTGGCCGTCGGCTTCACGGGGTTTGGGGGGTCTGTGACGACGACCGTGGTGGATGGCACCGAGTTGGCTGGGTTCCCCGAGGCGATGCGGATCACCCCGGAGCGGTCGCCCCGTTGGTCAGACGACCGCTCGGCGCTCTTCTTCGGAATCGCCGAGCACGACGAGGACCCCGATGAGGGCGACCGTCCTGACGTAAAGCCAGCCGCCGGTACCCCTGGCGCAATGCAGAGCCCGGCGCCGGACCTGGATGAGGACGACCTTCCCAGCCTGGTCCTATGGCACGGTAACGATCCTCGGCTGCAGTCGCGTCAGCAGGTGCAGGAACGCGCGGACGAGCGTTTCAACTTCCTCGCTGCCTACCATGTGGCCGAGGGCCAGTTCGTACAGCTAGCCACCGAGGCTATGCGCACTGTAACCCTGGCCGCAAACCAGCGTTACGCGGTCGGGTATGACGACCTGTCATATCAGCTGCGGGACGGGATCGACGGGGGCCGTCGTCAAGACGTGTACGCGGTCGACGTGAAAACCGGTACAGCGCAGAAGATCCTTCCGGCGTTCACCTGGCGGGTGTCTCTATCGCCGGACGGGGGCAAGGCGCTGTACTACGATGACGGCCACTACCATGTGTACGACTTCGAGAACAACTCCCACACCAATATTTCCGCCTCGGTTCCGGTGAGCTTCATCAACATTGCGGATGATCACAACGTCGAGGATCCGCCAATAGGCCCGGTCGGTTGGGCCTCGGACTCCGAGAGTGTTCTTCTCACCGACGCGTGGGATATCTGGAGAGTCGATGCAGACGGGGGCAACTACAGCAACCTTACCAAGACCGGCCGCGAGGAGGGTATTCGCTACCGCAGGCCGCTGCGCTATGATCCCGAACAGGACGGCATCGATCTGTCCGAGCCCCTCTACGTGGAGATGTATGGCGAGTGGACGAAGAAGACCGGCCTCGCCAAGCTCACTTCGAACGGGCGTAACATCGAAACTCTGCTCTGGGACGACGTTCGGCACAGTGTTCGCAGGGCCGAGAATGCCGAAACCTTCGTGTACACCAGGCAGACCTTCACAGAATTTCCGGATGTGTGGGCGGCGAAGGATTCTTTCGACAAGCCCGTTCGCCTGACGGACGCCAACCCGCAACAGGCCGACTATGCATGGTCTGCTGGGACGCGCTTGCTGAACTTCGTGACCGACAAGGGTGACTCCCTGCAGGCCGCACTCTACCTGCCCGCTGGCTACACGGAAGGGGAGAAGTACCCCACTGTTGTGTACATCTACGAGAAGCTCTCGCAGAACATCAACCAGTACGTCGTTCCGAACGAAACGCGTGCGCTCAATATCAGCGTGTATACGAGCCGGGGGTACGCCGTCCTGACCCCCGACATCGTATACAAGATCAACGACCCGGGCATGTCAGCCGTTTGGTCAGTCGTCCCAGCGGTACAGGCAGCGATAGCAACCGGCATCGTCGACGCCGACCGGGTTGGGCTGCACGGCCATTCCTGGGGTGGCTACCAGACCGCCCATCTGATCACGCAGACAGACATCTTTGCTAGCGCGATAGCGGGCGCAGCGCTCACCGACATGGTGAGTATGTACAACTCGGTCTACTGGAACTCGGGGAACTCGAACGCGGGGATCTTTGAGTCCAGCCAAGGACGGTTCAGGGGCAGCTACCTCGACAACCACGAGGCCTACCTCCGAAACTCTCCGGCCTTCCACGTGAAGAACGTCACGACACCCCTGGTTCTGCTGCACAATGAGAAGGATGGGGCGGTGGACTTCAACCAAGGCATCACCTTCTACAATTCGCTACGAGAGCAGGAGAAGGACGTAGTGTTGCTCCAGTACGTGGGTGAGAATCACGGCCTCAGAAACCCCGTCAATCAGCGCGACTACACGGTGCGCATGATGGAGTTCTTCGACTATTACCTCCGCGATTTCCCTGCGCCGGACTGGTGGGTGAACGGCGTGCCGCGGCTGGAAATGGAAGAACACTTAAAGACTCGGCAGAAGAAGCCGCAGATTATCTCGTAGCGGATTCGCGAATCCCGGCGGGAGTGACGGCGCCCCTTCGGGGCGCCGTCGGCTCCCCGGTCGGACGGGCAGGTCTTCAGTAGACCCTCCTGCTCGTCAGCTCAAACCCGCGTGCGGTCTTCGCTTCGCGAATCCCGGCGGGTTCGCCTCCCGCTGCATGACCGAGAAGCAGTGACAAAAAGAAGGGCCCTGACAACCGATGTGGTCGTCAGAGCCCTTCATAGTGGAGGCGGCGGGAGTCGAACCCGCGTCCGCACTTGGGTCCAGCGGAATCTCTACGTGCGTAGATCACTGGGTTATCTCACCTCGGGCGGTCAGTGATCAACCGACCCCGCGGCCAGCCGCCTAAAAAACTCGTCCCCCGGCCCGGCGGCGAAACCGTGGGACCAGCTCGACTTATCGTCGCCTCAAAGACCGCCTCGAGCGGGCGACCAGAGAGACGGGCACGTAAGAAAGCTTACGCAGCCAGCGCCAGGTTGTTGTTGGCAGCTAGAAAGTTTCCCGAAGATTAGCGAGGATCAGGACCTCGGCACGCTACTCCACGTTCACCAAACACGTCGAAACCGGGACGCCCCCGATGATGCGGATGGCTCTGTCAAACATCCTTACTGGTGAAAGCTATGCGAAATACGGGGTTTTGGTCTATACCAGAGCTTCGGCTCTATGCCCCGCGAGGTAACCCTCGAGCAGCACCTCGACATCCTCGAGCTTGTTCGCTTGGAACAGCTCGGTGCGCAGCAGCCTACCGTCGGGCAGCCCTTTTGTATACCAGCCGAGGTGCTTTCGGAAGTCGATGATGGCGCGTTCGGGGTTCCGCTCGAAGGCGATCGCGTTCTTGGCGTGCTCCAGACAGATCTCGAAGCACTCCTCAACACTCGGATCGCTCGGTACGGGGTCTCCGTCCAGCGCGGCGCGAGCTTGTGAGAAGAGCCAGGGATCTCCGTGCGACCCCCGGGCGATCATGATGCCGGCGCATCCGGTTTCGTCGCGCATGCGTCGTGCGTCGTCACCCATTCGGATGTCTCCGTTCCCGATCACGGGAATCTCTAGTGCCTCGGTGACGGCTCGAATCTCATCCCAGCGCGCCTCGCCGCTGTACATGTCGGCTCGCGTCCGCGGGTGAATGCACAACGCCCGAGCCCCGGCATCCTGACAGCGCAGGCCAATGGTCACGGGGTCGCGCGTGCGCTCGTCGAATCCGCTGCGGATCTTTACCGTCGTGGGCAGCGAAGTGGCGTCGTCGACGGCCCGCACCAGGGTCTCGAGCAAATCGAGGTCCTTGAGGCACCCCGAGCCACCGTTGCGCTTCACGACCTTTTTCACCGGGCATCCGAAGTTGATGTCGATGAAGTCAGGGCTGTAGGTGTCGGCAACGAACGCGGCCGCATCACGCATCATGGCGGGATCGGCACCGAAGATCTGGATGCCGATGGGGCGCTCTTCCTCATCGAAGCGTAAATAGTCGCGGGACCTGGGGGACTGCATGACGATGCCTGCTGCGCTTACGAACTCGCTGACTACTACATCAGCCCCGTATCGACGGCAGAGCCGGCGAAACGGCGACTCGCTCACGCCGGCCTGGGGCGCCAGGTATAGCGGCGTGTGGCTTCCGCTCAGTAGGGCGATGACGTCGGTGCTCATGTTGCGAAGCTACCCCTGGCGGCGGCCGCGGTGAAGTCGTGTGGCGCTCGGGGCTGACGCACCTACCGCATGCGGTTATTGTCTCGCTGCCTGGTAGGATGCGACGCCGAATCGAGAGTTTGGAGGCGATGGATGCGGTTGAAGGACCTGTTTACGTCGGATGTGGTGAAGCTCGACTTGGAGTCCCAGAACAAGGATGATTTACTCAAGGAACTGGTCGGCCTGCTGGCGCTCGACGACAAGTCTGCGGCGATCCTGTTCAAGACGCTGAAACGGCGCGAGAACCTCGGTTCCACGGGCATCGGCAAGGGCATCGCCATCCCCCATTGTCGCACACTCGTGGTCAATCGCCTGCGCCTGGCCTATGGACGGAAGCCGGGGGGCCTCAACTTCAATGCGATCGATGGCGAGCCGGTCTACAACTTCTTCCTGATCATCGCGCCACCGCTCGAGGTGTCGAACCAATACCTGCCGGTGCTGGGGAAGATCGCGCAGTTCGCCAAGGACGCAGCCGTGCCTGGCAACCTCCTGGAGCTCAGTGAACCCGAAGACTTTCTTGCTCTCCTCGCCGAGAAGGCATCCTAGCCCGCCGCAAGAATGAAAAAAGGCCCGTCCCATGGGGGACGCGCCGTCACATTCGGAGTCAGCCGGTTGTTACTACTTCATCACAGTAATCCCCGCCAGCTTGCTCCTACCGTTCACCGTGAGAAGCACGAAGTAGCTGCCGGAGGCGACCTGGCGGCCCATTTGATCGGTCCCGTCCCAGAAGGCTTCATACGTGCCGGGCTGAAAGTACTCTAGCCCGATGAGCTCGACGCCTTCACCTGAGGAGTGACCGAGCGCGACCGGGGAGGCTTGGAACTGCTCGAGTAGGTTGAAGATGCGGATGGATACAACGGCAGGACGCCCATCCACGAACAACCCCTCGTGTAGAACGAAGGGGATCGTCGTTTCCGGGTTGAACGGATTTGGGTAGTTGTCCCGCAGTTCGAAGCCGCTCTCCTGCTGTGACGACGCGGGACGCCCGGTGTCCTGGGCGGATACGGCCTCAGCCGCGACGAACAACAACAGGAAGACGGGCAAGACGCCGATCATGCGCCTCATTCATTCCTCCGCACACTACTAGATGTGCTGTAGCCTAGGGGCAATCGCACTCCATGCGTGGTTATCAAGCGGCGCACACGCGCCACTGTCATCATACTCTCTCAAGCTCCCGAAGGTCAAGCGAAACCGCCCGTTATTCGTAAAGAAACCTGAGCAAACGTACGTTTTTGATACCGCACTGGGCCAATTTAGTTGCCGGCGGACTGTATGCGCCGAGAAACGGCTCTACTGGGGCACGCTTCGCCCTTCGTCGCTCCTCATCGTGATGCCCAACCCATCCAGGTGATTCAGCAACGGAATGAGGTGCTTTCGGGTGACGGGCAGCGGCTCCCGGAACGCCGAGGGTCCAAGTCCTGATTGCCCGCCAAGCATCTCGCGCACCGCGGCGATCCCCTTCTCGAGCTCGGCGGTGCTCACGTAGTATCCGTCCGCTACGGGGCTGACGACTCCCTGTCCTTCGAGAAACTTCAAGAGTGACCAGAGGTCGCCTCGGCCCTTGAGCGACGTGGGAAACTCGTCCACGAAGGGCGGAGCGAGGCCCGCCTCCGCGAGCAGCGCTCGCAGGTCCTTCGCGGCAGCCTCCTGGTCTTGCGTCAGGGCCACCACGTGTCTAGGTAGGCGAACACCGCCATCGGCCATTTCCAACACCGTTTGCTCACAGAGTCTGGCGATGGTGGCGTCGGCCAGGCCTTTGGCTGCCCAGGCCGGTAGAGCCGTCCGCACCGCGGCGAGCGAGATGGCCGGCCGCAGCGGATCCTGGGCGTGCGCCGCTGTGACCGCGGCGACGATTCGCTTCTCGGCCTGGCTGGTGATTTGTGCGGAGAAGAGGCGCCCAACCGTTCGCGGATCACGCTGGGTCTCGAGCGCTTGCAGTTTGGGGCCGAGCTCGTCGAGGGAGAGGCCCGTCGAGACCGGGAATGTCGCTACTTCCGCGCCGTGCCACCCGGCCAGTTCCAGAATTGCACGAACACGCGCCCCGGCGTCGCCCTCCAGCAGACTCTCGAGCCCTGCCCGTACCGAGTCGTCGATGCGGGTTCGCTTCGGCGGCGTTGCCTCTGCGATCAGCCCACCTCCGATGGTCGCGACCGGGGAGTAGGCTCTTATTACCAGCCGGTCGTGTGCCCGGGCGACCACCGGTTCCTCGAGTCTCAATTGCACCCACCCTGCTCCGCCGGCCCGGATCGTCTCGGACTCGAGCAGCGCGCAGCGCGCCATGACCTCTGCCGTGCCCACATGGACGCGGACTCGCTGGTTGTGTTCGAGTTTCCATGCCGTGTCAGGAAGCATCCGGACACGGGCGGTGAGCATCCAGGTGGGTAACCACGCCGGGTCGGACACAAGCGTCGCACCTCGCCCCACAGCAGTGCGGTCTGCCCCTTCGCCGGTCAACGATATCGCGGTCCGGTCCCCGGCCGTTGCCTGCTCGACTTCCCTACCGTGCACTTGCACGCCCCGGACTCGTGCGTCGAGGCCATCGGGGAGGATGCGGACACGGTCGCCCTTGGCCAGGGTGCCGCTCCAGAGCGTTCCGGTGGCTACGGTGCCGGTGCCCTGGATGGTGAAGACGCGATCGAGCGGCAGACGCACGAGGTCTCCGCCCGAGGACTTCTGCACTGCCTCCGCAGCGAGCGCCAGGGCCTCCTTGAGTTCGTCCATTCCCAACTCAGAAGTAGCCGACGTGGGCACCGAAACGGCCCCGCGATAGGGGGTCGGCTGGAGCAGATCCTCGACGTCGGAGCGAACCAACTCGAGCCACTCCTCGTCGACCAAGTCGCGCTTGGTGAGTGCCACGACGAGTTGGCGCACGCCCAACAGTTCCACGATCGCGACGTGCTCCCTGGTCTGCGGCATGACTCCTTCATCGGACGCCACCACGAGCAAAACGAGGTCCATGCCCGCAGCTCCCGCGACCATGGCCCGTACGAAGGATTCATGGCCGGGTACGTCGACCACGCCTAGGCGCGCTTCGGGCAGAACCAACTCGGCGAAGCCGAGCTCGATCGTGATTCCACGAGCCTTTTCTTCCTTGAGCCGGTCGGTATCGACGCCGGTAAGCGCGCGCACGAGCGCGGTCTTGCCGTGGTCGATGTGCCCTGCCGTCCCAAGGATCAGTCGCTTCACGCTCCGATCCCCTCATCTGGAGGCAAAAGGCCTCCCAGGAAATGCAGGGACTTGAGTGGTTTGGACACGACGTGATAGGCCACGAAGTCGGAAAGCACCCCGAGGTGCCGGCGGGCATAGGTGAACTCCGCGTCGAGTTCGCAGGCGAGCAGGTTCGCGATCTGCGCGCGAGCGATGGGTCCGAGGCGTGGGCCGGCGGCGTCCTCCGCGCATCGCGCACAGCGAACCCCGCCGAACGCGAAGTCGAAACGGCCCACGCTGTCGGCGGCGAGCGGTTCCCCACAACGCACACATGGGTCCAACTGGGGGGCGAATCCGAAGGCCTCGGTGATCCGCCAAACAGCCGAGAGCGCCGCCGCGGGCACCCGGGCGGTCTCGACCGATTCCAGAGTGTCGAGTACTTGTTCGAGCGCCCGCAGCAAGTCGGGGTTTTGTTCCTGGTCGGCGTGGGCGAGCACCAGCTCAGCGGTCGCGGAAGCACCGGCAAAGCGCATTACGTCGAGCCCCAGCCCGTCCCTCAAGTGTGTGCAGTCGAAGTCCTTCATCGTGTGCAGGTCACGGTGCGGCTTTATATAGGCCGTGAGGGTTCCAGTCGCGAAGGTGGCCAGTGTAGTGGTACCCTTTCCGCTGCGTTTGCGGACCCCACGAGCCATCACGCTCAACAGTCCATGGGTCTCGGTATAGAAGCGGAGGATGCGGCTTGAGTCACCGTAGTCGTGGCACCGGAGCAGCACCGCGGGAGTGCTGACCGGCGCCACTACGGTGCCGCGCGAATGCGGCTGAGCAGCCCTTCGCGGCGGCGTTCATACGTGGTACGGGCGGAAGCGCTCGGATTCCTTTGGGCGTCGAAGTCATCGTCGAGGCGCGCGACTTGGAGTAGTAGGCCGTGCCGGCTCGAGGCCGGTGCCCCGCTCGGTTCCCGCGAAAAAGACAGGCCACTTGCCCGCAGCGCGAAGAGTCCCATGCCAGCGAGTAGAGTCCCCAGCACCACCGCTACCCACTCCACCGGTGGCTCGAACGGGGCGTCGATCGAGACCAGACGGATCGAAGCCAGGTCGACCGACTGCCCACTGTAGCGGCGGTATGTCGAGCCCACTTCCAGCTCCACTCTTGCGAGGAAGCTCAAGCCCTCCACCTCCATGAGGGGGGCGGGCTCTCTGATGAGCACTTCGAATTGATCGACGCTACCGGGCGTCGGTATCGACGTGAACATGTCGTCGAGCATGTAGCGGACCACGAACATTCGTGGGCCGGGAGACATGGGGGCACGCAGCACGAGGTCTCCATCTTCCAGGTCGATGACCTCGGGCGTCATGTCACCTTCACCGACCGCGAACTCCGTCGCTCCGGCGGCGAGGGGGTACCGCCAGACGGCGCCCGTTTCTCGAGTCACGACCGTGCGGGTGCCCATGTTGGCCAACTGAAAGACATCGGTTACGCGCCAACGGTTCTCGACTGCTTCGAGGAACACGGTCCTGATCTCGATTTGCAGGTCGACGCCCTGCTCCGGAGCCAGAAGCGTGTCATACGTTTGAATAGAATAAACGGAGTCGAGCTGACTTGCGGTGGTTACGAAGCTGCCGAAGTAGCTCACGCCTTCGTGTCGTATCGAGGCGAAGAAAACATCCCCACGCGCGGGATCGGGCACGTTGGGCAGTCGCAGCGAGAACGAACCGTCCGCTGCCACAGTGATGGAGTCCACCTCGCCCTGCGTCGTAGTGGTGAGGTGGTGCAGTACGACCGTGCCGCTCGTGAGCGCGGTATCGCCTAGAAGCGCTGCGCCATGCAGGATCGGATTGGCTTCGACCTGAGCAGAGACACGTGCCGGCCCCGCGGCGGCAGATAGCGCGACGACGGAAGCGACGAATGCGGCACAGACCCGCGTCGCGAGCTCGCCCTCAGGGCTTAAAGCGCCCAAAGTCCTCGGGGTTGAGCCTGCGAAGGCGCTCCTCGAGATCTTCCGCGCTCGTGATCTGGACATCGAAAGTGGCCTCCCCGAACGTCGTTCCCGCGGCGTCCTTGGCTGGGGAGAAGTCGAGGTCTTGAGAAAATTCGAGGGTGGCGGCGTCGAGCAGCCTTTCCTCGACGAAGATGTCCGCGGAAGCACGAAGCGCGAGCGCGATCGAGTCCGACGGGCGCGCGTCCAGACCGATGATTTCGCCGTTGCGCTGGACGAGCAGTTCAGCGTAGTAAGTGCGCTCCTCCACCTTCGTGATCACCACCCTCTGAAGACTGCCGCCTAGGCCTTGAAGAACCGAACACAGCAGGTCATGCGTCAGCGGTCGCGCGACTGACAACGACTCCAGGTGATAGGCGATCGCGAGTGCCTCCGCCTCCCCGATGTAGATACGAAGGAGCCGGTCGCCGTCGGTCTCCTTGAGGACGACCAACCCAATCTTGTTGTCAGAGTCCAGCCGCAATTCACATACTCTGATTTCTACGAGCACCGGAAGATCCTCCGAAGAGAGGAAACCAGCAGGGCGTACGAGCCCGGTGACTTTCACCAATACTCCAAAGCTCGACTGGGGTTCTACTCGGGCGGTCCGGTGGTCGGGAAGAAACGCGCGAGGCGGAAGCGTCAGGCTCCGAGCGCCGTCCTGAGGTCGTCGACGCAGTCGTCAATCTCCCACGGAAAGAACTGCACCTCTGGGCCACCCGCGTCCGGTACTCCGATCTCGGGGGCACGGCCGAAATGCCCGTACGCAGCAGTGGCCGTGAAAATCGGCGATCTCAGCCCCAGTCGGTCGATGATCGCTGCGGGTTTGAAGTCGAAGACTTCAGAGATGGCGCGGGCCAACTCGGCCTCGGACGCGTCGCTGGTGCCGAACGTGTGCACCCGGATCGACACGGGATCGGCGACGCCAATGGCATACGCAAGCTGTATCTCGCAGCGCCGAGCCAGTTTAGCGGCCACGACGTTCTTGGCCGCCCATCGGGAGGCATAGGCCGCGGAGCGGTCGACCTTGGTGGCGTCCTTGCCGGAGAATGCACCGCCGCCGTGCCGTCCGACGCCGCCGTACGTATCGACTATGATTTTCCGGCCCGTGAGGCCCGCGTCTCCGTGCGGTCCACCGATCACAAAACGTCCGGTCGGGTTGATGTGCATAATGCAGTCGTCGTCGAGCATCTCGTCCGGCAGGACCGGCCTCACCACCTTGCTGATGATCTGCTCAACGAGGTCGGCCTGGGCCACGGACTCGTCGTGCTGCGCGCTCACGACCACGGTGTGAATGCGGACGGGCTTGTCGCCCTCGTACTCGACCGTGACCTGCGACTTGCCGTCGGGTCGGAGCCAGGGCAACTCCCCGTTGCGCCGCATTCGCGCCAACTGCCGCGTGATCGCGTGCGCGTACTGAAGGGTCGCCGGCATCAACTGAGGCGTCTCGTCACACGCGAATCCGAACATCATTCCCTGGTCGCCCGCGCCGCCCGTATCTACGCCCATGGCGATATCCGGGGACTGCCGGTCGAGGTTGGTGAGCACCGCGCAAGTATTGGAGTCGATGCCGAAGTTCGAGTTCGTATAACCGATCCTGTGCAGCGTGCCGCGCACGACGTCGGGCACGTGCACGTAGCAGTCGGTGGTGACCTCACCGGCCACCATCGCAAGTCCGGTAGTCACGAGGGTTTCGCACGCCACCCGCGACCTCGGGTCTTGAACCAGGAGATGGTCGAGTACGGCGTCGGAGATCTGGTCTGCGATCTTGTCCGGGTGGCCTTCGGTAACCGACTCGGATGTGAAGAGCGTGCGGCTCAAGGTAGGCGCCTCGTTGGGGTCGCTCGCGGGCCCGCGAGCAGGGCCAATAGGCTAGGCAATCACTCTGGGAGCGACAAGCTCCAACGACCTTGGAAGACCTTGAGGTCGACGGAGTCTCCGATGCCCTCGACGAGGCAGCGTGTCACGTCCGCGCTGGTGGGAGCCGCCAGCGCCTTGCGGGCGGCCGCGCGGGCGTCCTCCATGCGCACGTCGCGAATGACCTTCTTGATTTCTGGCAGCGACGGCCAAGCGACGGATAGCGCGGTGATGTCGAGGCCAAGCAGCAGGAACGCCGCAAGTGGATTCGATGCCATCTCACCGCACACGCTGACCTCGATGCCCGCCGCACGTCCGACTCTAGCGACCTGGTGTAGCTGCCGCACAATCGCCGGATGAAACGGGTTGTACAGTTTCGCGAGTCGGGTATTGGTGCGGTCGACCGCGAGTGTGTACTGGATGAGGTCGTTGGTGCCGATCGAGAAGAAGTCCGCGTGACGAGCGAGTTCCGAGGCTTCCAGCGCGGCTGCGGGCGTCTCGATCATCACCCCGAGTTTGTACCCGGCATTGAAGGGGATCCCATCAGCTTCGAGCCGAGATTCCTCTTCGCGAAGTAGCGAGCGCACCTGACGTATCTCGTCTACGTCGTTCACCAGGGGCAGCATCATGCGCACGTCCCCGTACGCAGTCGCTCTCAGTAGCGCCCGGAGTTGGGTGCGAAACAGTTCGGGTTCGTCGAGGCAGACGCGGATCGCGCGCCATCCCAAGAACGGGTTCTCTTCCCGTGGCATGTGCAGGAACATGGGGAACTTGTCCCCGCCGAGGTCGAACGTACGGATGTATACGGCGCCTTCGGGAAAGGCCTGCGCAGTCGCCTTGTAGGCTTCGAACTGCTCTTCCTCACCAGGCATGGTATTGCGTCCCAGGACGAGGAACTCGGTACGGAAGAGCCCTACTCCGTTGGCTCCGTGCAGCCGCGCCTGCTCGGCTTCGACCGGCAGGTCGAGATTGGCACGCAGCTCGACGAACTGACCGTCTTTGGTCACTGACTCCTGCTTGGCGATGACCGCGATCTCGCCCTCCCACGCCTCGATGCGTCGCTGCCGTCTTCGGAATCGCTCGCGGTCGTGTTCGTCCGGATCGAGGATGATGCGCCCGATCCGACCGTCCACGATCGCCTGCTGACCCTCGACGGCTCTCTTGGACACATCGCCCAGTCCCACGACCGCCGGGATTTCCAAAGAGCGCGCGAGGATCACCCAGTGCGCCGTGCGCGTACCCAGGTCGGTTGCGATGCCCAGAACGGGTGCTGCGTCGAGATGCACGGTTAGGCTGGGCGTGAGGTTCGGGGCGACGATAATCACGGACTCCTCGAGCCCTTCGAGGTCCATGGGGTCGTTGGCGCCCAGGAGGCGGTTGAGCACCCGGATCATGAGATCCTCGAGGTCGTTCAAGCGGTCGAGCACCATGGGATGTGAAGCGCGACTCCACATCGCCTGCAGCTCCAGCATGCGCCACTCGAAGGCCCTCTGCGCGTTCAGCCGATTCTCCCGGATGTAGCGCACCGTGCCGTTCACGACCTCGGCGTCGTCGAGCATCAGGATCTGTGGATCGAAGATTCGGGCCTCGACCGAGCCGAGTCGTGCCTCCGTCATCTCCTTGGTCTCGAACAACCTGTCTTTCGCCCACTCCCGGGCCTCGTGGAACCGCTCGATTTCTGACGTCGCGTCTGCCTCCGCGACAGTCTCGTGGGGCACGACGGGCACCCCCCAGTCGAGCACGAAGACACGACCGGAGCCTATCCCCTCAGACGCCGGGGAGCCGTCGAGGATAATGGACACTAGTTCTCCTCGAAGCCGCGTCCGACTAGCTCGGCGAGCGCGTCGACTGCGTCCCCGGCATCGTCCCCGTGTGCGGCGACCCGCAAGGTAGAGCCCTGTTCTGCAGCCAGCATGAGCACGCCCATGATGCTCTTGCCGTTCACCTCCAGGCCGTCTTTTTCAACAGTGATGCGCGAGGCGAAGCTGCCCGCGAGCTTGACGAACTCGGCCGCGGGGCGTGCGTGCATTCCGGCGCGGTTCACGATCTCGACCGCTCTCTCGGCATTGGGGGTCTCCATCAAAGCAGAACCCCCCACGAAGCTATCAGGGCGATGGCGGTGACGGTGGCGACGGCTGCCGGCCTCCAGGCGCGATGGCCGATCTTGAGTCCGGCCGCGAAGCAAACGACGGCGGGGACGATCCAGAGCGGACCGGCATCGCTCAGCCCCTCCCGGCCGGCCAACACCACTCCCGCGAGTACACCGACGAGCAGCGCAGCGATCGACTTGATGCGCTCGCCCAGTTGTGCCAATCGCGCTTCACTCAGCGTGAGCGCCACGTTACGCCCGTCGCGCAGCCCGCTGCGGAAGCCCCAGATGCGCAGTGCCAGGTGGCCTGCGTTGTAGACGACGAGAAAGAGCCCCACGACCAGCCAGACCGGTAGCCCGAGCCACCATAACGTCAGAGCCGCCATGGACACCGTAGGCAACCATGCCGCCCAAACGAGCGAATCGCCCAATCCGCCGAGTGGCCCGCGAACCGCGGTCTTGAAGCGGCGCACGGTCTGTTCGTCGGTGCCGTCCGCCTCCAGACGGAGCGCCGCACCCAGCGCGACGTTCGCCAGATATGGATGTGCGTTGAAGTGATCCAGGTGACGGCGTACGGAGGCGTCCAGGCCCTCGGGATCGCCTTCGAAGATCCGCCTCAGGCCAGGCAGCATGGCCCAGGCGAAACCCGTTCCCAGCATGGTGTGGTAATTCCACGAACCCTGGACCAGAAACGAGCGCAGGAAGGCGGAGGTGACGGCACGACGTGAAAGCGCGCTCATAGGAAGCGTACCCCCACGATGCCCAGCGCGAAGCCTGCCGCGAAGAGCACGCGCCTGTGCCGAAAGCCGCCCAGGTCGTGCAGAAGAATTCCCACCGACACCGCGGCCCCCACGAGTATCAGAGCGAGGGACTCGCGCTGCCCGAGCGGCCAGGAGGCGCCCACGCGTGCCACCAGCATGCGCCCGATGGCCACGCCAGTCCCCGTAATCAGAGCCCCACGCAGGAAGTCGAGCCCGACGGCGCCGAGGTGAGCAGTGGCGACTCGTGCGGAATCCGCGCGAGAGTCGGCGGGCTCCGGCACGATGAACCCGTTGGCTTTGCGCAGCGCCGTGATCGAGAAGCCGCCGACCTGTCCCCATAAGAGACCGACCGCGATCGCGATGGGGAGCGCGCCCGCCGTGTCGGACGCCACCGCGGTAGCCACGGCGACGACCGTAGCGGTCGTGCCCTCCGGGAACCGCGCGCCGCCGCTGGGAAAAGAGACGAGCAAGTACAGCTCCAGCAACGTCCCGATCAACAGGCCGAGCGCAGGGTCTCCGAGCATCCAACCCGTGAGCGCGCCAGCGACGAGAGGCCTGGACAGCATGAATTGTCCGACCGATGTCGCGTCCAGCGCTAAGACTCCGCCCAATACGGCGACCAAGGCTAGTTCCATTCAGCCTTCCAAGAGTGTTCCCAACGGGACCCGGTGAGCGTCGGGCAGATCGTGGGCGCTTACCTCTACACCCTCCGCCGCGAGCTTCACGAGGTGATCTTCGTCCTCGGCAGTCAAGTGCAGATAGGTGAGCAACTCACGGCGGCCAGGGCCGTGGTGGAGGCCGCCTAAGTTCACCCGGTTCCCCGACAGCATGCCACCCGCCCCGAGACGCCACATGGTGGTGACGTCCCGCGTGAGTAGGATGGTCCGCAGCGGGTCGTCGCGCCACTCGGGCAGGCTGTCACGCGCGTCCTCCGTAGTCGCGAAAACGACATCGGCGGGACCGGCGCCCAGGCGATACAGGTCCTGCTCCCAGGCGCTGTCCGCGAGGTCGTCGTCGACGACCGCGTAGCGGTCGGGGCGCAGCTGATGGCCCCAGCCAATTACGACCTGACCGTGGATCAGGCGCTCGTCGATTCTGAACAGAACGATGGACACCGTCAGCGGCCTTTTGCCTTCATTCGGTCGCTGGCATCGATGCTATCGAGGCGCGGCCTCTCTCGAGCAGGCGCGGAACCAGCTCTTCGAACGGCAACTCGCGATTGAACACGAAGTCGAGCAACATGGGCAGGTTGACTCCGGAAACGACGACCCTGCGTACGGAGTCCCGGCAGCACGCCAGTGCCGCCATACCGCAGCTACCCAACTGCAGGTCGACGAAGACGACGGACCGGGAGTCTGCTACCATGCCCTCGAGTTCGCTCTTCAGCTGATCGGGGGTTTTCCCGTCATTCGAAAGAGGAGCCAGGCATTCAGCGAGTCCGCCGGTGATACGCTGTGTCGCTTGCACCAGCCCCTCGGCCATGGCTGCGTGTCCAACCACAACTCCGAGCGCGGGCTCCGCCTCATTCATAGTCCTGCTCCAGGTACTGCTTGAGCTTCTCGTCGAAGATTTTGGCCGCGTTTACTCCAGCGAAGCGCAGCAAATGGTTCATGGCCACTACCTCGGAGATCACCGTGATGTTTTTCCCAGGGTTGAGCGGCACAGTGACCTTCGGAACCTGCACCCCGAGAATGTCCTCGTACTCTTCTTCGAGCCCGGTCCGGGAGTATTCCCGGCGCTTGTCCCACATACACAGGGAGACGATGACCTCGATCCTCTTCTGCTGACGGATCGCGCGCACGCCGAAGAGTGCCGACACGTCGATGATGCCGATGCCCCGGATCTCCATATGGTGCCTCTGGAGCTCGTGCCCGCGGCCGATAAGCACGTCGTTGCCCTGCTTTGAAGCAAGCACGAGGTCATCGGCGACGAGACGGTGTCCCCGCTCCACGAGGTCGAGCACGCACTCGCTCTTTCCCACACCGCTGTCGCCAACGAATAGCAATCCGACTCCATACACGTCGGCGAGCGAGCCGTGCAAGGTGGTCGTGGGCGCCATCGTGAGCTCGAGAAACGGCTTGATGCGCCGATAGAACTCCTTGGTCGACACGCTGCAACGCAGGACCGGGACTCCCGCCGAAGCGGCCTCATCGAGGAAGTACTGCACGACCTGCTGACCCTTCGTGACGAACACTGCCGGCACGTCGAAGGTGAAGAGCGAAGCCAAGCGACTCCGAGCGTCGGGCTCCGGCAAGGCCGCGAGGTAGGTCATTTCCGTCTCGCCGAAGACCCACATGCGGCCTCGTGGCATACGTATGATGTGGCCAGCGAGCGCCAGGCCCGGCGATGTGATATCGGGATCCGATGCGGGACGCTCCAGCGACGTGGTTTCGGTGAGGACTTCGAGTCCCAGGGTCTCCCGCTTGGCTTCCAGGATGTCCCGGACCGGAATGCTTTTCGGAGTCAGTGGGACCTCACTTCGCGTGCACGCGCCTGACGTGAGGCGAATGCATCAAGACGGCTCGGCCTCAGATGTGTCCTCGGGAAGCGGAGGGGCCCAGTGGTCGCGATGCTGCTGGCGCTCTCGCTTCAACATGCGTGTGACACGATCGATTGCCTTATCGAGCGCGGACCGGAACTCGCGCTCTTCGGCGTGTGCCACGACTGGCTCTGCTCCGTCTATGTGGAGGACCACCTCGGCCTTCCTGGTGTGCTTTTCTTCAGTGTAGGTCACTTCGGCCGAGGCGACCCGCGGGTCGTAACGGATCAGTTTTTGGATCTGTTGCTCGGTGCGGCTGAGCAGCTCGTCCGGGACGTTGCAGTGCCTGGCAGTGATCTGAACTCTCAAGAGAACCTCCCGAAAAGATCGTTAGCAGACCGCCTGCCAAAAAAACTAGCCGAGCGCGGATCCGGCCACCACCCGACTCAAGAAGACCTCCATCTGGTCCGCTGATGCGTCCCACGAGTATTGCTCCGCGAAGCTCCGCGCCATTCGACCCATCGCCTGGCGCCGCTCGTCATCCTCGAGAAGCGATGCGATCGAGTTGGCGAGCGTGCGCACGTCGCGGTGGGGCACGAGTAGGCCGGTCTCTCCGTCCACGACGCTTTCCCGCAGACCGGGAGCGTCGCTCGCGATGCTGGGCGTCCCGCAAGCATTCGCCTCCATGATCGAGATGCCCCATCCCTCGTTGGGCGACGTCAGCGCGTGCAGCCAGGACGTTCGGAACAGGTCCAGTTTCTCCTCCTCCTTAACGAACCCGTAAAAGCTCACGCGGTCCGCCACGCCGAGCTCGCGGGCGACCTTCTCGAGGCGCGCACGATCGTCGCCGCTGCCTCCAATCCTCAGGGTTACGTCGGACCCATCCGAGGCGAGCAGAGCCACCGCGCGTAGGAGAAGATCGACCCTCTTGTACTTCTTCAATCGTCCCAGGAAGAGCAGCGAGGGCTCGGGCGTGCGCAGGCCTTCAGGGTGGGGGGTGTAGCGCTCAAGATCGATGCCGTTGGGAATCACTTCTATTCGGCTGGCATCGAGACCGCGGCGCCCGAGGTCTTCCCTAGTGCTTGCCGAGACGGCGATCGTAGGTGCACTGCGGAAGACGAACGGGATCGGCCGCTCGAGCAACCACGTCGCGGCCGCCAGCGGAAACGAGGCCTCTTGGAACGCCGTAGCGCCGAAGAGATGGTGCACCAGCGCCACAACGGGTGCGTGTGTCCAGTAGCGCGTGAATAGTGGGACCTTGTTCAGGTCCTCGACGACGACGTCGAAGGGTCTGTCCCTCAGCTGACGCCCGAAATAACGAGGCGCCGCCAGCGAAAAGGTGTAGCGTGCGCCGGTGCGGTGGACGTCGATGCCGTCGAGCTCTGCGCGGGGATCGCAGCCTCTCCAACCGGAGGCGAGGAGAGTGATCTCATGGCCGCGTTGCGCGAGGCGCCCGAAGGTCTCGTGCAGGTGTGCCTCCGCTCCCCCGGCCTGCGGATTTTCACGGTCGAGCCAATTCACAACCAGGACGCGCATCGGCGCGACGTCACTCACGACGGAACGCCTTCGTGCCCCTTGAAGAGTGCATCGAGAACGCCATTCACGAAGCCCGGCGAGTCCTCGCCGCCGTATGCCTCAGCGAGTTGAATCGCTTCCTGGATCGAGACCTTCGGGGGCACCTCCTCGATGTACAGAATCTCGACGGCCCCTATGCGAAGGATGGCGCGGTCGATCTTTCCGACTCGCTCGAGCCTCCAATTGTCCAGCGCGCTGGACACCTTGGCATCCACCTCCCCGAGATGTTCTTCCAGCAACGTGAGCACCGAGCGGATATACGGAAGCCTACGGGGAGAGACTCTCCTAGTCGCCACGGTATCCACCAACGCGTCCCTGAGGCTGCCATCGAAGCTGGCGCTCTCCCACCGATAGTGGATCTGAAGCAACCACGCACGCGCCCGGTGCCTGTCGATGCGCTCGGCCAGCCCCAGACGTTCGCTTTCTGTCACTCCAGAGCCTTATAGACATCAACCATCTCGAGAGCGGCGAAGGCGGCCTCATAGCCCTTGTTGTCCTTGCCGTCTCCCGCACGCGCCAGCGCCTGGGAGTGATCGTCGGTGGTTAGGACGCCAAATAGCACAGGAATCGATGCCGAGCGCGCCACCGCGCCCAAACCGGCCGATGCTTCCGTGCACACGTAGTCGAAATGGGGCGTATCGCCGCGGATCACGCAGCCGAGCGCAATGATTGCGTCGTGCCGATTCAGGCCAATGATGCGGGCCGCGGTGGGCGGTAGCTCCCACGCACCCGGCACGTGAACGACCTCCACGTCGTCGCGCGCCCCGCCGTGTTGCTCGAGGCACGCGAGCGCGCCGGCCAGAAGACGATCGGTGATGTCGGCGTTGAACCGGCTTACGACGATCGCGATGCGGAGCCCGGCGGCTTGCAGAGAATCTCGTGAGTTGTCGACGAAGGAACCGTCGCTGCTCACAGGATGTGCCCGAGCTTCGCGCGTTTGGTCTTGAGGTAGCGTTCGTTGTGGTCGCCCGGCTCCACCAGGAGAGGCTCCCGACCGGTGATCTCGATGTCGTAGCCGTCGAGGCCAACGATTTTGCGTGGATTGTTCGTCAGCAGCCGGATCGAATGCAGCCCGAGGTCCAGGAGGATCTGTGCGCCGATGCCGTAGTCGCGCAGGTCGGGCTTGAAGCCCAGCTCTTGGTTGGCTTCGACCGTGTCCATGCCTTCATCCTGCAGCTGATAGGCCTTGAGCTTGTTGACGAGCCCAATACCGCGGCCCTCCTGGCGCAGATAGATGATAGCGCCCTGCCCCTCTTCTTCGATCTGACGCATCGCGGCAGCCAGCTGCTCTCCGCAATCACAACGCTCGGATCCGAAAACGTCCCCAGTCATGCACTCGGAGTGCATGCGCACCAGCACGTTTCCCTTGCCGGTGATGTCGCCCTTCACGAGCGCCAGATGCTCCCGCTTGTCGAGGATGCTCTCGTATGCGAAGACGCGGAAATCGCCGAAACGGGTCGGCAGGGCGGCTTCCGCCACGCGTTCGACGATGCGGGTCCTCCTGAGCCGATATGCGACGAGGTCGGCGACCGTGATGAACTTGAGCCGGTGTTCCTGGGCGAAGCGCTCAAGCTCAGCACGACGCGCCATCGTGCCGTCCTCATTGAGGATTTCGCAGATGACGCCCACGGGAGGAAGCCCAGCGAGCCTGGCGAGATCTACAGAGGCTTCGGTCTGCCCGACACGTCGCAAGACGCCGCCGGCTTTCGCCCGGAGCGGGAACATGTGCCCCGGCCGACGCAAGTCGCCCGGAACGGTTTCAGGGTCCATCAGGACTTCGATGGTCTTCGCGCGGTCGTGAGCGCTGATCCCGGTCGTGACCCCGAAGCGTTCGTGCGCGTCGACCGCGATTGTGAACGCAG
>Ga0310345_10001456_pt1 | contig 26323 bp, 21 predicted proteins | sample HC15DNA20500_MG_FD_204667 | JGI IMG/M metagenome (GOLD analysis project Ga0310345, IMG submission 204667) | Marine microbial communities from station ALOHA, North Pacific Subtropical Gyre - HC15-DNA-20-500_MG | ecosystem: Environmental > Aquatic > Marine > Oceanic | place: Pacific Ocean: North... | reverse complement strand
TCAGGCACTCACGACGAGATCTAAATGCGCGAAGGTGAAAGGCTAGGTCGTGCACAGCTCCACTGCGAACGATTCGAGATCCCGAGACTTGAGTTCGTATTCTTCTCTGCTGAAACTCCGTTCGACGTCACGGTCGCCGCAGGTTATGTGCACCGTCTGATCGTCGGACTGCAGCAGCCGGTCCACCACGGATACGATCAGTCCAGCAGGCACGATCGTGCTCAATGCCAGCCCGAGCGAGATGACGAACTTCGTTCCAGTCGGCAGTGCGGTAAGCCGCTGCGCGAATCTGTCTCCCCAACTTCCTTTATCCCCCATGATCTGAGCGTAGGACGCTCGGGCCCTGCATGTGAACTGCTGCATCGAGGTGATAGCGCCCAGCAATGGGGTTCGAGGTGCGGGATCTCGATGACATCGGCGCCGAGCTGAGCTTGCTGCGTGTGATGCGGCGGGTGATCAGCGAGTGCGGAGGTGTCCACCGCGGTCGTGGACCGGCTCTTGGATTAGCGCAACGCAAGTATGCGCCCGGCGGCGAACAAACAGTCCTGAAGTCGTGTCGGAAAGCGGCAGCAAGGTCGGAGACGGAGCTGCCGACTAGAGATTCGAGGGGTAGAGCCATCAGTAGTGGTGCAATGTGATCCGAAGTGATCAATGCCGGACTGAGGAGCGTGCTCAAGGCCAGCCCGAGCGCGTACGCCACTAAGAAGCCTGGACCGCCTGCGCCTACGAACCACCACCCTTCTGAGAGCGCGTCGGCTCTGGCATCCTTGAGCCATGACCGAGCCCCACTTCACCGGCAGCGAGGGGAACTCCTACCCACCCCCGCCGCAACAGCCCGGCTATCCGCCGCCTGGGCAATATCCGCCGCCGGGCTCCTATCCACCGCCGATGGGGCAGTACCCGTCGGGATACATGGATCCTGCCGCGCCGTACGGCCGGCATCCCGTGACCGGCGAACCGTTTTCGGACAAGTCCAAGGTCGTCGCCGGACTGCTCCAGCTGATCGGGTTGTTCGGACTCGTCGGTATCGGCCGCATCTACATGGGCGACACCAAACTCGGTGTCATCCAGCTCGTCGTCGGTCTGATCACCTGTGGCCTGGGCGCCGTCATCTGGGGCATCATCGACGCCGTCCTGATCCTCACCGACAAGGTCCGCGACCCGCAGGGCCGCCCCTTGCGCGATGGCACCTGACGCACCCACCAGAACCTGGACGCGGCCGCTCGCCGTCGTCGGCGCAGGCGCGGCGGTGGGCAGCCTCGCCTATATCGGCCTGGGCAATCCGCACAGCCCCGACTTCGTCTTCCCACCCTGCCCTTTCAAGGCGCTGACCGGCTGGAACTGCCCGGCATGCGGCGGTCTCCGGATGACTCATGACCTGTTGCACGGCGACCTGGCAGCCGCGTTCGTCGACAATGCGTTCGTGCTCATCGGCCTGCCACTGCTGTTGGCGTGGATGATGCTGCGCCGGTACCGCGGACAATCCGCTGCGAACACCCCGGTCTTCGTGGTCGTCATCGTGGCCGCCGTTGCGTGGACCATCGTGCGTAATCTGCCCGGATTCCCGCTGGTCCCGACTGTTCTCACCGGGTGAGCGCCGACGTGCGCTGATACACTCGATCGACGGGCCGGCGCCGTCCCTGATGTGTTTCTCAGGACTGCGGAGGTGCGCCCTTCATGCTTTTTTCGGCTCTGCCCGACGCTCAAGGCCTCTACGACCCGGACAACGAATCCGACTCGTGCGGCGTCGCCATGGTCACCGACATCCAGGGCCGACGTTCGCACTCGATCGTCGCCGATGGCCTGACGGCACTCGAGCACCTCGAGCATCGCGGAGCGGCAGGTGCCGAACCCAACAGCGGTGACGGCGCCGGCATCCTGATCCAACTGCCCACCGAACTATTCGGCGCGGTGGTGGACTTCGCGCTGCCCGCACCCGCGAATGACGGCACGAACACTTTTGCCGCGGGCATCTGCTTCTTGCCGCAGGATCTCACCGAACGGGCCGCCGCATGCCAGATGGTGCAGGACATCGCGGACGAAGAAGGACTGGAGGTCCTGGGCTGGCGTGAGGTGCCCGTCGACCCCGAGGGCGCCGAGGTCGGCCAGACCGCACTGGGATGCATGCCCTACATGGCCCAGCTGTTCGTCGCAGCGCCCGAACGTAACGGGACCCGCTGTGGTGGAATCGATCTCGACCGCCGTGTGTATCCGCTGCGCAAGCGTGCCGAGAATCAGGGCGTCTACTTCCCGTCGCTGTCCAGTCGCACCATGGTCTACAAGGGCATGCTCACCACGATGCAACTGCCGCAGTACTTTCCGGATCTACGGGACGAACGCTGTGTCAGCGCCATCGCCATCGTCCACAGCCGCTTCTCCACGAACACCTTCCCGTCGTGGCCGCTGGCGCACCCGTTCCGCTTCGTCGCCCACAACGGAGAGATCAACACCGTGCGCGGTAACCGCAACCGCATGCGAGCCCGGGAAGCCATGCTGGCGAGCGCCAAGATCCCCGGCGACCTCAGCAGGCTTTCGCCGATCTGTACACCCGGAGCCTCCGACTCCGCGTCCTTCGACGAGGTTCTGGAGCTGTTGCACCTCGGCGGGCGCGACCTTCCGCACGCTGTGCTGATGATGATCCCCGAGGCGTGGGAGAACAGCTCGACGATGACGCCCGAGGAGCGCGCGTTCTGGCAGTTCCACGGATGTCTGATGGAGCCGTGGGACGGACCGGCGTGTGTGACGTTCACCGACGGCACGCTGGTCGGCGCGGTGTTGGACCGCAACGGTCTCCGGCCCGGACGGTGGTGGCGCACGATCGACGACCGCATCATTCTGGCCAGCGAGAGCGGCGTGCTCGACGTGCCGTCGGCCCAGGTCGTGGCGAAGGGGCGGCTGCAGCCGGGCAAGATGTTCCTCGTCGACACCGCCCGCGGCCGAATCGTCTCCGACGACGAGATCAAAGAAGAGCTGTCCAGCGCCGAGCCCTACGCCGAATGGCTGCACGCCGGGTTGCTGGACCTCAAGACGCTGCCCGAGCCGGCCCGCGTGGCACCGAACCATGAGTCGGTGGTGCGCCGGCAGGTGTCCTTCGGCTACAGCGAAGAAGATCTGCGCATCCTGTTGACCCCGATGGCGGCCTCTGGGGCCGAGCCACTGGGCTCGATGGGCACCGACACCCCGGCCGCTGTGCTCTCGCAGCGCTCGAAGCTGCTCTACGACTACTTCGTCGAACTGTTCGCCCAGGTGACCAATCCGCCCCTCGACGCCATCCGTGAAGAGGTGGTCACCTCGATGGCGCGCATCATGGGCCCCGAGCAGAACCTGCTCGAACCCTCTGCGGCGTCGTGCCGTCAGATCATGTTGGGCTGGCCGGTCCTCGACAACGACGAACTCAACAAACTCGTCCACATCAACGATTCCGGAGACCATCCCGGCCTGCGCGCCGCGGTGCTGCGCGGCCTCTACGACGTCGAACGCGGCGGCGAAGGCTTGGCCGAGGCGATCGAGGAGCTGCGGCTACACGCCTGTGAAGCCATCGCCAAAGGTGCACGCACACTGGTGATCTCCGACCGCGACTCCGACCACACCAAGGCGCCGATCCCCTCACTGTTGGCGGTGTCTGCGGTGCACCACCATCTGGTGCGCACCAAGGAGCGCCTCAAGGTGGCGTTGGTCGTCGAGAGCGGGGACGCCCGCGAGGTGCACCACATCGCGATGCTGATCGGCTTCGGTGCCGCCGCGGTCAACCCCTATCTGGCCTTCGAGTCGATCGAAGACCTGATCCGCGAGGGCGAACTGACCGGCATCGAAACCTCGACCGCGGTGCGCAACTACCTCAAGGCGCTCGGCAAGGGCGTGATGAAGGTAATGAGCAAGATGGGCATCTCCACTGTCGCGTCCTACACCGGAGCCCAGGCGTTCGAAGCCGTCGGCATCGACAAGGACGTCATCGACGAGTACTTCACCAAGACGCCCACCCAACTCGGCGGGATCGGGTTGGATGTCATCGCCGAAGAGGTCAAACTGCGCCACCGCCGGGCCTATCCGGAGAACCCGACCGAGCGGGTGCACCGTCGTCTCGAGGTCGGTGGAGACTACGCCTTCCGCCGCGAAGGCGAACTGCACCTGTTCACCCCGGAGGTCGTGTTCCTGCTACAGCACGCCACCCGCACCGGGCAACACGAGGTTTTCGAGAAGTACTCCGAGGAGGTCAACAGGCTCGCCCGCGAGGGAGGTGCGCTGCGGGGGCTGTTTGACTTCAAGAAGGGTGTGCGCCCGCCGGTGCCGCTCGAGGAGGTCGAATCAGCCGACGCGATCGTCACCCGCTTCAACACCGGTGCGATGAGTTACGGCTCCATCTCGGCCGAGGCCCACGAAACCATGGCGATCGCCATGAACAACCTCGGTGGCCGCTCCAACAGTGGTGAGGGCGGTGAGGACGTCGACCGTCTCTACGATCCCCAGCGGCGCAGCGCCGTCAAACAGGTCGCATCCGGCCGGTTCGGGGTGACCAGCGACTACCTGGTCAACGCCACCGACATCCAGATCAAGATGGCGCAGGGGGCCAAACCCGGTGAAGGGGGCCAGCTTCCGGGCTACAAGGTGTATCCGAACATCGCCAAGACCCGGCACTCGACCCCGGGGGTAGGTCTGATCTCGCCGCCCCCGCACCACGACATCTACTCGATCGAGGATCTCGCCCAACTGATCCACGATCTCAAGAATGCCAACTCCGACGCCCGCATCCACGTCAAGCTGGTCAGCTCCGTCGGTGTCGGGACAGTCGCTGCCGGCGTGTCGAAGGCGCACGCCGATGTCGTGCTGATCTCCGGCTACGACGGCGGCACCGGCGCGGCGCCGCTGACCAGCCTCAAACACGCAGGCGCGCCGTGGGAGATCGGATTGGCCGACACCCAGCAGACGCTGCTGCTCAACGGGTTGCGCGACCGGATCACCGTGCAATGTGACGGCGGGATGCGCACCGCGCGCGACGTCATGGTGGCGATGCTGCTGGGCGCCGAAGAGTACGGCTTCGCCACCGCACCGCTGATCGTGTCCGGCTGCATCATGATGCGGGTCTGTCACCTCGACACCTGCCCGGTGGGGGTGGCGACGCAGAACCCCGAGCTGCGGGCGCGGTTCAACGGCAAACCGGAGTTCGTGGAGAACTACTTCCGGTTCATCGCCGAAGACATCCGCAAGCACCTGGCCGAACTCGGGTTCCGCAGCATCGACGAGGCCGTGGGTCACGCCGAGTTGCTCGACACCGCCGAGGGAGTCGCGCACTGGAAGAGCAAGGGGCTGGACCTATCTCGGGTGTTCGCCGTCCCCACCGACCCCTACGGCGGTGCGGAGGCGCAGCGGCGGCGGGTCCGCGACCAGGACCACGGGCTGGACCTGGCGCTGGACCGCACACTGATCCAGCTCGCCGAGGGCGCTCTCGAGGACGCCCACCCGGTGCGCCTGGAGCTGCCGGTGCGCAACGTCAACCGCACCGTGGGCACCCTGCTGGGCAGCGAGGTCACCCGCCGCTACGGCGCCCAGGGCCTACCCGAGGACACGATCCACGTCACGCTGACCGGATCCGCCGGGCAGTCGATCGGTGCGTTCCTGCCGCCCGGCATCACCCTCGAACTGATCGGCGACGCCAACGACTATGTCGGCAAGGGCCTTTCAGGCGGACGGGTGATCGTCAAGCCGCAGGACGACGTGCTGTTCCTGCCTGAGGACAACGTCATCGCCGGCAACACCCTGCTCTACGGCGCCACGTCGGGCGAGATGTATCTGCGGGGACAGGTGGGGGAGCGGTTCGCCGCGCGCAACTCCGGAGCGCTGGCCGTCGTCGAGGGTGTCGGCGACCACGCGTGCGAATACATGACCGGCGGCCGCGTGGTGGTGCTCGGCAAGGTGGGACGCAACATGGCCGCGGGCATGTCCGGCGGCATCGCCTACGTGCTGGGGCTGGATCCGCGGCGGGTCAACACCGCCATGGTGGAGCTGCAACGTCTGGACTCCGAGGACCTGGCGTGGCTGCGCGACGTGGTGGCCCAGCACGCCCACCACACCGGCAGCACCGTCGCGACGTCAGTGCTCTCCGACTGGCCCCGGCGCAGTGCGCAATTCACCAAGGTCATGCCGCTCGACTACCAACGCGTGCTGGAAGCCACGCGGATGGCCAAAGCCGAGGGCAGAGACGTCGACACCGCGATCATGGAGGCCAGCCGTGGCTGATCCGCATGGATTCCTCGAAGTGCACCGGGTGGAGGCGGCCAAGCGTCCCGTCGACGAACGGGTCGGTGACTGGCGCGAGGTCTACGAGCGTCAGGATCCTCATGAACGCGCCGGGGAGGTCTCCCAGCAGGCCCGCCGATGCATGGACTGCGGAATTCCGTTCTGCCACTCCGGAACAGCGGGTTGTCCACTGGGCAACCTGATCCCGGAATGGAACGATCTGGTCCGGCGCGGCAGGTGGGACGCCGCCAGCGACCGCCTGCACGCCACCAACAACTTCCCGGAGTTCACCGGCCGGCTCTGCCCGGCCCCGTGCGAGGCGGCGTGTGTGCTGTCGATCTCCGAGGAGCACACCGGCGGCAGCGTGACGATCAAGCGGATCGAACAGACGATCGCCGACCAGGCCTGGATGGACGGCATCGTCGAGCCGCAACCGGCAGCCATCTCCACCGGCAAGCGGGTGGCCGTCGTCGGGTCGGGACCGGCGGGGCTGGCCGCGGCCCAGCAGCTGACCCGCGCCGGGCACGACGTGACGGTGTACGAACGTGACGACCGCATCGGGGGACTGATGCGGTACGGCATCCCGGAGTACAAGCTCGAGAAGTCGGTGCTCAACCAGCGGCTCGCCCAGATGCGCGCCGAAGGCACCCGCTTCGTCACCGATTGCGAGGTCGGCGTCGACGTCCCCGTGGAGCAGTTGCGGGCCCAGCACGACGCCGTCGTACTGGCAGTCGGGGCGTTGCGGGCCCGCGACCACGACGTCGAAGGCCGCGACCTCAACGGGGTGCACCTCGCGATGGAACATCTGGTGCCGGCGAACAAGGAGTGCGAGGGCGACGGACCCAGCAGCATCTCGGCCGAGGGCAAACACGTCGTCATCATCGGCGGCGGCGACACCGGGGCGGACTGCCTGGGCACGGCGCACCGGCAGGGTGCCGCCTCGGTCACCCAGCTGGACTACAACCCCGAACCCCCCGAGTACCGCGACGACTCCCGCACCCCGTGGCCGATGTGGCCGATCGTGCTGCGGACCCGTCTCTCCCCGGCGCACGCCGAGGGTGGCGACCGCCGCTACCAGGTCGCGGTGCAGCGCTTCCTCGGTGACGACGAGGGCAATCTGCGGGCGCTGGAGATCGCCGAGGTGAAGGTCGAGCGCGACGAAGCGGGACGTCGCCGGATCTCCCCGGTCGGGGACTCGCTGCAGATCCCGTGCGAGCTGGCGCTGCTGGCGATCGGATTCGAAGGCGTCGAGCGGATGGCTCTGCTCGACGGCCTGGGCATCGAGCTGAACAGGCGCGGCGCGGTGCCGTGCGGGTCGGACTGGCAGACCGATGCCCCCGGAGTGTTCGTCTGCGGCGATGCGCACCGCGGCGCCTCGCTGATCGTCTGGGCGATCGCGGAGGGGCGCGCCGCGGCGCACGCGGTGGACACCTACCTGATGGGGGAGTCGGATCTTCCCGCCCCGGTCAGGCCCGGTGCGCTCCCGCTGGCCGTCGTCTGAATCGATTCGCGACTATGCTCAACGACCGTGACTAGACGCGGAAAGATCGTCTGTACGCTTGGCCCCGCCACCGCCTCGGACGAAGCGGTCAGAAAGCTCGTCGAGTCCGGAATGGACGTCGCCCGGCTCAACTTCAGCCACGGCGACTACCCCGATCATGAAGCGAACTACAAGCGGGTCCGGTCGGCCTCTGACATCACCGGACGCGCCGTGGGCATCCTCGCTGACCTTCAAGGCCCCAAGATCCGGCTGGGCCGGTTCGCCGACGGTCCCACCTACTGGGCCAACGGCGAGACGGTGCGCATCACCGTGGAGGACTTCGAAGGCAACCACGACCGGGTGTCGACGACCTACAAGCGCCTCGCCGAGGACGCCAAGCCCGGGGACCGGGTGCTCGTCGACGACGGCAACGTGAGCCTGGTCGTCGAGCACATCGACGGCAACGACGTGGTCTGCTCCGTGACCGAGGGCGGCAAGGTCAGCAACAACAAGGGCATGTCCCTGCCCGGCATGAGCGTCTCGGCGCCGGCGCTGTCGGAGAAGGACATCGAGGACCTCGAGTTCGCGCTGCGCCTCGGGGTGGATCTGGTCGCACTGTCGTTCGTGCGCTCGCCTGCCGATGTCGAGCTCGTCCACGAGATCATGGACCGGGTCGGTCGGCGGGTGCCGGTCATCGCCAAGCTGGAGAAGCCGGAGGCCATCGACAATCTCGAGGCGATCGTGCTCGCGTTCGACGCGATCATGGTGGCCCGCGGCGACCTGGGGGTGGAGCTTCCGCTCGAGGAGGTGCCGCTGGTGCAGAAGCGGGCCATTCAGATGGCCCGCGAGAACGCCAAGCCCGTGATCGTGGCCACCCAGATGCTGGAGTCGATGATCGACAACTCCCGCCCGACCCGCGCCGAGGCGTCCGACGTCGCGAACGCCGTGCTCGACGGTGCCGACGCGGTGATGCTCTCGGGCGAGACATCGGTGGGCAAGTACCCGTTCGAGACGGTCCGGACGATGGCCCGCATCGTCTGCGCGGTCGAGGAGAACTCGGTGGCCGCGCCGCCGCTGACGCATGTCCCGCGCACCAAGCGCGGCGTGATCTCCTACGCAGCCCGTGACATCGGGGAGCGCCTGGACGCCAAGGCGCTGGTGGCGTTCACCCAGTCGGGTGACACGGTGCGCCGGCTGGCCCGGCTGCACACCCCGCTTCCGGTGCTGGCGTTCACCGCGCTACCCGAGGTGCGCAGCCAGTTGGCGCTGACCTGGGGGACGGAGACGTTCATCGTTCCGCACATCGAGACGACCGACGGAATGATCCGGCAGGTCGACCGGTCGATGCTGGAGATGGGCCGCTACAAGCGCGGCGATCTGGTGGTCATCGTCGCGGGTGCTCCACCGGGCACAGTAGGCTCCACGAATCTGATCCACGTCCACCGCATCGGGGAGGACGACGTTTAGGGAAGGAAGGACTGCGCCAGTGTCGTCAAAGGCCGACTTCGACGAGTTGCTGGCGATCCTCGATCTCGAACAGCGTGACGAGAACACCTTCGTCGGTGTTCACCCGAGCAAGAACCCGATACGGACGTTCGGCGGCCAGATGATGGCGCAGGCGTTCGTGGCCGCGGGCCGCACCCTGAAGCATGCGGTGCCGCCGAGCGCCATGTCGGTGCACTTCATCGCCGGTGGCGACCCGGACATCGACCTGGAGTTCCATGTGGCGCGGTTGCGCGATGAGCGCCGCTTCGCCAACCGGCGGGTCGATGTCATGCAGAAGGGTCAGCTGATCACCACTGCCATGGTGTCCTACCTGGCCGGTGGCCGCGGACTCGAGCACGCGGTGCCGGCGCCCGAACTCGGCGACCCCGCGCAGGTGGCGCCGCTGGATGAGCTGTTGCGCGGCTACGAGCATGTGGTGCCACATTTCGCGAATGCGTTGCATCCGATCGAATGGCGCTACACCAACGACCCGGCCTGGGTCATGCGTGACAAGGGCGAGCGTCTCGAGCACAACCGGGTCTGGATGAAGGCGCACGGCGCGATGCCCGACGACCCGGTGCTGCACGCCGCGGCGCTGGTGTATTCGTCGGACACCACCGTGCTGGACTCGATCATCACCACTCACGGGTTGTCGTGGGGGCACGACCGGATCTTCGCGGTCACCGCCAACCACACCGTCTGGTTCCACCGCCCGGTGCGTTTCGACGACTGGGTGTTGTACTCGACGAACTCGCCGGTGGCCGCCGACTCCCGCGGCCTGGGCACCGGCCATTTCTTCGACCGCTCCGGTCAGTTGCTGGCCACCGTGGTGCAAGAGGGGATCGTGAAGTACTTCCCCGGACGCTCCTAGGGCGTCGGGGTCACCGTCACGGAGAACTGGTCTTCGACGCGCCGGGTGAACTCCTCAGCGCACTCCTGGACGGCCGCTTGGTCGGAGCCGGCGCGGGTGACGCAGTCGATGTAGTCGGTGCCACCGACGGAGTCGAACAGGCCGATGTAGATCGGGATGAACACCAGTCCGGCGATTATCGCGACGAATCCGAGCGCGATTCCGGCGATCGCCACCCCGCCGTTGTCGGCTTCGCCGCGCTTGACCCGGCCGCGGCCCAGGAAGCCGAGGATGACGGCGACCACGCCGAGGACGATGCCGCCGGCCACCGACCAGCACAGCAGCAACCCGATGATCGCCAGGATCAGTGCCGCGAGGCCGAGGCCGTTCTTGGGCTCGGACTGCGGCGGCCCCGCGTAACCGGAATAGCCGGGATAACCGGGATACCCGCCGTACGGCTGCTGTGGTGGCGGTGGGTAGCCGCCCGGATACGCACCGTACTGGGGCGGTTGCGGCGGTTCGCTCATGACGGTGAGACTACCTCTCCGGTGCCAGGTCGACGGTCTGACAGCCGACATCTTTGCCCAGGTGATGGGTGGCGACGACCACGGTCCGGTCGGGCCCGAAGAGGGCGCCCGGGGTGAGCAGATCGACGAGGATCTGTTCGGCGTCCGAGGAGTCCAGGTGTTCGGTCGGTTCGTCGAGCAGCACCGCGGGCGCCGTCGTGATCAGCGCCCGCGCGAGCAGCAGCCTGCGCCGCTGTCCCGCGGACACCGCCGAGGCGCCGCCGACGAGCACGGTGTCCAGGCCGTCGGGTAACCCGTCCAGCCACGGCCCGAGCCCGCTGCGGACCAGCGCGTCGCGCAGTTCGGTGTCGGTGGCGTCGCCGCGGGCGACGAGCAGATTGTCCCGGATCGTGGTGGCGAACAGGTGGGCGTCCTCGGCGAAGAACACCCCCTGCGCCGGGCCGGAGCCGGGCAGCAGGCCCGCAGTGCGCATCAGCAGTGTGGTCTTGCCGCTTCCGCTGGGCCCGACGACCGCGACCCGCGCGCCCGGGGAGAGGTCGAGGGCGGCCGACGCCGGTCGTCGCTCGTCCTCGGCGTCGGGGTCGGTGAGTGCACCCAGGCGCAGCGCGGCGATACGCGCCCGCATCAGCGCGACCGCCGCGCCGGGCAGCGCCGCGGTGGCTTCGAACGCCGACAACGGCACCAGCATCAGGATCGCCAGCGTCGTCGGGGCGACCACGTCGGAGAGCGCGACGCCGGCCAGCACCGCGCCCAGCACGCTGACCCCGATGGCGGCGGTCGGCATCGCAGCGGCGACGGCGGCGGGTGCGGCCGCGTGGTCCACGGCGCGTCCCCAGCGGCGCTGTTCATGTCCGGCTGCTGAGATGACCTCATCGAGGCGACCACTGACCCGAAGCTCGGCTGCGTGCTCGAGCGCGAGCATCGCCGCGGTGTCCCGTTGTGTGTGGTGCTCGACCGCCACCTGTTCGGCGGCCCACGCCGCCCGCGCCGACAGCGCGGGGGCGATGACGCCTGCGACCAGCATGGACGCCGCCAGCACCGCCGCGGCGGGTACGGAGATCAGCGCGATGAGCATGACCGCGGCGCTGCTGAGCACCGCGGCCACGCCGATGGGGACCACGGCGCGCACCACCACGTCGGACAACTCGTCGACGCTGGCGCCGATGCGCGCGACGAGGTCCCCGCTGTGGCGGCGCATGACCGCGTCGATCGGGCCGGTGGCCAGCCGGGTGTAGAGCTGCTCGCGGGCGTTGCCCGCGGCGCGCAGCGCAGTGTCGTGGGACGCCAGCCGTTCGCAGTACCCGAGCACCCCCCGGGAGATGCCCAGGGCCCGCACCGCGACGACTGCCACAGTCAGCTGCAGCACCGGTGGCATCTGCCAGGCGCGGGTGATCAGCCACGCCGACACCGCCGCCAGCGCGAGCGCGCTGCCCAGCGACAACGCCCCGAACGCGATGGCCATTGCCACACGGGGGAGCCGTGGCCGCAGCAACGACAGGGTCAGACGCACCGGGGAGGTCAGCCGCAGCGCTTCAGTGTGGGACACCGACACCACCCATGTCGACGACCTGCGAGCCGATCGCCAGGACCGGTTCGCGGTGCCCGACGACGAGCACCGTCGCACCGCGTTCGGCGCGCTCGGCGATGGCGTGCAGCACCCGGGCCTCGGTCGGGCCGTCCAGGTGCGCGGTGGGTTCGTCGAACAGCAGCACCGGCGCGGGGGAGCCGAGCACGCGGGCCAGCCCCAGACGTTGACGTTGACCCAGCGACAATCCCACCCCGCCGCGTCCGATGCGCGTTTGCAACCCGTGCGGCAGACCGGCCAGCACCTCGTCGAAACACGCTGCCCGACAGGCGGCGTCGAGGTCGGGCACCGGACCGAACAACTCCAGGTTCTCGCCGACGGTGCCGGGCACCAGCACCGGACGTTGCGCCAGCCACGCCAGCCGGGTCCACCACTGCCGCACGTCGAGGTCCTCGATGTCGGTGCCGTTGATCCGGATCCGTCCGGCCGGCGTGGGGCCCAGCCCCAGGATCGCCTGCAGCAGCGTGGACTTGCCGATGCCGTTGGGGCCGGTGAGCACCGTGACCCGCCCGGGTGTGACCGTCATCGCCGGTGCGTCGACCTCGATGGTCACTGCGTCGCCGGTGACGGGTGCGCGGCCGGTCCCGGACGCCGGCGCGGTGTCGATGAGGTCGAATGCGGCCTGCACCGCGGTCTTTCCGTCCTGGGCGGAGTGGAACGCCGCACCGACCCGGCGCAACGGCCAGAACACCTCGGGCGCCAGCAGCAGCGCCGTCAGGCCCGCGGTCAACGTCATCTCGCCGTACACCAGTCGCATCCCGACGCTGACGGCGACCAGCGCCACCCCGAGGGTGGCCAGCACCTCGAGCACGAGCGCCGACAGGAACGCGATGCGCATGGTGGCCATGGCCGAGCGCCGTTGTGCGGCGTTCAGTTCGGCGATGCGGGCGGTGGATCCGGCGGCGCGTCCCATCGCGCGCAGGGTGGGCAGGCCGGCGACCAGGTCCAGTAGCCGCGACTGCAGAGTCGACATGGCGGTCAGCGCTGCCGCCGAGCGTTCGGCGGTGGCCAGCCCGATCAGCACCATGAAGAGCGGGATGAGGGGCAGCGCGACGAGTACGACGACCGCCGACTGCCAGTCGAAGACGGCGATCACCGCGGCGGTCGCCGGGGTCAGGATCGCCGCGACGAACAGTGCGGGCAGGTAGGTGGTGAAGTACACCCGCAATCCGTCGAGTCCACGTGTCACGACGATCGCGGCGTCGTCGCGACGGCGGGACAGTTCCCGGGGCGGCATCGCGGTCGCGGCGGTCAGGACCTGCTCGGCGAGGTCGGCGATCACCGCGCTGGCGCCGCGTTGCGCCAGCTTCCCCTGCTGCCACACGGCCAGCGCACGCAGCACCCACAGGGCTGCCAGCAGCGTGATGGGCGCAGTCAGGACGGCGAGGTCGCGGGAGGCGGGATCGGTGATGACGCGGGCGACGATCCCGGCGAGGACGATCGCCGAGGCGATGGTGGTCGCCGCGATCAGCACACCGCACGCCGTGGTGGCGACCAGGAATCGGCGCATCGCCGCCGAGGCCCGCCACAGCCGCGGGTCTATCGGGGCGCGCGAGGTGTCTGTCAGGACGAACGCCTCGACAGTCCGATGGATTCGGGGATCGAGTCGGCGCTGATCCGCTTGCGGAACACCCAGTAGGACCACGCCTGGTAGCCCAGGACCAACGGCAGCAGCGTGAGCGAGGCCCAACTCATGATCTTCAGTGTGTAGGGCGTCGAGGAACCGTTGAAGATCGTGACGCTCCACTCCGGATTCAACGTGGACGGCAGCAGGTTCGGATACAGCGACCCGAAGATCAGCACCGCCACCGACGCGACCACAAGCACCATCGAGAAGAACGCCCACCCCTCCCGGCTCTGGCTCCACATCAGCGCGACCGCGACCAGCAGGGCGACGACCGCGGCGGCCAGGGCCAGCCAGGTCCAGGATTTACCGTGGCTCAGCTGGGTCCACACACCGAACCCGCCGGCCAGCGCGATGACCGGCACCGTCAGGATCCTGGCGAACCGGAACGCGTTGTCGCGGATATCTCCGCTGGTCTTCAGTGCCACGAAGGTCGACCCGTAGAACGCGAACAGCGCGGCGGTGGCCAGCCCACCCAGCAACGTGTAGGGATTGACGACGTCGTACAGCGTCGCCTGGGAAGCGCCGTCGGCGTCGATGGGCAGACCCTGCACCAGGACCGCGAACGCCACCCCCCACAGGATGGCGGGCAGCCACGAACCGAGGGCGATGCCGATGTCGGCCCAGTCACGCCACTTGGGATCGTCGATCTTGCCGCGCCATTCGATGCCGACGATCCGCACGATCATGCCGAACAGGATGGCGAGCAGCGGCAGGTACAGCGCTGAGAACACGGTGGCATACCACACCGGGAACGCGGCGAACATCGCCGCGCCGGCGGTGATCAACCACACCTCGTTGCCGTCCCACACCGGGCCGATCGTGTTCAGTGCGGCGCGGCGGTGGCGTTCGGCGGTGTCATGTCCACCACCCTCGATGTTCTTGCTGGCAGCCCCGAACGGGATCATCAGCATGCCGACGCCGAAGTCGAATCCCTCCAGGATCAGAAATCCGAGGAACAGCGCCGCTATGAGGAAGAACCACAGTTCCTGTAGTCCCATCAGAATTCACGTCCTCTCAGCACGCGGCGGTCAGTAGGCGAAGGAAAGGGGAGCCACGTCGTCGTCGCTCGGCGACTTCGGTGGTGCCGGCTCGGAGTCGTGTTCCTGCGGCCCTTCGGTGACGTAGCGGCGCATCAGGAAGAACCACACCACCGCCAGCGCCCCGTAGATGGCGGTGAAGGTGATCAGTGAGAACAGCACCATGCCCGCCGAATGTCCGGAAACACCCTCCTGCACCGTCATTCGCACCATCTGGTCGCCGGTCGGGTTGGGTACCACGACCCACGGTTGCCGGCCCATCTCGGTGAACACCCAGCCCGCTGAGTTACCCAGGAACGGGGTGGGAATGGTCAGGATGCCGAACCGGCCGAACCAGCGTTGATCGGGGATGCGGCCCCGGCGGGTGAGCCACAGGGCTGCCAGCGCGAACGCCACCGGGATCAACAGGAACCCGATCATCGCGCGAAACGCCCAGTAGGTGACGAACAGGTTGGGCCGGTAGTCGCCGGGACCGAACTTCTCCTGGTACTCCGCCTGCAGGTCGTTGACCCCGTCGAGGGTCACCCCGGTGAACTTGCTCTCGGCGAGGAACGGCAGCACATAGGGCACCTCGATGAGGTGGATGACGCTGTCGCAGTTGTTGTGCGTGCCGACGGTGAGGACAGAGAAGTTCGGATCGGTCTCGGTGTCACACAACGACTCTGCCGACGCCATCTTCATCGGTTGCTGGACGAACATCAGCTTGCCCTGGAAGTCGCCGGTCAGGAAGAGCCCACCGGCCGCGATCAGCGCCACCAGGCTGCCCATGATGGTCGCCGGGCGGTACATGGAGCGGGCCTCGGGAGTCTTGTGGTCGCGCACCATCAGCCAGGCTGAAACACCGGCGACGAACACCCCGGCGGTGAGGAACGAACCGGCCACGACATGCAGGAACGCCCAGATCGCGGTGTTGTTGGTCAACAGCGCCCCGAAGTCGACCAGTTCGGCTCGACCGGTGTCGGGGTTGAACCGGGCGCCGACCGGGTGCTGCATGAACGAGTTGGCGGCGATGATGAAGTAGGCCGAGGCGTTGACGCCGAAGGCGACGATCCAGATGCAGGCGAGGTGCACCGCCCGGGGCAGCCGGCCCCAGCCGAAGATCCACAACCCGATGAAGGTGGACTCGAAGAAGAACGCGATCAGCCCTTCGAAGGCGAGCGGAGCTCCGAAGATGTCGCCGACGAACTTGGAATACTCGCTCCAGTTCATGCCGAACTGGAACTCCTGGACGATGCCGGTGGCGACGCCGAGCGCGAAGTTGATCAGGAACAGTTTGCCGAAGAATCGGGTCAGCCGGTACCAGGCGGTGTTGCCGGTGATGTGCCACGCCGTCTGCATCGCGGCGATCAGCGGTGCCAGCCCGATCGTCAGCGGGACGAAGATGAAGTGGTAGACCGTGGTGATCCCGAACTGCCACCGCGAGACATCCAACGCGTCCATTCGCCGCTCCCAGGCTGTGCTGACCTAATCTACGACACAGTGTAGTAACTATTGGGGCGCTGTGCGCTAGGGACTTCCGGCCCTCATTCGGTCGTGGTGGCGGTGACTTCCTGCCTGAATTCCGTCATTTTCTTGCTCGCACTACGGATACCGAAGGCCGAGACCACCTCGAACACCCCGAGGACGATCAGCCAGATGCCGACCACCTGGGTGAGGATGGCCAACGACTCGAACGGCACGGCGAGCATGATCACACCGGCGATCAGGCTGATCACCCCGATGAAGATCTCCCAGCCCCGCCCCGGCAACGTCGGGTCGCTGATCGCGGACACCAGGGTCGCCACACCGCGGAAGATGAATCCGATCCCGATCCAGATCGCCAGCAGCAGCACGGCATCGCCGAAGTTGATGAAGCACATCACGGCCAACACGAGCGCCGCGGCGCCGCTGATGAACAGCAGTACCCGACCGGCAAGGGAGACCTTCAGGCTGAACGCGAACACCACCTGGGTGATGCCGGCGACCAACAGGTAGGCCGCGAAGAAGACCGACGCCACGAAGATGCTGATGCCGGGCCACACCAGCACCATGACACCGAGGATGACGGCGAGAATTCCTGAAAGCAGCACGGTTTTCCACAGATGCTGCAACATGCTTGGGGGAGCACCGGTTTCCATTCGCGCAGTGTGGCACACCCGCTGCGCCGACCCGCCGATTTCGCGTTACCGCTGTGTTGTCTCCACACGGTCGTTAATGTTCCGTTACCGGCGCTGCGCGCCGGGTCATCGGTCGTTAACGTCCTTGGCTGGAGATGACCGGAGAGGACTCCGGTCAAGGCTGACGGCCCGAAGCAGAAAGTAGAGGCAACCGTGTTGTTGGGTGGAATCCAAGAGCGCCGGACGAGGTTCTGGCGCGTCGCGGCCGTCTTCGCCGCTAGCGGAGCCCTGGCCCTTTCGGGCTGTTCCAGCAGTACCGACTCCAGCGCACCCGAGTCGCCCACCGAAAGTGTGCAGGCCGAGACGGTCGAAGAGATCGCGAACACCGTGCCCGAGCCGATCAAGTCGTCGGGCAAGCTCATCGTCGGCGTGAACATCCCGTACGCCCCGATGGAGTTCAAGGACCCGCAGGGCCAGATCGTCGGCTTCGATGTCGACCTGATGAACGCGATCGCCGGAACTCTGGGGCTCACTCCGGAGTACCGCGAAGCGGACTTCGCCAAGATCATCCCGTCCATCCAAGGCGGCACCTTCAACGTCGGGATGTCGTCGTTCACCGACAGCAAGGAGCGCGAGGAGCAGGTCGACTTCGTCACCTATTTCTCCGCGGGCACGCTGTGGGCCAAACCGGCCGGCGCCGACATCACGCCCGAGACCGCGTGCGGCAAGCGGGTCGCCGTTCAGGCCACCACGGTGCAGGAGACCGACGAACTGCCGGCCCGCAGCCGGGAGTGCACCGATGCCGGGCAACCGGCGATCCAGATCGTGCCGTTCGACAGCCAGGACGCCGCGACCAACGCGGTCGTGCTGGGCCAGGCCGACGCAATGTCGGCCGACTCCCCGGTGACGCTGTATGCCATCAAGCAGACCAACGGCAAACTCGAGCAGGCCGGTGAGGTGTTCGACTCGGCGCCGTACGGTTGGCCGGTCGAGAAGGGTTCACCGCTGGCGCAGTCCCTGCAGCAGGCGCTTCAGCATCTGATCGACAACGGTCAGTACCGGGAGATCGCGGCCAACTGGGGTCTGGAGGAAGGCCTCATCGACAAGCCGGTCATCAACGGCGCGGTCTCCTGACCGAGGACTGTTCGCATGAGTGATGCGGCTGCGCCGTCGGCCATCGATGCCGTACCGCTGCGACATCCGTGGCGATGGGTGACGGCGGCCGTCATCCTCGTGGTGGTGGCCCTGTTCCTGTACGGGGCCGCCACCAACCCGGCTTACGGCTGGGCGACGTTCTTCGAGTATCTGTTCAACGAGCGGGTGCTGCTCGGGGTGTTCAACACCATCCAGCTGACCGTCTACTCGATGGCGATCGGCATCGTGCTCGGTGTCGCGCTCACCATCATGCGGATGTCGGGAAACCCGGTGATGAGCGCGGTGGCGTGGGTGTTCCTGTGGGTCTTCCGTGGAACGCCGGTGTACGTGCAGTTGGCGTTCTGGGGTTTGCTGCCGGTGATCTATCAGAACATCCAGCTCGGTGTGCCGTTCGGGCCCACGCTGGTGCAGTTCGATCTGCAGTCGTTCTCGTTCCCGTTCATGCTGGCGGTGCTCGGGCTGGCGCTCAACGAGGCGGCCTACATGGCCGAGATCGTGCGCGCCGGGATCACCTCGGTGCCGGAGGGGCAGCTGGAGGCCTCGACGGCGCTGGGCATGTCCTGGTCGCTGGCGATGCGCCGCACCGTGCTGCCGCAGGCGATGCGGGTGATCATCCCGCCGACCGGCAACGAGGTCATCAGCCTGCTCAAGACGACCTCGCTGGTGACCGCGGTGCCGTATGCCTTCGACCTGTACAGCATCGCCACCCGCGAGATCGCCGCGCGGATCTTCCAGCCCGTGCCGCTACTACTGGTCGCGGCGGTGTGGTATCTGGCGATCACCAGCGTGCTGATGGTGGGACAGTTCTATCTGGAGCGTTACTTCTCTCGTGGCGCGTCGCGCAAGCTGACCACCAAGCAACTTGATGCGCTGGCGTCTGCTCAGGCGGTGCCGACCGAGCGGGAGGGGCAATGACGACACAGGAAGCCGATCGGCCGGTGGTCAAAGCCGAGCTCGTCTGCAAGGACTTCGGGGCGCTGAAGGTGCTCAAGGGCATCACCCTCGAGGTGCAGAAGGGCCAGGTGCTGGTGTTGGTGGGTCCGTCGGGCTCGGGGAAATCGACGTTCCTGCGTTGTATCAACCACCTCGAAACCATCAGCGCGGGAAGGTTGTACGTCGACGGACAGCTGGTCGGTTACCGCGAACGCGGCGGCAAGCTGCATGAGATGAAGCCGGCCGACGTCGCGCGTCAGCGCCGCGATGTGGGCATGGTGTTCCAGCACTTCAACCTGTTCCCGCACCGCACCGCACTGGGCAACATCGTCGAAGCGCCGGTTCAGGTCAAGGGCGTGAAGAAGGCGCGGGCGCTGGAGCGGGCCCGTGATCTCCTCGATCAGGTCGGCTTGGCGGACAAGGCCGAGGCCTATCCCGCGCAACTGTCCGGAGGTCAGCAGCAGCGGGTCGCGATCGCGCGAGCGCTGGCGATGGATCCCAAGTTGATGCTGTTCGATGAGCCGACCTCGGCGCTGGATCCCGAACTCGTCGGCGAGGTACTGGCGGTGATGAAGAAGCTCGCCTCCGAGGGGATGACCATGGTGGTGGTCACCCACGAGATGGGTTTCGCGCGCGAGGTCGCCGACGAGCTGGCGTTCATGGACGGCGGGGTGGTCGTCGAGCGCGGTAACCCGCGCGAGGTGATGGCCAACCCTCAGCACGAACGGACGAAAGCGTTTCTCTCCAAGGTGATGTAACGCCCGACCCGGCCGCGCCGCTGTGGCGGGCGGCTCAGGTGTTCCGGCTGCTCAGTTGCCTCTACGCACTGGGCTTCCAGTTCGCGGTCAACCCGGACCTCGATCACCCGCTGGTCGGCTGGCTGCTGTTCGGTGTCCTGATCGTGGTCAGCATCGTCTACGCCATCGCCTACCTGCGAGGCTTCGGCCGGCGCCCGGGCTGGGTGATCGTCGAGATCGTCGTGGTGCTGGTGTTGATGCTGTCTACTGAGGTGATCGCCGGTGACCAGTGGGTGGCCGACAACCAGTCCTGGCCGACCACGCTGTGGGCCACCAACGCCGTGATCTCCGCGGCGATCCAGTTCGGTCCGATCGCGGGCATGCTGACCGGCTTGGCCGTGATGGCCGCGGCCGCGGCGCTCAAGGGTTACGTCCACATCGATCTCGGCCGACACGCGACGCTGGTCATCGAGCTCGCTGTCGGGCTCGCGGTGGGGATGGCCGCCCAGACCGCGCGCCGGGCTCACGCCGAACTGCAACGCGCGGTGCGGCTCTCTGCCGCGCTCGAGGAGCGTGAGCGGCTCTCCCGTCAGGTTCACGACGGGGCGATCCAGGTGCTGGCGCTGATGGCGCGCCGCGGACGCGAGATCGGTGGCGAGACAGGGCGGTTGGCCGAGCTGGCGGGGGAGCAGGAGCGCGCATTGCGCCGGCTGGTCAGCTCGGCCGAGACGGAACCGGCCGATCCCGGCATTGCCGACGTGGGGGCACTGGTGCGCAGGTGGGCCTCCGACCGGGTGTCGGTGAGTGTGCCGGCCGAGCCGGTGTTGCTGGACGCCACCGTCGCCGGCGAGCTGATCGCCGCGGTCGGCAACGCCTTGGACAACTCGGAGAAGCACGCCGGGCCGGATGCGCGCGCGTATGTTCTTGTCGAGGATCTCGGCGACGCCGTCACCGTCAGTGTTCGCGACGACGGAGTGGGCATTCCGGATGGGCGGCTCGCTGAGGCGGCTGCCGAGGGGCGGCTCGGAATCGCGAAATCCATTGTGGGAAGGATGAACTGGTTGGGCGGCCGGGCGGAGTTGAGCACGGGTACCGGCGCGGGCACGGAATGGGAGCTCACGGTGCCCAGGACTGGAGGATCGGGTGACTGAGCGGCGCACGACGGTGATGGTGGTCGACGACCATCCGATCTGGCGCGACGCCGTCGCGCGTGACCTCGCCGACGACGGGTTCGATGTGGTCGCGACCGCCGACGGAGTGGCCTCGGCGAGGCGGCGGGCCGCGGTCGTGCTGCCCGACGTGGTGCTGATGGACATGCGGCTGGTCGACGGCAGTGGGGCGCAGGCCACCGCCGAGGTGCTCGCGGTGTCTCCCTCGTCGAAGGTGCTGGTGCTGTCGGCCTCCGACGAGCGCGAGGACGTGCTGGAGGCTGTGAAGGCCGGCGCGACGGGTTACCTGGTCAAGAGCGCGTCGAAGCAGGAACTCGACGACGCCGTGCGGGCCACCGCGCAGGGTCGTGCGGTGTTCACGCCGGGGCTGGCCGGGTTGGTGCTCGGTGAGTACCGGCGGATCGCGCGCGACTCGGCAGGTCCGGCCGGTCCGCCGGGGCCGAGCCTGACCGAGCGCGAAACCGAGATCCTGCGGTTCGTTGCCAAGGGGCTGACCGCCAAGCAGATCGCCGAGCGGTTGTCGCTGAGCCACCGCACGGTGGAAAACCACGTTCAGGCGACATTCCGCAAGCTGCAGGTCGGCAACCGGGTCGAGCTGGCCCGCTACGCGATCGAACACGGCCTCGACGAGTAGTTGTACTCATCCGCCGGACGCCGGTCCGTTGCGAGGATGACGGTATGACCGAACCGTATGCCGTCGTGATCGCCCGGCTGTCGGCGAATTTCGCCGCGCTGTCGCGGCAGTTCGTCCAGGTGTCCAGTGACCTGGCGGAGCTCGAGCGGGTGCTGGCGGGCCGTCCAGGGCCCCTTCCTGCCCAGGAACCCCAGGCCGCTGCCGCGTCGCAGGCTGCCGCGTCCGCACCGCCGCCGCCCGCGCCCCCGCCCGCGGTGCCGCCTCGGCCCGGCTTTGCGCCGGTAACCGCGCCGACTCAGCCCGGCTTTCCGCCGATGCCCGCTCCGCCGTACTGGCCGCACTACCCGCTGACGAACCCGTATGCGTCCGCTGCACCGACACCGCCCGCAGCGAGGACACCGGCTCCGCCTCGGTCGCAGGGCTGGATCGGCAAGCTGCTCGCGGTCGCCGGTGTCGCGGTCACACTGATCGGTGTCGCGTTGCTGCTGGTGCTGGCCGCGCAGGCGGGCCTCCTGCGTCCGGAATTCCGGGTCGGGGCGGGTGCGATGCTGGCCGTGGCGTTGGTGGGCGCCGGGTGGTGGCTCAACACCCGCCCCGGGGGCCGGGTGGGGGCCGTCTCGCTGGCCGCCACCGGCATCGCTGCGGCCTACATCGACGTGATCGCGGTGACCACCATCTACGGATGGGTTTCGGCCCCGGTCGGTCTGGTGGTGGCGGCGATCGTCGCCGGCGCCGGACTGACGCTCGCACGGCGGTGGGACTCGCAGCACCTCGGGCTGCTCGTGCTGGTTCCGCTGATCGCCCTGGCGCCGGTCGTCACCGACGGCATCACGCTCCTACTGGTCGGGTTCCTGCTCGCGCTGGCCGCCGTGTCGTTGCCGGTGCAGCTGGGCAAAGACTGGATCTGGCTGCACGCGGCCCGCATCACCGCCGCGTCCTTCCCGCTGCTCGCGGCGCTGGTCGTGCGGTACATCGATGCCCGCGACGATCTGTGGTTGGCCGGCGGCTGCGCGATCGCCGCGCTCATCGCGGTCGGATCGGCGCTGATCCTGCTGCCGGGAACGACCCGGCGCGCGGCGATGGCGGTGCTGACCGCCGCCGGGACGGTCCCCGTGCTGGCGGTGGGCCTGACCGTCGACCGGGTCGCCGCCGCGCTGATGGCCGCGGCGCTGTCCGCCGCGATGCTGGCCATCGTGCTCGCCGGGGACCGGTTGCCCGGCGTGCCGGGCGCCGCCCGGCAGGTGTTCTCGGCCTGGTCGGCGGTCGCGGCACTGGTCGCCGTCACCGTCGCGTTCGACGGACGCGTTGCCGGGCCCGTACTGCTGGCGCTGGCCGTGGTGGTGGCGGTGGCGGGTCGCCACGACACCACGGCGCGGTGGGCGGCGTTCGGCTTCACGATCGTCGGCACCGGAGTCCATCTGAGCTACTCCCCGCTGTTCACGCTGCTCGAACCGGTGAAAACCGGTGCAGCCGCTGGTGTTTCGACATTGGTGTCCAGTGTTCTGCTCGCATCCAGCGCGGTGGCGGTGCTGTGGTCGTGGCGCAGCAGGGAGGCAGCGCTGTGGGTGGTCGCCGGCGGAGTGGTCGTCTACTCGGTCACGTCGTTCACCGTCACGGCGGGCACGATGATCGCCGGTGACAGCGCCGGCTTCTATGGGGGCCACATGGTCGCGACGATCTGCTGGATCGTGCTGGCCGCCGCGTTGTTCGGATACGCGGCCAGACGGTCCCGGGCGGAACGTTCTGTCCCGATCGGGGCGGGACTCGCACTGGTCGCCGCCGCGGTGGCCAAGCTGTTCCTGTTCGACCTGGGCACGCTCGACGGCATCTTCCGGGTCGTGGTGTTCATCGTCGTCGGGTTGATCCTGCTGGGCATGGGTGCCGGATACGCCCGGTTGCTCGACAAGCAGGACAGACAGGATCACGAGAATGCCGTCGACGTGACGACCGACACCGGCTAAACTGGACTCAATCCAGAAAATCGGACGTTGGGAGAGATATGAGCACAACAGCGAACCGTCGCAGGACCGATGCCGAGGTCAGTGGATTCCACGCCTCCCCGGCGTTGGCCGAATCCCTCCAGCGAGTGCTGGTCGACCTCATCGAGCTGCACCTGCAGGGCAAGCAGGCGCACTGGAACGTCGTCGGCACCAACTTCCGCGACCTGCACCTTCAACTCGACGAGGTGGTCGATTTCGCCCGCGAGGCCAGTGACACCGTCGCCGAGCGGCTGCGCGCGCTCGACGCCGTGCCGGACGGCCGCTCGGATACCGTCGCGGCGACCACGTCACTGCCGGAGTTCCCGGCGTACGAACACAGCACCGGTGAGGTCGTTGACCTCATCACCGCCCGCGTCTACGCCGCGGTGGACACCATCCGGTCGGTACACGACACCGTGGACGCCGAGGACCCCAGCACCGCCGACATCCTGCACCAGCTCATCGACGGGCTCGAGAAGCAGGCGTGGCTGCTCAAGTCGGAGAACCGGAAGGTCTGAGCGGGCGGTGCCCGACGAGGTACCACGTGTGCATGGCGCCCTTGCCCTTGATGTCGACCACGCCACGCTCCTCGAGTACGAACCGGTGCCGCAGGCGGTCATAGACGTTGTCGGGCACCTGAATTCGGCCTTCGACGTCGGTGGTCTCCATGCGGGAGGCGACATTGACGGCGTCGCCCCACACGTCGTAGAAGAACTTGCGGGCACCGACCACTCCGGCCACCACGGGGCCTGCGGCCATCCCGATGCGCAGCGGCACCTCGCGGCCCCACGGATCTTTGAGATCGGCCACGGCGTCGGCCATGTCGAGGGCCAGCGCCGCCAGCGCCTCGAGATGGTCGGACCGCGGCGTCGGGACCCCGCTGACCACCATGTACGAATCGCCGCTGGTCTTGACCTTCTCCAGGCCGTGCCGGTCGACCAACGCGTCGAGGTCGGTGTAGAGCAGATCCAGGAACCGCACCAGGTCGGCCGGCGGGGTGTCGCTGGCGCGCTTGGTGTATCCGGCGATGTCGGCGAACAGTATCGACGCGTCGTCGTATTTGTCCGCGATCACACTGCGTGACGGGTCCTTGAGCCGCTCGGCGATCGTCGTCGGCAAGATGTTGGCCAGTAACCGTTCGGAGCGTTCGTACTCGGCCTCCATCGCCGCCTCGGCGCGGTCGATCTCGCGCAGCGTGTACCAGATCGTGGCCACCACCATCACCGCCGAGCCCACCACGGAACTGACGAAACCGACGGTCAGCGTCCACGGCGGACCCAGCCCACGGCTGTCCGGCACGGTCATCTCCAGTGCGATGGTCAGCGCCCCGCCCGCCGCGGCGACCAGCGAGGCCAGCGCGATGCGTTCGATACCCAGCACCAGCACCATCAGCGACGCCGCGACAAGGAAATAAAACTGCAGACCGGACCCCGTGCCCACCGTGTAACACATGAAACCGACCGACGCGTAGGCGAACACGGCGAACGTCAGTGGCGCGACGAGCTCACCGTATGGGCACAGCTTGGGGATGACGAGGAACACCACTGCGCACGCCACGTTCGCCACGCCCAGCCACCACAGGGCGCCGCCCAACGTCAGCTGGAGGGCGCCGAACGATGCCGTCACCGCCGCGGCGATCCAGCTGGCCAGTTTGAGCACCCGCACCCGGCGGGCCACCCGGTCGCTGTGATGCCGACTCGGCGACCAGGCGCGGCCCGTCAGAGCAACTTCGGGTACGCACACCGGCCGCACGCTGAGCACGGCCAAAGACTATCGCCCGCAGGTCCCTGAGCTGGCTGCCTCGGGCAGATTGGCCTGTGGACCACTACGCTCGGGAACCACCGGGAGACGGGCCGCTGAAGGGAGGATGTGTGCACCAGCGATGGCACGCCCTGCTGGCGGTCATAGGGCTGCTGGTGCTGATAGGGAGCATGCCGTTCGCAATCCCACGTGCTGCCCCCCAGGAACCAGCTCAATCGCCGACTGTCACAGTCGCAGTCCATCAACTGACACCCTTCGTCATGGGCACCGGCGACGATCTGACCGGCTTCACGATCGATGTGTGGGAGGAGATCGCCGACCGGCTCGACTGGCAGACCCGCTACGTCGACGTCGGCGATGTCGCTGGCCAGCTGCGAGCTGTCGGCGACGGCCGTGCCGACATCGCCGCCGGTGCGATCTCTCTGACCTCCGAGCGCGGTCTCTCCTACGACTTCTCCCAGCCGACGCTCGACGCCGGCCTGCAGATCATGGTGCCCACCCAGACCGTCGAACCGGCCAGTCCGAGCCTCACGGCCTTCACCAAGCTGGTGTTCTCCAAAACCATGCTGGGCTGGCTAATCGCAGCTCTCCTCATCAGCGTGCTGCCTGCACACATTCTCTGGCTGATCGAGCGCCGACACGACACCGGTGCGGTGTCCAAACACTATTTCCCGGGCATCTTTCAGGCTTTCGCGTGGGGCGTTGGTTCGCTGGTCGGGGCTGGCGCGGCCGCACCGCCCCGGCAGTGGATGGCGCGCACCATGGCGATTCTGTGGGCGTTCGTCAGCATCGTATTCGTGTCGTTCTACACCGCGAATCTGACAGCTACCCTCACCCTGGCCAAACTCGAGGCGCAGATCAACGGACCCGCTGACCTTTACGGGAAATCCGTTGCCACAGTCACGGGCACGACGTCGGCGTCCTTTTTACGAACGATGGGTATCGATGCGACAGCGATGGCAAGCATCGAGGACTGCTACCGCGCGTTGCTGGACGGCGGGTACGACGCGGTGGTATACGACGCGCCCGTGCTG
>Ga0310345_10001455_pt1 | contig 26325 bp, 28 predicted proteins | sample HC15DNA20500_MG_FD_204667 | JGI IMG/M metagenome (GOLD analysis project Ga0310345, IMG submission 204667) | Marine microbial communities from station ALOHA, North Pacific Subtropical Gyre - HC15-DNA-20-500_MG | ecosystem: Environmental > Aquatic > Marine > Oceanic | place: Pacific Ocean: North... | reverse complement strand
CTCGTAGCTGTCGCCCCGCAGGATCACCTGCCCCATGTGGCTTACGTCGAACAGGCCGGCGGCCCCGCGCGTGTGCAGGTGTTCCTTCATCACACCGGCGGCGTATTGCACGGGCATGTCGTAGCCCGCGAATTCCACCATCCGCGCCCCCAGTTCGAGGTGCAGGTCATGCAGCGGCGTCTTGAGCAAGGCGGTCATCGTCCCTCCGGTTTCCCCGCGCCGGGTAGAGTCGACTCGCTCCGGCATCACATGGGCGCCGGGGGATCCCCCTGCGCTGCAATGCCCCCTCTGTCCTTGGCGCCTGAGATCGCTATCCCTTCGGCGGGCCCGCCTGCGCGTGCCTCTCTCCAGAGTTCCTTGTCGGACCGGTCCCGTGGCCTGAGAGTTTCCGGGGCGGTTGCTCCTTCGGCACCGGCGATTGCCGGTTCTCCCGATCCGATGGGGTGATGTTTACCAACCGCGGCCCGCGATGCAAGTCAAACCGCGGGCTCCGCGGTGCAGGCGATGTCGGGTGCCATGATCTGCATCAGCGCGCGGTTGCCGCAGACCAGATCCGCCAGCGTCACGGCGTCCATCCGGGCATAGAACGCCTCCACCGCCTCGGCGATCACCGGGCGCAGGCGGCAGGCGTCGACCAGCGGGCAGGTGTTGTCCTCGGCCGCGAAGCATTCGACGGGCGGCACTTCCGAGGCGAGCGCGCGGAACACTTCGCCCGCCGAGATCTCGGAGGTCGCCCGCTCCAGGCGCAGGCCGCCCTTGCGGCCCCGCTGGGTGTGCAGGAAGCCCAGCTGGGCCAGGCGGTTCACCACCTGCGCCAGATGGTTTTCCGAGGTGTTGCAGCAGGCGGCGATTTCGGTTTTGGTCACGAGGCGGCCTTCGTTCGCGGCGCAGAACATCAGCACGCGCATCGAGATGTTGCTTCGCTTCGTCAGTCGCACTGGCCCGCTCCCTGCCCCTCGGGGCAAAGGTGACAGGGAAATGCACCTGATGTCTTGATCTGGATCAAAACCCGCCATGGACCCCTATTTCTTCGGCTACGGATCGCTCGTGAACCGCGCCACACATGCCTATCCCGACATCCGCCCGGCCCGCGCGCGCGGCTGGCGGCGGGTGTGGCGGCACATCGACGGGCGCGATCACGCGGTGCTGACGGCGGTGCCGGACGCGGACAGCGAGATCGAGGGACTTGTCGCCGCCGTGCCCGGCGCGGACTGGAGCGCGCTGGACCTGCGCGAGGCGGCATACGACCGGGTCGACGCGGCGGCGCATGTGGTCCACGACATCGGCGAGGTACAGATGGCGATCTACTGGATCCCCGAGCTCAAGCATCCCGTCTCGGAGGCGCCACGGCCGGTCCTGCTGAGCTATCTCGACGTCTGCGTGCAGGGCTACCTGCGCGAATTCGACGAGGCGGCGGTGGAACGGTTCTTCGACACCACGGACGGCTGGGGTGCGGTGCGCGACGACCGGGCGACCCCGGTGTATCCCAGGGCGCAACGGCTGGAGCCGGTGGAACTGGAACTGGTGGACCAGCACCTCGCGCGGCGGGGGATCAGGCGGGTCTGACGCGCCGGGCGCGGCCCACTCACCCCAGCGGCTTCTTGTACCCGAGATGCGAGGCGGCGTAGCCCAGCCGGTCGTAGAACCGGTGCGCCGCCGCGCGTTCGCGGTTGGAGGTGAGCTGGATCAGCCCGCAGCCGGCCTCTCGCGCGCGCCGCTCTGCATCGGCCATCAGAAGCTGACCGATCCCGCCGCCGCGCAGACCCGCTGCGACGCGGACGCTTTCCACCTGCGCCCGGCGGGTGGCCTTCAACGACAGGCCGGTGATGAAGGTGAGCTGATAGGTCGCCACGACGCGGCCCCCGGCCTCTCCCACGATCAGGTGGTTCGCCCCCTCGGCCCGCATCGCATCGAATGCGGCGAAGTAGCGGTCGATCTCTCCGGTGCCCTCGCGCGTCGCGCCCAACGTGTCGTCCGCCAGCAGTGCCACGACCTCCGGCACGTCCGCGCGTCGCGCCTCGCGGAAGTGCGGCGTCATCCGCGCACCGCGTCGGCGAAGGCGCGAATCAGCGCAGCGTCCTTCACCCCGCGGGCGGCTTCCACCCCGCTGGACACGTCCACCTGCCGCGCGCCAGTCAGGCGGATCGCCTCGGCCACATTGGCGGCTTCGAGTCCCCCGGCCAGCATCCAGGGCACCGGCCAGCGCCGCCCGGCGATCAGCCGCCAGTCGAAGGACAGGCCGTTGCCGCCCGGCAGGTCGGCCTCTTTCGGCGGCTTGGCATCGACGAGGATCTGGTCGGCCACCCGGCCGTAGGCATCGAGCGCGGGCAGGTCGCCGGCATCGGCGATGCCGACCGCCTTCATCACCGGCAGGCCGTAGCGGCGGCGCACCTCCGCCACTCGCTCCGGGCTCTCCCGTCCGTGCAGCTGCAGCATGTCGAGCGGCACCGTCGCAGTGATTTGGTCCAGCAGCGCGTCGCCGGCATCCACCACCAGCGCGACCTTAGCTATGCCCGGCGGCACTTCCAGCGCGAGCGCGGCGGCGGCCTCGGGCGTGACGTAGCGAGGGGATTTCGGGAAGAAGACGAAGCCGACATAGCCCGCCCCGGCCGCGTGGGCGGCGGCGATGTCGGCGGGCCGGGAAAGGCCGCAGAATTTGACCCTGACGTCCATGACGGCTGATTAGGCGATGCGGGACGGGAAGGAAAGGCTCACTCGATGAGCGCCAGAACCTCGTCCTTGCCCTTGTGCTTCTCGCCCTTCAGACGGTTCACCTCGCGCTCGAGCTTGTGCGCCTCGCGCGCCTTGCGCCGTGCCTCGGCGCGATGCTTGTGCTCGCGGAACCATTCCCAGATGAAGCCGATCAACAGCCCGGCGAGGATCCCCAGCAGGATCACGATGAAGAGCGGCAGATCGATGGACGGGTTGCGCCCGGACACATCCGCCAGCGTCGGCGGAAGCAGGGTGAGGGTCACCATCTCGCGGTTCGCGAGCGCGACCGAGATCAGGACGACGGCGAGGAGGATGAGGAAGAGGAGGCGGAGGAACCGCATGTCGGGTCAGGCCTTTCCGTTCAGTCTGTCCCGCAGCAGCTTGCCGGTCTTGAAGAAGGGGACATGTTTTTCCTCCACTTCAACCGCTTCGCCCGTGCGGGGGTTCCGCCCGGTTCTGGCATCCCGCTGCTTCACGGAGAATGCGCCGAAACCGCGCAGCTCGACCCGGTCGCCGCTGGCCATGGCCTCGATGATCTCCTCGAAGATCGTGTTCACGATCCGCTCCACGTCGCGCTGGTAGAGATGAGGGTTCTCTTCGGCAATCTTCTGGATCAGTTCCGAACGGATCATGTGCAGCAGCTCTCCCGGGCGGTGAAGAAGTCTTTCGTCCCCAACGGTCACGACTATAGGTATTTTGTTTCCACCCGGAAACACCTCTTCTCCGGGCTTAACCCGAAAATCCTGTTGATTACTTGGGTTTGCGCGGATGTTCGCGGAGATGGCGGGCGGATCCGGCCGCACTTCGTGAGCAAATGCCAATGCCGCAGCGCGGCGTCGCGATGCATGATTCGGGCATGAAAAAGGGCCCCGGCGTTGCCGCCGGAGCCCGCATCACAGTCCGTGAGGACCGGTTTACTCGTCGCCCTTGAGCGCCGCGCCGAGGATGTCGCCCAGCGACGCGCCCGAGTCGGAGGAGCCATACTGCTGCACGGCTTCCTTCTCTTCGGCGATCTCGCGCGCCTTGATCGACAGACCCAGGCGGTGCGACTTGCTGTCGACGTTGGTGACGCGGACGTCCACCTTGTCGCCGACCGAGAAGCGTTCGGGGCGCTGTTCGGAGCGGTCGCGCGACAGGTCGGAGCGGCGGATGAAGGACTTCATGCCTTCGTATTCCACCTCGATCCCGCCGTCCTCGATCGCCGTCACGGTGACAGTGATGACCGAGCCGCGCTTCACGCCGCCGACGGCATCCGCGAACTTGTCGCCTTCAACGTTCTTGATCGAGAGCGAGATACGCTCCTTCTCGGTGTCGACTTCGGAGACCACGGCCTTGACCACGTCGCCCTTGCGGTAGGACTGGATCGCGTCCTCACCCCGTTCGTCCCAGGACAGGTCCGACAGGTGGACCATGCCGTCGATTTCGCCGGGCAGACCGACGAAAAGGCCGAATTCGGTGATGTTCTTGACCTCGCCCTCGACCACGGTGCCTTCCGGGTGCGTCTCCGCAAAGACTTCCCACGGGTTGCGCATGGTCTGCTTGAGGCCCAGCGAGACGCGGCGCTTGGCGGCGTCGATCTCCAGCACCATGACGTCCACTTCCTGCGAGGTGGAGACGATCTTGCCGGGGTGCACGTTCTTCTTGGTCCAGGACATTTCGGACACGTGAACGAGGCCCTCGACACCCGGCTCCAGCTCCACGAACGCACCGTAGTCGGTGATGTTCGTGACGCGGCCCGGATGGACCGAGCCCAGCGGGAACTTGGCAGCCACCAGGTTCCACGGATCTTCCTGCAGCTGCTTCATGCCGAGGGAGATACGGTGGGTTTCCTTGTTGATCTTGATGACCTGGACCTTCACGGTCTCGCCAATCGACAGGATCTCGGAGGGGTGGTTGACCCGGCGCCATGCCATGTCGGTCACGTGCAGCAGGCCGTCGACGCCGCCGAGGTCGACGAATGCGCCGTACTCGGTGATGTTCTTGACCACGCCCTCGACCGTCTGACCTTCGGTCAGGTTGGCGATGACTTCGGCACGCTGTTCGGCACGCGATTCTTCAAGGATCGCACGGCGCGAGACAACGATGTTGCCGCGGCGACGGTCCATCTTGAGGATCTGGAACGGCTGCTTGAGGCCCATGAGCGGGCCGGCGTCGCGCACGGGGCGGACATCGACCTGCGAACCGGGCAGGAAGGCCACGGCGCCGCCGAGATCGACCGTGAAGCCGCCCTTGACGCGGCCGAAGATCGCGCCTTCGACGCGGGCGTCGTCGGCATAGGCTTTTTCCAGGCGGTCCCAGGCTTCCTCACGGCGGGCCATCTCGCGCGAGATGACGGCTTCGCCACGGGCGTTCTCGGCGGCGCGGAGGTAAACTTCCACTTCGTCGCCAACGGTGATCTCGGGATTTTCGCCGGGGTTTGCGAATTCTTTCAGATCGACACGGCCTTCCATCTTGTAGCCGACGTCGATGATGGCCTGGCCCGCTTCGACAGCGATCACCTTGCCTTTGACGACAGAGCCCTCTTCGGGGGTGTCCATTTCGAAGCTTTCGTTCAGGAGGGCTTCGAATTCCTCCATCGATGCGTTTTGAGCCATGTGCTCTATGGATTCCTTTTCATCGGTTTGTCTGGCCGCGCGGTTGTCTCCGCCGGTCTTGGGGGTTGGTCAGTCTAGCTCTCCGAAAACGAAAGAGGGCCGGTAAGCACCCGACCCCTGCTCATCCTTCCGTCCCGGCGTTTGCGCCTTGTCGACGCGCGCGTCTTTACAGGGCCGGGGCGCGGAAAGCAAGGGGAGGCGGCGTTGTCGGCCGGAACGGGCCGCCGCGATCAATCCGCAGAAGGAGGGGCGTCGCCCTTGGTCCCGGACCAGGGCCGGGCGGGGACGAGACAATCCATTCCGAAATCGAACCCGCGCCAGTCAGGGCGTGCGATGGACGGCTTGGGGTTCGGTCCATCGACATCCTTGACCGGACGCGGGCGGGAGGAAAAGGGCAAGGTCATCTGAATGCACTGGGGACAGGAGAATGTCTGGTCGTCTTCAATGCAGGCATCCTGCGCCGCCGGCGCGCGTTCCGATAGTCCGGGATTCCTTACCCTGCGTCACATTTTGCCGAGCGGGCGGGGCTTACTCCGCCGGCAGACGCTGTTCGATCTGGGCCACGGCGGCGGCGACCGCCTCGGGCACGGTCATGGCCGAGGTGTCCAGCACCAGCGCATCCGGCGCCGCGACCATCGGTGCCGTGGCGCGTGCCGCATCGCGCGCGTCGCGGGCGCGAAGTTCGGCCAGCACGTCCTCCAGCGGCGTGTCGTGGCCCGCCGCCCGCTCCTCCAGCCAGCGCCGCTCGGCCCGGACGGCGTCCGACGCCGTGACGAAAAGCTTCACCTCCGCCTCCGGGCAGATCACCGTGCCGATGTCGCGCCCGTCGAGGACCGCGCCGCCCTTGCGCCGGGCGAATCGTCGCTGGAAATCCACCAGCGCCGCACGCACCTCGGGGATTGCCGCCACCCGGCTTGCCGCCTGCGCCACCGCGGGCGTGCGCAGACCGTCCGCCCGCAGGTCCTCGGGCAACAGCGCCTGCGCGGCGGCCAGGGGCGCCTCGCCCGCCAGCACCCGCCGTCCGGTCGCGCGGTAGATCAGGCCGGTGTCCAGATGCGCGAAGCCGAACCGCGCCGCCACCTCGCGCGAGATCGTGCCCTTGCCCGCCGCGGCGGGCCCGTCGATTGCGACCGTGAAGATCATGCTCTGCGGCTCCAGTTCACTATCAGCCCCACCAGCAGCGCCGCCCAGACGACCGCCGTGCCGGTCGATTTCAGCACCGTGTAGCGGTTCGCCTGCGCCACCTGTTCGGGCGACACGACCGCCGGCTCCACCTGCAGCATCTCCGCCACTGCCGTGTTCTCGGCGTAGTCGCACAGCGTCAGCCCCAGCACCACCGCCAGCAGCGTCCAGCGCAGGACCGGATGGCGGATGACGATCACCACCGCCAGCGCCAACATCACGGCGTTCGCCGCCGGGAAGAACCGATCGAGCCTGCGTTGCAGACCCAGATAGATGTCGCGGCCCTCGGCGGTCAGTTCCTCCAGATAGGTCATCGCGGCGTCGTAGCCATAGCCGAAGGGCCGCGCGTCGAAGGGCCGAAGCTGCGCCTCGCCGACCAGAAGCTGCGGCAGGGTGAAGACCAGCATGGCGGCATAGAGCGCCCCGGCGACCGCGAAGGCCGCCCAGAACGCCGCGATCAGCCGCCGCCGCGTCACCGGTTCGCCCGGTCCAGCGCGGCGCCCAGCCCCCGCATCAGCGGCTCAAACACCGGGAAGGATGTCGCGATCGGCCCGGCGTCGTCCACCGTGACCGGCTTCGAGCTGGCCATGCCGAGGCAGAGGAAGGCCATGGCAATCCGGTGGTCCAGTCGGCTGCCCACCGTGGCGCCGCCGGTCACGCCGCCGGGGCCACGCCCCTCGACCGCCCACCAGTCCTCACCCTCGTCGACCTCCACCCCGCAGGCGCGGAGCCCCGCGGCCATCGCGTCGATCCGGTCGCTTTCCTTGACCCGCAGCTCCTTGACCCCCGGCATCTCGGTCCGGCCCTCGGCGAAGGCCGCGACGACGGACAGGATCGGGTATTCGTCGATCATGCTTGCGGCCCGGTCGGGCGGGACCTCGATCCCCTTCATCTCGGGAGAGAACCGCGCGCGCAGGTCCGCCACAGGCTCGCCGCCCTCCTCGCGTGGGTTCTCGAAGGTCAGGTCGGCCCCCATCTCGCGCAGCGTCTCGTAGAGCCCGGCGCGGGTCGGGTTCAGCCCGATGTTGGGCACCAGCACGTCCGAACCCTCGACGATCAGCGCCGCGCAGACCGGGAAGGCGGCGCTGGAGGGGTCGCGGGGCACGTCCACCGTCTGGCCGACCAGCTCGGGCTGACCCTTCAGCACGATCACCCGGCCATCCGCCGTCGCCTCGGTCGTGACCTCGGCGCCGAAGCCGCGCAGCATCCGTTCGGAATGGTCGCGGGTGGCTTCACGTTCGATCACCACCGTCTCGCCCGGCGCGTTCAGCCCGGCCAGCAGCACCGCCGATTTCACCTGCGCCGAGGGCACCGGCGTCGTATAGCGCACCGGCACCGGATCCGCCGCGCCGAGGATCGTCATCGGCAGCCGCCCGCCCGCGCGACCGTAGGCCCGCGCCCCGAAAAGCGCCAGCGGATCGGTCACCCGCGCCATCGGCCGACCGTTGAGGCTGGCGTCCCCGGTGAAGGTCGCCGCGATCGGAGACGTCGCCATCGCCCCCATGATGAGCCGCACTCCGGTGCCGGAATTGCCGCAGTCGATCACCTGTTCGGGCTCCGCGAAGCCGCCGACGCCGACGCCGTTCACCACCCATTCGCCCGCGCCTAGCCTTTCGACCCCGGCGCCGAAGGCGCGCATCGCCGCTGCCGTATCCAGCACGTCCTGCCCTTCCAGCAGGCCGGTCACCCGCGTCCCGCCGACCGAAAGCGCGCCAAGGATCAGCGCCCGGTGCGAGATAGACTTGTCCCCCGGCACCTCCGCCACGCCTTTAAGCGCCGCGCCCTTGCGTGCCACCATCGGCACCGGTTCGCCATGCCCGCTCATCCGGTCAACTCCCTGCAGTTCACCGGCCTGATAGCCCAGCCCGCGGCGTGCGTCCATCGCGCCGCGGGCGACAGGGTGTCCCGGGGCCATCACGGCGGGCATCCCCGTTGCCAACCAGCGAAACGGGTCCCCTCCCCTCGCGGTCGGAGAGGGTCGGGAGGAGGGGCGCTGTCGGCCTATCGCCGCCGGAAGGTCAGGTAATGCGGCACCCGCCCCTCGCGCAGCGCCTTCTGTTCGTAGCGGGTGGAGAGCCAGTCGTCCCACGGCGCGCGCCAGTCCCCGGGCCCGTCCGCCAGCCAGTCGAATCCGGCGCGGGGCACCTCTTCCAGCGTCTGGCGGACGTAGTCGGGGATGTCGGTCGCCACCCGGAACTCCGCCCCCGGTTTCATCGCCCGCGCCAGCGGCTCCAGATGCTCCGGCGTGACGAAGCGCCGCCGGTGGTGGCGTTTCTTGGGCCACGGGTCGGGGTAGAGCAGGAAAGCCTTCGCCACCGACGCCGCGGGCAGCACGTCGAAGAGATCCCGCGCGTCACCCGGATGCACCCGCAGGTTTTCGGACCCGGACTGCCGGATCTTGCCCAGCAGCATGGCGACGCCGTTGATGTAGGGTTCGCAGCCGATGATCCCCACGTCCGGGTTCCGCTCGGCCTGATGGAGGAGGTGCTCACCGCCGCCGAAGCCGACCTCGAGCCAGAGGTCCCGCCCCCCGAAAAGCGCCGCCAAATCCAGCGGCGCGCGGTCGGGGTTCGCCTCCCAGCTAACCGGCCCGGGCGAGAGCGCGGCCAGATCCTCGTCCAGGTAGGCCTCCTGCGACGGGCGCAGGCCCTTGCCCTTGAAGCGGCCGTAGAAGTTGCGCCACGGGGCGCCCGAAGGATGGCGATCGTCGGTCATGGCGCGCCTTTAGCCGCCCGCGCGCGCGGGATCAACCGCCCGCCCCGCCGGTCCGACCCCCGCCGCCGCCTGCGCGCTGCCGCACAGAACCTGTCGATTTTTCAAGAATGGCGCTTTCGCCGGCAATTCACAATTCTCTGCGTCAGAGGGGCGACCCCCGCAATCAAACCCAGAGAGACCAAATGACCGACACCATCTCCCGCTTCGCCGCCCCCGCCGGGCGCGTTCTGCTTTCGCTGATCTTCATCACCTCTGGCTTCGGGAAAATCACCGGCTATGCCGGCACCCAGGGCTATATGGAGGCCATGGGCGTCCCCGGCGCCCTTCTCCCGATCGTCATCCTCGTCGAGCTGGCCGGCGGCATCGCGCTGCTGCTCGGCTGGCAGGCCCGGATCTCGGCCCTCCTGCTGGCGGGCTTCAGCCTGCTGTCGGGCTTCCTCTTCCACTACGTCCCGTCGCTCGGCATGGAGGGGATGGAAGCGCAGATGCAGATGATCTCCTTCATGAAGAACGTCTCGATTGCGGGCGGGATGCTGATGGTCGTGGCCATGGGACCGGGGCCGGTCTCGCTCACCACCGGGCGCCGCACCGTCGCCGCCTGATTTGAACGTCCGCAGGGGCCCCGGCACGCCCGGGGCACTGCCACGTCACCACCGGGCCGGGTCGCACCGCAGCGGTCCGGCCGGGTGGCGCCAGCGCGGGCCCTCTCCGTCCAGCCGGACCGGGAAGGCCACGCGCCGCGCCGGGCCCCAGCCGGTCGCCTCCGTCCCGGGCGCCAGATCGGCCGCCGTTTCGGCCGCGAGCCCGGCCGAAAACGCCCCCACGCCGCCCGAAACCAGCAGCGCCGACGTCCGCGCCAGCGACAGCCGCGCTGCCATCACCCGCCCCGAGGCCGCGCGGACCCGCAGCGCCCGCAGCACCGCCGCCGCCATCAGGTAGCCCGTCGCGTGGTCGAGCGCCTGCACCGGCAGCGGCACGGGCTTCTCCGCCCCCGCCCGGCGCAACCCCTCCGCCGCGATGCCGCTGCTCATCTGCACCAGCGAATCGAAGCCCCGCCGCCCGGCCCATGGCCCCTGCCAGCCGTAGGCGTCCAGCGTCACCTCGACCGCCTGCGGCGCGAGCCGGGCCCGCGCGCCGGCGTCGTAGCCCAGCCCCGCCAGCGCCCCGGGCCGGTAGCCGTGCACCAGCACGTCCGCCTCGGACAGCAGCCCTTCGAACACCGTCCGGTCCGCCGCCACGCGCAGGTCCAGCCCGGCGCGGCGCTTGCCCAGCGTGACCTCGGGCTCCACCCCCGGTTCATTCCAGTTCGGCAGGTCGATCCGCAGCACCTCCGCGCCGAAGCCCGCCAGCATCCGCGTCGCCACCGGTCCCGCCAGCACGCGCGTCAGGTCCAGCACCTTCACCCCGGCGAGCGTGGCGGCGCCCGTCCCCTCCCCCTTCACTTCCCAACCGATCAGCGGGTCGCGGGCCACCGCCTGCCCCTGCGGATGCGCCGCCCAGCCCTCGAGCGTGTGCATCGCCGCCGCACAGCCCCCGGCGTCGACCACCGCTGCCTCCAGCGCCTCGCGCTGCCAGCCCGAGACGGCCTCGGCCACCGCCGCGCGATCGGGCGCGCAGCCCAGCACCGACAGCGCCACCGCCCGGTGGTGCGGCGCGTTGGTGTGCAGCCGGATCCAGCCATCCGCCGCGCGGTAATCGCCGGCCACCGCGTCCCATGTGCCGGGCAGCGCCCAGCCCTCGGGCCGGAGCGTCATGTCGAACCACTGCAACGCGTGACGCCGGTTCAGCGTCACCTCCGCCGCCCCGGTCAACGCCGCAAGCTCCCCCGCCGCCGCCGCGACCGAGGCGACGGCCAGCCCGGTGACGTTGAAGCAGGAGGCGAGCGTCGCGCCCTCCTCCGCCTCCTGCACCGGAACCCCGGGTGTCATGTCCGGGCCGAGCGCCTCGGCGATCTGGTGCTCGAAGGTCTGGGGCATGGCGGGTCTCCTGCGCTGACGCGGGCAGCTAATCGCGGCGCGGCGCCCTGCGCAACGCGGAAACGGAAAAGGCCCCGCGCGTCGCGCAGGGCCCCTTCAAACGACTGCCAGAGCCTCAGACGGCCTTTTTCAGCGCCTCGACCAGGTCGGTCTTTTCCCACGAAAAACCGCCGTCCGCCTCCGGCGCGCGTCCGAAATGCCCGTAGGCAGCGGTGCGCTGGTAGATCGGCTTGTTCAGCTCCAGATGCTCGCGGATGCCGCGCGGGGTCAGGTTCATCACCTTGGCAACCGCGCGTTCGATCAACTCCTCGTCCACCTTCCCGGTGCCGTAGGTGTCGGCGTAGATCGACAGCGGCTTGGAGATCCCGATTGCGTAGGACAGCTGGATCGAGCATTTGTCCGCCATGCCCGCCGCCACGACGTTCTTCGCCAGATAGCGCGCGGCATAGGCGGCGGAACGGTCCACCTTGGTCGGGTCCTTGCCCGAGAAGGCCCCGCCGCCGTGGGGCGCGGCACCGCCGTAGGTGTCCACGATGATCTTGCGCCCGGTCAGCCCGGCGTCGCCGTCGGGCCCCCCGATGACGAACTTGCCGGTCGGGTTCACCCACCATTCGGTGTTCTCGGTCAGCCAGCCGTCGGGCAGGACCTCGCGGATGTAGGGCTCCACGATGGCGCGGATGTCGTCGCTGGTCTGGGCCTCGTCCGCGTGCTGGGTCGACAGCACCAGCTGCATGACCTCGACCGGGACGCCGTTTTCATAGCGCAGGGAAAGCTGGCTTTTCGCGTCGGGGCGCAGCGTCGGCTCAGCCCCGCTTTTCCGCGCCTCGGCCAGACGCTTGAGGATCGCGTGCGAGAACAGGATCGGCGCCGGCATCAGGGCGTCGGTCTCGTTCGTGGCATAGCCGAACATGATGCCCTGGTCGCCCGCGCCCTCGTCCTTGTTCTCGCGCGCATCGACGCCTTGGGCGATATGCGCGGACTGGCGGTGCAGCAGGTTCGTGATCTCGCAGGTTTCCCAATGGAACTCGTCCTGCTCGTAGCCGATGTCGCGGATGCAGGCGCGGGCGATGTCCTCGACCCTACCCATCATCGTCTTCAGCATCTCCTGATCGGCCAGCCCGATCTCGCCGCCGATCACCACGCGGTTGGTGGTGGCGAAGGTTTCGCAGGCGACCCGGGCATGGGGTTCTTCGGCGAGGAGCGCGTCCAGAACTGCATCTGAAATACGGTCGCAGACCTTATCGGGGTGGCCCTCGGAAACGGATTCCGAGGTGAAGATGTAGTTCTGTCTTGTCATGAAAATGCTCCGTTGACGTTTCGCCCGTCACGCCAGGAAGCCGTTGTGACGGGAGTGCACTCGTGGTTACGACCGGCACCGCACCGCGTCAATGGGCCGGCGCGCGCAATTGTCTCCTTTGCCGGATCAATGCGGCCAGAAGCACGGAAATGGTCAGGAGCGTCACCGGCCACTCGCCGATCCGGGCATAAAGCGTGGGGGGCGCGGCGGCAGGGCGCGGCGCGTCGAGATAGCCCGCCTCGCCCAGCGGAAGGGTCTCGAGGACCTCCCCGTCCGCCGCGATCACCCCCGAGATGCCGGTGTTGGCCACGCGGACCATGGGCAGCCCCTGCTCCACCGCCCGCAACCGGGCCTGCGCGAAGTGCTGGTACGGCCCGGAGAAGGTCCCGAACCACGCATCGTTGGTGATCTGGAGCAGGAGGTCCGGCCGTGTCGCCACGCTGCGGATCTCGCGCGGGAAGACCGCCTCGTAACAGATCAGGGGGATCGCCCGGCCAGCGGGGCCGAGATCGATGACCTGCGGCCCCACGCCGGGAGAGAAGCCGCCGAACCGGTCCACCATCGGCGCAAGGCCCAGGCGCGACAGAAGCGCCTTCTGCGGCAGGTATTCCCCGAACGGGACAAGGTGGTGCTTGTCGTAGACATCGCCGACCGCGCCGTCGGGGCCGAGCACGGCGAGACTGTTGAAATAGTCCCAGCCCTCGCGGCGTTCGATCCCGATCACGCTTGTCGCGCCGCCGGCCCGCTCCGCGATCGCGGCGCGGATCCCCTCGGACTGCTCGAGGATGGCGGGCACGGAGGTTTCGGGCCAGATGGCAAGGTCGGCGGGCGGCTGCTGCGCCGAGAAGGAGAGCATCCGGTTGAAGAACATGTTGATCTTCGCCGGATCCCATTTCTCGCCCTGCGGGGCGTTCGGCTGCATCAGCCGCAGAACTGGCGCATCCGCCGGGGTGGCGGGCGGCTGCGGGGCGAGCACAGGGGCGGTCAGCAGCAGCCCGCCCGCGACCAGCGCCACAGGCACGCCCGCGCGAACCGGCGCGCGCGGCACGCGGGACAGGGCGGCAGCCAGCGCCAGCACCAGCAGGGTCAGCCCGTCCGGCCCGGTCCATGCCGCGATCTGGATCAGCGGTGACGGGATCAGCACGTGACCGATCAGCGCCCAGGGGAAGCCGGTGAAGACCACGCCGCGCAGCAGTTCCGCCAGCGTGAGCGCCGCGACGAAGGCCGGCAGGCGCAGCGGCCCGCGCGGGGCGAGCCACTGCGCCAGCGCGCACGCACCGGCCCAGAACAGCGCCAGCCCGCCGGAGAGGAAGACCAGCGCGAAGGGCGCCATCCAGCCGTGGCGGGCGATGTCGATCAGGAACGGCTCGACGATCCAGTGCAGCGCGACGAGGAAATATCCGGTTCCCGCCGCCCAGCCGGTCCAGGCGGCGGCGCGCATCGTTCCGGCTCGCGCGAAAAGCCAGAGCGCCGCCGCGAAGGCGGCAATCGCCACGGGCCAGAGGTCGAACGGCGCAAGGCCGAGCGCCGCCACGGCGCCGAGGCCGGCGGCGAGCGCCATGTCCCGTCCCAGGCGGCGCCGGAGCGCCGGCGCGGCGTCAGGCATCCGCGAATTCAGGTTGCGCCAGCCGGACCCGCAGCCGCTTGATGCGGCGGGGATCGGCGTCGATCACCTCGAATTCGTGGCCGGCAGGGTGTTCGACCACCTCGCCCCGGGCAGGCACGCGGCCCGAGAGCATGATGACCAGACCGCCCAGCGTGTCGATCTCCTCCTCGTCGACGCTCTCGTCCTCGGTAAGGTTCACGCCGGTCTCGGCCTCGAATTCCTCCAGCGGGGCCTTGGCAAGCACCAGCCACGACCCGGATTTCTCCTGCGTCCAGAGCGCGTCTTCCTCGACGTCGTGCTCGTCCTCGATCTCGCCGATGACCTGTTCGATGAGGTCCTCGATGGTCACCAGCCCGTCGACCCCGCCGTATTCGTCGATCACCAGTGCCATGTGGCGCCGTTCGGTCTGCATCTTCTGCAGCAGCACGCCGATCGGCATGGACGGCGGCACGAAAAGCAGCGGGCGCAGCAGCGCCTTGATCGAGAAGCGGCCGCCCACGCCGTTGAAGCCGTGCTTCAGCGCGAAGTCCTTCAGGTGGATCAGTCCGATCGGCGTGTCCAGCGTGCCCTGGAACACCGGCACGCGGGTCATGCCCGTTTCGCGGAAGACCTTGACCAGATCGTCCCGGGTGATGGTGGAGGGGACCGCCACGATGTCCGCCTTTGGGACCGAGACGTCCTCGACCCGCATGCGGCGCAGGTTCACCATGCCGTGGACCGGGCGCGGTGCTTCGGTTGCGGAACCTGTCCGGGAAGGTTCCGGCGCGGCGTCGGGACGACGCGCGAAGAACCTGGAGAATATGCCGCGGCGCGGGGCGGCAATCGCCGCCGGGGCCGTGTCGGTCGGTTTGCCTTCCGGCAGCGCGCCCTGCGCTGCGCTCAAAGACCCGTCAGTGGAGTCGCCCATCTGTCCTTTCCGGTGCGGCCGGTCCAAAACGACCGGCGATCAGTCATATGGGTTCGCGATACCCAGTTTGCCAAGTATGTCAGCCTCTGAATGTTCCATCAAAGTGGCATCTTCGTCACGAACGTGATCGTACCCCAGCAAATGCAAAACTGCATGAACGATCAAGTGGGTCGCGTGGTCGGTAAGCGGTTTTCCCCCCTCGCGCGCCTCGCGGTCGCAGGTTTCCCATGCGATGGCGATGTCGCCGAGCTCCGGATCCGTGGCATCGGGCGGCTCCGGCACGGCGCCCGGGATCTCCGCACCACGCTCCTCCGACGGCCATGACAGGACATTGGTGGGGCTTGGCTTGCCGCGGAAATCGGCATTGAGCGCCGCGATTCGCGCGTCATCGCAGGCAAGGACGGAGATTTCCCACTCCGCCGGGTCGAGGCCGAGATGGTCGAGCGTCGCGCGCGCGGCGGTCTCGGCCAGCGCCTCGAGCCCCGCCTGTTCCCAGCGAGGGTCTTCGATCAGCACGTCGGTGAGCGTGGTCATGTCCGGCTGCGGGGGCTGTCTGCCCCCGCGCCCCCGAGAGTATTTTCCACCACAGGAAGCAAGGGACCGTTTCTATTGATCGGCGTCGTAGGCTTCGATGATCGCGGCCACGAGGGGGTGGCGCACCACGTCCTTGGCCGTGAAGTAGTTGAAGCTGATGCCGTTGATGTCGTTCAGGATCCGCTCCGCGTCCGAAAGGCCCGAGGTCACGCCGCGCGGCAGGTCGACCTGGGTGCGGTCGCCGGTGATGACCATGCGCGATCCCTCGCCCAGGCGGGTCAGGAACATTTTCATCTGCATCGTCGTCGCGTTCTGCGCCTCGTCCAGCACGACATAGGCGTTGGCGAGCGTCCGGCCGCGCATGAAGGCCAGCGGCGCGATCTCGACGCGCTTCTCCTCGAACATCTTCTGAAGCTGTTTCGCGGGCAGGAAGTCGTTCAGCGCGTCGTAGAGCGGCTGCATGTAGGGGTCGACCTTCTCCTTCATGTCGCCGGGCAGGTAGCCCAGTTTCTCGCCCGCCTCGACGGCGGGACGGGACAGGATGATCCGGTCCACCAGCCCCTCGATGTACATCGAGACGCCCACGGCGACGGCGAGATAGGTCTTGCCCGTCCCCGCCGGACCGATGCCGAAGGCCAGTTCGTTCTTGAAGAGGTTAAAGACATAGGCCTTCTGCGCGTCGGTGCGCGGCTCGACCATCTTCTTCCGGGTCTTGATCTCCACCGGGCCGCCCTTGAACATCTCGAGCTGGTTGCCGTCCCGGCTGGGCCGGGCGGGGGGCTGGTCGCTCATCCGCAGTTCGCGGTCGATGTCGGCGGGCCCGACCTCGCGCCCTGCCTCCAGCCGGGCGTAGAGCGCCCTGAGCAGCGCCACCGCCTGATCCGCCGCGGCCTTCTCCCCGATGACGCCGAGGTGATTCCCGCGTCTCAGGATCTGGACGGAAAGCTTCTGTTCGATCTCGGCGAGGTTGCGGTCGTATTCGCCGCACAGCGCGATCAGCAGGTAGTTGTCGGGAAACTCGATCTGAACTTCAGCGAGCGGTGCGTCGTCGGTCGGCGGGGGCAGCACGGTGGTGGCCAATCAGGTCTCCTGCGGGATGGGTGTGGGAAGAGTGTGCAAAGCACGGCGGAGGGGCGCAAGTCTCAATCCCGAGAGCGGCGCCCGCGAACGAAAACGTGCCGCAAGCAGGGGCGCTGGCGGCACGGCGGGACGGGGAGATGTGACGGCGACGGGCATGGTCAGGCCACCCCCGGGTCCGGGCGGACCGTGCGAAGCTCGGGCGGGCCGGATGGGGCGCGGTCGCGCGCGTCTCCGACTGTCTTCGCATTGGTTTCGGGGTGTGGTCCCGTCACGCCGCTCGTCCCGTTGCCGGGCGGTTCCCGCAGCTTCCGGCGGCCTCCGCCCATGGCATGACTGTAACCCGGCACACAAGAAAGAAAAGACCCGCCGCGCAGATGTTGCGGTTTTTCCGCCGCCTGCCACGACATGAACGCCACAGGGCATGCAAAAGTAACGGGGCCGTCCGAGGACGGCCCCAACACTCGTTATCCCGAACGGTCGAAGCGCGGGGGCGCCTGCCGACCGTCAATCCGTCTTCGGTCTCAGTACTTGGCGCGCTTGCTGCCCTTCTTGTGCCAGTTGTAGCGGAAGTGCGGCGACTCGCGGTAGATGCGGATCATCTCGCTCCTCAGACCGTCTTCGTTGCCGACCAGCCAGTCGTCGCGGCAGACCCGCTCGGCGATGGCGTGGGAGGTCGGGTAATCGTAGCCGATGTTGACGAGGCTATCGATGAAGTTGGAATTCGGGCGATCCCAGATCACTTCCTTCCACGGTCCGCGGAAGCAGCTGACGATGATGACCGCGTGTTCAAACTGGTAGATCGTCTTGGTGTAGGCACCGGCGGAGGCCGGCGCTGCGAGTCCGGCCATCATGGCGGCGCAGAGCATAAGCTTTTTCATTTCTCACCCCTTGGAGTCTGACTTCAAGAAACCGCGTCTGCCGGTCCCAAACCTTCCGGCACCGTACGACACGGCGAAAGCGCCGCCCGGCGCGTCTGGAGGTGATAATGGGACAGTCCTCCACGGGGGCAAAGGAATTTCGGTTATTGTCCCGACGCCCGAAACAAAGCCACAGATCGGCCGGAATTTGGGTCGTGGAGCGTCACATTTGGGGCGGAATTGCGGCAAGCTGCCCCAATTCCCGGATCAGGCCAGGACCCCGGCGAGGGAGTTCGGTGCGCTGGACTCGATTCGCACCTGCCGCAGATCGCCGGGCGCCAGATCGGGGGCCGAGACGAAGACGGAATGCAGATGGTCGGACTTGCCGACCATCTGACCGGGCATCCGTCCCGGCTTTTCGAACAGCACGCCGACGGTGCGGCCGACCATGGCATCCTGCACCTCGCGCTGCTGGCGGGTGATGAGCGCCTGAAGCCGTTGCAGCCGGTTGTCGGCCTCGGCCGGGTCGACCTGCGCGCGTTCCGCTGCGGGGGTGCCGGGGCGCGGGGAATACTTGAAGCTGAAGGCGGATCCGTAGCGGACCGCCTCGATCAGGGCGAGCGTGGCGGCGAAATCCTCTTCCGTCTCCTCCGGGAAGCCGACGATGAAATCGCCCGACAGCACGATGTCGGGCCGGGCCGCGCGGATGCGTTCGATCAGCCGCAGGTAGCTTTCGGCGGTGTGGCGGCGGTTCATCCGTTTCAGGATCCGGTCGCTGCCGGACTGCACCGGAAGATGCAGGTAGGGCATCAGCTTGGCGCAGGTGCCGTGTGCCTCGATCAGGTCCTCGCCCATGTCGTTGGGGTGCGAGGTGGTGAAGCGGATGCGCTCCAGCCCGTCGATCCCGTCGAGCGCCCAGATCAGTTTCGCCAGGCTCCAGTCGCCGCCGTCCGGCCCCGCGCCGTGGTAGGCGTTGACGTTCTGGCCCAGCAGGGTGATCTCGCGCACGCCCCGGTCCACCAGTTCGCGCGCCTCGTCGAGGATCCGCGCCGCCGGGCGCGAGACCTCGGCGCCCCGGGTGTAGGGCACGACGCAGAAGGCGCAGAACTTGTCGCAGCCCTCTTGCACCGTCAGGAAGGCGGTCGGCCCGCGCTTCGCCTTTGCCCGCCCCTTGAGCCGGGCGAACTTGTCTTCTTCGGGGAAGTCGGTGTCGATCACCTTGCCCGCCCCGGCCTGCCGCTCCATCTCGGGCAGGCGGTGATAGCTCTGCGGGCCGACGACAAGGTCCACCATCGGCTGGCGGGCGATGATCTCGGCCCCCTCGGCCTGCGCCACGCAGCCCGCAACGCCGATCTTGAGGTCGGGCTTATCCGCCTTCAGGCTCTTGAAGCGGCCAAGCTCGGAATAGACCTTCTCCGCCGCCTTCTCCCGGATGTGGCAGGTGTTCAGCAGGATCATGTCCGCCTCTTCCGGCGAGCCGACCTCGACATAGCCGTTCCCGCCCAGGGCTTCGGCCATGCGCTCGCTGTCGTAGACGTTCATCTGACAGCCGTAGGTCTTGATGTAGAGCTTTTTCGCCTCGCCCATCACGCGGCCTCCGGGATGCGGGTTCAGGCCGCGTGACTACACCAAACCCGGGGACGCTTGCAATGCGCGGGGCAAGGGGCGAGTCTGGCGCCGTCGCGACAGGGGACGGCGGATGAACTTCCGATCACTCGATCATTTTCTGAACACCGGAGCGCCGGCGCCGAAGGGGCCGGTGGCGATGATCTTCGCGGAGGACGAGGTGGAACTTGCCTCCACCATCCGACACCACGCGGGCCTTGGCTTCGCGCAGGTGCTGGTGTTGATGCCCGAGGTCTTCGACCTGCCGGAGGAGGCGGTGGAACACTGCACCCGCATCACCTGCGACACCCGGGCGGAGGGCGCGCTGCAGGGCGCGGTCAACGCGATGATCGACGCCGCGCCGGGGCGCTGGTTCTACTACTGCTACAATGCCGAATACCTCTTCTACCCGTTCTGCGAGACGCGCAGCGTCGGCGAGATGCTGACGTTCCACGCCGAAGAACGGCGCGACGCGATGCTGACCTATGTGATCGACCTTTATGCGGGGGACCTCGCGACGGTGCCGGATGCCGTTTCGCGCGAAGGCGCTTACCTGGACCGGACCGGGTACTACGCGCTGTCGCGGCCGGGCCACGGCAAGGACCGGCAGCTCGACTTCTACGGCGGGCTGCGCTGGCGGTTCGAGGAGCACATCCCGAAGGAAAAGCGCAAGATCGACCGCATCGCGCTGTTCCGCGCGAAGCCGGGGCTGCATCTGCTTGAGGGCCACGTCTTCGACGACGAGGAATACAACACCTACGCCTGCCCGTGGCATCACAACCTGACGGCGGCGATCTGTTCGTTCCGGACGGCCAAGGCGCTCAGGCGGAATCCGGGATCGCGATTCGACATACGCAGCTTCAAATGGCACAACTCTGCGCCATTCGAATGGCATTCTCGTCAACTGCTCGATCTGGGCCTGATGGAACCCGGCCAGTGGTTCTGACGGCCGGGCGCCCGGTCAGGCGCCGATGTCCAGCCGGATGAGGATGCCTGCCAGCACGAAGCCCCCCAGCACCAGACGCAGCGCCACCTTAGGTGCGCTGGTGCGGTTGCCGGATCTCCGCTTGGTGGTTTTGAAGTTCAGCTCTGCCATGCCCCCTGTCTAACAGCAGAATGCGGCGTTGCTTAGACCGAAGTGGGATCAATCGAGGTCTTCGGTGACTATCCGCTCATCTTCGACGCCGAGCGACGACAAGGCGCCTACCACGTCATCAATCATAGGCTCCGGTCCGCAGACATAGAAGGTGCCGTTGGTCGGATCGACATGCTCGGCCAGAAAGTCGCGGTCGATGCGCCGGGTCTCGACCTCCGCGTCGTCCTGTCCGGTGACGGTGAGGACGCAGCGCAGGCCGGCCATGCCCTCGAACGTGTCGCGCAGGATGATGTCCTTCTCGGTCTCGTTCGAAAAGATCAGCGTACAGCCGTCGAGCCGGCCGTTCTGCTGCAGCCGCTGGCGCAGCACGGCGATGAAAGGCGTGACGCCCGCGCCCCCGGCGATGAAGCAACCGGGCCCCTGATCCGTGATCGCGCCCCACGGATCGCGGATGATGACCCTGTCGCCGGGCTGCAGCTTGCCGATCTGCTCGGTCACGCCGTCGTGGTCGGGGTAGGACTTGATGACGAATTCGAGCGTCGATTCCTCCGGCAGCGAAACGAAGGTGAAGGGCCGCGTTTCGTCCCGCCAGCCGTCGCGGTCGAGAGACAGGTCCACCGCCTGCCCGGGCTTGAACCGGAACCCCTCGGGCTTGTCGAAGATCAGGTGGTGGGTGTCGTGGGTGACCGGCTCGATCTTCATCAAGGTCAGCGTGTGGCTCATCGTCGGGTGCTCCTTTGGAGAGCACAATGGCCACGCAGGGGTAGAGGTTCCTCAACCCTCTGTCACAGGTTCTCCGGCTGGGGCATCCCGAGGACGTGGTAGCCGCCGTCGACGCGGATGATCTCTCCGGTGGTGCAGGATCCGGCGTCGGAGGCAAGGTAGACCGCCGTGCCGCCGACCGCCTCGAGCGTCGCGTTGGCGCGCAGCGGCGCGTTCGCCTCGGTTTGACGGAAGGTCTTGCGCGCGCCGCCGATCGCCGCACCCGCGAGAGTCTTCATCGGGCCGGGCGAGATCGCGTTGACCCGGATGCCGTCGGGCCCGAGGTCGTTTGCGAGGTAGCGCACCGCGGCTTCCAGCGCGGCCTTGGCCACGCCCATGACGTTGTAATAGGGCGTGACACGGGTGGAGCCCTGATACGTCAGCGTCAGGATCGTGCCGCCGTCCTTCATCAGCTTCGACGCCCGCCGAGACACGTCGATCAGCGAATAGCAGGAGATGTCGAGCGAATGCTTGAAGTTGGTCCGGCTGGTGTTCACGAACCGGCCCGCCAGTTCGTCCTTGCTGGAATAGGCGATGGCGTGGACGAGAAAATCGAGCCGCCCCCATTCCTTTTCCAACGTGGCGAAGGCGGCGTCGAGCGAGGCGTCGTCGGTCACGTCCGCGTCCAGCAGCAAAGTCGATCCGAGCGAGGCAGCCAGAGGCTCCACCCGCTTGCCGAAGTTCTCGCCCTGATAGGTGAAGGCAAGCTCCGCCCCCTCGGCCGCCATCGCCTTGGCGATGCCCCATGCGATGGAGCGGTCGTTGGCCACCCCCATGATCAGGCCGCGCTTGCCCTTGAGTTGGTCGCCCATGTCCGTCCCTGCCGTCCGTTCCCGTTGCCCGTTCAGTCCCGGTATCGCGACAGCAGCATGGAGCCGTTGGTGCCGCCGAAGCCGAAGGAATTGGTCATCACCGTGTCAAGCTCCGCCGCCTCGCGCAGCTCGGTCGCGATCTCCTCCGGCTTGAGCGCCGGGTCGAGCGTGGCGACGTTGATCGAGGGCGCGATGAAATCGCGGTCCAGCATCAGCAGGCAGAAGATCGCCTCCAGCGCCCCCGCCGCGCCCTGCGCGTGCCCGGTCATCGACTTGGTGGAGGAGATCGGCGGCGTGCTGCCGTCGCCGAAGACCCGGCGCACCGCCTCGACCTCGCCCACGTCGCCGACGGGGGTCGAGGTGCCATGCGCGTTGATGTAGCTCACCTTGCGCCCCTCGGGCAGCGTCGAAAGTGCCAGCCGCATCGCCCGTTCGCCGCCTTCGCCCGACGGCGCGACCATGTCGTGCCCATCGGAGGTGGCGGCGTAGCCGGTGACTTCGGCGTAGATCTTGGCGCCGCGGGCCTTGGCCCGCTCCAGTTCCTCAAGCACGACGATCCCGCCGCCGCCCGAAATGACGAAGCCATCCCGGTCCGCATCGAAGGCCCGCGAGGCGCGTTGCGGGTCATCGTTGTACTTGGACGACATCGCGCCCATGGCGTCAAAGAGGCAGGACAGCGTCCAGTCGAGCTCTTCCCCGCCGCCGGCGAACATGACGTCCTGCTTGCCCATCATGATCTGCTCCGCCGCGTTCCCGATGCAGTGCAGCGAAGTCGAACATGCGGAGGTGATGGAGTAGTTGATCCCCTTGATCCGGAACCCGGTCGACAGGTTGGCCGAGATCGTGGAGGACATGCACTTCGGCACCGCGAAGGGCCCGATCCGCTTGGGCGACCCCTTTTCCAGCACCGTCTGGTGCGCCGCCAGCATCGCGCTGGTCGACGGCCCGCCGGACCCGGCGACGAGGCCGGTGCGCGGATTGACGATGTCGCTGTCCTCCAGCCCCGCGTCGGCGATCGCCTGACTCATCGCGATATGGGCATAGGCGGCGCCCGGGCCCATGAACCGCAGCGCCCGCTTGTCCACATGCTCGGCCGGGTCGATCTTGAGCGTTCCCGCGATCTGGCTGCGGAACCCGTGTTCCGCCATTTCGGCCACCGGTTCTATTCCCGAGCGACCGGCCTTCAGCGAGGCGGTGACCTCCTCGGCAGTGTTGCCGATCGAGGAGACGACTCCCAGACCTGTGACGACGACGCGGCGCATGGCGCTCTCCTTCCCAACGGGTGGTGTCAGCTTTCCGACAGGGCGACCTTCATGTCGCTGACCTCGTAGATAACCTCGCCGTCGGCTTCAACAATGCCGTCGGCCACGCCCATGGTCAGGCGACGGGTCTGGACGGCCTTGGTGAAGTCCACGTGATAGGTCAGCTTCTTGCGGTCGGGCCTGACCATGCCCTTCAGCTTCACCTCGCCGACGCCCAGAGCATAGCCCCGGCCCTGCCACCCGCGCCAGCCCAGATTGAACCCGGTCAGCTGCCAGAGCCCGTCCAGCCCGAGGCAGCCCGGCATGATCGGATTGCCGGGAAAATGGCATTCGAAGAACCAGAGGTCGGGGGTGATGTCGAACTCGGCAACGACATGGCCCTTGCCGTGCTTGCCGCCGTCGCCGCTGATGTCCGTGATCCGGTCCATCATCAGCATCGGCGGTTCGGGCAGTTGCGCGTTGCCCGGCCCGAACAATTCGCCGCGGGCGCATTTCAGCAGATCGTCTTTGTCGAAACTGGTCGGATACCCGGCCATACAGGCTTGCCCCCTCATTCGCCGCGCCCCTTCCCGGGCGTCGCTTCCCTCTATCATCCGGCCAAAGCGCCTTGCAAGGGCATGACACTTTGACGCAACGGAGAGGCCCGCGGCGGCGAATTCCCGGAAAGCGATTGAATTCGGGGCGCTTCGCCCCCTATATTGCCCGCCGAGGAGACGGAATTCGTGCAGCCCATCACGCAAGACGCGACACAGACCGGAACCGATTGGCTGAGCCGGGGCGGATTGCGCCCGACCCGGCAGCGCATCGCGCTGGCCGCCCTTCTGGTCGGCGACGGCCGCAACCGGCACGTCACCGCGGAAAGCCTGTTCGAGGCCGCCATGGCCTCGGGCGAGAGCGTGTCGCTGGCCACCGTCTACAACACCCTGCGCGCCTTCTGCGACGCCGGGCTGATGCAGGAGATCACGGTGGACGGGTCGAAGAGCTATTTCGACACGAACATGCACGACCACCCGCACTTCTTCTGGGAAGACGAGGGGCGCCTGTCGGACGCCCCCGCGGACGAGCTGCAGATCGCGCGTCTGCCGAAGGCCCCCGACGGCGCCGAGATCAGCAAGATCGACGTGGTGATCCGCCTGCGCAAGCGCTGAGGCGCGGACGCCCGCCAGCGCTGCCTGCGGTGGTGCGCCTGACCTCCCGACCTTCCGCTCCCTGCCTGACGCGGCCGCACCCTGCGGCCACGGCACCCATCTCCCGCCTCGGAGACGGCGCCGGGGACGCCCCCCCCTCCGCCCCTGCAAAGCCGGGCCAGCGCCCGCCCGTGGGATGGCGCGGCCCCGGCGTTCGAGCCTCTTGATTTATTCCAGCCGTGGTAGCGACCATGCCAAAACGGGGCACCGACGGCACCAGAGCGCCAGCCCGCGGGGACGGGCCGGCGCTGGCCCGGTGGCCTGCGGCCTTGTTCCGGGCCTCGGGATCTGTTCAGGCGTCAGGCGGGCCGGCCATCGCACCCCCCTCCCCCGAACGCGAAAAGGCCCCGCCGAAGCGGGGCCCCTCCATCACGTCACGCGGTTCAGTGCACCGTTGCATCCTTCGGCGCGTCGCGGTTCGTCTTGCCCACCCGGTCGCCAAGGATCAACCCTTCGCTCCCGGCCGAAACATGGACCGTCTCGCCATCCTTCACGTCGCCCGCCAGCAGCATCTCGGCCAGCGGATCCTGCAGCGCGCGCTGGATCACCCGTTTCAGAGGCCGGGCGCCGAAGACCGGGTCATAGCCCTCGTCCGCCAGCCACTGCCGCGCGCCCTCGTCCAGATCCAGCGTGATCTTCCGCTGAGCCAGCCGCTTGAGCAGCCGGGCCATCTGGATGTCGACGATGCCGTCCATGTCCTTCCGGGCGAGCCGGTCGAAGACCACGATCTCGTCCAGCCGGTTCAGGAACTCGGGCCGGAAGTGGGCCCGGACGGCCTCCATCACCTCGCGCTTGGCCTCGCCGGTGTCGCTGCCCTCGGGCAGCCGCGACAGGGCCTGCGACCCGAGGTTCGACGTCAGGATGATCAGCGTCTGCTTGAAGTCCACCGTCCGGCCCTGGCCGTCGGTCAGCACGCCATCGTCGAGCACCTGCAACAGCACGTTGAACACGTCCGGATGCGCCTTCTCGACCTCGTCGAACAGCACGACCTGATAGGGCCGGCGCCGCACCGCTTCGGTCAGCACGCCGCCCTCGTCATAGCCGACGTACCCCGGGGGCGCGCCGATCAGGCGGGCGACGGAGTGCTTTTCCATGAACTCCGACATGTCGATCCGCACCATGGCGCTGTCGTCGTCGAACAGGAACTCCGCCACGGCTTTGGTCAGCTCGGTTTTCCCGACGCCCGTGGGCCCGAGGAACAGGAACGAGCCCAGCGGCCGGTTCTCGTCGTTGAGCCCCGCGCGCGCCCGCCGGACGGCGTTCGCCACGGCGGTGACGGCGGCGTTCTGGCCGATGACCCGCTTGTGCAGCCCGTCTTCCATGCGCAGCAGCTTGTCGCGCTCGCCCTCCAGCATCTTGGAGGTCGGGATCCCGGTCCAGCGTTCCACGACCTGCGCGATCTGCTCGGGGCGCACGGCCTCCTCGACCATCACGCCCTCGGCCTCCTGCTGTTCGGCCTCGCCCAGCTGCTTCTCGAGTTGCGGGATCACGCCGTAGGAGAGCTCACCGGCCTTCGCCAGGTCGCCCTGCCGCTTGGCGATCTCCAGATCGGCCCGCGCCCGGTCGAGCTGTTCCTTCAGCTCCCGTGCAGAGGCGAGCTTGTCGCGCTCCGCCTGCCATTTCGCCGTCATCTCGGACGACCGGTCCTGCAGGTCGGCCAGCTCCTTCTCGAGCCGCTCCAGCCGGTCCTTTGACGCGGCGTCGTCCTCCTTCTTCAGGGCCTCGGCCTCGATCTGGAGCTGGAGGATCTGCCGGTCGAGCTGGTCGAGCTCCTCCGGTTTCGAATCCACCTCCATCCGCAGCCGGGACGCGGCCTCGTCCACAAGGTCGATCGCCTTGTCGGGCAGGAACCGGTCGGTGATGTAACGGTTCGACAGCGTCGCGGCGGCCACGAGGGCCGAGTCGCTGATCCGCACGCCGTGGTGCAGTTCGTACTTCTCCTTGATGCCCCGCAGGATCGAGATCGTATCCTCGACCGTCGGCTCCTCGACCATCACCGGCTGGAAGCGCCGCGCGAGCGCCGCGTCCTTCTCGACGTACTTGCGGTATTCGTCGAGCGTGGTCGCGCCGATGCAGTGCAGCTCGCCCCGGGCGAGCGCCGGCTTGATGAGGTTGGCGGCATCCATCGCGCCGTCGGTCTT
>Ga0310345_10001454_pt1 | contig 26345 bp, 26 predicted proteins | sample HC15DNA20500_MG_FD_204667 | JGI IMG/M metagenome (GOLD analysis project Ga0310345, IMG submission 204667) | Marine microbial communities from station ALOHA, North Pacific Subtropical Gyre - HC15-DNA-20-500_MG | ecosystem: Environmental > Aquatic > Marine > Oceanic | place: Pacific Ocean: North... | reverse complement strand
TGGATCGCCTGCTCGATCAGGACGCGGCCCACGTCTATGTCGGCGCCCGAAATCCTGAGGGCGCGAAAGAGCTTCGAAGCCTTGCCGGCCCCGACCGCCTTACGATCTTGCAACTCGATCTTTCCGAGCTTTCCTCGGTCCGGGAGTTCGCGAACCGGCTGAAGAACCTGCTCGACGGTCGCCAGATCAATGCAATCGTCTGCAATGCCGGCCTGCAAATGCCCGGAAACCGCATGTCGAAAGACGGTGTCGAGCTCACCTTCGCCACCAATCATCTCGGACATTTCCTGCTCGTCCACGAGCTGCTTCCCACTCTGGCGCCCGATGCCGTGATCACCACCACCGGCAGCGGCACCCATAGCGAGGAAGAGACGCTGCCGAGGCGGTTCGGCTTCCGGGGAGCGCTTTTCCCTTCCGCCCGGGCGGTCGCCCACGGCGAGATCGGCGAGGAACGGGACTCTCCGCGCCAACAGGGCTTGGACCGCTACGCTACCTCCAAACTCTGCAACATGCTGTTCGTCCGCAAGATGGCTGGGCTCTACCCGGACTATCGCTTCTATAGCTTCGATCCGGGCCTCATGCCGGACACTCGGCTGGGCCGCGAGGCACCGGCATTGCTGGTTGGCATCCTCCGGAACGTCCTGCCCCTGTTCGCGCCACTCATGAAGGATCTGAGCTCGTCCGCCCGCTCCTCCGCGATGCTGGCTGAGCTCATCAACCGCCCGAGCGTTTTCGGTCCGTCGGGAAGCTATATCTATTTCACCGGCGAGGCAGCCCGGCGGTCCCGAAAGGCTGAAGACGACGGGCTGGCAGCGGAGCTTTACGACGTGAGCGCAGAACTCGTGAGGGGAGAGGCGGGCGGCCAACCGCTGCCCGCCTGATCCGCCGCCTAAAGCGCCGCTGTCACGCTGGTTAGGCCAGCGTTCCGCGCGGACCGAAGAACTCGAAGTGGAGATTCTCCGCCGGGATGCCGCGGGCCGTGAGCTGCCGGTGCACCGACTCCATGAAGGGGCGCGGACCGCAAAAATAATACTCCGCCTCCGCATCGGGCAGAAGCGGATCGAGCAGCGCCTCGTCCACCAGACCGGTCGTCATATGCGCTTCCCGCGCCGCACCATCCTTCGCGGGCTCGTCGTAGCAATAATGCCGGCGAAGATTGGGATGCTGCTCGGCCAGCTGATCGACGACCTGGCGGAACGCCTGCATGTCCTCGTTGATGGCGCCGTGCACGAGCAGGATCGGCCGCTCCGGCGTCGTCTGCAGGGTGTCGGACAGGATGCTGAGAAGCGGCGTGATGCCGACGCCGCCGGCAAGCAGCACCAGCGTCCGGTCCGGATCGAGATCGGGCTGCAGGAAGAACTCGCCGCACGGTGCAGCCAATTCGATCTCGTCGCCGACCTCCAGCTCGCGGTGGAGCATGGTCGAGACATAGCCTTCCGGCGCGTCCGGCCCTTTCGCATCCTCCCGCTTCACGCTGATGCGGAACCAGCCCTGGCCGGGCCGGTCCGACAGGCTGTAATTGCGCATGGTCGTGCTGCCATCGGGCGTCGGCACCCGGACCGTGATGTACTGCCCCGGCTTGAAGTCGGGTAACCGCTTGCCGTCCACCGGCTCCAGATAGAAGGAGGTGATCACGTCGCTTTCCTCCTCCTTCCGCGCGATGCGGAACGGCTTGAAGCCGGCCCAGCCGCCGGGCTCCGACTCGATCTCGTCGTAGATGGCGCTTTCCCGATCGACCAGCACGTCGACCAGGACGCCGTAGGCCTCGCCCCAGGCCTGGATGACTTCGTCGGTCGCCCCGTCGCCCAACACCTCCTTGATCGAGGCCAGCAGGTTCTCGCCCACGATGGGGTAATGCTCGGCCTTGACCTGAAGCGCCACATGCTTCTGGGCGATCAGCTCCACCGCCGGACCAAGCGCGCCGAGATTGTCGATATTCGCCGCATAGGCACAGATCGCGCCGGCAAGGGCCTGCTGCTGCAACCCGGCGCGCTGATGCGCCTGATTGAAGAATGGCTTCACTTCCGGATTATGGGAGAACATCCGCTTGTAGAAATGACGCGTCAGGGTCTCCCCATGCTCCTCCAGGACCGGAACGGTGGATTTGACGATCGAGATGGTTTCGGCGCTCAGCATGGCGTCCCTCCTTTGAATATGTATTCGTTATACATATTATAATTCACGCGCCCTCGAAACGGGCTATAAGGCCGCACCATGCAGCTCACCATGTTCACCGATTACGGGTTACGCAGCCTGATGTATCTGGCCAGCCGGCCGGATCAGCTCTGCAGCGTCGGCGAGATCGCCCAGCGCTACGGCATCTCGCGCAATCACCTCGTGAAGGTGGTCCACCGGCTTGCGCAGCTCGGCTATATCGCGAGCAGCAAGGGAAAGGGCGGCGGCATCCGCCTCGCTTGCGACCCCAAGGAGGTGCGGCTGGGCGATCTTGTCGAGGCGCTCGAGCCCAACATGCATCTCGTGGAGTGCTTCGACCGCGACACGAATAGCTGCCTGATCGTCGATGCCTGCCGGCTGAAGCGCTACCTGCACGAGGCGACGCGCTCCTTTCTCGCCGATCTGAACCAGCACACTCTGGCCGACGCGGCGGGCAACCGCGCCATGTTCAAGGCGCTGAACGAGATCCGCCCGTCTTGAGACTCAGAAGTGCCTCGTCCCTCAGACGGGGCTGTTCTTCGTCACCGGCGATTTCTCCACCTGCCCGCGCCGCTGAAGCCACAGGATGAACAGCCAGCAGGCGCTGGCCCATACCGCGCCTACGGCCCAGCCAGCGACGACATCGGTCGGCCAATGCACGCCGAGATAGACCCGGCTCACCCCGACCAGCACGGCCAACAGGATCGCGACGCTCATGGCATAGATCTTCAGCCGCAGGGCCGAGCTGTACCGCATAACCATCACCCCGAGGGTCAGGTAGACCGTGGCGGACATCATGGCGTGGCTGCTCGGAAAGCTGAGGGTGAAGACCTCCGTGCCATGGGCGACGAGATCCGGCCGCGGCCGGTCGAACAGGAACTTCAACCCGTTGTTGAGAAGCGTGCCGCCGATCAGCGCGATGGAGAGTAGCAGCGCCGCGTGGGGCCGCTTGGTCATCAGCAGCCAGAAGAACACGACCAGGGAGATGAAGATCAGCGCGAAGGTCGAGCCGAACGCGGTGATGTCCCGGGCGGTCTCCTCGAGCCACGCTGGGCCCAACGGATTGGCGTGATCGTCAGGGCTGCGCAGGGAGAGCATCAGCCACTCGTCGAAGGCCCGGCTCTCACCCTCGATCACCTCGTCGGCGATCTCGATAAACACCCAGATCCCGGCCGCGATGAGGGCGATGAGCATCACCGGGATCGCCTCGACCTCAGGCGTCTTCGCGTAGAGACGATGAGCGGTGTCCCGCAGCTTCACCCAGCGATCGGTCATCCAGCCTCCCTTATTCTGTCGGTCCCGCGAGTAGCCGAAGCAGGCTCTCATGCCCATGAAGCCTCGCCGAGATGCCCTTTGTCAAAGCTAGCCAAGGGAACCGACTTGTGTATCCTCTCCGTCATAAAAGATCCTTTGGGGGAGGAGAGGCAATGCCGTTGCATTTTGGGAAGGTCGGCGCGCTCATCGCGATCGTGACGATCACCGCGTTCTTGTTGTGGCTGATGTTTGGCGCATTCTTCGAAGGCGAGTCCGTCGAGGACGAAGGCGCTGCCCTTCACGGCGGCTCGGCGGTCGCAGCCTCAAGCGTCTTCGGCCTTCCGGGCGCCTCCCGTAAGCAGGAAGAGGGCGTCCGTCCTTAGGCCACTCAGTCGGTAGAGCAGCACCGACGTCCCGATCATCCAGAACGTCATCGCAATCACCACCGCGATCGCAGCACCCGTCGCACCGTAGGCGGGGGCGAGCAGGATGTTGCTCAGTCCCAGCACGGCGATGGAGCAGGTTGCTAGGATCGCGTTCTGGGTCTGCGCGCCGAGCACCGTGAGCAGTGCCACATTGGGTCCGAACAGGGCCCGCACGAGCTGGCTGACGATCAGGATGAGGAGCGGCACCTTGGCGCCGGCGAACTCCGGGCCGAACAGGGCGAGGAGCTGATTGCCCCACAGGGCGAACAGCACAAAGGCGCCCACGGTGGCGGCGAGCGGAAAGCCCAGCGCCTTCAGCATCGCGCGCTGGATCGGCGCATAGCTCTTTCGCGCATGTGCGTCGGCCAGGTCCGGCTGCACGATATATTGCGCCACCTGCACCGCGAACCCGACCAGCACGGCGATCTTCAAGCAGACTCCGAAGATGCCGATCTCCGCCTGGCTCACGAAGGGCGTGAGCATCAGGATGTCCACGTCGGCGAAGAACTCGATGAACATCACGACGATGATCAGCGGAAGCGCCTCGCGCCGCCAAGTGCGCGCCAGCCGCGCCGGCGGCGGCTTGTGGGGCAGCTTCGGCACGTCCCGCTGCACCAGGGCGAACTGGGTGAAGGCGATGACGCTGGTGATGCCGGCCACCAGCCAGGTCACGTCGGCGGCATCGAAGGGAATGCCGAGGCCGATGAAGGCGAGCACGCCGAAGAAGAACAGGAACGGCCGGATGGCCGTATCGGGCAGATAGGCCAGCAGGAAGCGGCGCACCGAGCCGGCGAAGGAGCCGTTCACCCGAAGAGATGCGCTGGCCGGCAGAGCAAACGCGGCGGCGATCAGCGCCATGCGCGTGACGTGATCGAGATCCGGCCACAGCAGGGCAAAGGCCACAATGGCCGCCATTCCGATCAGGACGTAGATAGTGGCTTCGCGGCGCGCCCGGGTGATGAAGGCGAGGACGAGGTCCGGGCGCCCCTTCTCCCGGTAGCGGGAGATGAAGCGTGGTGCGATGGCCGGATAGCCGTAGGCGGCCACCAGCCCCGCAACTGCCACCAGGCTGACCACGGAATAGAACACGCCGAGCGCGCTTGCCTGCAGATAGCGGGCGAGCAGGATCTGCGTCACGAACCCCGCCGCCGCGCCCGCGATGCGCGCCACCGAGACGAACGACGAGACGGTGAAGAGCCCCTTGGCCTTGCCGAGCAGCGCCGCGGTGACCGACCGCCTATCCCTGCCGGCAAGTCCTTGCATGGTTACGCAGTCTTGGTGTTCGAGGTCTCGGGCGAACCTGTCGTGGCCGGAGCGGCCTTGTCAGAGGATGCCTGTTGCTGCCCGTCCGCCATAAGGGACGGATCGGCTTGCCACCTGCCAATCATGCCGGGCTTGTTGGTTTCCCGCTCCAGCATCTGGAGGAACTCGTCCCGCGGCACCGGATGGAATCCGAAGCTTTTCAGATGCGACGTCATCCATTTCGCATCCCGTAACCGGTAACCCCACGCCGTCAGATGCCGGTGCAGCGCGATCAACGCCACCTTGGACGCATGGTCGACGCGGGAAAACTGCGATTCTCCGAAGAACACCTTGCCGACTGCGAGCCCATACAAGCCGCCCACGAGCTTACCCTCCTCGTCCCAGACCTCGACGGAGTGGGCATACCCGGCCTTATGGGCATCGTCATAGGCCTGCATGATCCGCGGCGTGATCCAGGTCAGGGGGACCTTGCCTTCGCGCGGCCGCGCACAGGCTTCGATCACGTCGGAGAAGCACTGGTCCATGGTCACGTGAAACTTCTGCTGCCGCAGCAGGCGCGCGAGGTTCTTGCTCACATGGGTCTCGGCCGGATCGATCACGGCCCGTTCCTCGGGACACCACCATTTCATGGGTCCCATATGGCAGAACGGGAAGTAGCCGCGCTTGTAATTGGCCACGAGTGTCTCGACCGACAGGTCGTCGCTGAGCCCGACCAGCCCGCGCCAGGTGTGATATTCCGGCTTCTCAGGAAATCGGTTCCAGTCCGCTTCCGGGATGAAAACCTGCATCAGGCTCATTAGCCAGATGCGCGGGAGCAGGCTGATCCGCTGGGGCTTCACGGCATAGGCAAGGCCCAGCCCCCACCGGCGGATCCTGTCCCGCCAGCTCTCGCGAAAGCGCACTTTTCGAGTTTGGCCTTCCCGAACATCGGGAGAGGCCTGCAGTGCTGTTTGCCCGGCGTTGCTCATCGAGAAGCATCCTCAGGACCACGGTCCCTGCCCACCCGATGGTCCGACTTTTGCGAAAATTGTCTCAGAGAGGTGTTACGCCAATTGGCGAAATTCGCATAAGGCATTCGAAGAAGTCCTTAACAGGATGCTCAAAAATTAAGCCTTACCGCCGGGAAATATGCTGTGGGCGGAAGGTTATCCGACGCTTTCCGGAGCCTGCTAGCGCTTGATCTGCCGTGAGACTCGCCTGAGGATGGAAGCGGGCGCTAATGCTCGCCCCACCTCGCCATGCCGCGCTATGCGACGAAATGAGGCTGCCATGCCGAGACTCTTTTCCGGCATCGAAATCCCAGAAGCAATCGGTCACCGCATGAGCCTGCTTCGTACAGGACTCAGCGGCGCCCGCTGGATCGATCCGGCCAACTACCACATCACTTTGCGCTTCATCGGCGACGTGGATGGCGGCACCGCCCGCGATTTCGCCGCCAATCTCGGCCATATCGACGCCGAGCCCTTCCAGCTCCAATTCGACGGGCTGGGCAGCTTCGGCGGCAAGAAGCCCCGATCCATCTGGGCCGGACTCCGCCCGTCTGAAGCCTTGCTCAACCTGCAGCGGGCCCACGAGCGGGCCGCCCGCTTGGCCGGCCTGCCGCCGGAGCCACGCAACTTCGTCCCCCACGTGACGATCGCGCGGCTGCGCGGCACCAAGCCGGTCTCGGTCGCGGGCTATCTGGAAGGTCAGGGCGGCTTCTTGTCCGAGAGCTTCACCGTCGACCGCTTCGTGCTGTTCTCGTCGCGTGCGTCGGTCGGAGGCGGGCCCTACGTGGTGGAGGCGGAATACCCTTTGGAGCACCAGCCGCTCTATAACTTCATGACCGGTTTCTAGCGCCTAGAGATCATCAGACCTGTTTCGAGCTGGAGCTCCGCAAGGTTCGATCAGCCCTTGGCCGCGCGATCCCCGATCAGGGAGTTCAGAAGCCCCTCGCTGGCGGCCTCAATCAGATCCAAGGCATGATCGAAACCCTCCGCGCCCCCGAAGAACGGGTCGGGCACGTCGATAGCGTCGAGATGCGGCGCGTAATCCAGGAACTGACGGACCTTCTGCTCCGTCCCCGCCGGCGCCAGCTGCTTCAGCTCGGTCAGGTTGTTCCGGTCCATGGCAAGCAGCAGATCGAAGCGGTGGAAATCCTCGAGCGTCACCTGACGCGCGCACTGGCCGGAGATATCCATCTCCCGGCTTGCGGCAGCCGCCTGCGCGCGGTTATCCGGCGCCTGGCCGATATGCCAATCTCCGAGCCCCGCGGAATCGATCTCGAAGCTCTCGGCGACGCCTTCCCGGTCGATCACGCGCCGGAACACGCCCTCCGCCATGGGGGAGCGGCAGATATTTCCGAGGCAGATGAACAGGAGCTTGTGGCGGGCATTGTCGGTCATGGCCGCTTGAATTGCATGGGCTTATCGCCTTTGCAAGCGCGCGCAAACTAGCCGGGAGAGCCGCTACAGCATCTTGCCAAAACCCCCGTGCACCCCCAGATTCAGCGCAACCGCCAAGGGAACATCCTGACAGTAGGACCTCCCGACATCAGGAACCTTCCGCCAGGAAGAGCCTTAGAGACTTGAGCGGTTCGGAGGATGATGAATGGCTGCCTATGACGAAGCGGAAACCCTGCGCAAGGAAGCGATGGGGCAAGGCCTGACCGAAGAGCGCGTTGCCGAGCGCGAGAAGAAGGTTCGCCGCGACTTCTGGAGCAAGCTGAAGCGATTTGCCGGGCGCGTCCCGTTCATGCAGGAACTCGTCGCCGGCTATTATTGCGCGCTGGACAGCCGCACGCCCTTGCGCGTGCGCGGCATGCTGCTGGCCGTGATCGCCTATTTCATCCTGCCGATGGACCTGATGCCCGACATCGTTCTGGGGCTGGGCTTCGCCGACGATGCCGCGCTCCTGACCGGCGTGCTGAGCCTCGTCTCGTCCCACATCACGCCGGAGCACCGGGCGGCGGCCGCCCGCGCCCTGGAGGACGAATTCTCCGACAGCTAGTTCCCGCCGCGCCGGGTTTGATCGCTACTTCTGGGGCAGGACGATCAGCTTGCCCGAAACCTTGCGTTGCTCGATGAGCGACAGGGCCTTCGCCGTCTCAACCAGCGGGAAGGTTGCCTGGATATGCGGCGCGATCTTCCCTTCCGCCGCCCATTCCAGGGTCTGCCGGGTGTTCTCCCGATGAGCCTCAGGCGAGCGTTCCAGGAAAGCTGTCCAGAACACGCCGATGATCGAGCAGCCTTTCAGCAGCACCAGATTGAGCGGCAGCCTCGGAATCTCGCCGGCGGCGAACCCGATCACGAGATAGCGACCCTCCCAAGCCATCGCCCGAAGCGCCGGCTCGGCGCTGTCGCCGCCGACGCAATCGTAGAGAACGTCCACCCCGTGATTATCCGTCAGCTCCCGGAGGGCGGCTTTCAGGCTGCGGTCCTTGTAGTTCAGGCCGATATCGGCGCCATGCTCGCGGCAATAGGCGAGCTTCTCCCCCGAAGAGGCCACCGCGATCACCTTGGCCCCCATGAGTTTGGCGACATGGATCGCGGCGATTCCCGCCCCGCCGGCCGCGCCGAGGATGGCCACCGTCTCGCCCGGCTGAAGCCTGGCCCGGTCCTTGAAGCCGTGCAGCGCCGTTCCGTAGGTGACCAGAAGCCCGGCAGCGAACTCGTCGCCCACCTCGTCCGGGATCGGCACCACGTTCCGCGCCTTCGTGGTCACCATCTGCCGGCAGCCGTTGCCGCCGATGAACGCCACCACCCGCTGCCCGATCTCGAGACCGGTTACGCCTTCGCCGAGGCTTTCGATCGTGCCCGCGATCTCCGCCCCCGGCGAATAGGGCAGCGGCGGTGTGATCTGGTACTTGTCCTTCAGGATCAGCGTATCGAAGAAGTTCAGGCCCACCGCGTTGACGCGGATCACGACCTCGCCCGCCTGGGCGACCGGCTCCGGCACCTCCTCGATGTGAAGCGCGCTGATCCCACCGAACTCGTTGAATTGTGCCGCCCGCATGATCGCGTCTTTCCCCTCAGCTTCGCCGGCCACGCCGGGCTGCTCTTCCGATTCGTCTCGTCTCGTCTCGATGTTGGCTGAACTGGGCTGAACCGTTCACCGCCCGGACCGGACGGCAATATATGACGTAGGCAGACGGACTGCGCCACCCCCGCCGGAGGCTGCCGCCACCCTCGATCGGCTATCGCCCCAAGGGAGGTGCTTCGTCGCACCGCGTCGGGAACTTGCCCAAAACCCCATGCGAAATCTGGCCAAACCCTTGGCGAATCTATATGGTCTTATTCCCAATCGAAACCGCATGTCCTTCAGTCAGCATCCGAGTCGGGGAATTCAAAAGATGCACCGAGCTATTCGTGCTGCATGCCTTCTATTGGCTTTCAGCTGCGCCCCTGCATTTGCCCAGAACGCCAAGCTTTTGAAGAACTTCAATCATTGGTCCGCCTATCAGTCGGCGGCCAGTCCGAAGACCTGCTTCGTGGTGTCTCAGCCGCTCTCCTCCGAGCCGAGCGAGGCCCGCCGCGGCCCGATCTATTTCTACGTGAGCCGCTATCCCGCTGACCGAATCAAAAACGAGATCAGCATCAAGATGGGCTATCCGTTCAGCCCCGGCGCGAAGGTTTCGGTGAATATCGACGGCAAGGCGTTCAGCTTCTACACCAAGGAAGAAGGTGCCTATGTCGAGACCCGCGCCGGCGAGGACCAGGTCGTGGAGGCCATGAAGGCCGGCTCCAGCATGACCGTGACGGGCACCTCGTCCCGCGGCACCAAGACCACCGACAAATATTCCCTGAGCGGCATCACCGCAGCTATCGGCGAAGTCGAGCGCGAGTGCTCTTTCTAGATTGCAGCCGCCTGCAATCCGCCTTCCGCCACGTAGCCGCCGAAACCGCCTAGTTTCTGCGCTTGTCGGAACGCTGAAGGGATCATAGCGTCTCCAACCGCGGCGCTCCGCCGCGCGAAGGAGGGTGTGAATGAAAGCTCTCTATTTTCCAGCGGCCCTCGCGGCCGCTTTATTTATTGCCTGCCCAGCCAACGCCATCGAATCCGTCGACGTCGAATCGCTGACCTGCGGGGACTTCACCCAGTTCAGCGATGACGACAAGGCGGTCATTATGATGTGGTTCGAAGGGTACTACACCGAAGAGGACGAGCCTGCGACCATCGACTTCAACAAGATGGCGGGTCATCTGGCTCAAATCATGGGTGCCTGCGAGGATAAGCCGGACATGGAGATTCTCGAGGCCACCGATGAAGTGATGGACGACAGAGAATAGAACGGCGCCCGATACTCTCCTGCGAGACGACGCTGGCTTCCCGGCGCCGTCTCGCAGATTCGCGGCAGCTTTACCCTCCACATTCGGCCCCGATCGTCCTATGTGTGTGGCCATGCTATCCGCACCTGCCACATCCGAGGCCCTGAAGCCTGCGACCCAGCCTGCGCTGCAGCCCCTCATCGGCTTAAGCCGCGACGATCTCGCCGCGCGCCTGAACACCCTCGGCGTGCCCGAGAAGCAGCAGCGCATGCGGGCGAGCCAGCTCTGGAACTGGATCTATGTCCGGGGCGTCGAAGATTTTTCCGAGATGGGGAACGTGGCAAAGGGCCTGCGCGAGCAGCTGACCGAGAGCTACAGCCTCGCCCGTCCCGAGATCGTCTCCGAGCAGGTCTCCCAGGACGGCACCCGCAAATGGCTGCTGCGTCTCCGCGACGGCCGCGAGGTCGAGTCGGTCTATATCCCGGAGGACGACCGCGGCACGCTCTGCATCTCAAGCCAGGTCGGCTGCACCCTCACCTGTTCCTTCTGCCACACCGGCACCCAGCGGCTGGTGCGCAATCTCGATGCCGGCGAGATCGTCGCCCAGGTGATGCTGGCCCGTGACCGGCTGGGCGATTGGCCCGGCGCGGAAGGCCCGGCCGACAAGACCGGTATCCCGCAAGGCACCCGCAAGATCACCAACGTGGTGCTCATGGGCATGGGCGAGCCGCTCTACAATTTCGACAATGTTCGCGACGCCATGGCCATCGTCTCTGACGGTGAGGGTATCTCGCTCTCCAAGCGGCGCATCACCCTTTCGACCTCGGGCGTTGTGCCGGAGATCCCCCGCTGGGGCGAAGAGGCCGGCACCATGCTCGCCATCTCGCTCCATGCGGTGCGCGACGACCTCCGCAACGAGCTCGTGCCCATCAACAAGAAATGGCCCATCGCCGACCTTCTGGAGGCCTGCCGCAACTATCCCGGTCTCTCCAACGCCAAGCGCATCACCTTCGAATACGTGATGCTGGACGGGGTGAACGACAGCGTCGCGGACGCGAAGGAGCTGGTGCGGCTCCTGAAGAAGATCCCGGCCAAGATCAACCTGATCCCGTTCAATCCCTGGCCCGGCTCGCCTTACGAGTGCTCCGACTGGGACCAGATCGAGAAATTCGCCGAAGTCGTGAACCGGGCAGGCTATGCCTCGCCCGTGAGAACGCCCCGCGGCCGGGACATCATGGCCGCCTGCGGCCAGCTCAAGAGCGCCTCCGTGAAGCTCCGGGCGAGCCAGCAGGCGGGGGCGGCGGCCTCAAACGCCTAGTTCAGACCGGATTCGTCATGGCCGGGCCTTTCCCCACCCCTACCCCCGCTTCGCCGCCCAGGCGATCGCTTGCTCCAGCCGGTCGTTTCCCCAGAACAGCTCATCGCCGATGGTGAAGGATGGCGCGCCGAAGATGCCGAGCCGGCATGCCTCGTCCGTGTCGGCCCGAAGATGCGCCTTGTTCAGATCGGTGCAGGACTTCTCCATCACCGCCTCCGCATCCAGCCCGAGCTTCTCCAGAATCTCCGCCAGCACGTGATCCAGGCTGATGCATTTCTTCTCTACGAAGTTCGCCCGGAACACCGCCTTCGTGAATTCCGGCACCCAGCCTTCGTCGCGGCCGGCCCGCGCAATCCGCGCCGCCTTCAGCCCGTTCTGGGGAAAGGCCACCGGCGGCAGGGTCAGCGGAAGACCTTCCGCCTCGCAGATCCGCTCCAGGTCGCGCCACATATAGCGCCCCTTGGTGGGGTAGAGATTGAACGGCGAATCCGCCCAGCCGTGATTGGCGAAGATCGGACCCAGCAGAAAGGGCCGCCAGTTCACCGTGACGCCCGCGTCTTCGGCCAGCGGGGCAATCCGCATCACGGCCGGATAGGAATACGTGCTTGCAAACTCGTACCAGAAATCGAGGCTTGGCATTGTCGATCCACCTATGTCATGCCCCATGAGATTTGCCTCAGACGCGCGCCCTGGCAAGCCGGCGAAGCGCCGCGCCGGCGTCATTTGCGACCCCACATCGAGGAGAGCCCATGGTCACCCGAACGATCTTCCGGATGCTCTGGCTCGTCGTTTCGTTCCTCTTCGCCTCAGGCATCGCGCTGGTCGCGCTGCTCCTGCTTGGCGCACTGTGGGTGGGGGACGAGCTGCGCCAGGCCGCGCCGGGCGATCCGCTCATGCAGGAGGGCAGCGAAGTCTTCGGCTTCTTCATGTTCACCGCAGCCGTGGCGCCGAGCCTGACCATCCTGCCGGCTCTCGCTGCCGTGGTGATCGGCGAGGTCCTCAAGCTCCGCAGCTGGATGTACTACGTGCCGGCCGGCGGGCTCTCCCTGCTCGCCGTGCCCCTGCTGGTGGGCACGCCCGACGAGATGGCCGCGCTGCCGCCGGCCCAGGCCACGGCGATCTTCGCCACGGCCGGCTTCACCGGCGGCTTCGTCTATTGGCTGATCTGCGGCCGCGGTGCTTGAATTTCTCCCTCTCCCCGTCGGGGAGAGGTCGGCGCTGAGAGCGCCGGGTGAGGGGGAGAAAGAACCGAGAGTTTCCTCCCCCCTCACCCCGACCCTCTCCCCAGAGGGGAGAGGGAGCGCCGGCGCCGAACCGACACGCCGACCAACAGCGCCGCTTGCCCCGCCCGCCAGGTTTCCTATAAGTCCCGCATCTCATTCCGCGACGAATTTCAGAAAGCGCGTCCATGGCCGAACAAGACATCAAGAAGGTGGTGCTCGCCTATTCCGGCGGCCTCGACACCTCCATCATCCTCAAATGGCTGCAGGAGACCTATGGCTGCGAGGTGGTCACCTTCACCGCCGATCTCGGCCAGGGCGATGAGCTGGAGCCGGCGCGCAAGAAGGCGGAGATGTTCGGCATCAAGGAGATCTTCGTCGACGATCTGCGCGAAGAGTTCGTCCGCGACTACGTCTTTCCCATGTTCCGGGCCAACGCGCTCTATGAAGGCGTCTATCTGCTCGGCACCTCCATCGCCCGGCCCCTGATCGCCAAGCGCCAGATCGAGATCGCCCGCGAGACCGGCGCCGATGCCGTGGCCCATGGCGCCACCGGCAAGGGTAACGACCAGGTCCGCTTCGAGCTCGCCTATTACGCGCTGAACCCGGACATCAAGGTCATCGCACCTTGGCGGGAATGGGACTTCGTCTCCCGCTCGGATCTCATCGAGTTCGCCGAGAAGCACCAGATCCCCGTCTCCAAGGACAAGCGGGGCGAGGCGCCGTTCTCGGTCGATGCGAACCTTCTCCACTCGTCATCGGAAGGAAAGGTGCTCGAAGATCCGTTCGAGGCGCCGCCCGAATACGTCTTCCAGCGCACGGTCTCGCCGGAGGATGCGCCCGATAAGGCCACCGAGATCAGCATCACCTTCGAGAAGGGCGACCCGGTCGCCATCGACGGCAAGCGCATGAGCCCCGCGGAGATCCTGACCAGGCTCAACGAGCTCGGCCGCGACAACGGCATCGGCCGCGTCGACCTGGTGGAGAACCGCTTCGTCGGCATGAAATCCCGGGGCATCTACGAGACGCCGGGCGGCACCATCCTGCTGCCGGCTCACCGCGCCATCGAGAGCCTGACCTTGGATCGGGAGGCCGCCCATCTGAAAGACCAGCTCATGCCCCGCTACGCGGAGCTGATCTACAACGGGTTCTGGTTCTCGCCCGAGCGCGAGATGCTCCAGGCCCTCATCGACAAGAGCCAGGAGCATGTCGAGGGCGAGGTCCGGCTGAAGCTCTATAAGGGCAACGTCATCGTGACCGGCCGCCGGAGCGACAAGTCGCTCTACGCCGACGACCTCGTCACCTTCGAGGACGATGCCGGCGCCTACGACCAGATTGATGCCAAGGGCTTCATCCGCCTCAACGCGCTGCGCCTCCGGACGCTCGGCAAGCTGCGGAACGGGTAAGCGTCTACTCAGCCGCCGCTTCGACCCGCATCTCTGCGCGCTTCGGCAGGTGAGGCTGCACGTCCACCTGGGGCAGCTCGCAGAGCCCGCCGCCGAGATAGAGATGATGCCAGAGCTGGGTGGCGACCACGCCGCCGAGGCCCAGGCTTGCGAAGGTCGCGAGCTTCTCGTCGCCGCGTGCCAGCACCTCCCGGTCGCGGGTCACGGCCGCCGCATCGAAATAGCCGGTGCGCTTCAGGCTCTCCTCGCTTAGGAGATCCCGCACGAAGGCCGGCGGATTCGCCAGGAAGCTTTCGGCGAGCGGCGCGCGGAACATGTTCTTCGGGCGCTGGGCGATCTGCTCAGGCAGGATCCGCTCCGCCGCCTTGCGCAGCACGTATTTGTCCCGCTTGAAGCCGTTCAGCTTGTATTTCGGATGAAGCCGCGCGCCATAGGCGATCACGTCCTCGTCGAGGAAGGGATAGCGGACCTCCACCCCGTTCGCCATGGCCACCCGGTCGCCCTTCTGGCTGAGCAGCAGCCCAGGCAGATGCACCTTGTAGCCGAGATAAAGCGAGCGGTTCAGCGGATGCCAGCGCTTCATGCGCTCCAGGTCGAGATCGATATCCTCATACGCCACGTGGCCGTCGAGCCGCTCCCACATGTCGTCGCTGTAGTAGCGGTCCCGGGCCGTGGCCACGAGATTGTAGAGCATGGACTGGGCATGCGGCCCGCCGATCAGGGAATCGATATGGGCGAAGTCGGAAAGGCTGCGGCCCGGCGCCTGGAATTTCCGCGCCAAACGCCCCAGCAGCGTGCTCGGCCGGAAGCTGTCGCCGATATCGAAGCGCCTGCCCGCCTCGCGCACCTTGAACCAGACATAGCCGGCGAAGCCCTCGTCGGCGCCCTCGCCGGCCAGCACGGTCTTGTAGCCCTGTTCCCGCACGCCGCGGGAGAGCGCGAGCAGGGCCGCGCAGGACGTGTCCAGCACCGGCGCTTCCGCTGCGCCCACCAGCCCTGCATAATTCTGTGAGATGAGATCGGAGCAGGCCTCGATCACCGTCTGCTTGCCGCCGATCGCGGCGACCGCCTCGGCCGACTGATCGGATTCGTCAAGCTCCGTGCCGGGGACCCGCACCGTGAAGCTCGGCAACGGCCGGCCCGCCACCCGCGCTGCCGTCGCCATCACATAGGCCGAATCCACGCCACCGCTGAGATAGCCGACGACGGGAACATCCGCCCTGAGCCGCAAATCGACGGCCCGCTGGAAGGCGGCCTCGAAACCATCGACGGCTGCCGCCTCGCCCGGATCGTACTCGTCGCCCCAATCCGGAAAATCGAAATCCCAGTAACGGCGAATTTCCGGCTCCGCCGCTCCGCAGCTGCGGCCCAGCTCCACCCGCAGATACTTTCCAGGCGGCACCGATCGGACGCCGGCAAACGCGGTGCGGGGCGAGGTCAGCGCGAAGAAGGTGAACATGTGGTCCAGCCCGCGCACATCGGCATTCGCCGGCACCTCGCCGGAGGCGATCAGCGCCTTGATCTCCGATCCGAAATAGAGCGTGTCGCCCTGCCGCGACCAGAACAGCGGGCAGATGCCCACCCGGTCGCGCGCCATCAGCACCACGCGCCTGCGGAAATCGACCAGCACGAAAGCGAACTGACCCTTCAGGTACTGGAAGAAATCCTCGCCATGCTCCTCGTAGAGATGGACGATGATCTCGCAGTCGGAATGTGTCCGGAAGACGTGGCCCTTGGCCTCGAGCTCTGCGCGCCGCTCGCGGAAATCGAACAGCTCGCCGTTGCAGATCACGGCGATCTCGCCGTCTTCGCTGAACAGGGGCTGCCGTCCGTCGTCGAGACCGACGATGCTCAGGCGGCGATGGGCCAGGCCGACCCCGGGCGCGAAATGAAAGCCGCTATCGTCGGGGCCGCGGTGGGTAAGCATCGCCGCCATGCGCGCCACCTGATCGCGATCGATATTCTGCCGGCCGTGGAGGTCGATAATTCCCGCAATTCCACACATGTATTTAAGCGCTCAAAATTCTGGCGCCGCGACTGCCCCACGGCGCGAAACATAATCCGTCCAATGAATGCCGGCCGGCCAACCGTATCGCCGCCTGCGGATGAGGAAGAACCATGCCCGACTCGCCAAGGCAATACTATGGCCGGCGAAACGGTGAAGCGTTCATTGCGTGGAAAATCCGCCGGAGGCGGGGATCGCACTCTGGGGTCGGCGAGAATAGGCTTAAGAAAACTGAGCGCGCGCGCCTTTAGTCCATGTCGACCGTCGATTTGCGGTTCTCGCCGAGATCCGGCGGCTCGCCCGTGGCGCGGGCCTTCTTGAACTCGTAGGCCGCGACCGCCGAACTCTTCGGCCCGTCCCACAACTCGGCGAGCTCCGGCTCGAACCGGATCACGCGCACATTCGGGTCCTTCGGGCCTTCAGGCCACCAGGCGGTCTGCTCCTTGTTCCAGAGCTCTTCGGCCTTCTTCGTGTCGCGCAGGATTTCCGCACGCCCGCTGATCGAGAGATATGCCTTGTCCTCCGGATAGACGAAGGTCAGGCACACCTCGTGGTGGGCGGCGATCTCATCGTCCTTATGGCCGCGGACATCGGTGATGAACCAGATCAGCCCGGCCTCCCGGTCGGGCCGGGCTTCCAGTGGCCGGCTACGCAAACCGTCTTCGAAGCGCGTCACCATCATGCAGATGAACGCCTTGTCGACGATCTCCCAAACTCTATCTGTATCCTTGTGCTCACTCATACGGCCTGAACACCCGGCCGTCCGTTTGGTTTCAACGCCACGTCGGCCGCCGTGCATCGCGGTCGGCATCTACAACGGAGGCAACTTCAGTCACGAGATGCGCTGGTCCCTCGCCCTCGGCTCAATCCGTGGAACGGAAATCCGCATCCACATCACCTTCCTGATCTTCCTGGTCTGGCTGTGGATGGTCTATTACGGGCAGGGCGGCGCCGCGGCGGCCTGGCAGGGCACGGCCTTCATCGCCATCATCTTCTTCTGCGTCCTTCTCCACGAGCTCGGCCACGTCTTGGCCGCCCGCCGCTACGGCGTTCCGACGCGCGACGTGACCCTGTGGCCGTTCGGCGGCATTGCCTCCATGGAGCGCATGCCCGACAAGCCCATGGAGGAGCTGGTCGTGGCGATCGCCGGTCCGGCGGTGAATGTCGCCATTGCCGCCGTGCTGCTGCTTTGGGTGGGACCTCAGCTCGACCCGGAGAACCTGACCGCCATCGAAAACCCGTCGGTCTCGTTGGCGGCGAAGGTTGCCGGGGCGAATATCATCCTCGTTCTGTTCAACCTGATCCCCGCCTTCCCCATGGACGGCGGTCGCGTCTTGCGCGCGCTCCTCGCGATGCGTCTCAGCAATGCCCGCGCCACCGAGCTGGCCGCCAATATCGGCCAGGGCTTCGCGGTGCTCTTCGGCATTCTAGGTCTCTTCTACAATCCGATGCTGATCGTCATCGCCGCCTTCATCTTCCTCGCCGCGTCGGGCGAGGCCTCCCAGGCGCAGCTGCGCGCCGTGGCCCAGGGCACGCTCGTTTCCGACGCGATGATCACCGCTTTCGAATCCCTGGACACTCATGCGACCGTGGCGGATGCCGCCGATGCGCTCATACGCACGACGCAGACCGAGTTCCCGGTGGTGGATGCCGCAGGCCGGCTGCGCGGCGTGCTGACCCGCGATGCGATGGTGAAGGCGCTGAAGCAGACCGGACCTGCCACCCCGGTCCAGGAGGCGATGCAGACCGAGATCCCCACCATACACGCGAGGGCAAGCCTCGATTCCGCATTGCGCGCCCTCACCGAGAAGCGGAAGCCTGCTGTCGGCGTGGTCGATTCGGAAGGAAAGCTGATCGGCCTGCTGACCCTGGAAAATCTCGGAGAGCTCATGATGATCAATGGCGCCCGGCCCCAGGCCGGAGGCGGCCAGGCAGGGCCCTGGAGCAACCTGCGATAGCAGACGAGAAAGGATGAGACGCCGCATTGCATGCGCGGCTCGCCCCCTATATATGGCTGGCAATGACAGGCGCGGGTCCGGCAAGCGGGCCCGCTTTTTGGTTTAAGGCCCCATTTGGTTAAAGGCCCCATGCAGCTACGCAACATCGCCATCATCGCCCATGTCGACCACGGCAAGACGACCCTGGTCGACAAGCTCCTCCAGCAGTCCGGCTCGTTCCGGGAGAATCAGCGCGTCGCGGAACGCGTCATGGATTCCAACGACCTGGAGAAGGAGCGCGGCATCACCATCCTGGCCAAGGCCACTTCCGTGGTCTGGAACGACACGCGCATCAACATCGTCGATACGCCGGGCCACGCCGATTTCGGCGGCGAGGTGGAGCGCATCTTGAACATGGTGGACGGCGCGATCGTGCTGGTGGACGCCGCCGAAGGCCCGATGCCGCAAACCAAGTTCGTGGTCGGCAAGGCGCTTCAGGTGGGAATCAAGCCCATCGTCGCCATCAATAAGGTCGACAAGCCCGACGGCCGGCCGGACGAGGTGATCAACGAGGTCTTCGACCTGTTTGCCGCGCTCGATGCCACCGACGAGCAGCTCGACTTCCCCATCCTCTACGGCTCCGCCAAGGAAGGCTGGATGGCCGAAAGCAAGGACGGGCCGACCGATCAGGGCATGGCACCTCTCTTCGACCTCGTGCTGCGTCACGTGCCGCCGCCGGAAGTGGAGGATGGTCCCTTCCGCATGCTTGGCACGCTGCTGGAATCCAACCCCTATCTCGGCCGCATCATCACCGGCCGCATTTCAGCCGGCACGCTGAGGCCGAACCAGAACATCCATGTCCTCAACGCCGACGGCGCGGTGGTCGACCAGGGCCGGGTCTCCAAGATCCTGGCGTTCCGCGGTATCGAGCGTCAGCCTGTCGAAGAAGGCGTGGCGGGCGACATCGTCGCCATCGCGGGCCTCACCAAGGGCACGGTCGCCGACACGTTCTGCGATCCGGAGGTGACCGAGCCGATCCAGGCCCAGCCGATCGATCCGCCGACCGTTTCCATGACCTTCCGCGTCAACGACAGTCCCCTCGCCGGCACCGAGGGCGACAAGGTCACCAGCCGCGTGATCCGAGACCGGCTCATGAAGGAAGCCGAAGGCAATGTCGCTCTGCGCATCGTCGATTCGGAGGAGAAGGACAGCTTCGTCGTCTCCGGCCGCGGCGAGCTGCAGCTTGCCATCCTCATCGAGAACATGCGCCGCGAAGGCTTCGAGCTCGGCGTCTCCCGGCCCCGGGTGGTCCTTCGCAAGGACGATGACGGCCAGATCCTCGAGCCCATCGAAGAGGCCATCATCGACGTGGACGAGGAGCATTCCGGCTCCGTGGTTCAGAAGCTTTCCGAGCGGAAGGCCGAGATGGTCGAGATGAAGCCCTCCGGCGGCGGCCGCCTGCGCCTCGTCTTCCACGCCCCCACCCGCGGCCTCATCGGCTATCAGGGCGAGCTCCTGACCGACACCCGCGGCACTGCGATCATGAACCGCCTGTTTCACGGCTATCAGCCTTTCCGGGGCGATATCCCGAGCCGCCGCACCGGTGTGCTCATCTCAACCGAGAACGGCGAGGCCGTCGCCTACGCCCTGTGGAACTTGGAAGACCGCGGCCCGATGATGATCGAGCCCGGCTGGAAGGTCTATCAGGGCATGATCGTCGGCGAGCACACCCGCGAGAACGACCTCGAGGTGAACGTGCTGAAGGGGAAGAAGCTCACCAATATCCGCACCACATCGAAAGACGAGGCGGTGAAGCTCACCCCACCGATCCGCATGACCCTGGAGCGCTCGCTTGCCTGGATCGCCGATGACGAACTGGTCGAGGTGACGCCGAAATCGATTCGCCTCCGTAAGCAGCATCTCGATCCGAATGTTCGGAAACGGGCGGAGCGCGCGAAGGAAGCGGGGACGGTGCCTGCGTAATTCCGCCTCAGGCACCGCCGATTCGGCAAAATCATTGCCGAACCTTCCCAAAAATCATTGCTTGATCTTCACCAGATGGCCGGGACGACCTCCCGGCTGCAATAGAACTTTGCTCTTATGCTTTGGCAAATTGATGCCGCATCCCTCGCGGCCCCGATTGCCTGACACCAAGCATAAAGAGGCTTTCCCATGTTGAAGACGACCACCTTCGCCGCCGCTCTGGCTCTCGCCGGGGCGCTGAGCTTTTCCAATGTCGCGCTCGCCGATGAAGACATCCCGCCCTCCGACGAGGCGGTGAAGAAGATCGAAGAAGCCCTGGCCAAGATCGGCTGCAAGGGCGGCGACTACGACGCCGAGAAGTCCGGTATCTACGAGATCGACGACGCCGAGTGCGAGATCGGCCCGTACGACATCAAGCTGGATGAGGACTTCAACATCATGGTGATGTCCCGCGACTAGCTGCACGACACATGCGGTTCTCGGAGGGCCGGGCGGCAACGTCCGGCCCTTTCGCGTGAGAGCGCCTCTTTGCCGCAAGTCAAGCAAGCATTGTCTTTGCGAATCGTCGGCGCAGTGGCTAATCTCGAATTATGGAGACGAAGGTCGCGCAAATCCGAAGAGGGCGTCCTGACGATTCGCCCAAGCTCGCGGAAGTCTATGCAGACGCATGGCGCGGCGCCTATCAGGGCATCATTCCCCATAAACAGCTCGAACGTTTGATCGCGCTCCGCGGCCCCGGCTGGTGGGACACGGCCATCGTGCGAAAGAACGCGATGCTGGTCCTCGACTTCGGTGGCGAAGCTTTGGGATATGCAACCTACGGACGCAGCCGCCTCCGCCGCTCCGCCTTCCAGGGTGAGATCTACGAGCTCTACATCCACCCGGTCTATCAAGGGCTGGGTTTCGGGGAGCAGCTTTTCTCCGGTGCGCGGAAGTGCCTCTCCAACGCTGGCATCAAAGGCCTTGTGCTCTGGGCACTGGCCGACAATGACGCAGCCTGCAACTTTTATCTGAACCGTGGCGGCGAGCCCGTCGCGGAAGGTGCCGAGCGGTTCGGCGACACCACCTTGCGGAAGATTGCTTTCGCTTGGAGATAAATATTTAACGCGCCGCTAACCGCACCAATTGGTCTGGTCTTAACACAAGCAATCTATAAGCGCCCTCTATCGCGACGGCTATGGGAGCGCTTAAACGATGCCAGACTTTGCGGCACGCGACCGACTGATAATGGTCGGCCTCGTCTTGCTGGGCCTGCTGACGGTTGTGGCAGGCGTCATGACCGGCCGAACGACCCTCCAGCACGTACTCCAGACCGACGCCCGCGACGCCACCATCAGCTGGACCAAGGTGGTGGATGCGAGCCTTTCCAAGAACGGTCACCTCAACAGGGAAATCTTGGGACTGCAGACTCGCGTTCTGGAGCCTGAGCAGCTGGAACGTCATTCGCAGTCCGAGGCCAGCCCCGAGGTCTATGACCTGCAGGATACACGGAGCGGCGCAGGCTTGGAGAATGCGGTTCTGAGTTGGATCGACAGCCACCGCGAAAAGAATTCCGACGACTATGTTAGCCGGCTTGGCGGCTTCGCGATCCTCTCGCCGGACCGGAAGGTGCTGGCGACAGCCGGCAATCTCGACGTCGAGGGAGTGTCTACGGCGCTGCGGAACCCCGCTGCACGGGAAGGTCTCAGCCAGGCCGTCGAAACGGGTCACCTGCACTTCTCCGACGGCTTTGACACCGGCCCGGATCAACCGCTGGCCTTTGTGCCGATCCGCTCCGCCGACGGCACCCTCGACCGAATCTACGCTTTCCGCATCGATCAGACCGCCGCCGCCAACATGACGGACACGGCCCTGACCGTGGTGAGCTTCGCCACCAGCCTGCTGATCGTCATGGGCTTCTCCGTGCCTGCCGCCGTTGCCTCCCGCCGCATTCGGGAGCGCTGGAAGGCGGAGGATCAGATCCGCTTCCTCGCCCTGCACGATTCCCTGACCGGGCTGCCAAACCGCCTGCAGCTCCGCCAGACATTGGACCGCGCCGTCGGCCGTAGCCGGCGCCACGAAACCTACATGGCCGTCCTCTGTCTCGACCTGGACCGCTTCAAGGACATCAACGATACGCTCGGCCACCCGACCGGCGACCTGCTGCTGCAAGAAGTCTCCGCGCGACTCCGCTCCAACGTCCGGGAGGTCGATCTGGTCGGCCGCCTCGGTGGGGACGAGTTCGCCATCGTTGCCGAACAGCTGGACGCGCCGGAAGACGTCCTCCCCATGGCCCGGCGCATCAGCACGGCCCTGGGCGAGACCTACGCCCTGGACGGCCACGAGGTGGTGAGCTCCGCCAGCATCGGTATCGCCATCGGTCCCGACGACGGTACGACCGGTGACGAGCTCCTGAAGAACGCCGACCTCGCGCTCTACCGCGCCAAGCAGGACGGGCGGAACGCCTTCCGCTTCTTCGAGCCGTCCATGGATGCCGCCCTTCAGAAACGGCGCAAGCTGGAGAACGATCTCCGCGTCGCCGTCCGCAAGGGCGAGCTCCGGGTCGAGTACCAGCCCCAATTCGATCTGCAGACCGGAGAGCTGACCGGGTACGAGGCGCTCGCGCGCTGGCGTCACCCCACCGATGGCGACATCCCGCCGTCAGTCTTCCTGCCGCTTGCCGAGGAGACCGGCTTGATTGCCCCCATCGGGGAGTGGATCCTGAGCACGGCCTGTCACTACGCCACCACCTGGGACGACAACGCTAAGCTGGCGGTCAATCTCTCCCCGGCTCAGTTCAAGGTTCAGAACGTGGTGGCCATGGTGAAGCGCGTTCTTGAGGAGACCGGTCTCGATCCCGCTCGTCTGGAGCTGGAAATCACCGAAAAGCTCCTGCTCCAGAACACCGAGTCCGTCGTCGCGATGCTGGAAGCGCTCGATCGCCTCGGCGTCTCCATTGCCATGGACGATTTCGGCACCGGCTATTCGAGCCTCAGCTACCTGACCCGCTTCCCGCTCAAGAAGATCAAGATCGACAAGTCCTTCGTCGAATCTCTTGGCGATAGCGCGGAGGCCAGCGCGATCGTCAGCAGCATCGTCGGCCTCGGCAAGTCGCTTCACGTCACCATCACCGCCGAGGGCGTGGAGAATGCCAGCCAGGCCGAGATCCTGAGGGAGTGGGGCTGCAATCAGGTGCAGGGCTTCTATTACGGCGCGCCTGAAGATGAGGTGCATGAGCACGAGCACATGCACACGCAGGAACCCAAAACGCCTCTCGTGGCTTGACCCCGGGCCGGGGGCGTCGCCAGGCGTCCCCCTCGAAACGAGAAATCCACCTCATGCCCTGAAAACAGCCCGGCTCCGGGCTTGTGACCGGGCATGCCACGTCCTAGAACGGCATTGGCGTTTTCCCCGCCAGGCAAGAACATCAAACCCCGCGCGCATTCAAAGATGTCAGATCAGGATATGAAGATCGCCGTCCTCGGAGCCGGCGGACGCATGGGCAAGGCCCTGACCCGCGCCGTGGCCGAGACACCCGGCTGCACCGTTGCAGGCGGCGTCGAACAGTCGGGTTCCGAATTCGTCGGCCAGGATATCGGGACGGTCGCGGGGCTGGACCCGCTGGGCGTCACGATCACAGATAACCCGGTCCCGCTCTTCGCCGAAGTTCAGGCGGTGCTCGACTTCACCAGCCCGAAATCGACGGTGGAATTCGCTGCCCTCTCCGCCCAGGCTCGAATCGTCCACGTTATCGGCACGACGGGTTTGACCGACGAGGACGTGGACGCCCTGAAGGCTGCCAGCCGTCATGCCACCATAATCCGGGCGGGTAATATGAGCATGGGCGTAAACCTGCTTGCGAGCCTGACCGAGAAGGTGGCGAAGGCGCTGGACGAGAGCTTCGATATCGAGATCGTCGAGCTGCATCATCGGCACAAAAAGGACGCGCCCTCCGGCACCGCCCTCATGCTGGGCGAGGCTGCCGCCAAGGCGCGCGGCGTCTCACTGAAGGAGAAGGGCGTGTTTGCCCGCGAAGGCCAGACCGGTGAGCGCGGCGAGGGGGACATCGGCTTCTCCTGCATGCGCGGCGGTGATGTTGTCGGTGAGCACAAGATCGTTTTCGTCGGCCCCGGTGAGCGCATTGAGCTCGGCCATATCGCGACCGACCGCGGCATCTTCTCCCGCGGCGCCGTGAAGGCCGCTCTCTGGGGCTTCGGAAAGCCACCAGGTCTCTACTCAATGGCCGACGTTCTCGGATTGTGACGCGATGAAGGAAGGGCTGGAAAGGACGCTTGTGCTTGTCCGTCACGGGCAGAGCGAATGGAACGAAGCGAACCTTTTCACCGGTTGGTGCGACGTGAGCCTGACGCCCTTAGGCATCCAGGAGGCGCAGCGGGCCGGGCGCGCCCTCAAGACCCACGGCTTCTGCTTCAACCTCGCCTTCACCAGCGCCCTGCGCCGGGCCAAGGACACCTGCAAGCTCATCCTCGAAGAACTCGGCCAGGACGATATCCCCGTCGTCGAGGATGGCGCCCTGAACGAGCGCCACTACGGCGATCTCTGCGGTCTCAACAAGGCTGAAGCCGCCGAGCGGTGGGGCGAGGACCAGGTGCATATCTGGCGCCGCAGCTTCACCGAGACCCCGCCGGGCGGAGAGAGCCTCAAGACCACGGCGGAGCGGGTGATCCCCTTCGTGGAGAAGCGCATCCTGCCTGAAGTGGTATCGGGCAAATCGGTGCTCGTGGCCGCCCACGGCAACTCTCTGCGGTCCTTGGTCATGGATCTGGAGGGTTTGAGCCCCGAGCAGATCGAGGAGCTGACACTGGCGACCGCCGTCCCGCGCATCTATCGGCTGAACGAAGACGGCAGCATCGCCGAGCGCTACGACCTGAAGGACGAGGAATAGGTCAGCGGGCCAGCCGCGCCGCCTCCCAGCCGAGCAGCACGCGCTTTCGCACCAGCCCCCAGTGATACCCGGTCAGCGTGCCGCCTTGCCCTAACGCCCGGTGGCAAGGCACGACGAAGGAGAGCGGATTGCGCCCCACGGCCCGGCCCACGGCCCGCGCGGCGCCCGGTCTGCCGATCGCCTCGGCGATCCGCCCGTAGCTCGTCACCTCTCCCATGGGCACCTGCATGAGCTGCCGCCACACCCGCAGCTCGAAATCCGTGCCGATCAGGACGATATCGAGCGGCTGTTCCGTCTGGGCGAGCCCGCCGAAGAGGGATGAAGCGCACTTGCCGGTCGCCGCGAGATCCTCGACATAGCGGGCCCGCGGCCAGCGCCGCCGCATATCCTCGAAGATCTGCGGGCGTTGATCCGCGTTGTCGGCAAACGCCAAACCCACCAGCCCATGGCGGGTCTGCATGATCAGCGCATCGCCAAACGGCGAGCCATGAAACCCATACGCGATCTCCAGCCCCGATCCGCCCTTGGCGTAGTCGCCTGGTGTCATGGCCTCTTGCGTCATGAAAAGATCGTGCAGCCGACCGCCGCCCGAGAGCCCGACCATATGGGCCGTCTCCAGAACGCTTGCACGGTCGCGCAGCATCGCCCGGGCCCGGTCCAAGGTCAGCGCCTGGAGAAAGATCTTCGGGCTCACCCCGGCCCAGCGCTTGAAGAGCCGTTGAAAATGCGACGGGCTCAAGCCGACATGGCGGGCCACGGCCTCCAGCGAGGGCTGCTCCTCCGCATGCTCCGTGACGAAGCGGACCGCCTCCGAGACGCGTTCATAGTCCGACAGGCTACCGGAGGCCGAACGTGCGCTCGGCTCTGGCAAGATGGCGGATTGCGGTTCGGTCAGCACGGGTGATCTCCCTGAAGCGAGCCACGAGCCTATGAGGGCTCAGCCCGGCAGGCGACCCGAATCTTGCTGCGCGAACAGGAGAATTTTGCGGGAGAACAGCGCCTTTGCTAAACGCGCCGACCTTCGGCGATGGCGGATTGGAGCGCGCCGGCGAATTCGTCCCGCTCCTCGTCCGTCAGAAAGGCGCCGAACACGAGCTTCTCGCCGTGGCTTGCCAGGGACATCTCGCTGCACCGCCCAACCCGCGGCTCGACCGCAACGCGCACCCAATAGGGATTGAATGACCAGGATTGCTTGCGGCCAGACGGCTGCACCCGGGTCACCATCAACGCATCGTCCGTTAGCTCGACC
>Ga0310345_10001453_pt1 | contig 26346 bp, 23 predicted proteins | sample HC15DNA20500_MG_FD_204667 | JGI IMG/M metagenome (GOLD analysis project Ga0310345, IMG submission 204667) | Marine microbial communities from station ALOHA, North Pacific Subtropical Gyre - HC15-DNA-20-500_MG | ecosystem: Environmental > Aquatic > Marine > Oceanic | place: Pacific Ocean: North... | reverse complement strand
TTGGATGGATTGAACCCGACGTTGCTTACCGGGTACGGCGGCTTCAATCTGAGCCGGACACCAAGTTTTTCGGCACTGGCGACGGCATGGATTGAAAACGGAGGCGTGTACGCTGTGGCTAACCTGCGGGGGGGAGGGGAGTTTGGAGAAGCATGGCATCAGGCGGGCATGCTTGAGAACAAACAGAATGTTTTCGATGACTTTATCGCTGCTGCGGAGTATCTAGTTGCGTCAGGTTACACGACTGAAGCGCGCCTTGCGATCCAAGGTGGGAGTAACGGTGGTCTGTTAGTTGGCGCAGTGTCAAACCAACGACCCGATTTGTTCGGCGCGGTCATCTGCACGTATCCGCTGCTCGATATGGTGCGTTATCACCAGTTCTTGGTTGCCAGTTTCTGGATTCCTGAATATGGTTCGAGTGACGACCCGAAACAATTCGACTACATCCATGCATACTCGCCTTATCACAATGTAATTGACGGTGGAGAGTATCCGGCAACGTTGTATATTTCTGGCGATGGTGACACACGAGTGGCCCCGCTCCATGCACGAAAAATGGCTGCGTTGATGCAGGCGAAAAATGGCTCAATGGATCCGATCTTGCTTCGGTATCACACGCAGGCCGGCCACTCGGGTGGACAGCCGGTGCGGCAACAAGTTGACGACATGGTCGATATGATCAGTTTTCTGTTGTGGCAAGTCGGTTTTCAACGACCGTGAGAGTCGAGGAACAGTGATGAGAGGCGACGTCGCATACGGACCAACAACCGTTGCAATTGCACTGGCTGTGGCCTGTGGTGGGGGAGGTGGCGTCTTGTCTGATGACACGGGTGTGACCCAAGCTCCGGCGATTCAAGCGAAGACCTTACTTGAGGCCACGCGTGTCCTTGCATCTGACGAGTTTGAGGGGAGAGCACCTGGGTCGGTTGGCGAAGAGAAGACAGTCGCTTATTTAACTGAACAATTCTCAAATCTTGGATTGACTCCCGGCAACCCAGACGGCACATGGGTCCAAGCGGTTCCTCTTGTAGGCATCACGCCCGAGGAAGGTGACGTGTTTGAGGTGTCGGGGGAACGTAATTCCCAGACATGGCATCCAGGTGATGATTATGTAGCCTGGACCAAACACGTCGCCGATTTTGTGGAGATCGATGCTGAATTTGTCTTCGTTGGATACGGGGCCGTAGCGCCAGAGTACGCTTGGGACGATTTTGGCGATGTTGATGTAACTGGGAAAATCTTGTTGTTCCTCGTTAACGATCCACCGCTCGATGATGTGTTTGGCGGCTCGGCTATGACGTACTACGGTCGGTGGACCTACAAGCATGAAATTGCAGCAGCGAAAGGTGCGGTGGGGTCCTTTGTCATCCATGAAACTGAAACGGCGGGATACCCTTGGGAGGTCGTGGGTAGTAGTCCGTACGGGGAGTCGTTTGACCTTGTTACCCAAGATAAGAACTTAAGTCGCGCGGCAGTTGAGGGGTGGATCCAGCGGTCGACGGCCGACGCGTTGTTCGCGATGGCCGGGCATGATTTTGAGAATGCCAAACAACAAGCGGCTACTCGTTCGTTTCGACCAATGTCGCTCGGTGTGTTTGGTGCGACCCGGGTCCGCAACACACTCCGGACGGTCGACTCACGAAACGTCGTTGCGAAGTTGCCTGGCACTGACGCAGCGGATGAGCTAGTGATGTATATCGCGCACTGGGATCATTTAGGTACTGACACTAGCCTGAGTGATGATCAAGTATTTAACGGAGCGGCCGACAATGCGACTGGCACCGCTGGATTGATCGAAATTGCCCGAGCATTCGTCCAGGCTGAGAGGTCTCCGCGCCGCTCGATTCTTTTTCTAGCGGTCACAGCCGAGGAGCAAGGTTTGCTTGGCTCGCGACACTACGCAGAGAATCCCCTTTACCCAGCTGGCCAGACTGTCGCGGCACTTAACATGGATGTGCTCAACACCTGGGGACGTACCCAAGACCTAACAGTTGTGGGAATGGGTCAGTCCGAGTTGGATGATGTGGCGGGTTCAGTAGCCGGGCGGCTCGGTCGCGTGCTGAATCCTGATCCCGAACCTGAAAAAGGTTTTTATTACCGGTCTGACCATTTCTCGTTTGCAAGTGCCGGTATTCCTGCTTTCTACGCTGATCCAGGTATCACATATATAGACAAGCCTCGTGGGTATGGTATCGAGAAGCGGCAACAGTACACGGCCAGGGATTACCACAGTCCTTCTGATGAAGTGAAGTCTGACTGGGATCTCTCTGGTGCGATTGAGGACCTCACGTTTCTGTATCACATGGGAGCTCAGCTGGCGGCGAATGACGACTGGCCGGAGTGGACTGCGACCAGCGAGTTTCGGGCAATCCGAGAGGCTCAGCGCTAACCTTAGGTTTGCGAATCGGAGTCAGTGTAAGGCTCACACCTCATTTCTCTGTTCACGAGCCGTCTCGAAGTGCCTCGATACGTTGGAGGATTGGCGGGTGAGAATAATGCAAGAACACGTGTAATGGATGAGGAGTGAGGTTTGTTAAGCTGTCGGCTGACAGTTTCTTGAGCGCCGAGACTAGATCGCCGGCTGTCCCCGTGGTTGCAGCTGCAAACGCGTCGGCCTCGAACTCGTTCTTCCGTGACAACGCGTTAACAAACAGCGAAAGCATCAGCTCGACGGGAGCAAATAATAGTCCAAAGAAGACCAACCCCGCGTAGATCGATGTCTCGCTCATGTAGAAGGCGTCAAAGAGTCCCTTTTGTTGCAAGGCTAGCGACATCACAAGAAATAATGCACCCATATATCCGATTTGCACCAGAATTCCCTTCAGGACATGGCCTTTCTTGTAGTGTCCGATTTCGTGCGCGATCACGGCAACAAGCTCCTGAATACTGTGCTTCTTGACCAGTGTGTCAAATAGACCGATTCGTTTGTTCTGGCCCAGGCCCGTGAAAAAGGCATTTGCTTTGGACGAACGTCGCGATCCATCAACAATAAAAATTCCTTTCAAAGGGAAATCTGCCGCGCGAGCACAATCGAGAATCGCCTCTTGTAGTTCACCGGATTCGAGCGGCGTGAACGTGTTGAAGATCGGCATAATCCATGTCGGTGCAATGAACTGGACAACAAGCAGGAAAATGGTGGCGACCAACCAGCACCATAGCCAGGCGAGAAGGCCCGTCCATTCAAAGAAGAGAAGGACCGCTGTCAGTAGAATGCCGCCTAGCACACAGGAGAGAAGTAGCCCTTTCAGTAAATCAGTCGCGAATGTGGCGGCGGTCGTGCGATTAAAACCATAGCGTTGTTCGATCGAGAATGTGGAATAGACGCGGAACGGTAAACTACATAACGACGATGCTAGTACGAGGGATCCTATGTAGAGTAGTCCCCTGACGAGTGAGCTGTCAGAGAACCCCCGCAGTAGTTGATCCAACCACTCGAAACCACCGATCTGCCACCACATCAGAATGAGAGCTAGGTTAACAGTGCTTCTCGCCAGTCCAAATTGAGTGTGGCTCCGCGTGTAAGCTTGACTCCGGGCGTATTTTTCTCGATCGAATACGCCGGTAAACTCAGGTGGCAACGTAGGGTTGAGCGCGCGCAAGTTCAATGTGCACGATACAATCGATAGTACGTACTCACCAAGAAGGGCGACAAGAATGATGATCGCGAATCCGTTCATTGCCCACTAGTCTACCTGGTGGCGAGGTCTGTGCGTCTTGTAGAATCAAGGCACTTTCGAACGGTCTTTTGCATAAGGACAAACACCAGAATGACCACTGAGTTCAGTTATCAACCTCTATTCGAGTTTGGACCAGACGAGACGCCTTATAGAAAAATTTCGACTGAGGGTGTCGAGATGGTCACACTTAACGGCCGGAATTTTCTCCAGATTCAACCTGGCGTGCTCCGGCTGCTGGCGCACCAGGCCTTCGACGATGTGGCGCACCTGCTCCGTCCGAGCCATTTAGCACAACTGAAACGTATTCTGGATGACCCGGAATCTTCTCCGAATGACAAATTCGTAGCACTTGAGTTGCTTAGGAATGCCAATATTGCTGCAGGACGCGTGCTTCCAGGTTGTCAAGATACGGGGACTGCAATCGTGATGGCCCATAAAGGTGAGCGCGTGCTGACAGGTGGTAACGATGGCGAAGCGTTGTCTCAAGGGATCTTCGATGCCTACGCGGAGCGTAACCTTCGCTATTCGCAGTTGGCCCCTCTGGACATGTACACGGAGAAAAACACTGGGTCCAATCTTCCCGCCCAGATCGAGATCTACGCAGACGATGGCGACGAGTATGAGCTCCTGTTCATCGCGAAAGGTGGCGGATCGGCGAATAAGACGTTTCTATATCAGGAAACCAAAGCTGTTCTTAACCCCAGTTCATTATTAGCGTTTATAGAGGCCAAACTGAAGACGATTGGTACCTCGGCCTGTCCCCCTTACCACCTAGCCCTGGTTGTGGGTGGGACGTCAGCCGAGTTCACGATGAAGACTGTCAAGCTTGCGAGTGCGCGATACTTAGACCGACTCCCGGCTGCTGGGAACGATCACGGCCGAGCTTTTCGCGACCATGACATGGAGCGGCAAGTACTTAAGATCGCTCAGCAGATTGGCATTGGTGCTCAGTTTGGCGGAAAGTACTTCGCTCACGACGCCCGCGTCATCAGACTCCCGCGACACGGTGCCTCATGTCCTGTTGGTCTCGGCGTCTCGTGCTCGGCTGATCGTCAGGCGATGGCTAAAATTACCCGTGACGGAGTTTTTCTTGAGCAATTGGAAGAGAACCCAGCTCAGTATCTTCCGGAGATCGCAGATACCGAGCTGGAGGGGGAGGTTGTACATCTAGATCTTAATCGTCCAATGAAGGAGATTCTGGCAGAGCTGAGCCGTTATCCTGTGGCGACTCGTCTCTCGTTGAGCGGCACGATGGTAGTGGCGCGTGACATCGCGCATGCGAAGTTGAAGGAGCGTCTCGATCGTGGCGAAGACCTTCCACAGTACATTAGGGATCACATGGTGTACTATGCCGGACCTGCCAAGCGCCCTGAAGGGAGAGCGTCGGGTTCGTTCGGTCCGACCACTGCCGGGCGAATGGATTCCTACGTGGATCTCTTCCAGTCGCATGGCGGGAGTATGGTTATGCTGGCAAAGGGCAATCGCTCGACTCAGGTCACAGAGGCTTGCAAACGCTACGGCGGTTTCTATCTGGGATCGATTGGCGGCCCAGCGGCCCGTCTGGCTGATCACAGTATCCGAAAGGTAGATGTGCTTGAGTACCCTGAACTGGGGATGGAAGCGGTCTGGAAAATCGAGATTGAGGACTTTCCAGCCTTTATCGTGGTTGACGACAAAGGCAATGATTTTTACGCGCAGCTCATGGCGGCCAAACCAGCGACGTTGATCCGGTCGTGATCTCAGTTCGAGCGGCGGGTCTCCAAGCGACAGCGGACAATCAGCAGCCGTTCACGCACCGCCAGATCCTCATTATCTTCTCTGGTCTGATGGCGGGTCTGCTTCTGGCCGCTCTTGATCAGACGATCTTAGCGACCGCCTTACCTCGAATAGTTGGTGAACTGGGTGGTCTCGATTACTACTCCTGGGTCGTTACTGCTTATCTGCTGAGCTCTACAGTCTCTACGCCTCTCTACGGACGGATCAGTGATCTGTATGGCAGACGGATCATGGTTCAGGTCGCTATTCTGATCTTTCTAGTCGGTTCGTTACTCGCTGGCATTGCTCAGGGGATGATCCCTCTTATCTTCTTTCGGGCTATTCAGGGTGTCGGTGCTGGGGGGCTGATGGCCATGACGTTTGCCGTTGTCGGTGACATCGTAGCTCCTCGACAGCGAGGACGCTACATTGGGTTGCTGGCTGGTACGTGGGCGTTCGCAAGCGTTATCGGCCCTCTCATTGGCGGGTTCATCGTCGATAACATGTCATGGCGGTGGGTATTCCTTATCAATCTTCCCATTGGCGCAATTGCATTCGTCGTGACGTCGAGTGTCTTACATCTTCCCCATGTGCGCCGTTCGCATCGAATAGACGTGGAAGGAGCGATGTTGCTTGTTGCAAGCATGAGTTGTCTCCTCTTGTCTTTGGTCTGGGGCGGGACGGAGTACCCTTGGTCGTCGTTCGTGATCAGTGGCCTGGCTCTCAGCGGGGCATTGTTACTTGTTGTTTTCTTGCTGTGGGAGTCTCGGGTCGCTGAGCCGATCTTGCCGTTACGTCTGTTTCGAGATCGAATCTTCTCGGTTAGCTCGGCTCTGGGCTTCTTAACTGGCTGTGCTCTGTTCGGCAGCGTCATTTTCTTGCCTTTGTTTCTGCAAGTTGTGATCGGCGTTTCCGCCACAAGTTCCGGGCTCCTTTTGCTTCCACTTACTGCGGGTGTCGTAATCGGGTCTATTGGGTCAGGTCGGATTATTAGCCGCACTGGTAGGTACCGAATGTGGCCGATCGGAGGACTGGCATTCGCCTCGGTTGGTGCGTTCCTCTTAACACTGATGCAGGCCGAGACGCCGCTTCTATATATCTCACTCTACATGATAATTCTCGGATTGGGCGTGGGTGCGACGATGCAAGTAACCGTTCTTGTCGCCCAAAATACCGTGGAGCACAGCGACCTCGGTATCGCGACGTCGGCCATTCAGTTTTTTCGACAAATGGGTGGCGCATTTGGCACTGCGGCGTTTGGTGCCATCATGAACTATCGCCTCATCACCGAGTTACCTAACCAGGTTCCTGCCGGAGTACTGCTAGGAGTAGGCGGTGAAATTGGTGAACTCCTAAGCAGCCCGGCTGCGATTCGTGCGCTTCCTCCGGACGTGGCGTTGGGCGTTACAACTTCTGTGGAGATGGCGGTTCACGAGGTGTTTGTATGGTGCGTCCCGCCAATGGTGTTGGGATTTGCGCTGTCCTGGTTTCTACGAGAAATACCGCTACGCGAGACAATTGGGGCAGCCAGTTTGGTAGAGGGCACGGGAGAGGTTGTTGAGGCGCGGACGGACTAGATAGTGTTGGTAACAGGAGGACGCCGCTGATGCGTATCGGGTTGGACGATTCGGGTTGCGGTGAACCAGTTGTTCTTCTTCACAGTTCTTGTTACTCACGCCGCCAGTGGCGACCGCTTATTAGGCAACTCAGTGGTCGCTATAGGACTTTAGCACTCGACATGTATGGATATGGCGAGACGGACTTTCCTCAGAATCCAGAAACTTTCACTATTCAAGACGAGGTTGCACTGGTCGGATTACTGCTTGATCGGGTAGGAGACACAGTTCACCTAGTGGGGCATTCGTACGGTGGCGCAGTGGCGTTAGCCGCGGCCCTTCAGCATCCTGACCGAATCCGCAGTCTGACTCTACACGAGCCGGTTGTGTTCCACTTAGCGAGATTAGCTGGACTGACTGATGTTACCGAGGGGATCGATCGGATGGCGGCAGAGCTGACCGAGAAGGTTCAGGCGGGGTTACCTGCTGCGGCCGCGCAGGTTTTTATTGACTACTGGCGTGGTGCAGGGACTTGGGAAAAGTTGCCCCAGAAGGGGCAGAGAGAGGCGGCACGAGTTATCTCAAAGGTGCTTCTGGAATTGCGGGCTATCTTCGGTACATCCTACGGCTTCGAGGAATACGGTGCACTACAGCACCCTATTTACATGACCGCTGGGACCACTGGGCGTTCAGCCGCTCAGCAGGTCACCAAACTACTCGCACGGGTTCTTGTCGATGGGTCGCTTTATTTCGTTTCTGGTGTAGGGCACATGGCGCCTGTTACTCACCCTCGCTTGATTAACTCCCACATTATGGCTCACTTGGAGCAACAGGCCGCTAGTTCCTGAGCATTGATCTTCGTCGCAGGTCCATAAAAGATTGCGTTGAAGAGAAGTTTGAACGTAGCACGTGTTTGAGCGCGAAACGTAGCTTGACTTCCGATAGTAACAACTGTTCCACGACCGACAGAAAACGATACGACATTGGCTCGGTTTCGCAATAACTCTCCTCCGAGGAGCCACCCACTGACCGTCATGTCTGGAGCATCTGGATAGCGGGAGACGATCTCGGCAGCAATGTTGGAATCTGGCGTGACTCTGTATGCTTGGTCCAGTCGAAAGAAAACGGGCCAGTCGGTGGGCATACCGTAGGCGACAGGGTGGTTTGTATTGTAAGTATGTCGGACCAATGACCCTGGGGCGTAGAAGACGGAAGTGGGATCGACGTTGTTATCGAGTCGATTTAACGACTGATCCCTGGTGCTGGTCTGTTCCCCTGCGGCTGCTGCGATTCGGCTTCGACCGCCTTGCGGGAGTACTGACTCAATCGGGAGGTTAAGCAACTCGCGCGCCGCACCGACTGCGCTACCTAATGTAACCAGTGTGCCGCCTCGGCTTACCCATTGACGTAGTTGATTCCATCCCCGTTCACCTATCCCGAATGCCCAACGCCACGATTCGTCGTGTCGCCTTCGGTCGAGTCCGTTGATCATCCGGTCTCGTGTAGTACCGGCAGGTAGAACGATAACATCGTATTGATCAGCGAGGTCTGTCTGAAAATCCTGGGCCGAGATGATGCGGTGATCAAGTCCATATTGTTCAAGCAGCCACATCATCCATCCCCCCGGCATGTTGTTAGCCACGCGCCACAGGCCGACCCGGGTCGGAAGCTTTAGACGGTAACCCTCTACGGCAGGAGGCTGGTTTGTTGCCGACACAACGAGACCGGTCTTCCGAGCGACCCTCGCCAGCACCCGTTCGGCATCGCGACGTGGTGGAACAATCCACGCGCCAGGTTCAAGTCGTTCTCCGCTGGATAGGTTGAACTCTCTTGCCGCGCGAAACACGGGTATTCCAGAAGCTTGAAGTTCGATAGCTGCCATAAAACCCGCATTCGATGATGAAGAAATGACATATCCCCAGTCTGGTCGAGACGGCAGGGGCGTGTACGTGAGAACAATTTCATCCAATAACTCAAGATCGGCCCGAATCGGTTCCTCTACCGGTCTGACGTCGACTCCCATCAACAAGCCGAGTGTCTGAGCGGTCACGTCATATGGTGGAATCGGTGGGCCACCAGGACGGTATCTGAGATCTGGGTAGACTTGCCTTTCGAGCATCGTTTTCGCGAAGGCACCATAAGGTTGAGCTAGCTGAATTACCCACGATCCGGCGGCATAGGTATGGCCGTCTGCAGAAAACGGCGATCGAGCTCGATGAATTTCAACCTCAGCAAAATTTAAAATCTTAAGTAGTTCAACCGTTTCGAATGGATCGCGTTGTTGAGCGGGGATTACGAATGCGTGAGGGGATTCATCACGGTCCACCCATTCTTTATGAACCGTGTAAAAGTTTTTCAACCACTGGACGCGATACCGCGCCATCTGTTCGAGTCCAGCAAATACTGCGATCCGACCGTACTCAACGATGTCGGCGAGTCGCCACACTGCTCTATCGAACGGAACCGGAAAGTTCCAGTGAGATTGTTGTGGTCCTATTGGTCGTCCTATCCCGATAGGGTTGTACAGCGGATTGGCGAGATGGGCGCTCGCGATCTCGGTAAGAATGCGAGGTTGGCCATGGTAGAGCATGTACTGACGGGCCGGTGACCACAGGTCATATTGATCGCTATAACCGACCCCCTTTTTTCCGGCTGCGATTAACGCCGATGCCATCGCCATACCGACTTGTTCCTGACCTTTGATTAAGAGTGGATGGATGTTTGGATCATGTGGCTCCTGAAATGGAGGCACAAAGATCCGGGCTCCATGTGGTCCCATTTGGTGCATGTCGTGGGTGAGCTGCGGCTTGTAATCACGGTGGATGTCAATAGCGAGTCGTGTTTCTTTTTGCGTGAACATGAACCAATCACGGTTGTCATCGTGTCCGGTATAGCGGTGATAGAGGTCCGGATAGAGTCGCGCGTAGTTGGTTCCCCTGGTTTCATACCAGTGGTCGACAACGAGAATTTGTCCGTCTGGGTTCTGGGATGGGACAAGGAGAAGGACCGTGTTGTCGAGAATTTCTCGAATCTGCGGCGATTGTTCAGTTGCCAGACGATGCGCGATCTGGATGATCGCTTGTCCGTTTCCAACTTCGTTAGAATGGATAGTCACGTAGAGAAAGTAGAAGGGGACACCTTCGCGCGTAAGGCTCTTGACTTCAGCCTCGGTGAGATCCCTCGGATCGGCCAGGCGATGATTGATCTCGATCAGTCGGTCCAGTCGATTCAAATTTGATTGTGAACTGATCGTAACGAGAACATACGGGTTGCCGTTCGTCGTCGTACCACGCGGTGTATAGGTGACCCGCTCGGAGCGTGCGGCGAGGTGACGAAGGTACTCGAGAACCCTGGGATATCGGGCAAGTTCGCCATCGGATCCGATCTCGAAACCGAAAAAGTTGTTCGGTGTCTGAATCGATTGCGCCATTGCCGTAGCCGAGCCAAGCTGCATGGAGCTCACAAGAATTAAAACGATCAGACAGTAGCGAGTTGACATCTTGTTGCTCCGGGGCCGACAGTTGTTCGTCAGATAGGAAGTACGCAGGATACCACGGGGTGCCAATGAACAAACACCGACGATGGACATGGGCACATCTAGCTCGCCGCGGATTTCTTCCATAAGATCCGAGACGATTATTTGGCCTAGAGAGTTGCTGCTCGACTGGTTCTAGGGCACGATATTCAGCAATCTAGATTGGATGTCGAATGATGGCTAGTATTGAGTCTCGCGTTGTCAAGATTAGCTTCGTAGGTTTATGTGTTGCCGCATTAACGTTTGCGGAATCGGTTGCTGCACAGTCTGAGCGTTCGGTCCAGCACCGCGTGCCCGCCGATTACATGAGTTTTCGGGGAGCCCAATGGTTGGAGCGGGAAGAGCGAGTCGATCAGGAGCGGCCAGAAAAAGTGCTGGATGTCATGAGACTCGGGGCGGGTGATGTTGTTGCGGATGTGGGCTGCGGATCCGGCTATTACGCTCGTCGGATGGTTTCTCGCGTGCAGCCGGGAGGCACGGTTTACTGTGAGGACATTCAACCGGAAATGCTCGACATTATGCAGAGGTTGGCTGAGGCCGAACAGGTTGGTGACATCAGGGCGGTGTTGGGAACGTCTACCGATCTAAAGCTTCCGCGCGGAGAGATCGACTGGATCATCATTGCCGATGTCTACCACGAAATGTCTGAACCGGTTTCAATGCTCGTCGAGATTCGAGATGTTCTTTCGCCTATGGGAACGGTCGCACTCTTGGAGTATAGAGCCGAGGACGGGACGGGTGATCAAATCAAAGCGGACCACACGATGTCGGTTCGACAGGTTCTTGAGGAGTGGCAGGCTGCAGGATTTGCGCTCGTTGAACTTCACGAGTTTCTTCCGAGCCAGCACCTTTTCTTCTTTCGGCCTGCGATTTCAACTGACGATGAGGAAGTATTACGGAACTACGATCTCCACGATGCGATCAACCAAGGCGTCGTGCAAGTCGAGTTGAGCGGCGCAGACGAAAGAAATATCACAGTTCGCATTAGGCGAACAAACGAGCAAGATGTAGTGATTACCTCTCTGGCCGGCGCGTACTTCCGATCTGGTGGAGGCACTCGAGACATGATTGCCCGTCGGGATGGTTGGATCACACTGACTAAAGATGGGTGGCACAACTGGCCGATCCGTGCAGTCGCGCGGCAGCCGAGCGGTTTGACGCCAGACCGAGACGACCGACTAGAGTTACTCCGCCGAGCGACCGTTCCTGCGATCCAAGCGTTGATGCTATCAATTCAGACCGGCACGTATTTTATTAATGACTCGCCGGCGCTTTATGCGCCCCGGACATTTGGGATGGAGCAAGCGGCTGTATGGGTAGCCGATGCCGACTTGGACTACGAAACCATCTCGCGCAATATTAATGGCGATAGGCTTCCCCCACCGTATGCAGTGGCCTTTGCCCTAGTGTTTTGCGACTTGGCGGGTGTCGACGTGACTAGCCGGCAAGTGTGGAAGGATCGAGAAGCAATCTTCGCGGGACTTCGTGAGGAAAGTCTAGATGTTTGGTTCCAGTCGAAGAACACTCCATAAAGTAGAAGCCTACCCGCTCAGTCTTATTAAAGTAGAGCCCCACAACGTCCTTTAGCTGGTTTCCTGTCACACTCAAGTATTGAAGAGGAATAGTTGCCTTTCTCTTATCTTCAGGGACAGGTTGCTTCCACACATTTTCACCGTTGGGGTCAGTGTCACCGGGTTTTTCACTTCGATTCCATTGCCCTCAAATCTTTACTAGATCAATATATGAGTGCAATAGACTAAGTTAATGTAAATATTTATATGAAGATATGATATTATTAGTATTCAATATTCAAGGAGGTCGAATATGCGTAACTTAACTCGATGGTATCCCTTTGATGCTCTGACCGATCTGCATCATCAACGAGCACCCATCTTTGGACGATCATGGATTGAATTTTCTAGAGAGAAAAGTTGGTCCTGGGTTCCCACTGCAGAGGTCGCAGCAGATAAGGACGGTTGGAACGTCCAGATGGAACTACCGGGGCTGGATCCCAGTGATGTACATGTGGAACTTAATCACAACGTCTTGACTGTGAAGGGTGAGCGCAGTCTGAGGAACAAGACAGAGGACCGCTATCTCTCGGAAATTAGCTACGGTGAATTCGAACGGAGGTTCACGGTGCCGGACAATGTTGACACCGAGAAGGTGGCAGCGCATTTTGAACACGGAATGCTGGAGCTCAGGTTACCAGTTAAGGAATTATCCACTCGCCATCCCCGCCGGATCGAGATCGGTATCAAGACGCCAGATAGGGCAGCTTAGCAGTATCAGGACTACAACGATGATCTGGTCAGGACGTCTGTCGAAGATGACACCGGAGCAGACACATATAAAGCAAATGCTTTTTCTAATGGAGGTGTATCGTGACAATACAATGACGGTACTTTTGGAGCATTTGAAGCGAAGTTTCGCACATTCGGTGCGCACTCGATTACCAACAAGAGATAACCTTGAGAACATGGGTTCATGGAGTTGTAGTCGCGGCGTTTAACCCGTGAAGATAACTACTGATTCTTCTGTTCTTCAAGCTCGGCCGCTTCCTTGGCCTTTTTCTCTTCTTCGAAGAATTCACGTTGCCAGTCTGGAAGCTCTTGGGGACCGGCCACCATGCCTGCGATATCAGGATCGTGGTCGGTCGGGCGCGCCGGGGCAGCGTCTCGGCGCGCTTTGTTCTCGGCCCGGAGAACGTCTTTCATTTTTGACCGCTCGAGCCGTTTCCTCTCACGCTGTCGCTTCGTTTGCGTTGGTCGTCCACGATTAGCCACTTACACCTCCTATTAAACTACCCTCCAGTTTACGTTAGAAAGTCATTTCCCTCAATTTTAGCAGAGCGTTCAGCGTTGCCGTCCCAGCGCGTCTAAATAAGCTTCGAGGCCGCTGCGCCGGTGGGCTTCAGCTTTAGAAAGAGTGTCAAGATACTGCTTGTACCATTCGATCGCGCGGCCAAGGTCCCCCTGCGTTTCCCAGTACTGAGCAATGATAATCAGCGCCTCATCTTGCAGTGGATCGAGGGCGAGAGTGGTCAAGGCCGCGTTCATAGCCGCAGTCGGCTCGTTGCGGAGCACGGCCGATCGGGCGATTGACATGCTGACGAGAGCGCGATCGGGATCGTTGGTTGGTGGTGGGCGGAGATTCAAAGTTAATGGGATCAGACGGACTTGTTCCGGCGGAACTAAGTTTTTTGGTAGGGCAGCCCGAATCGTTAGGTCCCCTGGAACGAGATTTTCAAGGTCAGCAATATCCAAGATGAACGTAGTGTGGACGGTAGCTGCCCCTAATCGACGACCCGCCGCCACGGGCGGGGGTTTGAGTAAATGCTCTCGCCAGTCCAAGTTTTCAAGGACCTCAGTATTGTCATCAGTTGAGACGGTCATCGTCAGCCGATGCTCCCAAGGCATGGCGAGATTATCGAGTTGAATGGTTGATTGATTCGCGGTCTCGTCAGGTTCCTGGTTCTGAACGCTGCTCCACTTCAAGTTGATTAGCTCGACGTTTACGACCAGCGGCTGTCCCAAAAAAACATAAGGCGGCTCACCTTGGGTCGACACTCGTACTTCAACGGCTTGTCTGTTTGAAGATGGGGCAGCGAACTCAGAATGAGTGTCAGGCGTAAGGAATAACGTGACGATAGCGGTGCTGAGAACGAATAGCGTAGAGGCCGAGGCGGTTAGTAGAATTAGTTGTAGCAGTCGTTGTATGAGTTGCCACATTGTCTCGCTAAATGGAAGCCTTTCGATTGATAGGGTAACGGGAAGTGGACTCCCGAGCATTTCTGATAATTCCTGAGAATATGAAGCGACAGGAATTGAAGGCTGTTATGCTGGGCTATTAGTTCTCATCCGGGGGGAACCATTGGGAAGAGATGAACCCGGTTACGTTTCCAAGGAGTTGACGACTCCATTGGACTCCGTTTTGAACAAGTCCCCCATGTTTTTCGACGAAAACGGACAGCCTTTCCCGTGTTTCCGAACCTGCCGCTGGGGCGATTAGGATGCCTGCGGCCGTCCCGGCTGTACCTGAGAGTAGCGCAACAAACAGTAAGGTGATTAATCGTCGAAGCATAAAGAGCCTCCAAGTAGCTTGTGCTTGCTCCACTATGTATCGGCCATTGGCCGTCGTTTCTTTGATGGCGATGCGGTCTGGAGAAGAATTCGTGATAAGGATAAGCTAGAGAAGCTCGACATGTGGAAAACTTTGAGACGGTTCTGGTTTTTGTGTCCGGTTTTGGCCTCTATGGCGACCCAGTGTGACGAAGCACCCAGAGGTTCTGTTCCCACTCGCATCGTGACGGTCGAGATCATACTAGTCAGTACGCCGGTTAGTGAACCGGCGGGAAAGGAAGAATTTGAAGCCTGCCTCGATCGCTTAGGTAAAGTCGGGAACCATGTTCGTCCCAGCTGGCGGGACAACAGCAACACAACCGAGTTTGACCCGCAGCCCGTTCCGCTCGTAGCAACTAACGCGAACACCTTTACTGCGACATTCCAGGATGTCCCGGCGAATGTCCAGCTCACGCTGACCGTTCACGATGTAAACGAATGCCGACGTCATCCCGTGATTTTTGGAAGCCCAGGGAGGTTCGCTGATGGTCGGGTAACCGAGGGTGTGACGGCCAATGGCACCCCTCTTAGAACTATAGTCGGCAACGATGCTCTGGTTCTAGTTGTCGGGGCCGATGGTGTCGTTTCTCAGTAATAGGCAGAAATCAGTGAGACACGTCGTTTTGCTAGTCGGGGCAGTGTGTATGGTGTCCGCGTCACTTGCCTCGGCGCAAGATCTCAGTCAGCAGACGATTGCTGCGATTAAGGAAGAGGGTCTGCAGAGGTCGCAGGTCATGGACTTGGTAGGCTGGCTCAGTGACGTACATGGTCCACGCTTGACGGGTTCGCCGGCGATTGAAGAGGCCGGGGCTTGGGTGATGGAGCGTTTACGCCAATGGAATTTGGCGAACGTACACGACGAGCGCTTTGCCTTCGGCAAGGGATGGTCGCTCGAGCGGTTTTATGCTCACATGACAGAGCCGCAGGTAATGCCGATCATTGGTTACCCAAAGGCATGGACGAGCAGCACGCAAGGCACTGTTGAGGCCGAGGTTGTTCGGGTTGACATTCGCACAAAACAGGACCTAGACAGGTATCGTGGCGCACTCCGAGGCAGAATCGTGCTTCCACAAGCTGCACGGGAGGTGCGAATGCTAGAAGGTAATCTTGTGCTGCGAATGGATGATGCTTTGTTGGCGGAAGCTCAACGAATGTTACCGAAATCAAAACATCTGACTCGTCAAACGGCATCGGAACAAGGATTAGCTGATCTAGTGACGGATTTTTATTTTCAAGAGGGAGTTGTAGCTGTCCTCGACCGAGGAAGTGACCTGTTTATGGTGAACGGTGCTGCTACGGGGAGCCGGCTCGCTTGGCCAACACAGAGAGTTGATGGAGGAACGATCTTTGTTGGGCGTGGTGGATCTTGGCGGGGGCATGCGGACAACGTGGTCCCCTCCGCGACCATAGCCGTCGAGCATTACAACCGCATGGTCCGAATACTTGAAAAGGGTCTACCAGTCTCCGCTGAGATTAATATACAGACTCGGTTTCATGATGAAGACGAGCGTTTGAACGGGTTCAATATTATCGGTGAGATTCCGGGAACCGATCTACGAGATGAAGTGGTCATCCTCGGAGCGCATCTGGACTCAACTCACGCAGCCACAGGAGCAACCGATAACGCTAGCGGAACGGCTGCGATGATGGAGGCACTGAGGATTCTCAAGATAGTTGATGCTAAGCCGAGGCGCACAATTCGGATCGTGCTATGGGGAGCCGAAGAACAAGGTTTGCTTGGGTCACGGTCTTATGTCCGCAAGCATTTTGGCGATCCTGGCACCATGGATTTGAAGCCCGGACATGAAACGTTGTCTGCCTACTTCAATCTCGACAACGGCGCCGGTCGTATCCGTGGTATTTGGTTGCAGGATAATGTCGAGGTTGCTGCGATCTTCGAGCCTTGGGTCGACGCACTTAAAGACTTGGAAGTGTCGACACTCGGGCTGCGGTCACCGAGTGGCACCGACCACTTGTCTTTCGACGAAGTCGGTTTGCCTGGATTCCAGTTCATGCAGGATCGTCTTGAATACAACTCGCGCACACACCATTCAAATATGGATTTCTTCGATCGAGTTCAACACGAGGATATGATGCAGATGGCCGTGGTCGCGGCAGTTTTTGCTTATAACACGGCCATGCTCGATGACAGATTGCCTAGGAAAACGCTTTCTGGACAACGCTAAGTTTATTTCCTTGCCGGAAGGTATCTTCGAGATGCGGTCGAGGTACATCAGAGGAGCGTCTCATCTGACGAACTGTCATAGAACCATGTTAGTGGTGACAGCGCTCCTTTGTATGTCGTGCCAAGACAGCGTAATTGACGAGGGGCCTGCTAAAGAAATGCCATTGGTTTCATCTAACTCCGATGATGTGCCGATTATTCCGTTAGATGAGGTCAAACCTAGCCAGAGCGGTTCGGTGTCTCAGGCAATTGCGGACACGGACGTTGTAATTACGTACGATCGACCAGTCGCGCGGGGGCGGGAACTGTATGGAGGCATTGTGCCGTATGGTGACATTTGGAACCCGGGTGCGAACGATGCGACAGAAATGTGGATTAGTCGCTGCGTGAACATCAACGGCCGCCTGCTTGATGCCGGAAACTACAGTATTTGGGCTATCCCTGACCCAACCGAGTGGACAGTAATTTTTAGTCGCGCGACCAACGTGTTTCATGAGCCTTATCCGGGCGAGCAGCACGATGCACTACGTTTGGCGGTCATACCAACGCGCGGGGATCACATGGAAACGCTTGCGTTTTACTTCTCAACAGTTGAGAAAAAGACTGCCGAGTTACGGCTCCATTGGGGAGAGACGGTCGTGCCCTTGGCAATTACGGTGCAGTAGAGGAGGTGTTAGTTATCATGACGAATCGTAACGGCCGGTGGGCGATGAAAGTGTTAATAGCAGGAATATTCTTGGTTGCTTTCGTGTTGAGCACGGCTTCGAGTGTTACCGCACAGCAATGGGTCGCTTCGTGGGGGTCGTCTTTACAAGGACCGTCTCCCGAAGAATGGACCCTTACCGACGCGACGATCCGGCTCATCGCGCGGTCGACAATTTCGGGTGACCGTGTTCGAGTTCGCCTCGAAAATACCTTCGGAGAGGATCCATTAACCATTGGAGCGGTCTCGATCGGACTGCAAAATATCGGTCCGTCGCTTGTCTCAGATTCAAACCGGACTGTGCAATTTAATGGATCGAGTACCGTCACAATTCCAGCGGGGGAATATGTTGTCAGCGACGCGGTGACATTGATGGTTCAGGCTGAACAAGGACTAGCGGTCAGTCTTTTTATTCCAGGCTCGGATGTAAGGAGCAGTATTCACCGGGGTGCGCTCACCACATCGTATGTTACGGAATCGGCCCGTGGGGATCAGACGGCTAACTCCGATGGGGAGGTGTATTCGAAAACTACGCCGTCGATGCACTGGCTGTCGGCAGTCGAGATTTTCTCCTCGACAGCTCGGGGTGCGGTCGTGGCGTTTGGTGATTCTATTACTGATGGTTCTTGTGCAACGACCGATGGACACGACCGATGGGAGGATGTCCTGTATACCAGGCTTTTGGATGCTACAGGACGGGCCCGCTTGGGGATGATCAACGCGGGAATTGGTGGCAACACGGCGATTCGGGTGCCCCCGGTTGGCAGCATTCCTGGTGTGGAACGGCTGGACCGCGATGTGTTCAGTCTGGCTGGAGTTACTCATGTGATCGTGTTCTTGGGCACGAACGATATTCGGAGGAATGCGACGGCGGATCAGGTGATTGCCGGTCTTGACGAGATTGTCGGTCGGGCTAAGACGCGCGGTTTGAAGGTTATCGCAGCAACGATCATTGCCCGGAACCCGCTGCCGAGGCGAGGGTTACCCCCTGAATTGGGCTTTGGCGCGGAACGGAATACCGATCGTCATGCAGTCAATCAATGGATTCGAGTAAATGAAGATCTTGACGCGGTTCTCGATTTTGATGCAGTCGTCAGAGATCCAATCGACCGTAATCTCATCAACTCGATCTATGACTGTGACGGTATCCACCCGAATGTATTCGGTTATGCTGCCATGGGTCGGTCGATTGACCTCAGTCTGTTCAGTGAAGGGCAGTAAGTGCGGGGTGATATGAGGGTGAGATTCGTCTTGCTAATGGGTGTTCTGGTAAGTGTGTGTGGTGTTGGTTCAGATGCGCTTGCGCGCATAGTTGGCCTCCAAACTCAGACAGTGTGGGATGGCATGTATACGGATGAGCAAGCCGCCCGCGGAGAAATGTTATATCAGGAGTGGTGTGCCAGTTGTCATGCTCCCGACCTGTCAGGTGGTGATCTGGCCCCTGGACTTGCGGGGGGCGAATTTGTGTGGAACTGGAGCGGTCTCACGGTTGGGCAACTGTTCGAACGGTTAAGAATATCAATGCCGCAGGAGAACCCATCTAGCGTCACGCGGGCGCAAAAGGTGGACATCTTGGCGTTCATGTTGCGTGCGAATGAGTTTCCGGTTGGAGAGCAGGAGTTGGTTGGTCGCTCGGAGATTTTGGATCAGTTTATGTTTGAAGCGGTACGGCCGTAATGGGAACTGAGCATCAGTGGGGAGGCTATTCGTGAAAACGGTACCAAAATTGACGCTTGACGACGCGCGGGTCATGATGGAGGCGGCTGAGCGTAAAGCGTGCGAAATCGGCGTCGACATGGATGTGGCTATTACCGATGATGGCGGCAGCTTGTTGATGTTTCATCGGATGGACAACGCCAGAATTACAAGCATCGATGTTGCAATTAGCAAAGCTTTTACGGCGGCTGCCGCCCGTCGGTCCACACGGGCGTATGGAGAAATTAGTCAACCCGGCGGGCCGGCTTTCGGTATTCACGTCAGTAATCAAGGTCGCTTCATGGTGGTTGCTGGTGGTCTTCCCGTGTTTGTCGACGATGAGATCGTCGGAGGTGTCGGGTGTAGTTCAGGTCACCCAGATCAAGATGAGATTGTGGCGCAAGCTGGGGTCGATGCGTTGGGCACACACTTGACGAAGTAGATCGCTGCGCTTTGATCTCTGTCGCTCGCGTGAGCGGTGATTCTTAGACGGTTCCATTCAATGATTTAGATAACCGCGCGATACTCTCAAGAAGCCCGAAGAGAACCTTCGCAGGGTTGGTGTTGGCGCTACCCAGAAGGGTTTTGCTAGGCAGAGTTGGTCGTGGCTAGCAGGACCTTGTCTACGGCCGCTTGGAGTTGGGTCTTGTCGGCCATTCCGACGATTGACTCAACGACGTCACCGTCCTTGAAGAGGAGTAGCGTTGGAATCGAGCGGATACCGAATTGCATCGCGGTGTTTGGATTGTCGTCAACGTTCAGCTTGCCGACCGTAATCTTTCCCTGGTAGTCCTCCGCTAGTGTCTCCACAGTTGGCGCGATCATGCGACAAGGACCGCACCACTCGGCCCAAAAATCTACGAGCACGGGCACTTTCGATTTGATCACCGATTCGTCAAAATTGCTATCGCTCAGCGTCTGCGTATGTTCTCCCATTAGTTTCCTTTTATAGTCTGTTAGGTCTCACATCTATTTTACTTCATGGTTCTTGCCTGGTCACTTGGTGCAGGACACGGCCCTCGCGATCCCACGTTTCAATTGACTGTACTACGTGAGAAACTGGTGCTTCCGGGGAAAAAGGCTCCGTGAGCCTGACCACGATGATCGATTGGCCGTCCTCCGTAGTCGATGCGTTTGTAAGGATTGCGGGATTACCAACATCACGTCGACGGCCAGTTGCCAGCTGGACTGTAGCGAGTTGACTCGTTAAGTAGTATTCGAAAAGCGGGACATTCCCCTCGGGAGGTGAGCCGCGGCCAGATCTGACAAATGTGCACAACACTCCGGTGCTGTCAGCTAGCCATTGACATGGCTCACCCCACGTTGCGTTAAGAGAGGCCGAAGTGAGCGGACGGGGTATCCCGCTGACAAGATCGAATACCCACTGTTCGACACCTGTGTCGCGAATGACGACGTAGGAAAGATACGATCCATTTGGTGAGAAGCGCACCCAGCCTAAAGTCGTATTGAACGGTGCCAGAATCTGGTGTTCTGTTTGATTCTCTAACCGCGCGACTGCGATATGGCCGAGCTTAGGAGCATGCCAGGGAGCGTTGTTACGTGTGTTGATCTCAATTCCGCCAAACTTCAGCCGCCGATTCTCGTCGCGTTCTGGCTCTCCTTCCTCACTTTGGTAGAAAGCTACGGCGGTGCCAGTCGGACTGACGATCACACCGTTGTCCTGAGCGCTACCCACTGAGGTTGTTCGCAAAATGAAAGCACATGTCACAAGTGTCAAGACTTGGAGAGAAGTATGCATATTGAGAAGAGGCTATCGAATGACTCAAGGTGGTCAATTAAATCGCTTCGAGGAGAGAAGCCTGGTCGGACGTCTATGGGTCAGTCTCCATATCCTAGAGGAAGCTCGCCAGTGTCTGGCCGGAGATCTTTCCGGTAATTAGTGTTGGTCGAGGCAAGTAATTCAGCCCTCGTCTTAATGTCGAACTTCTCAACCTTGTAGAGTTTACCCATCGTTAAATCGCTTGACGTTCCGCCACTCTGGGTACTTCTTATTCATAACCCATTCCATCCAGATCGGAACGGAAGCCATTCCCATCTGGATGAAAGACCTAGTGTGGTCGGTCATTTCCGTAAAGGGCGCGGTAAAAACGATCTGCGTGTTTCGTTTCATTGCTAGAACCCCCTCAGAATCAAACTTTATTATGTCGGAATAGTAGAAAATGTAACACGAGTGCGGTACGCACCTTTGAGCTAATCTGTATGTTCTCGTCGCGTGTTCCCACCGATCTTGAACCGAATCTCGTAGGTCGGTTGTTGGCCCGATTGAGGGCTGCCCGGGCCGAAATAATTAACCTCACTGAGTCGAACCCGACGGAAGTTGGCCTTACGGTCCCAGACGGCCTTTTACAGAGTCTAAGTTATAGCGAATCATACCGTTATCAGCCTGAGCCGCTTGGGTTGCCCGTCGCTCGCAAGGCAGTTGTCGAGCACTTGGCAAACTACGATCTTGCGGTATCTCGTGATTGTGTGGTGCTAACTGCTGGAACCAGCGAAGGTTACGGACACCTATTCAAGTTGCTTTGCGATCCCGGCGACGCGGTTATGGTTCCTCGACCAAGCTATCCGCTTTTTGACTACTTGACACGCCTGGAAGGGGTCCGACCGGTTCCGTATCGACTCGATTACAAAGGTCGGTGGTATGTGGACGTGAATGATTTACAGCGGAGACTGACACCGCGAACACGTGCAATCATGATGGTGAATCCCAACAACCCGACTGGATCATTCGTGTCGGCCGACGAATTCGATGTTGTCACAAATCTTTGTCGTAATCACGACCTTGCTCTGATTGTAGATGAGGTGTTTGTGACTTATCCCATGGTTACCCAAGCCACGAGGATGAGCGTGCTCCGTCGGACGCCGGAGGTGTTGACGTTTAGTCTTGGTGGTCTCTCCAAGGCCGTTGGTCTGCCTCAGATCAAACTTGGATGGATCACGGTGGGAGGCCCTTTAGTTGTCGTCGAGCAGGCTCTTAGCCGGCTAGAGTTAATCTGCGATACGTATCTCTCGGTTGGAACACCGGGTCAGATTGCCTCACCGCAACTATTTAGAGTGGGTGCGGTCGTAGCTGACCGTATCAGGACACGTTTGCGCGCTAACTACGGGAAGCTTAGGCAACTCGTGCGTGGTTATCAATCGGTTCAGCTGCTGGCAATTGACGGAGGGTGGTACGCTGTGCTTCAAGTGCCGACAACACGATCTGAAGAAGAACTTGTGCTTGCCTTACTTGAACGTGACCGCGTTTTGGTGCACCCTGGATACTTTTTTGATTTTCCAAGAGAGGCATTTCTTATCATAAGCCTGCTTCAGAAGCCGCACGTCTTTGAACTAGGAGTTAAAAAGTTGCTCGCTCGTGTCGCGGGTACCGAAGGTGAGACCATCAACCGATGAACAAGACTCACGGCTCGGTGTTAAAGGATCTTGTCCTAATCGGGGGCGGTCATAGTCATGTCATTGTGCTCAAACGCTTCGGAATGGATCCGATGCCTGGTCTTCGGATCACCGTGATCGCCCGTGACATTCACACGCCGTACTCCGGTATGCTGCCCGGTTTGATTGCTGGACACTATAGTTTCGATGATATTCACATCGATTTGGCACCGCTGGCTCAATTTACAGGGGCTCGTTTGTATCACAGTGAAGTCGTCGGACTGGACCTTGTGAGTCGAACCGTGCTTTGTAAGAATAGACCCCCAGTTCCTTACGACATCCTGTCGATCGATATAGGGGTAACACCTGTGCTGGGCGCTAGTGGTTCCGCCGCTCACGTTGTGCCGGTCAAACCGATCGCCACCTTAGTCAATCGCTGGGAGCAACTCAAAGCACGGGTCGGTCAGGAGTCGAAATCTCTGCAGGTCGGCATCGTCGGTGCCGGGGCTGCAGGCGTCGAGCTCACGCTGGCAGTGCAATACGCGCTGCGCGAGCGACTTGGCGGGTCTGATGAACCGACGTTCCATCTCTTTAGCGCGACCCCTCAAATCTTACCTGCTCACAATCGTCGTGTTCGCGCCAAGTTTGAAAGAGTGTTACGGGAGCGTGGGGTGTGCGTGCACACGAATTCTCGGGTCTCAGCGGTTAATTCCACGGCACTCGAAGTTGACAGTGGGTCGACCTATGCAATGGACGAGGTGATCTGGGCTACCGAAGCCGGCGCGCAAAAGTGGCCAGCTACTGCGGGTCTCGCCGTCGACAAGCGGGGTTTTATCTGTGTGGCAGACACACTGCAATCGACTTCTCACGCGGATGTATTTGCCGCTGGCGATGTCGCAGCTGTCACCAACCATCCGCGTGAGAAGGCGGGAGTGTTCGCGGTTCGACAGGGTCCTCCTCTTGAAGCGAATCTTCGCCGGGCCATTCTGGGTCAGCCGCTGGAGTCTTTTTCACCACAAAAGAGGTTCTTAAGTTTGATCAGTACGGGCAACCAGCACGCAGTTGGCTCTCGTGGGAGCTGGGTTGTTGAGGGACGGTGGGTCTGGAAATGGAAAGACTGGATCGATAGGCGTTTCATAGCGCAATTCAGTAGCTTCCCTGAGATGCCTACGGGCGATGTTGGTGGTTCTGAACAGAAACGGTTGGCGTTAGCCGACGGCGTTAGTCAGCCTTCGACTGGGTCCATGCGGTGCGCTGGCTGTGGCTCTAAAGTCGGCGCTACCGTTCTCGAACGTGTTTTGTCTCGTTTATCTCCGATCCACCGGGAAGATGTTATAGCTGGCCTGGATGTTCGGGACGATGCTTCGGTTGAACGGATACCAGCGGGAATGGTCGCTGTCCGGACAATCGACGCGTTCCCGGCGATCGTTGACGACCCTTATCTATTCGGTCAGATCACAGCGAATCACTGTTTGAGTGATATTCATGCGATGGGCGCAGACTCGCGGACAGCCTTGGCGATTGTGACGTTGCCACTGAGTTCTGACGACAAAATGGAGGCGCTCCTAGAGGAATTACTGAGTGGTGCGGTCGAGGTGTTGAACGCAGCCGATACGGCGCTGGTAGGAGGGCACACCACAGAGGGTAGTGAATTAACGTTAGGTTTGTCTCTGAGTGGAGTGGCGGATCCGGCCCGGCTGCTTCGGAAACATGGGATGCAATCAGGACATCAGCTGATTCTTACCAAGCCGATCGGTACGGGGACCCTGTTTGCCGCGCACATGAGGCTTAAGGCCAAGGGACGCTGGATCGATGGAGCCGTGAAATCCATGCTGCAATCGAATCATGCTGCGTCGATTTGTTTGCAGGCGCACGGGGCCACTGCATGCACCGACGTTACGGGTTTTGGCCTGGCCGGTCACCTCTTCGAGATGGCTCGTGCTTCGGGCGTCGACGTTACGCTTAAACTCTCCGCAGTTCCACTGCTAGATGGTGCGCGTGAAACCGTGACCGATGGCATTCTCAGTTCGTTGCACTCGCACAACGTGCGGCTGCAACATAAAATTGTCACCGTTGAGAGTGTTGAGAAGCACTCACTTTATCCAGTGATCTTTGATCCGCAAACGGCCGGAGGACTGTTGGCCAGTGTGCCTGTTGAGGAGTCTGAATTGTGTCTGAGGGAACTCCGCGCTCTGGGGTACCAGCTTGCAACAGTAGTCGGTAAAGTGAAGCCGCGCACTGCACAAGCGGAACGGCTATGGGTCGAAACGTAATTATTATTGGAAAGAAGGCACCTGTTTTTCACTTAAAAATCAGCGAGATGAAATCGTTCACTTTGCTCAGTTCGTTGGGCACGCTGAGAAGATGCGCGAGCAGATCAAAGTATTCCGGGGTGCGCACGAAAGTTGAGTTGAGGGATTCAGACGTCTGTGGTGACCAAGTCTAAGGGCTGGTTGTGTCGTATTGGGTGGTGGCATTGTGCTAGACTCCAACCCTTTATGTTTAAACGGTTAATGAAGTTGCATCTCTTAATGGTCGGTGTTGTGTTGACCGCTGTCTGCTCGGATAATTCGGAATTGGCGCACGTAACACGTGTGTCTTCTGGCGCCGATATTTTTCTCCGGTCGGATAGTCGTCTCATTAAAGGTGTCGTTCCGCGGCGTGCAACCTTGGCCGGTATTTTTAACGAGCACGAACTGGAAGGTGGCTTGGCGACCCGTGTCATTGAGGCAGTCCGTCCGGTATTTGACCCTCGTCGGATTCGTGCGGGAAACGCGTATCAACTCGTATTCGCCGCTGATGGTTCCTTGCGTCGTTTCGAGTATCACGTTGATAACGATCAGTTCCTCCAGGTTCGTAACCGAACGGAGACTGCTAGTACCTTCGACGCTGAGTTGGTTCCCTACGTAAAGGAGCGGATTGAAATCGCGATGCGAGGGTTTATCGATCCGGAACATACGTCACTTGTGGGTGCGTTGAATGGTGGTGGCGAGAACGTCATGCTAGGAATCAAGATGGCCGAGGTGTTCAGCGGCGAGATCGACTTCAACAATGAGCTCAGGCTCGGTGACCGATTCGATGTTTTGTTCGAAAAGTACTTTCGCGATGGTGAATTCGCAGGATATGGGGATGTTGTTGCCGCAGAATTCGTCAATAAAGGCCGACGAGTGCAAGCATTTCGCTTCACCGTTCCAGGAGACGACGAGGCACTTTACTACGACGATCAGGGACGCTCACTAAAGCGGTTGTTTCTCCGTTCTCCGTTCAGGTTTGAACCACGGGTCACCTCACGCTTCTCGTATCGACGTTTGCATCCTGTACTTGGTGTTCATCGGCCACATCTGGGAGTGGACTACGGCGCGCCGACAGGAACTCCGGTGATCGCCGTTGCTACTGGGCAAGTAGTTTCGGCTGGCCGCAGTAGTGGATCAGGCAACATGGTTAGACTTCGACACACAAATGGATATGAGACGTATTACCTGCATTTGTCAGCGTTTGCGGAAGGTGTACGTTCCGGAACACGCGTTGTCCAAGGGCAGGTTATTGGACGCGTGGGCGCGACAGGTTTGGCAACAGGCCCACATCTGGACTACCGAATGCGCAAGCATGGTAAATTCGTGAATCCTCTGCTTGAACATAGAAAGTTGCCACCTGGAGACCCAGTTCCGGAGCAACACCTCGAAGTCTTCTATGCCACGCGCGACCAAACACGTGAGCAGATGCTCTCAG
>Ga0310345_10001452_pt1 | contig 26346 bp, 27 predicted proteins | sample HC15DNA20500_MG_FD_204667 | JGI IMG/M metagenome (GOLD analysis project Ga0310345, IMG submission 204667) | Marine microbial communities from station ALOHA, North Pacific Subtropical Gyre - HC15-DNA-20-500_MG | ecosystem: Environmental > Aquatic > Marine > Oceanic | place: Pacific Ocean: North... | reverse complement strand
CCAGGCGCGCTCGGGCACGTCGTGAACGCGGGCGAGCGGTTGAAGGCTGACGTTATCGGTCGCGCCGTCACTGAGATCGCCGCCGAGGTCATGCCAATCGCCGCCCATGCCGAGCGCCGCCGCGCGGATCGAGCCGCCGAAGTCGAAGGCGAAGACTTGGGCGCGAGCATAGCGTCGGAACTGCAGCGCCATCAGCGCCAGCAGGACCGACTTGCCCGCGCCGGTCGGGCCAACGATCAGCGTGTGGCCGACGTCGCCGACGTGAAGCGAAAGCCGGAACGGGGTGGAGCCTTCGGTCTTGCCGAAGAGCAGTGGGGGCGCTGCAAAATGCTCGTCCCGTTCCGGCCCCGCCCACACCGCCGACAGCGGGATCATGTGGGCGAGATTGAGCGTGGAGATCGGCGGCTGGCGGACGTTCGCGTAAACGTGGCCGGGCAATGATCCGAGCCAGGCATCCACCGCGTTGATGGTCTCGGCCATGGCGGTGAAGTCGCGGCCCTGGATAACCTTCTCGACCAGCCGCAGCTTCTCATCGGCTATGCGCGGATCGTCATCCCACACCGTCACCGTCGCGGTGACATAGGCCATGCCGGCATAGTCCGCGCCGAGTTCCTGAAGCGCCATGTCGGCATCGGCGGCCTTGTTGGAGGCGTCGGTGTCCACGAGGACTGACGCCTCGTTGGTCATCACCTCCTTCAGGATCGCGGCGATCGACTTGCGCTTGGCGAACCATTGGCGGCGGATCTTGGTCAGCAGCTTGGTCGCGTCGGTCTTGTCGAGCAGGATCGCGCGCGTCGACCAACGATAGGGAAACGCGAGACGGTTCAGTTCGTCAAGCAGGCCCGGTGTCGTCGCCGTCGGAAAGCCCGTAACGGTGAGGATGCGCAGATGCGATGCGCCAAGGCGCGGTTCGAGCCCGCCGGTCAGCGGCTGGTCGGCAAGCAGCGCGTCGAGATAGATCGGCGTTTCGGGAACGCGGACCCGATGCCGTTTGGTCGAGACGCAGCCGTGGAGATAGGTCAGGGTCTCGGCGTCATCGAGCCAGTGACATTCGGGCATGAAGGCTTCGACCAGGCGCAGGATGCGATCGGTGCGATCGGCGAAGCCGGTCATCACCTCGTTGGGGTCGAGGCCATTCTTCTCGCGGCCCTCGTAGAGCCAGCTTTCCGCCCGCGCGGCGTCTTCGGCCGGCGGCAGATAGGTGAAGGTCAGGAAGTAGCTCGACTCGAAATGCGCGCCGGCCTCCTCGAAGTCAGCCTTGCGCTCGGCATCGACCAGCGCCGAGGCGGCATCAGGAAAGCGACTGTCGGGATAGAGGTTCGAGGCATGGCGCTGTGCCTCGACGAAAATCGCCCAGCCGGAGCCGAGGCGACGGAAGGCGTTGTTGAGGCGGCCGGCGACGGCGACCAGCTCGGCCGGGACGGCGCTGTCGAGATCGGGGCCGCGAAACCGGGCGGTGCGCTGGAAGCTGCCGTCCTTGTTGAGGACGATACCGGCGCCCACTAGCGCGACCCAGGGAAGGAAGTCGGCGAGCCGGCTGTTGCGGTTGCGATATTCGGCGAGATTCATCATCGGCGCGCTCCCTGTCAGACCGTGAGGTGCGCGGGGACGCGCAGATGGCGGCGCACCACGTCGACGAAGAGCGGATCGCGCTTCGCCGCCCAAACCGCCGCGACATGGCCGATCGCCCAGATGGCGATGCCGACCAGCCAGAGGCGCAGCCCCAGTCCGACCGCGCCAGCGAGCGTCCCGTTCATGATGGCGATGGCGCGCGGCGCGCCGCCGAGCAGGATCGGCTCGGTCAGCGCCCGGTGAACGAGGACCGTGTAACCCGGGACTTCGCCGCCCTGTTCGACAACGCCCGTCATCAGACCAGCGCCCCGCCGCCGAAGGAGAAGAACGACAGGAAGAAGCTCGATGCAGCGAAGGCGATCGAGAGACCGAACACGATCTGGATCAGCCGCCGGAAGCCGCCGGACGTGTCGCCGAAGGCGAGCGTCAGGCCGGTGACGATGATGATGATCACCGCGATGATTTTTGAGACCGGCCCTTCGATCGACTGGAGGATTTGTTGGAGAGGTTGTTCCCACGGCATCGACGAGCCGGAGGCGTGGGCGGGCGCGGCCATCACCACCGACAGGGTGGCGACGGAAACGGTCATGGCTAGACGGCGGCGCGCGAGGCGCAGGCGTTGGATCACTGGCTTTCTCCTTCAGGGCTTTGGGTGAGTAAGGTCGGACCGCCGTCGCCCTCGATGACGGCGGGCGTGACGCGATAGTCGCCGTCGGGACCGAGGCCCTCGACGCGTGCGAGTTCGCAGAGCCGGCGCGCGGCGCCGCGGCCGGAGAGGACGGCAATGAGGTCGATCGTCTCGGCGATAAGTGCGCGCGGGACCGTGACGACAGCTTCCTGGATGAGCTGTTCCATCCGGCGCAGCGCACCGATCGCGCTGCCGGCGTGGATCGTGCCGACCCCGCCGGGATGGCCGGTGCCCCATGCCTTGAGCAGCTCCAGCGCCTCGGCTCCGCGCACCTCGCCGACCGGAATGCGATCAGGGCGCAGGCGCAGCGACGAGCGGACGAGATCGGAGAGCGAGGCGACGCCGTCTTTGGTGCGCATCGCCACAAGGTTCGGCGCAGCGCATTGCAGCTCGCGCGTATCTTCGATGATGACGACGCGATCGGCGGTCTTTGCGACCTCGGCGAGGAGGGCGTTGGTGAGTGTGGTCTTGCCGGTGGATGTGCCGCCGGCGATGAGAATGTTGGCGCGAGAGGCGACGCCCTGGCGCAGCATCTCGGCTTGCGCCGCCGACATGATCCCGGCGCGGACGTAATCGTCGAGCGTGAACACCGCGACGGCAGGCTTGCGGATCGCGAAGGCCGGCGCCGCGACGACCGGCGGCAGCAGGCCTTCGAACCGCTCTCCTGTTTCAGGCAGCTCCGCCGACACGCGCGGCGCGCCCGCATGAACCTCGGCGCCGACGTGATGGGCGACCAGGCGAACGATGCGCTCGCCGTCTGCAGCCGACAGCCGCTCGCCCGTATCGGAGAGCCCTTCGGACAGGCGGTCGATCCACAGCCGCCCATCGGGGTTGAGCATCACTTCAACGATGCTGGCGTCGTCGAGATAGCGCGCGATCGCTGGGCCGAGCGCGGTACGCAGCATCCGTGCGCCTCGCGCGAGACCTTCCGCATGTTGATGTGAAGCCGCCATATGACCCCCGATTCCATCGGGGTCGAGACAGTCCTTCCCCGGACGGGGATGATTAAAAGGGCCTGATTTTGGGCCGATTCAACAAAGATTCATTGGCGTAGTAGTGTAGCGTGCAAATACAGGAGAACGGCGGTGCGGGATTCCGAGTAGCGCGAGGCGTGCGATCAATGACGGCGAATATCGGACATGGGAGAACCGACTCAGCGACCCGATTCATCGCCGCCAGCGCGGACGTGATCTATCGTGCGTTTGTTGACTCCAAGGCATGGCCGCAGTGGCTTCCGCCGGAGGGCATGACCGGCCAGATCTACGAGTTCGACGCGCGCCCCGGCGGAAACTATCGAATGGCGCTGACCTATCGCGGGGATCATCCGAGCGCAGGCAAAACCTCCAATGACACTGATGTCGTCGAAGGTCGCTTCGCAGAGCTGATCCCAAATCATCGCGTCGTTCAGATCGTAACGTTTCAGTCCGATGATCCGGCTTTCGCCGGCGAGATGTGGATGGCGTGGAGCCTTTCGCCGGCGGCCGGCGGCACTGATGTCTCGATCATCGCCGAGAATGTGCCGATCGGAATAAGCAAAGCGGGCCACGATGTCGGGCTTCGTTCGACTCTCGAAAACCTCGCGCGATTTGTCGAAGGATGATCTTACGCCGCTTCGGTTAGATTGACGGCGACGCACTACGGCTCACCGTCGGCAGCGACGTCCTCGGAAATCTCCTGCCTTAGCTTCGGCCCCTTCGCGAGGCGGCGGCCGAGAGCTGTGACGAATTGATCGTAGCGCTCGCCAGCCTTCGCACGTGCAGCCTGCGCGGCAGGCTCCGGCAAGGCCGGGGTGGTCGCGACCCAAAACCGCACGAACACCGCCAGCATCTCGACGGAGATGCCGACATCGCGTTCCATCCGCGACATGCGGCGATCAAGTTGGTCGAGGCGCTTGGTAATCGCGGCCTCCTGTCGTTCAGCCGCATCCGGAGAGAGGAAGGATTCGATGGCCGCCTCCGCGACCAACGATCGCGAATGATCGCGTCGCGCGGCATGTTCGGCGAGGCGACGCATCACGGCGGGCTCGAGATAGACGGACAGGCGCTGTTTCTTCGAGGGTTTCGTCATGGCGACCTAAAGCTCCATGCCGTCACCGGGATCGAGCGACACCTGACGCGCCACACCCTGCATCAGCCGGCTCATCCGGCTGTTGCGGGCGGCGTCATCCTCGGCGTCATCGGCAAGGCCGATCTCGAATTCGTTCTCGATCGGCGCCTTCTTCTCGACAGGCTTCACGCGGCTCAATTCGGGCTGCTGGCGACGCTCGGATTCGGTCGGATCGTCGCCCGTCTCCGTCCCGGGCTTCGCCTCGGCGATCACAGGCCGAACCGGGAGCGGCAGCGCGGTCCAATCATCAGCATGACCCTGTTTCGGTTGCGCGAGCGTAGGCGGCGGCAGGATGCGCTCCTTGAAGCGGGCGTCCTCGTAGTAGCGCGCCTTCTTCGCCCGGATCGGCGGTGTGCCCGCGACCATGACGATCTCGTCGGTCGGCGGGAGCTGCATGATCTCGCCGGGGGTGAGTAACTGGCGGGCCGTCTCCGAGCGCGAGACCATCAGATGTCCGAGCCAAGGCGACAGGCGATGTCCGGCATAGTTCCGCATCGCCTTCATCTCGGTAGCGGTGCCGAGCGCGTCTGACACGCGTTTGGCGGTGCGTTCGTCGTTCGTGGCGAAGCTGACCCGTACATGGCAGTTATCGAGGATCGAATTGTTCGCGCCGTAGGCTTTTTCGATCTGGTTGAGACTCTGGGCGATCAGGAAGCTCTTGAGGCCATAGCCCGCCATGAAGGCCAGCGCGGACTCGAAGAAGTCGAGCCGCCCAAGCGCCGGAAACTCGTCCAGCATCAGCAGCAGCCGATGGCGGCCGGCCTTCGCCTGCAGATCTTCCGTCAGGCGGCGGCCGATCTGATTGAGGATCAGGCGGATCAGCGGCTTGGTGCGATTGATGTCGGAGGGCGGCACGACGAGATAGAGGGTGGTCGGGTGCGTGCCGCCCACGATGTCGGTGATGCGCCAGTCGCAGCGCCGCGTCACCTCGGCGACGACGGGATCACGGTAGAGGCCGAGGAACGACATGGCGGTGCTCAGCACGCCCGATCGCTCGTTGTCGCTCTTGTTGAGCAACTCGCGCGCCGCGCTGGCGATGACGGGATGCGGGCCGGCTTCACCGAGATGTGCCATCTTCATCATCGCGTCGAGCGTCGACTCGATCGGCCGCTTCGGATCTGAGAGGAAGGCGGCGACGCCGGCGAGCGTTTTGTCGGCCTCCGCATAGAGGACGTGGAGGATCGCACCGACCAGCAGGGCGTGACTGGTTTTCTCCCAGTGGTTTCGCTTCTCCAGCGATCCTTCCGGATCGACCAGGATGTCGGCGATGTTCTGGACGTCACGGACTTCCCATTCGCCGCGGCGCACCTCGAGCAGCGGATTGTACGCTGACGATTTGGCGTTGGTCGGATCGAACAGCAGCACGCGGCCATGCTTGGCGCGGAAGCCGGCGGTGAGTTGCCAGTTCTCCCCCTTGATGTCGTGGACGATGGCCGAGCCGGGCCAGGTCAACAGCGACGGCACCACCAGGCCGACACCCTTGCCGCTACGGGTCGGTGCAAAACAGAGGACATGCTCCGGCCCGTCATGGCGGAGATAGTCCCGCTCGTATCGGCCAAGCACGACACCATCGGCGCCAAGCAAGCCGGCGGCCTGCACCTCCTGGCGCTCTGCCCATCGCGCCGAGCCATAGGTCTCGACCTTCTTGGCCTCGCGCGCCCGCCAGACCGACATGCCGATCGCAACCGCAATCGAGATGAAGCCGCCCGCCGCCGCGATGTAGGCGCCCTCGACAAAGATGGCCGGGGCGTAGGCGTCGAAGCCGTACCACCACCAGAAAAACGATGGCGGCAGATAGAAGGGAAAGCCGAACAGGCGGAACCACGGCGCGCCGAGTTCGGGCTGGAAGGCGAGCCGCCAGGCCACCCATTCGGTCGCGCCCCAGGTCGTGACCAGCACGATGGCGAAGACGGTGAGAATCTGGCCCCAGAGAATTTTCGTAGCGGACATGGCGATGTGTCTTTCTGCGAGGGGATCAGAGGCCGAGACCGCGCTTGCGGCCGAAGCTCCAGTCGATGCCGCCGTCATCGCGGGCGACGCCGGAGACGTGGCGGCCGAGCTGCTTTTCGAGCGAGGGGGTCCACGGCACGAGCTGGAAGCCGAGGCCATCGTCCAACATGGCGAAGCGGCCCGAAGCGAGCGTGAAGCGCTGACGGTAGGAGCCGGCGACATATTCGCCGCTGGCCGCGCGATTGAACGGCTGGCCGGTCTCGGCGGAGAGCTTCTCGCCGAGCGCCTCCAGCTCACGGCGACGCAGTGTGTCGATCAGGTTGTGGCTGAAGGTGACACGCTGGCCGTGCCGCTCGCCGAAGCCCTGTCCGAGCAGGTGATCGGCGCGGTGCTCCAGCGCCTGCCGAACCTCGGCGCCGAACCCGCCCTCGGACAGGGCAGCCGGCTCGCGGGCGATGTTCTGCCTGTCGAGCCAGGTCGCGCCCGACGCCGTGATCTGGCGGTCGATGTCGAGATCGGAACGGACGGCGATCGCAACACGACGTTGCCCCTGCGCGTCGTCGAACCTTCGCAACTCGACGATCGAGCCGGGCGAGCTGTCGCCGGCGGCGTCAAGGTCGGGCAGCTTGATGTGATGGGTGCGCCCATCAACGCCATCGACCACGGCATAGGCCGAGCCCCTCAGTTCATCGTCAAGGCCGCGATCGACCAGCCGGCCGATGATCGGCGTGTCGAGACTTTCGGCAGCGAGGACATAGCTGGCCGAGCCGCGCTCGATGCCGCGTTCCGTCAGCGCCCGGTGCATCCGTTTGATGATGTCGCCGCGCTCGCCCAACTCGCGCAGGGTCGCCTCGGCCTTGTCGTCGATCGTCCACTGGCCGGGACCGACCTGCTCGGCGAGCCCGAGCGTCTCGAGCTTGCGCAGCCGCCCGACCTTCAGTGCATGATATTCGTCGGGCCGGGTGTTCGGATCGGGCGCCATGTCGATGACGCCGGTGTCGCGGCTATCGCGGACAAGCTGACGATCGAGCTGGGTCCAGCGTTCGGTGTCGACCTGGCGCTCGAGGCTGCGGCGGATGTCGAGATCGGTGCGCGGCCCAAGTTCCTGCGTGATGAGATCACGCGCGCGGTCGCGCATCCCTTCCTTGATGTAGTCGCGTGAGATGACGAGATCCTGCCCGTCGTCACGCACGCCACCCACGATCAGATGGACATGGGGATGCTCTGTGTTCCAGTGATCGACGGCGACCCAATCGAGCCGAGTGCCGAGGTCCTTTTCCATTTGCCCGACGAGATCGTTGGTGAAGCTGCGGAGGTCCGCCATGTCCACCGCGTCGTCGGGCGAGACGATGAAACGGAAGTGATGGCGGTCATCCTGACACCGCTCGGCGAAAGCTTTGGGATCAGCGTCATCGCCGCCGGGACCGAACAGATGGGCCTTGTCCCCGTCACGGGTCACGCCCTCGCGGCGGAGATAGTTGAGATGCGTCGCGAGCGGCGCAGAGCGGGACGTCTGGCGCACGACGCGCGCCTTGATCACAGCGCCGCGTGAGCGCGAGTTGATCAGCCTGTTCGCCTGGATGCTCGCGCGCTGGCCGCGGCCGAAGCGGGAGCGGTTGCCGGGCACGATGCGGCCCGAGGGGGAGATGCCGGCGCCTGCCTTCTTGGCGGCGGCGAGCGCCTGCGCGATGAAGGGTCTGGCCCGCTGCGCGCTCGACGAGCGGATGCGGCCTGGCCGGATGCGGAAATCGTCCTCACCGCTCATGGCCGAGACCCCGCACATCGCATCAAGGCGCCGAAATCATGGAGAAAGCGGTCTCGCCGCGAGGTGCGTGGAAATCTGGCACCTCGCGAAAGCGGGTCATAACCTCTTGAAAAACCACAACCGACCGAAGCCGCACCTCGCGGCCTTTTATCCTGCCATCGTCCGGTCGTGTTGCCTGCCTCTACCCTCAACGCACACCATGACGCGCTTGAGCACGCTATCGTGCGATCAGGAACCGGGCTGCTCATGGCGCATTCCTTTGGCCCGAACGCGGGACAAACAGCCCGCCCGACTGCGGCTCGATGGCGGAAACATCGCGCACGGACGATGTCGTCATCGCGGCATCGGAAGCGCGCTCGGCCGGTACGGGAACGGGTATCGATATGCGCTCAGCTTGCGCGATGAACAGCGGCGCGCGTGTCCAGGCGAGTGCATCGGCCGCGGCGGCCACGATCGGCCAAGTCGCATCGCCGCTGGTCACCGACGGCGCGACGATGGCGACATAGGCGCGCGTTTCCGCGGGCAGCGCCCGGCCCTTCAGCGAGTCCTCGTAACGACCAGGACCGGCATTGTAGGCCGCGATCCAGCCGGGCGATCCGTAGCGATCGAACAGCTCGCGGATGTAGCCGGCGCCGGCGATGATGTTGTCATGCGGATCATAAGGATCAGCGCCGAGACGGTGGCGAAGGCGCAAGCCTGCCCAAGTGGGCGGCATGATCTGCATCAGGCCCATCGCGCCCTTCGGCGAAAGGGCGCGTGGATCGCCTGCACTTTCGGCACGCATCACCGCCCTGATCCATGCGATCGGAACGCCGAAGCGCCGCGAAGCCTCGGCGATATGATCGCCATAGGGATCGCGTGGCGACGGTCGATCGGCGCCCAAGTCCTGCGCCATCGTGATCGCCGGCATGATGCTCGCGAGGCTAAGGCCGGAAAGGAGGAGGAGAGCCATGCGCCGGGCAGCGCAGCGCGGCCCGGACGCAATCGAACGGCTCCTCGGTTGACGAGAGCCAAGCATCGCTCAGTCCTTCTCGCCGCGATCGCGCGGACGCGACCAATGCAGCGACCAGGCCGAGCCGCCATCGTCGTCGCGGAACATGTTGGCGCGGATCGGGTGCGGGAATGTCGGATCGTCGATCAGCAGCGCGACGTATTCGCCGGCCTTCTCTCCGGAGCGTTTCCATCCGGCGCCGATCTCCGCGCCCGGCTCATTGTTCATGCCGTCGAAGACATGCACGCGATACTGCGGTGCGTTCTCAACCTCGGTCGGTTCGGCTGCGATGATTATGACGTCCTGGTTCAAAACCAGCGTCGTCAGATGCCCGACGAAGCCGGTCTCGTCGCGCGTGAATTCGCCAATCTGGGGCATGTCAGTCTCCTTCGCGGTGGGGATTGGGACAGCCATCGGCGAGCACCGCTCCCGCCGAATGGGAAGGCGGTCAGCGTGTCGGCGCACGCCATTCGAAGCGGCCGGTGCCGTCTTCATCGGTCCACAGTGGGACGGCACGGCCGATGATCTGGTCGGTCGAGATCAGGCCGAAGTAGCGGCCGTCGAGGCTGTCGCGGACCTGCCAGTTCATGAGGAAGACTTCGCCAGTCTGGACCCGGCGGCAGCCTTGCCAGACGGGAAGATCGCGGCCTGCGCGATCGCGCTCCAGTGCCGCACCGACCTCCACACCATCGACGGTGATAGTGAGGTTCGAACGGCAAACGGTCTGCCCGGAGACGGCGAGGATGCGCTTCATCAGCGGCACGCCCTTGGGCAGGTAGCCGCGCTCGGCGAGGAATGTCGCGAGCGGCTCGGGCGCATCGACCGCAACGAGATCGGTAACGTCGAGCGGCCCGTCGAAGTCGATCGAATAGAACCCGATGGGCGCGCTCGCCGATGCGTTCCAGATCAGCTTGATGGGCATCGGCGTGAGGCCGGGATAGCCGACGCTGAGCGCGGCGAGCGTCGTCGCCAGGAGAAGTCCGGCGCGGCTCACGACTCGGCCTTTCGGCGCAGCAGGAATGCGCGATGATGGTCGAGCGTGTAGGTGCGCGGCTCGTGTCCAGCAGCGAGCCGGTTGTGGACGTGACGCCAATGATCGGGCGAAACCGCTTCGGGATCGATGCCGATGCGCTCGATGGCGTCGATCGCCTGCAGCACGCGCTCGACCCTGGGCCAGCTCTCGACCTTCAGCAGGATTTCGCCGCCAGGACGAACGAAAGGCAGCGTCTGGTACGTCTCGCCGCGCGCAACCGAGCGCACGACGTCGATGCGCGAGATGATCGTTCCGAAGTCATTCGAGGCCCAGCGCACGAAGGCGAAGACCGCGCCGGGGCGAAAAGACAGGACACGCCGACGGCGATCGAGAATCTGTTCGTGGGCGTGCGTGCCGAAGCGGATCCAGTTCTCGATCTTCTTCTCAACCCAGGTCAGTTCGACATGGGTGAGATTGTCTTGGTGGCGTGCGGTCGGCGTCGGGCCGCCGCGCGCGCGGGGGGCCGCGGCGCCGGTCATGAGGGGTCTCCTTCGATGTGTGGGAATTCGCGCGCGAGCATCTCGCGCAGCATGTCGGCAACGGTAACGCCGCGCCGGAAGGCAGCGATCTTGATCCGTCCACGTAAGGCGGGCGTGACGTCGATCGTCATGCGGGCGGTGAAGGCTTCATCGTCCGGCGCGCGCGGCGCGGTGGCATCTGCGGCCTTGATCCAGGCCTCTTGATTGGTCGGACGTGCCGCAAAGCCGCGCCGTTCGGATCGCTCGCTCATGGTGAGATCCTTTCGAGCTCGGTGACGAGCGCCGCGATCTCGCGCGCGGCGGGTCCGTCGTCGTCGATCTCGAAAGCGAGCCGGCCCGATTGCGCGGCGTCGGCGTAGATGACGCGCTGTCCGATCGCCGTGCGCAGCACTGGCGGATCGTGGTCGGCGAGCGTCTCGGCCGTCTCGCGGGCGATCACGGTGCGCGCGCCGCAGCGATTGAGGACGAAGCGAGCGCGAAGCTCCGGCCGATAGATGCGCGCCTCCGACAGGAGCGCCAGCATCTCGGCCGAGGCCCAACCATCGAGCGGCGACGGCTGCACGGGGATCAGCACGAGGTCGGCGGCGAGCAGCGCGGATCGCATCAGCCCGGCGACGCGCGGCGGCCCGTCGATCACCACATGATCGACATCGCGCGCCAGCTCGGGCGCCTCACGGTGGAGCGTGTCGCGCGCCAGGCCGACGACGCCGAACAGGCGCGGCGCGTGCTCGCGGGCGCGTTGCTGCGACCAGTCGAGCGCCGAACCCTGGGGGTCCGCATCGACGAGCGTGACCCGCTTTCCCCTACCGGCCCATTCGCCGGCTAGGTGCAGCGCCAGCGTCGTCTTGCCGACGCCGCCCTTCTGGTTGAGGAAGGCCACGATCATCGGCGGCCTCCCGGGCGTGGACCGAAGGGAAGCTGCGGAGGGCCGGAGGTCCCGTTTCTCGCCGCGCCAGCGTTGGTAAGAGCGGCGCTGCTGGTGCGCCGCTTGCCAGCGGCGCTTAGCGCGTTCGCGGCCTGCCGGACGAGGTTTTCCACCTCTCGCGCGCGCTCTTCAAAGTTAGATTCTCTGTTAGATTCTAAGTTAGCGAGGCGATTTTCGGTTCTGCTGTCGTGGGTTAGGCCGTGTTTCGGTTCCCGTTGGCACGAGGGGCCGGTTCCTGATGGCACGCGCTTTCGGGTTCCCGATGGCACGAAGCCTTTCACAGCTTTTCCACAGGGCGGCGTCCGCTCGAAAGCGAGCAACGTTCGGCCGCCGGCCTCGATCTCGAGGAACAGCGTGTAGCCGGGAAGCGGCTGGCGACGGATGATGTCGCGCAGCTCGAAGGCGAAGCGTTTGTACGGTGACAACGCGCCGGATTTCTGGTGGAGGTGGCGAAAGTCGAATCGCCAGCCATTGCGCTGGCGCCCGCCGTGCTTGCGCACCAGGCGATAGAGCCAGCGATCGAGCCCGCCTGTGAGATCGAAATAGGCCCGGTCGATCGTCAGCACGAGCGCATCGTCGAGAACGGCCTGATAAAACCAGTCCGGGACGATCATCTCGATCCCGTCCGGCTTGCCGTTGCGGTTGGTGCGCTCCTTCCACTCGTTGATCCACGAGAAGCGATGACGCCGGCCCTCGGCGGATTGGCGGATCGAGGTGCAGACCGTCGTGGATTGCAGACGATCGAGCGCGGCCTTCAAGCGCTGATAGTCGCGTAAGGACGTGCCGCGGCCGATGAATTTGAGAATTTCATAGGGCGTGGCGACCATCAGGCGCGACGTGCGCAGGCCGGCGTCACGCGCCTCGACGATCTGGCTCGCCGCCCAGATCAGGATGTCGGCGTCCCAAATGGTCGCCATGCCGTGATCGGGCACGGCCTCGACGCGGATCGACACATTGCCGGCGGCGAAGTCGATCGGCGCGACGCGGTGCGATTTGGAGAGGGAGAAAAACGGATAGGCCATGAGATCCTGTGCGTCTCGTGCTGCGAACTCGCCGGGGAGCGCACGGAACAGATCGAGCTGCCCGCGCTCCGAGAGGGACTGGTGTCGCGCCGCCATTCGGGAATCCGGGGGCGATCAGCGCGCGTATCGTCCGGCATGTGCCGGCGGCGCAGGCGTATGGCGCTTGGCCGGAAGCACGCTGCCGCGCGGATCGGAGGTGGAGGTGACGGCGCCGCGCTCGGCCCAGGCCTCAAGATCGTCGACCGCATAAACGACGCGACCGCCGAGCTTGCGATAGGCCGGACCCGTTCCGTAAGTCCGATGCTTTTCGAGGGTGCGGGCCGATAGGCTGAGGAATTCGGCGGCTTCCTTGGTGCGCAGGTAGCGCGGCGGGAGAACGGCGAGATCAGGTCGCATGGGAGGGCCTCCGTGGGTTCGTTGGGGCCGCCGGGAAGCGGCGGGTAACGAAGGCCACGTTGGCGAAGCAGGGCCGGCGAGATGCAGGGCGAATTCAGGGGGGCCTAAATTCGCCCACCAAGAGTCGGATGGAGATCGGCTAAAGTTGCCGCCGATGACGAAGCAACGTGCGATACCCACCCACCATCATCGCGCGGGCATCTCGAAGCAGGGCTTTGGTGGCGTGGCGGGCGGAAGATGCCTGCCAGTCGTCGCGACCGAGAGCGCCGATCCGAAATATGACCTGCGCAATTTCTTGCTGGGTCGCGCCCGCGCGATGACCGTCGAAGGCCTGCAGCATCCGGCACAGCCGAGCACGTTGCTGCCGTGTCAGTCGGGTGTCGGGCGGTATGGCGCGGCCATGGAGGGCGGAGAGCAAGCGGGCGACCGATTGGAGCCGGTCGAAGCCTTCCAGGCCGAGCGGGATGAAGGCGCCAAGAGATTTGGCGGGTCGTGTCTCGGACGGATGAACAAGCGCTACGCGCTGACCGTTTCCGAGATCGAGAACCAGATGGGTCTCGCTGCCGACATCGACGCTTACGGCGGCGTCGATCGTCGGTTGGGGATCAGCGCTTGCGGACGGAATATCCGGAGGTGGGCCAAGAACGATGGCGCTTGTGTCTTCCTGGGGAAGCCAGATCACCTGCGCTTCGGGAGGTGCCTGCATCGGGTCTACGGGGAAATCGCAACCCCCACCGCTGCCCGATCCCGTCGGTCAGCGTGCGCAGATCACTTTCGCTGTCGCCGAGCGCTTGAAAATCCCTGTCGTAGGTTTCGTTGCGGCGCAGCCATTCCCACGCGACGTCGGACGCGGTCATGTCGGCGACGTGCGCATAGCGTTCCGATGAACGCCAGCCGGAAGCATCTGGTGTCATCGCGATCCTCCCTAGTCTTTGAATTTGTGGGAGAGTCAGGATTCCCGGCTGGGTTGTTCAGTGGAAGTCAGAGGGCCGGCAAAGGGTGGTGCCGAAACGGCATCGCGGCGATCACTGTGCGGAGCGGACCAAGTCTCGATAGCCGTGCTCGGTCATCCACTGCGCGCGGGCGAGATGCGTGTCATGGACCTGGCGGCACCGCTGCGGCTCACGTGCCGTATCGAGGCCAAAGAGAATCTGGACGGCTTCGCGCCAATCAGCTCCGTCGCGCGAGGAATCGAGCAGGCGCAGATAGAGAACCATATGCTCGCGGTCATAGGCCGTGAGGGTCTGGCTGATCGGAGGCGCATCGAGAAACGGCGGCATCGCGGATTCCATCAGGCGACTATATTCGCGCGGAAAGCATTCGTTAACACTCGTGCCCGGCATTACTGTGACAACGTGCGATGGATGGTGTGCGCCACGCGATCACGGCGCTGCTAACGCCTCGTCGGCCGGTCGTCCCGCTCATGGAGCAGCAGCACTCCTTCGCCCTTGTCGGTGGAAAGCAGGACGATACCGGCTGTTTCAAGCGCCCTTCGCACCTGATCGCGCGTCGACTCGTACACCTCTAATCCACTTTCGGACTCAAGGCGCTTGAGCGCGGTTAGCGATGTCCGGGCCTTGTCAGCGAGCGTCTCCTGTGTCCACCCCAGCAACGCGCGTGCGGCCCGCGATTGTCGGGCGGTGATCATGCATGATCACCTCCCACCGACGGACACACGCTTGCCAGAACTACGACTATAATAGTCGTTCTTTGCGCCCATTGCGAGGGTAATCGGCGTCTCAGGGCTGGCGGTGCCCTCGCCGGGCGGCCGAAGTGATTCGCGCTAGCAGTGGAAAGGCCCCGGCCTGTTCGGCCGGGGCCTTGCTCGGGGCTCAGTCGCCGCGGCGGGTCGGGCGGGACCAGATCAGCGAGTGGGTGTCGCCGTCCTCGTCGTCGAAGAGGTTGGCGTAGATGGGGGCGTTGAAGCTCGGATCGTCGAGCTTGAGGCCCAGATAGTCGCGGCCCTCGTTGGAGCGCTTGGACCAGGCGGCGCCGATTTCCGCGCGGCCGACCAGAACCCGGTGGCTGGGGGCGTTCTTGCCGGTGGCGCGGGTGTCGGGGACGATGCGCACGCCCTTGGCTTGGACGCTGAGGGTTACGATTTCGCCGGTGAACTCGTTCGAGCCGGTCTTCTTGAAGGTGCCGATGGTCGCCATTGTAAGTCTCCGTTTCGTTTTCGGGACCGCTCCATTGCGGCCTCGATGGCGATCGACAGGCCGGAGGCGACCGACGCCGCATCGCTTGCGACCGGAGCAACGCGGAGGATGGCAGGAACGACTTTGTTGTTTCGCGAGGAATGACGGCCTTGGCCGGCAGGGGAAGAAAGTCGGGACGCGCCGTTGCGGCATAGGCGGTCGAGGCGCAGCCGTCCTTCGGTCAGATCAGGCCATTGGAGAGGCCGTTCGGAGCGGTCTGGAGACAATCAGGAACGGAAGATCATGGCGACCCGGTCGCAACCAGCAGACGGCGCAAGCTGAAGATCATCTGCGACCCGTCCTCCCCTTGTACAGGCGAGGGTCGAGCTTTCGTTTCGAAGTCGGCCAGTGGAGATGACGCCCTCGACTTCGTGTTGCACCGTTCCCGCGCACAGAGGCGCCGAGCAGAAATCCGGGCGCTGTTGAGGCGGCCGCACGATGGGCTTCAGTCAGGTTCCGGTGACGCGGCTCCCTCTCCAACTGCACAACGCTGAGGGCTGAAACCCCCGACTGGTCGTCCCGGCGACGGTTCCGTCGTGGTGTCAGGCTGGTGCAATGCCCTGGCTGGACGGGCCGGTGCTTGCCATCCCAGCGACGCGCGCGAACGCGGTGACGCCGACCGCGACCGCACCGATGACGGAGAACACGAGCTGCCAGGTCTCCGACGGCATGGTGTGTTTCACGATGCCATGCGTGGCGTGGAAGCCGGCGATCGCCGCGGGTGCGACAAATGCCAGCGCGATCAGCAGGCGTGCCCAGAGCGGGCGGACAATTCCAAGCAAGAGCTGCCCCACGCCCAACGTCAGGCCGGCGCCGAGCATGCCGATAAGGATGGCGCCGAGCCAGCCCGCGCCAGTGTCATAGGCCCAGGTGCCGGCGGTCACGCCCGCGAAGAATGGCAGTGCGAACACCGCGAGCGTGAACAGCAACCAGCACAAGATGCCGATGGCTGCGAAGGATAGGACAATGCCGAGGATAATCATGGTGGTGTCTCCGAAAGAGCAAATTCTGACGGTCGCGCCTTCCACCACCACCACGGCGCATTCGGGAGCATAGCAAAAGCTGTGCTCCGTCGGGAGCGGAAACCGCAGGGGTCTCCGCGTCGCCTGGAAGGGTGGCGCGCCGTCATGGCGCGAAGGGATCGACCTCGTGGACGATCTCCGAGACGTCGCCGTCGTATTCGTTTGCGGGTGTCACCGAGAGAGTGCCGTCGCCCGCGCGGAAGATGACGATGACGGCCATCAGCGTGGTGGCGAGGCTGAAGGCGAAGGCGTGTGCGTCGGGGAAGGACATCGATCCGGCTCCTGTTTCGAGCGGAGGACCATCCCCCCGCTGACAGGCGCCCGATGTGTTCGGCCGATGGCCGCAATCACCGCGCAGGCAACGCCGGCGCGGCGGCACGCTATGCGTAGTCCGACCCTTTACGGGTTGATGGCGTCAGGCCATCGGCTGGACCAAGGACCAGCGCCATTCAGCGGGGAGTGGTCTTCTCCGGGCTGGAAGCCGAGTCGATGTGGCCGTGACGTTGGTGAAGCCGTACTGTCTGCGCGAGCTGCCGTGCGACCTCACCTGCGTCATCCGCAAAGCCTGGTGGCCATTTCCTCGACGGCTCGCGCTGAAACCCGCCACGCTGAAAATGCGGATGGAGGTGGCTGATAATCCACTCGATGCGTGAAGGAGGCACCAAGCCGGCTTGAGCCGAATAATGGAGTGCCTTGGCGAGATCGTGCCCGATGTTCGCGCGGTTCCAAACATCATCGGTCGCGACGTTAAGCAGATAGGATTTGAGGAGGAGTTCGATGGCAATTGCAATCGCATGAAGGGCTTGATTGTCGAATCCTTGATCCGCCGCCCATTCGGCGGCTGCAGCCTTCACGGTGGCATTCTCCAGGAAAACCGCAGCGAGAACGGCGTCCGAACGTGCCGGTTTCGGGAGTGGCTTCAGTCGCTGCATTCGTTGCGTTATGCCATAGGCTTGGCCGTTTAGCAGGTGCCCGATGCGGCGGCGCTTACGCGCCGCCGAATTTCCACACCGGGATGCCGAGCTTCTTGGCTTTGTCGGCGAGGTTGTCATTGATGCCGGTGCCGGGGAAGTGCAGCACGCCCTTCGGCAGGATTTGCAGCATCTCGTCATTGCGTTTGAAGGGTGCTGCCCGGCCGTGCTTCGTCCAGTCGGGTGCAAAGCCGATCTGTGGGACATTGCGATTCCTGGCCCAGAGAGAAGCGATCTTCTCGGCACCCTTCGGCGACTTGCCGTGGATCAGCACCATGTCGGGGTGCTTCTCGTGAACCTGGTCGAGCTTGGCCCAGATGAGGTGATGGTTGTCGAAATCGAGCCCGCCGGTGACGGCGATCTTCGGTCCAGGCGGCAGGAGCACTTCCTGCTCGGCACGCTTCTTCGCCATGATGAAGTCGCGGCTGTCGATCATCGCCGAGGTGAGGTTGCGATGATTGACCTTCGATCCTGACCGCGGGAGCCAGGCTTTGCCGACCTGGCGTTCGTAGTGCTCGGCGGCCTGGTCGCGCATCAGTTCGAAGGCGGTCTGGCGTTCGACCTGTGTCTTGCCCTCGGCGATCAGGCGCTCGAGATCGACCGACTTCACCTCGCTGCCGTCCTGTTCGCGTTGGGAGCGCTTTTGGGCCTGCTCGTTGTCGTCGAGCTCGCGGTTGATCCGTTCGGCGGCGCGATGAAAGACGTTCACGGTCGACCAGAGGAGATCGTCGAGGTCGGGTTCGAGGCGCGTGTCCTCCAGGGTCACGATCAGGGCGTCGAAGATGTCGGCGACCGCGCCCGCGACCGCGTTGCCGTCCGGCAGAAGCCGCTGATCGGGTTCGTCGGCGAAAGGCCGGTAGCCGTGGAGCTGCAATTCGTTGAGGACGTGGTCAGTCGGTGAGGATTCGTGGTGCGGTTCGTAGTCGTCGAGATCGCGCATCGGATGCTCCGTCGGATGGACCGCGACCGTCGCGGCCTTCATGGCGACGAAGCACACCGGCGGGGCGGCCCTGCACCCGGAGCGCGAGCGAGGGCCGGAGCGTCAGCGGAGGATGGCGGAGGCCGGCTATTTTGTTTCGCGATGGAAAGCGGCCCCTTGGGGCCGCGCCGGAAAATAGTCGGCCGCAGCCATTGCCGGGCCGGCCTGCCTGTGGGCCGATCGCCCTCTCGAAGGCCGAGGCGCGGTCCTCTCCGATCCGCTGCGTCTGAGCGAGTACGGCGGCGGGGCCGCTGCCGCTTCCTTACCGGCTATGCCGCCAGCGCCATGAAGCGTGCGACGTCCTGCGGCCCGAGCTGTACCCGAGTCTGACTGCGCAATGTCGCGATGCCGAGGGTGCGGAGATCCTCGTTGAAGTCCCCGAGCTGTGGAGAGATCACGATCGCCTCGATCCCGGCCGCGTTCGCCCGTTCGATCAGGCTGTCACGCGCACCATCGCCTGCCGGATCGTCATCGCGCAGGATGTAGAGCCGCCGCAGCGTGTCCGGGAACAGGATGGCGGCGAGATGTGCCGCGGAGAGCGCCGCCACCATCGGCATGTTGGGCACGACCTGGCGGATTGAAAGGACCGTCTCGATGCCTTCGCCGGCTGCCATCACTTCGCCACCAGCGCCAAAGCGGACCGCGTTGCCGAGGAGATCGCCCATCGCCCGGCGCGGGGTTTCGAATGGCGCCTTGTCGTGGCGTCGTGAGTCGAGCCAGGTGCGATGCGCCCCGGTGATCATGCCGTCGAGGTCAGTGACAGCGGCGATCATGGCCGGCCAAGTCTCGGTCGGCGCATGCTCGTCCGGGCGATAATAGCAGTGCGGGTGGAAATACAGATTTCCGGCTCCACGGAGATCCGTAATGCCGCGTTGCCGGAGATACGCCGCGACGATTGTGCCCGCAATCGGCTGCGACATGCGGATGAGGCGCCGTGCGGCTTCGGGCGATCCATGTGGTGCGGGCGCCAGCGGCTGGAAGGCGGAGGGTTCCGGCGCTGGTGGTGGCATGCTGAGGAAGAGCCGAGCCTCGTCGGCGACATCCTTGAAGTCGATGAGGCCGCAGCTCTCGCGGATGACGTCGAGGAGGTCTCCATGCTCGCCGGTAGCGGCGTCAGTCCATTTCCCGGCGGGGCCTTTGGGCGAGTCCTTGAGCCGGACGTACATCGAGCGGCCCTTAGTGTTACGGGCGTCGCCCACCTGCCAGTAGTTGCCCTGACGGTGGCCATTGCTGAGATAATGGCGGCACACCGCCTCGGCCTGTCGGCCGAGACGTTGCGCGAGATCGGATGCGTCGAGACGGGCCATCACGCTGCCTCCCGCTCGCCGACGCGCTGGATCGGGTAGGTGCCGATCAGCTTGCCGATGATGGTCGCGCCGTCCGCGCCGACGGGCACGAAGAAGCGGAGCTTCCACGAGATGATCTCGCTGAAGAGGCCAAAGGCGCGCAGGCGCTCGCGCATCGCGTCGGTGAAGCCGGAGAGTTCGATGCGATCGGCGCCCATGACGCGCACGCGACGGAGTTGGAGGCCTTCGGCGAGATCGAGGATTGTCTTGCCCTCGATGAGCGCGGCATAGGCATGGTCGGCGGACAGGTTCGTCGTTCCGACTGTCGTGGCGTTGGCGACCCATGCGGGCGACACGCGGCGGCCGATGATCCGTTCCCCGTCATCGGTCTGGAGCCGATAGACACGGCTCGACTCGTTGGGCAGCCGCTTCCAGATCGGCAGCAGCAGGCCAGCGACGATGTGGATCGTGGAATCGGAATAGGCTGGCACCTCCGCGATCTCGGCGTTCCAGGCGGCGGTGAACTCGGCGCGACTGGCGGCGATCCAATGGCTTTCGTCCATCATGCGGATGGAGGCGTGATGCTGCTCCATCGGCCGGATCAGCCGCACGCGGCGTTCGATCTCCCCGTCGTCGAGCATCAGCGAAGGCGCTGGAAGCTGAACCGCGGCGCGGTGGGAGCGCTCGTTGACCAGCAACTTGGCGACCGGATCGTCGAGCCAAGCCATCGCCTCCTCGGCGGTCATCGGCCGGTTGCGCTCGCGCTGTTGGATGGTCAGCAGGCTGGTTTCCGCGCCGGTGCCGGGATGGGTGTAGATGGTCTGGCGATCGGTGACGACGAAGCTCTCCGCGCGCAGCGTCTCCAGTCCGATGTCGTAGATGCCGGCGGCGATCGCGCCCTCGACCTTGGCGGTCAGAAGCTGCTCGAAGGCGGCGAACAGGACGTCCTGCAGGTCGATGGTGAGCGCGAGCAGGCGGTTGAGAAAGGTTGTGATCGGCGGGAGCTCGTCCTTGATGCCGTTGTCGTCCATCAGCTTCAGGCCGGTCGTGTCCTCGAACCGCTGGAGCGAGCACCCTTCGATCTTGCCGCGGACGATCAGGATGTAGAGCTGGCGAAGCGCATCGCGCGCATAGTGGCTCTCCAGATTGTCCTCGGGTCGGAACAGGCCCTGGCCGCCGGTCTGGCGCTGTCCGCGCGTGATCGCGCCCAGCGTGTCGAGCCGGCGCGCGATGGTCGATAGGAAGCGCTTCTCCGCCTTCACATTGGTCGCGATCGGACGGAAGAGCGGCGGCTGCGCCTGGTTGGTGCGGTGGGTGCGGCCGAGGCCTTGGATCGCGGCGTCGGCTTTCCAGCCCGGCTCAAGCAGATAGTGGACGCGAAGCCGCGTGTTCCGTGCCGACAGCTCCGCATGGTAGCTGCGGCCCGTACCGCCGGCATCGCTGAACACGAGCACGCGCTTCATGTCGTCCATGAAGGCCTGGGTCTCGGCGAGATTGGCGGACGCCGCGCGGGTCTCGACCACAAGGCGCTGTCCCTTGCGCACGATACGACGCGAGCGGCCGGTGACTTCGGCCACCACGTCCGCGCCGAAATGCTGGACGATCTGGTCGAGCGCGCCCGGCACCGGCGGAAGGCTCGCGAGTTTCTCGATCAGCTCGGTGCGGCGGGCGACCGCCTCGCGGCTCTCGACCGGCTGGCCGTCGCGAAAGACCGGACGCGAGGACATATTGCCCTCGCCGTCGCTGAAGGGCTCGTAGAGCTGCACCGGGAAGGAATGGGCGAGATAATCGAGGACATATTCGCGGGGCGTGATGTCGACGCGAATGTCATTCCACTCCTCGGTCGGAACTTCGGCCAAGCGCCGTTCCATCAGCGCCTCGCCGGTCGAGACGATCTGGATGACCGCGGAATGCCCGGCCTCCAGGTCCGCCGCGATCGAGCGGATCAACGTCGGCGTCTTCATCGATGTTAGCAGATGACCGAAGAAACGCTGCTTGGCGCTTTCGAAGGCGGAGCGCGCGGCGGATTTGGCCTGGCGGTTCAACGTCCCGGTCGAGCCGGTGATGTTGGCCGCCTGCATGGCCGCATCGAGATGGTTGTGGATGATGGCGAAGGCGCCGGCATAAGCATCGTAGATGCGCCGCTGCTCGGCGGTCAGCTCGTGCTCGACCAGCTCATATTCGACGCCGTCGAACGACAGCGATCGGGCGGTGTAGAGGCCGAGCGCGCGAAGGTCGCGGGCAAGCACCTCCATCGCCGCGACGCCGCCGGCCTCGATCGCCTCGACAAACTCGGCGCGGGTCGAGAAGGGAAAATCGTCGCCACCCCACAGACCGAGGCGCTGCGCGTAGGCAAGGTTCTGGACCGTGGTGGCGCCGGTGGCGGAGACATAGACGACGCGGGCATTGGGCAAGGCGTGCTGCAGGCGAAGCCCCGCGCGCCCTTGCTGCGAGGGCGTGACATCGCCCCGTTCTCCCTTGCCGCCGCCAGCGTTCTGCATCGCGTGCGCCTCGTCGAAAATGATCACTCCGTCGAAATCGGAGCCCAACCATTCGACGATCTGCTTGACCCGCGAAACCTTCTCGCCGCGGTCGTCGGAACGCAGCGTGGCATAGGTTGTAAATAGGACGCCTTCCGGCAGAGCGATCGGCTTGCCCCGCGGGAAGCGCGAGAGCGGCGTGACCAGCAGGCGCTCCATGCCGAGTGCGGACCAGTCGCGCTGCGCATCCTCAATCAGCTTGTCGGATTTGGAGATCCAGACCGCCTTGCGCCGGCCCTGCATCCAGTTGTCGAGCACGATGCTGGCCGACTCGCGCCCCTTTCCGACGCCGGTGCCGTCGCCGATGAAGAAGCCGCGGCGGAAGCGGACGACGCCGTTTGCATCATCGGCGGCGGCCGCCACGACATCGAAAGTGTCGTCGATGGTCCAGGAACCTGCGAGAAAATCGGAATGGGCTTCGCCCGCGAAGATCAGGGTTTCGAGCTGGGAGTCTGAGAGCGAGTCCATGATGGTCGCTGGCAGCGTCGGCCGATAGCTCGGCTTGGGCGGGGCGACCGAGGCCATGGCGGCGGATTGCACGAGCTTGGTGGGATGGGCCTGAGAGCCGGGAATACGGATCGTCTGCAATCCGTATTGCTCGTAGATCGCGTCGCTGAGGCGGGCGCCCTCGGCCGGGGTCCAGTCGACGGTCTCATAGGCGAGCGGCACGCCCTCGGGATCGGCGAGGCCCACGCGGGTCGCCGATGTCGCCGCGGTGCGCGCGAGATAGCCGCGAACGGTGCGCGGCGTGGCGCCGGTCGGCATGACCTGAACAGCAGGCGCGACAGCCAGGCGCGGCGGCACATGCTCGGCGATCCACGTCATCAGCGTGGCGATGTCGGGAGCGGTGCCGGGGGACGCCGGAAATGCGGATGGCTCGTCGGCCGGGATCTTGTCGATCACGGTCAGCCGGGTTTCGACGGTCGTGCCGTGCTTGGCATAGACTGAGCCATGGACGGCGGCGGTGAACACGACGCGGCCCCTCTCCTGCAGGCGGACGAAGGCGTCGCGCCAGGCCGGTATGTCGGGGCCGAAATTCGCGCCGGTGATCGCGACCAGGCGCCCGCCATCGGCGAGCCGCGCGAGCGCGGATGCGAGATGGCGATAGGCTGCGTCGGCGACACGCCCCTCGACATTGGCGAGGACCGAGAATGGCGGGTTCATCACCACGATTGTTGGGACGGTCGCCGGGTCGAGATGATCGTCGATCTGGGCTGCGTCGAAGCGGGTCACGGGAATGGCCGGAAAGAGGGAGGAGATGAGTGCGGCCCGGGTTTCGGCGAGTTCGTTGAGGACAAGCGTGCCGCCGGCGATCTCGGCGAGGATGGCGAGCAGGCCGGTGCCGGCCGATGGTTCGAGCACGCGATCGGCGGGTGTGATGGCGGCCGCAGTGATCGCGGCCAGGCCGAGCGGGATCGGCGTCGAGAATTGCTGGAAGGCCTGCGCCTCCTCGGAGCGGCGCGTGTGGGTGGGCAGAAGTCCCGCGATCTTGCCGAACAGAGGAACCGCCGCAGCCGGAGACCCGGCTTTGCGCAAAAGCGCCTTTCCGTATTTGCGGAGCATGAGGACGGTTGCGGCTTCGCAGGCGTCATAGGCGTCCTTCCAGTCCCAGGCGCCGGCAGTATCGGACGCGCCGAAGGCGGTCTCCATGGCGGTGCGCAAGACCGCGGCGTCGATGCGCTCGCCGCGCTCGATGTGAGGAAGGAGGAGAAGTGCCGCGGCATGGATGGCGGCAGCGTCGGTCGGCTGATCGGCGGCGGTCGGCAGCGCCGCCGCAAGGGTGTGAGCATTCATGGGAGACGTCCTCGGGAGAGCGGAGCGGGAAAGCCCGCCGGCGCTCTCTCTCGGACCGGACGGGCTCAAACCCGTCCCGGCCTTCCTCTCGCTCTCAAGGGGCGCGGCCCGGCCGCGCCATCAAGCGACAGACAATGGTCTCGATGATGTCAGGCACCATCGCCGCCATCGATCACCTCGGCGAGCCAACCGTTGGTATAGATCCACGCCACAGTTTCGCCGGTCGCGAGATCGAGGACATGCGCGCCGCCACCGAAGCCATCGAGACGCGGCCGGGAGCAGGTGTTGGCGTACTGAAAGCCCCATCGGCCGGTGAGGTGGAATTCGGCGGCGCAGCGTATGACGAACTGGATCAGCCGTTCGGGATCGCCGGTGACATCGTCGCGCATCCAGAGTTTGGAGCCGCCATGCTCGGGCTGGATGGACAGGAGGAAGCCATCGGACGGCGGTTCCTCGGATGCTCCGTCCTCGGACAGTTGGTTGTAGAGATCGAGCGCGCGGGCTGCGGTCTCGGGCGTGCCGACATCGAGCAGGCATGAGAAATGGGTGAAATAGTCGGCCATGAGGCCACTCCCGGAGAGCAGGGAACGGGAGAGCCGGCAGGCGCTCTCTCCTCCATGTCCGGCTCGCCACGTCCGGGCCAAACTCTCCCTCTCGATCGGCGCGCATGAAAAAAGCCCGACGCCCCCGAAGGGACGCCGGGCTCGTCAAGTCAGATGAGGACCGCCGTCACTCCGCGGCGGCGAGGTGCCGTTCCTCCTCATCATCGGTGTTGGTCTCCTCGTCATCGCCGTCGAGGAAGTCCGGCAACGCCTCGTCGCCCTCGCCAGAGTCCGCCTCGGTGCTTTCGGCATCGGCGCCGGAATTGCGCAGCGGTTCGGGCAGCCAGCCCGTCTCGGCGAGGAGACGTTCGGCTTCGGTCGCCATGTCGCCCTTCTTCAGATGTGCGATGAGTTGGGCGGCGCGCTCGCCGGCGCCTTCACGCACCGCTTCGAGGATGCGGGGCTTGGTGACGCGGCCGAGATAGTTGGCGACGGTCGGCCGCCACCCGGCTTCGGCCATGTCGAGCCCGACCGCCAGCGACAGGCGATCGGCTTCGGCGATGCGCTGTTCGACACTATGCGCCGAGACACGGCCACCGTAGCGATCGGCCCGCTCATAAAGCGCATTGACGCCGAACGAAGCGCAATGGGCGAAGAGTTCGGCCTGTTCGGGGCCAGTCAGTGCGGCCAGCCCATCCCAGAGATCAGCGACTTTGGCCGGGAGCCGTTTGCGCCAGCTATCGTGCCGGGCCTCGATCGCCTTGGCATAGACGCTGTCACGAAGCCCTTCGGGCTGCGAATGGAAGGTCGTGCCCCGCACGCTGACCTCCATCGCGAAGCCGTACTGGCTGCCGCCGTAGAACACGTCCTGGCAGAACTTGTGCAGGACGGCGACGAAGGCGACCGAGGGATCGGTGGCGAGCTTGTCGCGGAGCGCGAGGGTGCGATCGGCGGTCAGCTCCGTGATCAGTCGATCGGGGAGCGGCTTGATCGTGTCGTCCTCGTCCTCCTCCTCGGGCTCGGCAGGTTTGCCGCAGATGGTGATGACCGCGCGCTGGACCGAAGGCGACGCCGGATAGTCAGCGTCATCGTCGCCGCCATCCTGCTCTTCACCCTCGCCATCGCCCGCCTGGTTGGCGATCTCGTCCTCGGGTCGGACATAGCCGCGGTCGATCGACAGCGTGCCGTCGGCGTCCAGGCTGACGAAGACCCCGGCGATCGCGATGTCGGCGGGTTCGTAGTGGACCGGCCGCTCGTCGAAGCTGGCGAGCGCGGTTTCGATTTCGCCAAGGCGCTGATCGATCTCGTCCGGCAACTCGTCGGCGTTCTCATATTCGGCCTCCAGCTTGGCGCACTCGGCGTTGAGCGCCTCGATGGTCGCCTGTTCGTCAGCCGTCAGGTCGAGCGGCGTGCCCACGATCTCGCGCAGGCCGTGGGTGGCGCCATAGGGGAAGCTCATCGCCACCTCGATCCATTTCCAGCCTTCGCCGGCGATCGCTTCGGCGGAGGCTTTCAGCTTGTCGGCGACCAGGCGATCGAGCAGCGCAGGATCCTGCAGCCAGCCGCCGTCGTCATCCTGGAAGAGATCGCGCAGCACGCAGCCGCCGTTGGTTTCATAGGCATCGATGCCGACGAATACGGCCCGCTTGTCGGATGCGCGGACGGCGGTCTCGGTCAGCATGCGCCGGATCTGGTAGGGTTCCCTCTGCCAGCTATTGCGAACCGACTCCCAGACCTGCTCCTGACGCGCATGATCGTTGGTGACGGTGAAGGCCATGAGCTGTTCGAGCGTGATGCCGTCCTCGGCATAGATATCGAGCAATGACGGCGAGACGGCCGCGAGGCGAAGCCGCTGCTTCACGACCTGGACGGACGCGAAGAATGCAGCCGCAATCGCCTCCTCGGTCATGCCCTTCTCGCGCATCGCCTGGAACGCGCGGAACTGGTCGAGAGGATGCATGCTTTAGGTTATGCGTCAAGTGTCCTGTTAGCTGGATTGCGTTGATTTGACGATCGTTTCCGCGACGCGGCTTGTTTCGCATGTATCTTTGATGCGGCAGCGGTTCAACGTCAGGGTTTCGGCCCGCGGG
>Ga0310345_10001451_pt1 | contig 26352 bp, 22 predicted proteins | sample HC15DNA20500_MG_FD_204667 | JGI IMG/M metagenome (GOLD analysis project Ga0310345, IMG submission 204667) | Marine microbial communities from station ALOHA, North Pacific Subtropical Gyre - HC15-DNA-20-500_MG | ecosystem: Environmental > Aquatic > Marine > Oceanic | place: Pacific Ocean: North... | reverse complement strand
GTGGCCTCCCGGCCGGCCGGATATCGGCTGATGTAGTAACTGTGCTCGTGGTGCTCGCCGTCTTCCATTCCGGCGAAGTACGCGGCGTTGAACAGGGTGGTCGCCAACTGCGAGACCCCGCCGCCGACACCGCGTGCGGGCCTGCCGTTGCGGATGATTCCCGCCTCGACATACCCGGCCGCGGCGTTGCGCGGGTTGGTTGCCTCGTTGAGGCTGAACGTCTCTCCCGGCCCGACCACGATCCCGTCGATCTGTTCGGCGGCACGCCTGATGTTCTTGCCCGAATCACTGGCGAAACCACTTGTCTCGAATTCGCCGATGACGTCGATCGGGCCGAGCCTGTCGAGTTCGGCCATCGTGAACGTGGCCGGTTCGGTGACGTAGACCGCGTCGAGTTCGCGGTCGTCGTCACTGGTGAGCACCGGCAGGAGATTCTCCAGGGTGGCGTCGTAGTCGACGCGGCGGGCCGCCTGTTCGGGAGTCTTGGCCGGCGGACTCACCGTGAAGTCGATATCGGCGTTGCGGCCCGGGACCTCGGACGCCTCGAGCTGTGGGCGGAGCGCGTCCACGACGATGGTCGTGTCGATCGTCGGCTCCAGTCGCCCCTCCTCGACCTCGAACCCCAACGCCGACGCAATCGTCTGATCGGAAAGGATCGCGCGCGTATCGTTTTCGGCGTCGACGATGACAGGTGCCGAGACCGCGGGTGTCGCGACGTCGCGCAGGGCAGCGTCGACGTCCGCAGCGGTGGTGCTCGGTTCGAGTTCGGCCATCGGCAGATTGACGGTCTCACCCAGTGCCCAATCCCGGACGAGCACACCCTCCGCGGCGTCGACATCGAGTCGTTGCCCGCTCTCCGGATCGGCCGCTACCGGTTCGCCGTCGACGAAGTCGATCGACCCTTCGACCGGGTCCTCGGCCACGTCGGCGGCGAGATCCTCCAGGGTGGCGGTCAGGGCCTGATCGTCCACCGACGAGACGACGCCCACCGGGGTGTCGACGAAGAACGACGTGAGCCGGGTGATCGGGTTCAGCGGCTGCCCGCCGGCTTGAGCAACCGTTGCGCGCGCATCGACCTGAAGATCGATCGAGCGCGGCGTCACCTCGGTGTCCAGTGCGCCCACCGTCACGGGGATGGGCTCCTCGGACCGCGGGCCGACGACGTCCCGGAGTCGATCCTCGGCCTCGTCCGGCGCCAGCCCGCCGAGCGGCACACCGGCAGCGGTGACCCCGCGAGGGACTTTGCCCGAGGTGACGATCAGGTCCGTGACGTACACCGCGGCCAACAGGACCAGCGGAAAACCGAGGAGGAGGAACACGCGGCGTCGACGCCGCCAAGCGGCACCATGGAGCGCCAACCCGTTTTCGGTCAGCCAGGTGGCCGGCATGGCTCTGTTCCTCAAAAGTCGATTCGCCCCGGGGTTTCCGCGGCCGCATTGTTCTCAGCAACTGTCCAGGGGACTCGATTCATCCTATCGACTGAGTGCCGGGTCGGCCTGGCTCGAGAATGGGCCCGCTTCCGGCACCGCTGCGGCGCGGATGCCGAGTCGGCACGTCGTGGCGGCCTGGGGAGCGCCTCAGGCGCGGGCCTACAGACTGAATTCCCGCGGAGGGCCGCTCAACGCAGCCTTGGCCGCCACGGCCATCGGGTCCAATATCTCGATGTCACCGGCTTCGAGTCCGTCGAGCGCCAGCGTGACCAGATCAGCAGGATCGAGGACAACACCCTCGGGGAACTCGATACCGTTGCGTTCGGCGAACTCGAACAGCGTTGGGGTACCGATCAATCCGGGCATCAACGCGGTCACCAGCGTGCCCTGGCCCTGCAATTCGACGCGGACCCCGTTGGTCAGTCCCCATTCCGCGGCTTTGGCTGCGGCATAAGCAGTGTTGCCCGACACGGTGTTCCAGGCCGCGACCGACAGCACGTTGAGAATGGCGCCACCACCGTTGCGGGCGAGAATCGGGGCGAAGGCTCGAACCATGGCCAGCGTGCCGAAGTAGTTGGACTCCATGGTGGACCTGATGCCTGCCAGATCTCCGGTGACGAGGTCGCCTCCCGCCGTGTCGGCCGCGTTGTTGATGAGCACGTCGACATCCACGGCACGGGCGGCGGCCGCAGCGACCGACGCCTGGTCAGTGATGTCGAGGGCAATCACCTCGACCCCGGGGATGTCCACGATTTCCGGCCGCCGCGCGCCGGCGTAAACCTTGGCTCCCCGGCGGAGCAGTTCGTGCGCGAAGTGCCACCCGATGCCCCGGTTTGCCCCGGTGACCAGTGCCGTAGCGCCATGCAGGTCCATGAGTCCTCCCACGTTGATTGACCGAGCCAAAAGTGACCAACCGGTCACCTTGCGCTGCCCAAGCTGCCACAAGATGACCACGCGGTCAACTTGGTAGCCTGGGCGGGTGAAATCGACTCCGACAGTCCGCGCGGACGCCGCGCGCAATCGCGAGTCGTTGCTGGCTGCCGCCGAGCAGGAGTTCGCCGAAAGGGGCCTGTCAGCCTCGGTGGCTGACATCGCGCGCAGAGCGGGCGTCGCCAAGGGCACGGTGTTCCGCCACTTCGCCACCAAGGAGGACCTGATCGCCTCCATCGTCTGCGCGCACATCGCAGCGCTGACCGAAGCCGCTCGGCCATCGCCGCCGATCAACGACAACAACATGATCTGACTTTCCTGCAGTCAGCCAGTGAGAGCGACCCACGGGTTACCGAGGTTCGCGACGAATTGCACTCGGCCTTGGGAACTCTGGTCGGCCGCGCACATCAGTCAGGAGCGATCCGCTCCGACGTCACCGAGACCGACGTCTTCCTGCTGATGTGCGCGCCGGTCCATGTCGTAGAAAACCTCGCTGCCCCAAAGCCGCTGTTGTGGAAGCGGTATCTGGCCATCATCTTCGATGGATTGCGGCCCGAAGGCGCACACCCGCTCCCCCAGCCGGCGCCGGAGTTGGCTTAGCCGAGGGGCGCCGGCCGTCCGGGCCGCCGCGAAATGTGTCGACCGCCGTCGGTCAGAGGTGCGGCGCTTCCTTGATGGTGCTCTCCGGCGTACCGACCGTCTGGCAGTAGGTGGTGATCGACACGCGCGTCCCAGCGAGTTCGGCGTTCGCCGGCTCGTTCTTGCCCTCGTCGGTCAGCATCTTGGTGATCGACTCGTTCTGCGATGCCTCGTCGGCAGCCAGGAAGTCCTTGCAGGTGGTATCGCCACCCTGGTTGGTGACCTCCTCGACCTGGGAACATCCACTGAGGACAGCAGCCGAGGCCAGCACGGACATCATCAGCACCTGCGCACGTTTCATGGCGATCTTGTTTCCCCGATATGACGCCGACGAAACTCCCTCGGACAGCCCCCTAGTCGGACGTGTCCCGAGCGGTGAACACGCCGTTGAGATACACGGTGACGCGGAAGCCGCAGAGCACGAGGATGTGTATCAGGTACAACCACAGCGCCAACGCCGACACCGCACCGACGATGGGTAGGCCACCGAACGGTGCGGACCATTCGATCGGGATGGCCAAGAAGAGCAGGAACCCCTGTAGGAACCCGGCCAGGATCGCCCCGGTGCCGAAAGCCCCGGCGAGCAGAGGCTTCACGCCGAACCGGCCGGGCGCGATGAGCCCGAACGCACCCACCAACGCCGTCGAGACCGCGATCCAGACGACATGGAACCCGACGAACACTCCCCACACCAGCGACCACCCTTCGCCGGTATACAGCGGCGCCACGTAGGGCGCGAACGCCAGCACCGCCAGGACCAGGAACGGGGCGACCGCCGCGACGCCGAGCAGGCCGGCGCGTCCGCGCCACCCGGTGAGTTTGTCTGTCTCCGGGGTCAGTTGGACGAACGCACGGCGCAGGCCTTCCCCGTAGAGACTGGCCGGGAACAGCACCACCAGGGCCTGCCACCACGGCATCGCCAACGCGACCGAGGTCAGGGTCCGCAACGCTTCGGGGGTTCCGTGTCCGGACGGCAACCCCGAGATGGCCGTGTCCATCGAGGAGGTCACCGTGTCATGTCCGACCAGCAGTCCGGCCATCCACAACGACGCCATCGCCAGCGGTACCAGCCCGATCACTCCGAAGAAGGTGGCTCCGGCCGCCCACAGCGCGAGGTCCGTGCCGGGGAAGGTTCTACCGACCTGAGATGCCAGCCGGCGTGCCCGGTTCACCGCGATGCTCATCGGCGGGTCGCAGCGTGCTGGCAAGCTGACATCATGACAGCGCAGCAACCCGCCGGCGACGGTGACGCGGGCTGGTCCTCGCTGCACAGCGGTGTGCAACCCTCGCGCGTGGTGCGGGGCTGGCTGTCGATGGTGCGAATGTTGGCCCGCGGTCCGATCGTTCGCATTCCGCCCGATGTCCTGTCGTTGCTGGGTGTGCTGGCGTTGGTGGGCGCGTGGGCGGCCGTGGCCGGCCCCGGCTGGCCGGCACTGACGGTAGCGCTGGTGCTCGCGGCCGGCGTGCTGGACGGTCTGGACGGCGCGGTGGCGCTGCGCACGGGAAAGGCCCGCCCGCTGGGCGCGGTGGTCGACTCGACCGCCGACCGTCTCGGTGATCTGCTGCTGGGCGCGGTCCTGCTGGCGTTGGGCGCGGCGCCCGGTTGGGTGATCGCGGCGCTGACGCTGGTACTGCTGCTGGAGTATGTGCGCGCCCGCGCACAGGCCGTCGGGATGCCCGGCGCGGGTGCGATCACCGTCGGCGAACGCCCTACCCGACTGATCGTCGTCGGACTGGCGGCCGCGGGTGCCGCGATCTCCGGGGCCGGGGTGCCGCTCACCGGGTGGGACTGGGGCACCGTGTTCGCCGTCACGTGGACCGCCGTCGGTGTGGTCGCGATGGTGCAGCTGTGGCTCGGGATTCGTCGCTCGATCCCGGCGACGTACCCGCCGGACCGATGAGTCCGGCGACGATCTCGGCGGACATCAGCACCAGCGGGATGCCGCCGCCGGGATGCGCCGAGCCGCCCACCAGGTAGAGCCCGGGCAGCGGGCTGCGGTTCGCAGGGCGGCGCAGCGCCGCCCGGGGGCCGTGCGACGCGGTGCCGTAGATGGCGCCTCCGGGTGCACCGGCGCGACGCTGCAGGTCGGCGGGGGTCACGGTCTCGAGGACGCGGATCCGGTCGCGCACGTCGGCACCACGGGCGGCCATCACGTCCAGGATGTGTCGGCTGTAGCGCTCGCGCAGACCGGGCTCGTCCCAGTCGACCCCGCGCGCCGGATCGTGCGCGGGTGCGTTGACCAGCACGAACCAGCCCTCGGAGTTCTCGTCGGGCCGCAGCGCCGGGTCATCGGGTGCGTGCACGTAGACGGTGGGGTCGGCGACGGGCACGGGTCGCCGGCCGAAGATGGCGTCGAACTCGGCGTCGTAGTCGGCGGGGAAATAGACCCGATGCGCCGGGCCCGGCTCTCGCCCCGTCAGCCCGAGCAGCAGGACGAAACCCGCCATGGAGCGCGGCGTGCGCCTCGTGCGGCGTTGCGTGCCACCGACCGTGCCCCGCGGCAGCAGTCGGTCGTCGAGCACCGCGGCGTCAGCATTGCTGACGACGACGTCGGCGGTCACGTCGCGGCCCGCGACCCGCACGCCGGTGGCGCGGCCGTTGCGCACGCTGACCGACTCGACCGGCGTCGCGGTGTGCACCTCGACGCCGAGTTCACGGCAGCGCTCGGCGAGCGCCTCCACGATGCGTCGCAGACCGCCGGGCACGTACCACGCGCCGAACTCCTGCTCCACGAAGGCGGTCACCGACAGCACGGCAGGTGTGCGGCGCGGGTCGGATCCGGAATAGGTGGCATAGCGGTTCAACCAGGTGCGCAACCGGGCGTCGGGCAGCATCCGCCGGCCGAGACCGTCGATGGTCAGCCACGGCGCCACCACGCGCAGATCGGCCGGGCGGGTGCTCATGCGCGCCATCGCGGCCAGGGACACCGGGCGGCGCAGCACCGGCTCGCCGACCAGTTCCCACAGCCGTCGCGACCGGTCGTGCAACCGCTGCCACGCCACACCGGCGCCGGCGCCGAGACCCGCGTCGAGCGCTGCCGGAACCGCGGCCGCGTCGTGCGGCAGCGTCAGGGTCGTACCGTCACCGAAGACGTACGAACACGCCGGATCGACTGCGCTGAGCGGCAATTCGAGCGGGGCGCCGGTGTCGGCGAACACCTGCTGCAGCACCGCGGGCAGCGTGAGCAGCGACGGACCCGTGTCGAAGGTGAAGCCGTCGCGCTCGAGGAGTCCGAGCTTTCCGCCCACGGTGTCGGCGCTCTCGAACACCGTCACCGTGTGCCCGGCCGCGGCCAGCCGGGCGGCGGTCGCGAGCCCGCCCAAGCCTGCTCCGATGACGACCACCCGACTCACAGCGCTCGGCCTTTCCACTGCAGCGAGCCACGGAGCCGGCCGGCCCAGGACGAGGTGAGCAGCCCCAGCAGGGTCAGCACCGAGAGCGGATGCGCCACGGCATCGATCATCGCGCCTCGCTCAGACCTGATGACCGCGCCCCGCTCCGATTCGATGGTCGCGCCCCGCTCCACATCAATGGTCGCGCCTCGCTCCGTCGTACCGCACCAGCGCGCCGACAGGATCCGACCCAGCACCGCGGCGAGATAGCCGACGGCGCCGATCCGGGACCCGGTCGTCGCCGCGACCGGGGGCAACACGTAGACCACGGCCAGAGCCGCGGCGACCGCGATGGCTCCCAGCGGGGAGCCGAACGCTGCCCACAGCGACTTGCGGTACCCGTCGCGCAGTTCGCGACCGTTGTCGTACATCCGGCAGGTCGCGATGGCGGACCCGTCGGCGACGCCCGTGCGCCCGCCGCCGGCGCGGATCCTTCGGGCCAGCGCGATGTCGTCGAGCACCTCCCCGGACACCGACTGCCACCCGCCTACCCGGGCCAGGGCGTCGGCCTCGATCACGAGGAACTGACCGTTGGCCACCGCCATCGACGGCCGCGCCGACCGCTCCGCAACGCGCAGCGGCACCGTCGTCAGCCACGACCATGCCAGCAGCGGCTGGATCAGCCGGCCGGAGAACCCCGTCGCGAGTTGGCGCGGCCACGGACTCACCAGATCCAGCGGGTCCGGGCCGCGTAACACGGCGACCGCGGCCGCCACGGCGTCCGGCGACAGCACCACGTCGGCGTCGACGAACACCAGGATCGCGCCGCGCGCCGCGGCGGCCAGCTGCGCGCACGCGTGCGGTTTGCCCAGCGCGCCGGCCGGCGGCGGGGTGCCGGTCAGCACCCGCAACCGGGCATCGGTCGGGGCCACGCCGCGGACGACGTCGGCCGTGCCATCGGTGGAGTTGTCGTCCAACACCAGGATCTCGACATCGGTGAGGCCGCGCTGGGTCAGTAGCGACCGGATCGTCGGCGCGATGCGGTGGGCCTCGTCGCGCGCCGGCACCAGAACCGACACCGGCACGCTCACCGACGGCGGCTTGGCGGGCGGACGCCGCAGGTAACGTAGGTTGAGAAGTTCGTGAACCGTGCCCAAACACGCCAGGAACGAACCCGCCAGGACGAGCGTCCGGATGGGTTTCGGTTGTCGCGCGTGGGGCACCTGAGAACTCTACGGAGCACTCACCCCGGTCCGCCACCACCCGGCGGCGCACCCAGGGTGACGGCTTCGTCTCGAACGGAGGTGGCAGAGGTGGCGTTGGCCGTGCCGTCGCGCTCGCTGCGCGCGGTCCACCCGGCGTGGCTGCTCGTGGCGGCGGCGATCACCAGCCAGATCCTCTACCCGTTGCTGCCCGACGGGCCGCGCACCGAGATCACGACGGCCAGCGTGGTGCTGTTCTTCCTCGCCGCCGTCGCCGACGTCACCCGCGTGCACGGCGGTAGGGGTGCGGTGCTGCTCATCACGATCGCAGGCGGCGGTGGTCTGCTGGCCGAGGCGGTCGGTGTGCACACCGGGTTCCCGTTCGGCGCGTACGCCTACAGCGGGACGCTGGGTCCGGAACTGCTCGGTGTGCCGGTGGTGATCCCGCTGGCGTGGGTGATGATGGCCTGGCCGGCGCTGGTCGTCGCCCGGACACTGGCCCGCCGGCCCGGCGCGGTCGTGGCGGTCGGTGCGCTTGCCCTGACCGCCTGGGACGTGTTCCTGGATCCGCAGATGGTCGACGCCGGGCATTGGACGTGGACGCATCCCGACCCCGGACTCCCCCTCGTCCCGGGCATTCCGTTGACCAATTATCTCGGGTGGTTGCTGGTCACCACCCTGATCATGGCCGCCCTGCACATGACACTGCCACCGCACGACGGCCCCTCGGGACCGGCGGCTGCGCTGTATCTGTGGGTGTACTTTTCCTCGGTGATGGCGCATGTCGTCTTCTTCGGCCTGCCGGGGTCCGCGGTGATGGGCGGAATCCTGATGGGAGCCATCGCCATCCCGTTCACCCTTGCCCTGCTGCGGCGGCGCGCACGCGAACCGGAGCGGCCATGACGGATGCATTGAGAAGCCGCGCCGCGCCGTTGCGGATGCGGCCCCGCCGCCTGGTGACACCGGATCCGCTGCTGCCCTCCGACGTCGCCCCCGGAGCCACGGCGATCGTCGTCGGTGGCGGCATCGCCGGCATGTCGGCGGCCGTCGTGCTGGCCGAACGGGGCGTGGCGGTCACCGTGCTGGAGGCCAACGATCATCTCGGCGGACGCCTGGGCGCCTGGCCCGAGCGGCTCCCGGACGGCACCGAGCAGTACATCGAGCACGGCTTCCACGCGTTCTTCCGGCACTACTACACCTGGCGCTCGATTCTGCGTCGCGCCGACCCGCAGTTGTCGTTCCTGGCCCCGGTATCCAGCTACCCGGTGATCTCGGCGAGCTGGCCGGCCGAGGACCTGTCCGGGCTGCCCGCCGCGCCACCGCTGAACCTGCTGGCGCTGGCGCTGCGATCGAAGAGCCTGTCGCGGCGCGAGTTGACCCGAGCCGACCCGGACACGGGCCGCGCCCTGCTGGCCTACGACCGCGCCACCACGACCGCCGAACTCGACAACATCGACGCGGCAACGTTTCTCGACGGTCTCGGGATGACCGAGCGGACCCGCAGCATGCTGTTCGAGGCGTTCGCCCGGTCGTTCTTCTGCAACCAGGGTCAGCTCTCCGCGGCCGAACTGGTGGCGATGTTCCACTACTACTTCCTGGGCAACCCCGAGGGCATCGGCTTCGACGTGCCCGACACCGATCACGCCACCGCCATCTGGCATCCGCTGCAGCGCTACCTCGAGCAGCGTGGGGGTCGGGTGCATCGGGGCACCGCTGTCACGGCTGTCGAACCGGACGGCCCCGACTGGCACGTCGACACCGAGGCAGGGCGCTTCACGGCCCGGCACGTGATCCTGGGGCTGGATCCCGGAGCGCTGCGCTCGGTGATCGACAGCTCCCCGGCGACCGCTGCGGCGGCCCCGCTGCTGGCCGAGAAGTGCCGAAATCTTGCGGTGGCACCGCCGTTCGCGGTCAGCCGGATCTGGCTGGACCGCGACGTCGCACCCGAGCGGGCGCCGTTCAGCGCCGTCAGCGGGCAACCCAATCTCGATTCGATCGCGCTGTACTCCCGGTTGGAGGAGCCCAGCATCCGGTGGGCGGCCACAACCGGCGGATCGGTGATCGAACTGCATTCGTACTCATGCCGCCTGGACGACGCCGAGGATGCGGCCGCCGCCATGCGCGCCGAACTTGCCACCCTGTGGCCGGAAACCGCCGACGCGACCGTCACACACGCGCACAACCGACTGGAGGCCACCGCGCCGGCGTTCCCGCCCGGTTCGGCGGGCAGCCGTCCCGGGGTGCGCACCGACGCCCGCGGGCTGCGACTGGCCGGTGACTACATCGAACTTCCGTACCTGGCGGGTCTGATGGAACGCTCGGCGATGTCTGGTGTGCTGGCCGCCAACGACGTCCTGGCCGAACTGGGCGCCGCCGCCGAGCCCATCTCCGGGGTCCCGCAGCGGGGGCTGCTTGCCGGGGTGCCGCAGGTACCGCGGCGACGTAAAGATCGCGGGTAACAGCCGGCGTGAACGAGGCGTAGTCGGGGCATCCCCACTCCATGACGTCAGCACCGCTCTCCGACGACGCCCGACAGATGCTGGGCAGGCCCAACCCTGCCGTCATCGCCACCACCCGCCGCGACGGCCAGCCGGTTTCGGCCGCCACCTGGTACCTATTGCGTGACGACCAGCTGCTCGTCAACATGGACGTCGCCCGAAAACGGTTGGCCCACATGCGCCGAGACCCCCGGGTCTCGCTCACCGTGATCGACGGCGACGACTGGTACACCCACGTCACCGCCATCGGCCGGGTTGTGCGCATGTACGACGACGAGGGTCTCGCCGATATCGATGCCCTGTCGCAGCACTATCAGGGCAAGCCTTACCCGGACCGGGACCGGCCCCGCGTCAGCGCGGTCATCGAGATCGACCGGATCCACGGTTGGGGCGCGCACAAGAACAACGATCAGCCCGACGGGCGCGGCGCATCCTGACGGCGGCGGTATAACACCGTCGCGCAACGCCAATGAGAACGGCCCCCGGACTTGCGTCCGAGGGCCGTTCCACCTAGTAGCGGGGACAGGATTCGAACCTGCGACCTCTGGGTTATGAGCCCAGCGAGCTACCGAGCTGCTCCACCCCGCGTCGGGTGAACGCTAGGTTACCGGTGGGCCCGGCGGCCCTCCAAATCGCCTGCTCAACGGTTCGAAGACACCGCCGAGCGTGCGCTGACGACGGGTTTTCGGGAAGTGTGTCCGCCGCAGAACCGCACGCTCGCGGAAAGGTGAGGCAGATCTCAGCGCACCACCTGCCCGGTGGCGAGCACCCGGGCCGGGTCGTAGCGGTCGGCCAGCGCGGCCAGCCAGTGCCGGGTGTCGTCGTTGTAGACCCGCGACGGACGTGCCGGGTCGTACGACGGGGCGAAGTTGGGCATCTGCCCGCCCGTCGACCACGGCGCCACCGCCGCCGCCACGGCGGTGGCGTGCTCGGCCACCATCGCCGCGGTGTCGGGCATCGGGGCGCCGATCACCGTCAACGCGTAGGCGGCGTTGCGATGGCAGAACGCGCTGCGGTGCGCCGCCGGACGGCCGAATGCCCCACCCAGCATGCGCAATTCGACGATCACCTGCGGTGAACCCGACCCGGGGCCCGCCACGGCCAGGAGCGCATCGACGGCCTCGGCCGGCAGCTCCGAGAGCAACGCCTGGTCCTCGATGACCGGCATCGGGTCGACGGGGTCGGCATGCACCGCACCGATCGCCGCGTACGGCAACACCGCGACGCTGTCCATCAGCGGCGTCGCGGCGGCCCGCATCGGCGCCAACAGACGCTCGGCCTCGGCGAAATCACCGACGGCGGTGTAGCGCACGGCCACGGTCATCCGGCCGGCCAGCGGCTCGGGCACCCCGGGCAGTGGCGGCAGCTGCTGGATGGCGATCGAGGTGTTGACCGTCTCCGGCAGGCCGGCGCTCCAGCGGCGCCACTCGTGGAGAACCACGGCGGCGTCGACACCGTCGAAATACACCGCCCCGCCGTAGAACTCGGGGATGTAGGGCAACTCGATCTCGACGGCGGTGACGATGCCGAGGGTGGCCTTGCCCCCGCGCAGACCCCAGAACAGGTCGGCGTTCTCCTCCGGCGTCACGCGCAGCAGCTGCCCCGAGCCGATCACCACGTCGAAGGCCCGCACGTGATCCGACGACAGCCCCACCGTGCGCACCAGCGGCCCGATGCCGCAGCCGGTCAGGAAGCCCACCACGCCCACGCTGGGCGATGAACCACACAGCGGCGCGAGACCGTGCGGTGCCGCCGCGGCGATGACGTCCTGCCATCGCGCCCCCGCGCCCACCCGGGCGGTGCGATTCGAGACGTCGATCTCGCAGTGCTTCATCGCCGACGCCTGCACCAGGATGGTCTCGGCGCCGATGCCGACGGCGCCGTGACCGGTGGACTGCACCGTGACGGTGAAGCCGTGTTCGGCGGCGAAACGGACGGTGCCCGCCACGTCCTCGGGTGTGGTCGCCAGCACCACTGCCGCCGGCGTGATGGCCGCAGCCACATTCCACGGTATGCACCGCTCGTAGCCGGGTTCACCGGGCAATGCCACGTGCGTGTTGACCTGCTCGCGCAGTGTGCGCAGCGTCTCGGCGCGGCTCAGGTCGGTCGGTACGGTCATCGAGGTCCTCTCCCCAACAAGATGTGCGTGGAGAGAAGCATCGCCGACCCGACTTGGAAGACACTTGGCGCGCCGAGACCAAGCGCACCCCAAGCTCTCGACCTGGGGATTCGGCGCGCAATACGACGCTGGGAGTCGCGTAGCGCGCCGGATTCACGACTAGGCCATCTCGGGCACTCTCAGGTGTGCCAGCACCAGGTCGAACTCACACTCGTCGATCACCTCGGCACCGGTGTCTCGGACCGTCGCCAGCTTGATCGCGTCCGACGCGATGCGACTGGCCCGCAGCGCCTCCGGGCTGTCGAACGCCGCCGAGGCGACCCCGAAGCCCGAGTCCCGGTCCACCAGCAGGCTGGCGCTGCAGAACCCGTCCAGTTCCGTCAGGGCGGGGATGGTGGCAAGTCGGTAGCCGTCGATGGCGCGCTCGGCCAGCTCGGGTTCGACGCGCGCCCATGTCACCCGCACGCAGGCGCCCGGCCACGAGTGGTTCTCGCGGTGCAGCGCGGCGATCTCCCACTCGTCGACGGTGGGGCTGCCGCCGAGGATGTGGGCCACGCGGTCGCGCATCTCCTGGGTGGGCCGGCGGCTGGCGTTCATCGCCTCTTCGGTGCGCCACGCCGTGGTCGCGATACAGCGCCCGGTCAGGCGGTCCACCAGCAGCGACAGACCGACGTAGCCGTCGAGACCGCTCAGGGCAGGCCACACCGTGTCGTGGATGTACTCGATCCCGGCGTCGAGCGCCGAGGATCGCGCGTGAATGGTGTAACTGCGTGCATGCATCATCTGCCTCCATGGTCGGCGGCAGCGTCACGGCGGCGCTGCCGGACCGTTCCCATGGTCCTCCCCCGCCGGGGTCAGAGCAATGGTCGGCGCTGCAGTGGCGCAGCGCCGACCATGCGGTGCCTCAGTCGGCTGACTGGTACTCGTCCATCGCGTCGTTCAGACGTTGCAGCGCCTCACCATACTGGGCGAAGTCCCCGTTGCGCTGCGCGTCCTGCACCGCTTCCAGCGCCGAGTTGACCTCCTGCAGCGCAGCGGATTTCGCAGCCGACAGCTCGGTGGGACCGCTCGGCACCGCAGCAGCGGGCGGTGGCGCGTCCGGAGTCGCCTCCGGCGGGGTCACACTCTGGTTCTGCGGCGCCTCCGGTGCCGAACCATTGCCGGGTGTGCGCGACGCGGCCGGCTCCCCGGCCGGTCCGTTGGTCGGCGCGGGCCCGGTGGCGGTCCGGTCGGCCCCCGGCCCGAACAGGTCGATCAGCGCATCGCGCACAGTCGGACCGAAACCGATCTGGTCGTTGTACATCATCGCCACACGGATCAGGCGCGGGTACGACGAGGCGACGTCACTGGTGCCCGGCGAGGCATACACCGGCGCCACGTACAGCAGACCACCCTCGGCCATCGGCAAGGTCAACAGGTTGCCCCACCGGATGCGGTTCTGGCCGTCGCGTCCGATCAGACCGAGTTCCTGCGACACCGTGGTGTCGGTGCTGATCGCGTTGAACGCCAGCTTCGGGCCGTTGACCTGGCCCGGAACCGTCAAGACCGTGAGCTTTCCGTAGGTTTCGGGGTCCGAGCTCGCGCTGATGTAGGCCGCCAGGAAGTCACGCCGGAACCTGTTCATGGCGCTGGTCAGCTGGAACGAGGCGTCGTTGTTGTTCTCGGCCAGGCTCTTGGCCACGATGTAATACGGCGGCTGATAGCTGCTGGCCGTCGGGTTGGGGTCCAGCGGCACGTCCCAGAAGTCCGACGTCGAGAAGAACGTCACCGGATCGTCGACGTGGTACTTGGCCAGCAGCGCGCGCTGCACCTTGAACAGGTCCTCCGGGTAGCGCAGATGGTCCTGCAGCTCCGGGGAGATGGCGCTCTTGGGCTGCACCGTGTCCGGGAACACCTTCATCCAGGCCTGCAGCACCGGGTCGCTCTCGTCCTGCGCATAGAGCGTGACGGTGCCGTCGTAGGCGTCGACGGTCGCCTTGACCGAGTTGCGGATGTAGGACACCTGCTTGTCGGGCTGCAGCCGGTTCAGCGCCACCTCGTTGGAGTCGGTGGTGGCCGACGACAACGACATCGACTCCGAGTACGGATAGTTGTCCAGCGTCGTGTAGCCGTCCAGGATCCACACGACCCGCTCGTTGACGATCGCCGGATACATCGCGGTATCGGTGGTCAGCCACGGCGCGACCGCTTTGACCCGGTCAGCAGGATTGCGCTTGAACAGGATCTTGCTGTTCTCGTTGATGACATCGGAGAACAGGAAGTTGCGTTCGGCGTACTTGGCGGCGAACAGGCTTCGGGTGAACAGGTTGCCGATGTCCACCCCGCCGCTGCCGGTGTAGGTGTAGTTACGGGTCGCCACGTTGGTTTCGTAGTCGTACTCGCGCGGCGCACCGTTCTCACCGACGATCGCGTAGTCGGCCGGGGTGTTGGAGATGACCGGACCGTAATAGATGCGCGGCTGTGCCAGCGGTGCCGGCCCGGGTGAGATCACCTCGCCGTCAGCCCCGACGACGCTGGCCAGGAACTCCGGATACCCGCCGTTCTGGTTGGGATCGTTGGCCACGCCACGCACCGTGTTGGCCGGCGAGGCGATGAAGCCGTTGCCATGGGTGTAGACGGTGTGCCGGTTGATCCAGTCGCGCTGGTTGTCGATCAAGCGGTCCGGATTGAGCTCACGCACGGCCACCACGTAGTCACGCAGGTTGCCGTCCTCGTCGCGGTAGCGGTCCATGTTCAGCTGGTCGGGGAAGTAGTAGAAGTTCTTCCCCTGCTGGAACTGGGTGAACGCCGGGCTGACGATGTTGGGGTCGAGCACACGGATGTTCGACGTGGTGGCGCGATCGGCGGCCACCTGCTGCGCGGACGCCGGCGCGTCACCCGGATAGTCGCGGTAGGTGACGTGCTCGTCGGTCAGCCCGTAAGCCTGCCGGGTCGCGGTGATACTGCGGCCGATGTATTCGCTTTCCTTCTGCGCGGCGTTGGGCCGGACGCTGATCTGCTCCACGACCAGCGGCCAGCCGGCGCCGACGACCAGCGACGACAGCAGCAACAGGACGACGCCGATCGCCGGGATCCGCAGGTCGCGCAGGAAGATCGCGGAGAACACGGCGATCGCGCAGATGATGGCGATCGCCATCAGGATGAGCTTGGCGGGCAGCACGGCGTTGATGTCGGTGTAGCCGGCGCCGGTGAACGGCTTACCGCCGCGGGTGTGGCTGAGCAGTTCGTAACGGTCCAGCCAGTACGCCACGGCCTTGAGCAGGACGAACGTACCGACCAGCGAAATCAACTGGATGCGGGCGGCCTTGCTGACCGCACCGGTGCGGCCCGACAACCGGATCCCGCCGAACAGGTAGTGACCCAGCAGGTTCGCGATGAACGCCAGGAACGTCGCGACCATCAGATAGGACAGCACCAGGCGGTAGAACGGCAGGTCGAACGCGTAGAAGCCGAGATCGATGCCGAACTGCGGGTCGGTGACGCCGAAGCTGCCGCCGTGCAGGAACAGCTGCACGCGGTCCCAGTAGCTCTGCGCGACGAAGCCGGCCATCACACCGACGAACACCGGCACCCCGATGCCGACCAGACGCAGCCGCGACATCACCGCGGTGCGGTAGCGCGCCACAGGGTCGTTGGGACCGGCGGTCGGCACGAACACCGGCCGGGTGCGGTAGGCCAGCGCCAGCGCGGCGAACACCACGCCGCCGACGAGCGCCGTGACGACGAGGAAGATGACCAACCGGGTGACCACCTGAGTGGTCCACACCGATCGATAGCCCAGTTCGCCGAACCACAACCAGTCGACGTAGGTGTCCACGAACCGTGGACCGATGAGCAACAACAGCACCGCGGCCACCGCGACCGCGATCCAGATCCGACTCCGTCGGGTCAGCTTCGGCATTTTCGCCGCGGGCCGCATACCCACTCGATCACTCCAGTCTCGAACATTCCCAGCAGTTGTTCAGGTGGACCCAACTCTACGCATGCCTGCGCGAGCGGTCGGCTAGCAGCGAGGAGGTTCGCCACCAGCGGAAAGTTCCCGCAAAGAATCTATCGCGCGCTTCAACGTGTCCACCTTGAGCAGCTCGATGCCGTCGGCGTCGGAGGTCTTGGCCTCGTCGCAGTTGTCGGCGGGCACCAGGAACACCGTCGCACCCGCGTCTTCGGCGGCGACGATCTTGTGGGTGATGCCGCCGATCGCGCCGACCTCGCCGTCACCGCTGATCGTTCCGGTGCCGGCGACGAACTTCGAGCCGTTGAGGTCCCCGGTGGTCAGTTTGTCGACCACGGCCAGGCTGAACATCAGCCCGGCCGACGGCCCGCCGATGTTGGCCAAATTGAACTCGATGGTGAACGGCGCCCACGGAGCGTCGAGCACGTTGACCCCGAGAAAGCCCTTGTCGCCGTCGGGGTGCTCACCGAGGGTGATCTCGGTGGTGCCGGCCGGGGCGTTCTTGCGGCGGTAGTCGACGACGATCGTCTCCCCCGGTTTCGTGTCGGCCATCAGCGCCTGGAATTCCTCCAGGTCGGCCACCGGGGTGTTGTTCACCGCGTCGATGGCGTCGCCGCCCTGCAGCTTGCCCTTCGACGGGCCTTCCTCGTCGATGCTCTCGACGGTGATGGCCATCGGGTAGTCCAGATAGTGCAGCGCGGCGTATTCGGCGCTGTCCTCGGACTCGCGGAAGTCACGGGTGTTGGCTTCTTCGACCTCTTCGCGGGTGCGGTTCGGCGGGTAGACGAGGTCACGCGGGACCAGCTGGTCGCGTCCGGACGCCCAGAACACCAGCGCCTGCAGCAGCGAGAGCTGATCGCGCTGCGACACCGTGGTCATGTTCAGATGCCCCGAGGTGGGGTGGACCTCGGTCCCCTCGATGTCGACGACCTCCATACCCTCGACCTCGCCGAGGGTATTGAACGTCGGGCCGGGCCCCAGCGCGACGTACGGCACCGTCACGAGCCACAGCAGCGCGCCGAAGATCATGATCGGCACCAGCGCCACGGCAAGGGTCGAAATCCGCCTGTTCACGCCGCCCACAGTAAAGGTTCACCCCGTGCGGCCCCGCCCCGGTGACACCCCGCACCGGCGGCGATCACGCCGTCGACCTCCCCGAACCCGGCGGTTCACTCAGAGCGTGACCCGCGGGCCCGCGCCCGGCGGGCCTGGTGAGTACCGTTGGAGTCATGTCTGACCTGCCTTTTGGCTTCTCGTCCGGCGACGACCCCGACCGCGACAAACGCAACCGGGAGTCCGGGTCCGGGCCCGGCGGCGACCCGTTCGGTCTCGGCGGCGGCCAATTCGACATGTCGCAGCTGGGGCAGATGTTCTCCAAACTCGGTGAGATGTTCAGCGGCGCAGGCAGCGCGATGGCCACCGGCAAGTCCTCCGGCCCGGTCAACTACGACCTGGCCCGCCAGCTGGCGTCCAGTTCCATCGGCTTCGTCGCCCCGGTACCGGAGAAGACGTCCGCGGCGATCACCGACGCGGTGCGCCTGGCCGAGACCTGGCTGGACGGTGCGACCGCGCTCCCGGCCGGCACCACCAGCGCGGCGGCGTGGACGCCGACCGACTGGATCGACAACACGCTGGAGACCTGGAAGCGGCTGTGCGACCCGGTCGCCGAACAACTGTCCACCGTCTGGGCCGAGGCGCTGCCCGAGGAGGCCAAGGCGATGGCCGGCCCGCTGATGTCGATGATGTCGCAGATGGGCGGCATGGCGTTCGGCTCGCAGCTCGGCCAGGCGTTGGGCAAACTGTCCAAGGAGGTGCTGACCTCCACCGACATCGGGCTGCCGCTGGGACCCAAGGGGGTGGCCGCCCTGATGCCCGAGGCGATCGAGGCGCTGGCCGACGGTTTGGAGCAGCCGCGCAGCGAGATCGTCACCTTCCTGGCGGCGCGCGAAGCCGCCCACCACCGCTTGTTCAGCCACGTGCCGTGGCTGTCGACGCAGCTGCTCAACGCCGTCGAGGCGTTCGCGCGGGGCACCAAGATCGACATGAGCGGTATCGAGGAGCTCGCGCGCGGGTTCAACCCGGCCTCGCTGTCCGATCCGTCGGAGATGGAGAACCTGCTCAATCAGGGCATCTTCGAGCCCAAGGCCACTCCCGAGCAGACCGCGGCGCTCGAACGGCTGGAGACCCTGCTGGCTCTGATCGAGGGCTGGGTGCAGACCGTGGTCGCCGAGGCGCTGGGAGACCGGATTCCCGGGGCGTCGGCGCTGAGCGAGACGTTGCGCCGACGGCGCGCCACCGGCGGACCGGCCGAGCAGACGTTCGCCACCTTGGTCGGACTGGAGCTACGGCCCCGCAAGATGCGCGAGGCGGCCGATCTGTGGACACGGCTGACCGAGGCGGTCGGCTCCGACGCCCGCGACGGGGTGTGGCAGCACCCGGATCTGCTGCCCGACTCCTCGGACCTCGACGAGCCCGCCGGCTTCATCGACCGCATGATCGGCGGCGACACCAGCGGAATGGACAGCGCTCTCGAAGAGGCGATCTCCGACCTCGAGCGCGACATCCAGAAAGACGCCGGGGGGCCCGACAACCCGGACGAGCCTCGCGACCACTGATCCCCTGTGGATAACCCGGTTCGCGGCCGGGCCGGCATGACAGCGTCGAGGGGTGACGCGATACGCGCTGAACCCGGCCACCCCCGTCCTGTCCCGCCCCGACGGCACGGTGCAGGTGGGCTGGGATCCGCGGCGCGCCGTGGTCGTGCACCCGCCGCCGGGCCTGTCCGCCGCCGCCGTCGCTGACCTGCTTCGCGCCCTGCAGGGCGCCGCCACGGTGCCCGACCTGCTGGCGCTGGGCGCCGGTGCCGATGCCGAGGTGGTGGCCGGGCTGGTGAGCCATCTGATCGGCGCCGGCCTGGTCACCGCGGTCTCGCCGGACCCCCGCTCGGCGGCGGTCCGGGTGCACGGCGACGGGCCCCTGGCCGATTTGCTGATCTCGGCGCTGCGCTGCACCGGCACCCGGGTCAGCCACACCATGCGCACCCACGCCTCCACCACCGCGGACCTGGCGGTGCTCACTGACTATCTGGTGGCCGATCCCCGGGTCGTGCGGAAACTGCACGACGCCGGCGTGGCGCACCTGCCGGTGCGGGTGCGCGACGGCACCGGGTTGGTGGGGCCGCTGGTCATCCCGGGGGTGACGAGCTGCCTGCGCTGCGCCGACCTGCACCGCAGCGCTCGCGATCCGGCGTGGCCGGCGATCGCGACCCAGCTGTGCCGGACCGTGGGGGCCGCCGACCGGGCGACGATCCTGGGGACGGCGGCGTTGGCACTGCGTGAGATCCGCCACGTGCTGCGGGTCGACGCCGGAGCCGGCGCACCGCCGGCGTCGTTGAACACCACGCTGGAATTCGACGTCGACGCCGGTGTCCTGGCGGCGCGTCGGTGGGCGCGCCACCCGGAGTGCTCATGCTGACATCACACGTTGCCAACTGGTTGGTGGAAATTCAGCGCAGTCGTGGATGATGGTGTGGTGAGCGACATCAAGCGTGGGCGCGCTGCGCGGAACGCCAAACTGGCCTCGCTACCGGTCGGCATGGCCGGGCGGGCCGCCATGGGCTTCGGGAAGCGTTTGACCGGAAAGTCGAAGGACGAGGTCAACGCCGAACTGATGGACAAGGCCGCCCAGCAGTTGTTCACCGTCCTGGGCGAGCTCAAGGGCGGCGCGATGAAGGTCGGCCAGGCCCTGTCGGTCATGGAAGCCGCCATCCCCGAGCAGTACGGCAAGCCCTACCGCGAGGCGCTGACGAAGCTGCAGCGGGAAGCGCCGCCGATGCCCGCCGCCAAGGTCCACCGCGTCCTCGACGCCCAGCTGGGCACCAAGTGGCGGGACCGGTTCGCGTCGTTCGACGACAAGTCGGTTGCCTCGGCCAGCATCGGCCAGGTGCACAAGGCGGTGTGGGCCGACGGCCGCGAGGTCGCGGTCAAGATCCAGTACCCCGGCGCCGACGAGGCGCTGCGCGCCGACCTGAAGACGATGCAGCGCATGGTCGGTGTGCTCAAGCAGCTCTCGCCGGGCGCCGATGTGCAGGGCGTCGTCGACGAGCTCATCGAGCGCACCGAGATGGAACTGGACTACCGGCTCGAGGCCGACAATCAGCGCGCGTTCGCCAAAGCCTATGAAGGCGATCCGCATTTCGTGGTGCCGCACATCGTGGCCAGCGCCCCGAAGGTCGTCATCCAGGAATGGATCGAGGGCATTCCGCTGTCGCACATCATCCGCGACGGCACCCAGGAGCAGCGGGACCTGATGGCGACGCGGCTGTTCGAGTTCAGCGACGACGCACCGCGCCGGCTGGGGATGGTGCACGGTGACGCGCACCCCGGCAACTTCATGCTGCTGCCCGGCGACAAGATGGGAATCATCGACTTCGGCGCGGTGGCGCCGATGCCGGGCGGCTGGCCCGTCGAGCTGGGCCAGATGCTGCGCTACGCGGTGGACAAGAACTACGACAAGCTGCTGCCCACCATGCAGAAGGCCGGCTTCATCCAGAAGGGCCAGCAGGTCTCCACCCGCGAGATCGACGACATGCTCAAGCAGTACGTCGAGCCGCTGCAGGTCCCGGTGTTCCACTACCAGCGCTCCTGGCTGCAGAAGATGACCACGCTCGAACTCGACCGCGCCGCCGGGCAGATCAAGGCGGCACGTCAGATGGACATCCCGCCGAAGCTGGCGATCCCGATGCGGGTGATCGCGTCGATCGTCGCGATCTCCTGCCAACTCGACGCGCACGTGCCGACGCGTCGGATCGCCGAGGAGATGGTGCCGGGGTTCAGCGATCCTGACAACGCCTGAATCGTCAGCCTGAGTCTTCAGCCCGCGTCTTCAGGCGAGGCCCTGCCGCCGCGTGGAAGTCACGCGGCGACAGGGTCTTTGGCGTCCTTGCGGGGGCGGCCACGTGGGCGCTTGCGGGCGATGATCGCGCCGCGGTCGAGGATCTCGCCGCCCCACACGCCCCACGGCTCCTGCCGCTCCAGCGCGGCGGTCAGGCACTCCCGGCGCAGCGGGCACTGGGCGCACAATTCTTTGGCGCGTTCGAGATCGCGGGGGTCCTCGGCGAACCACAGATCGGGATCCTCGACATGACACGGCACCGCCAGTGTGGTTGTCCCGCATGTCGTCGCAGACATGTCCAGTCCTCTGCTTCCTGGTCGTTGATCGGTTTGAGCCATCTGTCTGGTGATGGATCTGCGACCAGGTGTTCCTCGGATTCTCGATCCGGAGAAGACAATGGCCACGGATCCGGTGATTGCGGGTCCGTGGCCTTGGTGGCGAAGGGGCTCTAGCTAGGAGAAGCCTCCGACGGACGCGGCAATCGTCTGGGCGGCGGCGCGTCGCTTACGCGCGGCCGCCCCGGCGGCGCGGGTTGCGGGGATGACGGGATGCCCCGTGACAGGGGCACGGAAGGTGCACGCCATGCCGGCAACGCCTACACCGTCGAACGCAAAATTGCTGATCATGATCGCGGCACCCTCCTCTCGCACATGGCCGTCGTCTGTGTGCTCTCGAGGTTAGAGGCTAGCAGCCGAAACCGACAACACATTTTTGACCAGCATATTTGGCGCAATTTCTACGAAGATTGGCGGCTTTTGACCATCGCCAGCACATCGGGACCGAACTGCTCGAGCTTGCGCGCGCCGATTCCCGGAATGGCCACCAGCGCGGCGTCGTCGGTGGGCATCGACTCGGCGATCGCGATCAGCGTGTTGTCGGTGAACACCACGTAGGCGGGCACGCTCGTCTCCTTGCTGATCCGCAACCGCCAGTCCTTCAGTTCGGCGAGCAGGTGCTCGTCGATGTCGGACGGGCAGCTCTCACAGCGGCGCAACATGATCGCCGGCGGCGAGGTCAGCGGTTCGTTGCAGATGCGGCAGCGCGGCGCCGGCCCGCGCGGCTTGCGGGCGCGGCTCGGGCCGTCGTCACGCTGTGACTGCGGGGCGATGCCGTTGAGGAAGCGCGACGGGCGTCGCCCCTGCCGACCGCCGGGGTTACGGGCCAGCGCCCAGCTGAGCGTCAAATGCACCCGCGCTCTGGTGATTCCGACGTACAGCAGGCGCCGCTCCTCCTCCACCGGCTCGCTGTCGGGGCCGTGGGACAACGCATGGGAGATCGGCAGCGTGCCGTCGGCCAGCCCGACCAGGAACACCGCGTCCCACTCCAGTCCCTTGGCGGCGTGCAGCGAGGCCAGGGTGACGCCCTGCACCGTCGGGGGGTGGCGCGCGTCGGCGCGTTGGCGCAGCTCGGCGAGCAGGCTCGGCAGATCCAGCCGCGGGCGTTGGGCCACTTCGTCGTCGACGAGTTCGGCCAGCGCGACCAAGGCCTCCCACCGCTCGCGCGCCTGGGTACCCGTCGGCGCCTCGGCGGTCAGACCGAGCGGTTCCAGTGTCGCGCGCACGACCTCGGGCACCGTGGCGTCGGTGTCGGTGCCGCGCTCGGCGACGCGGTGCAGCGCGAGTAGGGCCTGACGAATCTCCTGCCGGCTGAAGAAGCCCTCACCGCCGCGAACCTGGAACGCCACCCCGGCCTCGGTCAACGCCTCCTCGTATACCTCGGACTGGGCGTTGATGCGGTACAGCACCGCGATCTCCGAGGCTGGTGTGCCGGACTCGATGAGCCCCTTGATCGAGCGGGCCACCGCGGCCGCTTCAGCCGCCTCGTCGGGGTGCTCCTGGAAGGTCGGGTTCGGGCCGGGCGGGCGCTGACCCACCAGGTGCAGCTTGCTGCCCGCCATCCGGCCACGGGCGGCGGCGATCACCCGGTTGGCCAGCGACACCACCTGGGGGGTGGAGCGGTAGTCGCGCTCCAGGCGCACCACCGCGGCGTCGGGGAAGCGCCGGGAGAAGTCCAGCAGGTAGCGCGGGGAGGCACCGGTGAAGGAATAGATCGTCTGGTTGGCGTCACCGACCACCGTCAGGTCGTCGCGGCCGCCCAGCCAGGCCGACAGCACCCGCTGCTGCAGCGGGGTGACGTCCTGGTACTCGTCGACGACGAAGCAGCGGTAACGGTCGCGGAACTCCTGGGCGACCGCCGCGTCGTTCTCGATCGCGGCCGCGGTGTGCAGCAGCAGGTCGTCGAAGTCGAGGAGCATGAGGTCCGCACTGCGTGACTTGAGCGCCTCGTATCCGGCGTAGGCGGCAGCGGTCTTGGCAGCATCGAACGGGATGTCGCGGCCGTTCTCGGCGACCGCGTCGGGATACCCCTCGGGCGTGATCAGCGACGCCTTCGCCCATTCGATCTCACCGGCCAGGTCCCGCACGTTGTCGGTGCCTGTCGGCAGCCCGGAACGGTTGGCGGCCTGGGCGACAATCGCGAACTTGGAATCCAGTAGCTGCCAGTCGGTGCTGCCCACCACGCGCGGCCAGAAGTAGGCCAGCTGACGGCGTGCGGCGGCGTGGAACGTCATCGCCTGCACCGACTCGGTGGGCGCGGTGCCCGCGTCGGTGGTCAGCGCACGCAGCCGCGCGCGCATCTCGCCGGCCGCGCGCTGGGTGAACGTCACCGCCAACACCTGGCCGGGCGCGACGTGCCCGGCGGTCACCAGATGAGCGATGCGGCGGGTGATGGTTCGGGTCTTGCCCGTGCCGGCGCCGGCGAGCACGCACACCGGACCGCGCGGGGCGAGCACGGCCTCGCGCTGCTCCTCGTCCAGGTCGCCGAGCAGCAGATCACGCGAGGCTGTCGGGGACATGGCGACCATCATGTCAGCGACCCCTGACACATGCGGGCCCGCCACGGCATGCATCGCGCATCGGCTACGTTGAAAGGCCTATGAGCACCAACGATGCCGCCACAGTCACGATGTACACCACCTCGTGGTGTGGCTACTGCTTCCGCCTGAAGAAGATCCTCAAGAACGAGGGCATCACCTACACCGAGGTCGACATCGAATTCGACCCGGCCGCGGCCGAGTTCGTGGCGTCGGTCAACGGCGGCAACCAGACGGTGCCGACCCTGAAGTTCGCCGACGGGTCCACCCTGACCAACCCCAGCGGTGCGCAGGTCAAAGCCAAGCTCGCCGGCTGAGATCTCCCCTGCCGCCGTTTCGGCCCTGCCGCCGTTTCGGCCGTGCCGCCGACCCGGCCGTGCCGCCGACCCGGCCGCGAACGTGCATACACGGTAGCCCCGCGGCGACGACCGCTACCGGGAACGCACGTTCGCGGCGATGCCCCCGGTTCGCGAGCGGCAGCGGTCTCAGTCCGGGCGGCCTCAGCCCGGGCAACCTCAGTCCTGGGCGGCCCAGGACTCGATGATCTCGCGGGCGATCGAGATGGAACCCGGCAGCAGCAGACGTGAGTCACCGCCGCCGGATCCCCAGTCCCCGCGGTCCAGCGCGTCGCGGATCTCGGCACGGGTGAACCAGCCGGCCTCGGCGATCTCGCCGTCGTTGAAGGAGAATTCCTGCTCCGGATCTCCCACCGCGTGGAAGCCCACCATCAGTGATCGCGGGAACGGCCACGGCTGACTGCCGAGATACTCGACGTCGGTGACGGTCAGCCCGATCTCCTCGGCGATCTCGCGCACCACACAGGACTCGAACGACTCCCCCGCTTCGACGAATCCAGCGAGGATCGAGAACAGCCGCTCCGGCCACAGGGTCTGCCGGGCCAGCACGGCACGGTCGTGGCCGTCATGCACCAGGCAGATCACCGCCGGGTCGATGCGGGGGAACTCCTCGCGACCGGTCACCGGGTTGATCCGTCCCCAGCCGGCCTTAACGGGCGTGGTCGGGCTTCCGTCGACGGGACTGAAGCGGGCACTGTCATGCCAGTTCAGCAGCGCCGTGGCGGTCGCGACGAGTTGGGCGCTGACGTCGTCGAACACGTCGCCGGTGCGGCGTAGATCCAGCACCTCGACCGGTGCGTCCTCCGGCGGCTGCAGGTCGGAACGGATCCCCCACACGTGCCGGCCGTCGGCGAGGCGACCGAGGAACACCGCGTCTTGCGGGGGCGCGTCACCGGCGTCGCGGGCATCGTTGAGCACCGCCTGTCCGCCGGAGATCAGCACCTGGTTGCGGCGATCCACCCGCAGCAACAGCGCATCGGGCCAGCCGGCCACGGCGGCGTCGATGTCGGTGCGCAGCGCGTCGGCGCGGTCGGCACCGACCCGGGAAAGCAGCGGAACGTTGCGCAGCCGGAAGCTCATCGGTTCACTCAGATCGTCGCGTTCATCGCTCGGCGTCTGCCGAGCGGATGTAGAGCAGTCGGTCGCCCAGTTCCAGCGCGTCGACCTCGGGATCGTCGACGCGGATCAGCTTGTTGGCGCGCACCACGCCGAGCACGAGGTCGTGCAGGTGGCGTGGCGAGCCACCCGTCTCCTTGGGCGTCACCTCGCGTTCGGCGATCGCGAACCCGGCGTTGGGCGTGAGCAGATCCTCCATCATCTCCACGACACTGGGGGTCTGCACCGCTATGCCGAGCAGGCGCCCGGCGGTCTCGGAGGTCACCACCGTCGAGTCGGCGCCGGACTGCTCGAGCAGATGCTGGTTCTCGGCCTCGCGCACCGCGGCGATGATCTTCGCTTTCGGGGCGAGCTCGCGCGCGGTGAGGGTGACGAGCACCGCGGTGTCGTCGCGATTGGTGGCGACGATGATCGACTTCGCGTGCTGCGCGCTGGCCAGGCGCAGCACCTCGGAGTCGGTGGCGCTGCCGCGCACGGTGACCAGGCCCGCGGTCTTGGCGCGCTCCAGCGCGGCCGGGTTCTCGTCGACGACGACGATGTCGGCGGGGGCGACCTCGTCGCCGATCATCGCGGCCACGGCGGTGCGGCCCTTGGTGCCGTATCCGATCACCACGGTGTGGTTACGCAATTTGTTCCTCCACTGCTGGATCTTGAACGCCTGCCGCGACTCGGTGGTCAGCGTTTCGACCGTGGTACCGATCAGCACGATCAGGAACGCCACCCGCAACGGCGTGATGATCAGGACGTTGACCAGCCGAGCGGTCTCGGTGTACGGCGTGATGTCGCCGTATCCGGTCGTCGACAGCGACACCGTGGCGTAGTAGAAGCAGTCCAGCAGCGACAGCCCGTCTTCCTGGACGTCGCGGTAGCCGTCGCGGTCGATGTAGACGATCAGCACCACCGCACACAACACGGCCAGCGCGATGACGATGCGCTTGGTGATCCGCACCCACGGGCTGGGGAGATCCTGCGGGATCTGCACCCGGTCGGTCAGGGCGTGGACCGGGAGATC
>Ga0310345_10001450_pt1 | contig 26354 bp, 26 predicted proteins | sample HC15DNA20500_MG_FD_204667 | JGI IMG/M metagenome (GOLD analysis project Ga0310345, IMG submission 204667) | Marine microbial communities from station ALOHA, North Pacific Subtropical Gyre - HC15-DNA-20-500_MG | ecosystem: Environmental > Aquatic > Marine > Oceanic | place: Pacific Ocean: North... | reverse complement strand
CGTTTTTCGAGCTTGACCATTTCAGCTGGGACTCAACCGAGTGGCCACCTCTGCTTCCCGTTTTCGGAGGATTGCGCTATGCTCTCTCTTCACCTAAAATGCCTCCTTTCGGGCCTCTCTGAAGATTCTTTGTCGAACTCCAGAATACCCGTCAGGTCGGGAACTTCAGGTGTTTACACGTGGTTTAATCCACTTCTATCTACTTGTTTTTGGACTAGTTGTGCTGGAACAAATCACTTCCTACTCCCTGGCCCATCAGCGCTTTGCAGTCACCTCCCATGCCAGGCCCGACGGTGACTCGATAGGGTCCCAGCTGGGGCTGGCGCTGGCCCTCGAAGGTCTGGGGAAGGCTGTAGACATAGTGAACGCCGATCCTCCCCCGCATGCCTATAGCTCACTTCCCGGTGCCGAGCGAATTCGAGTATCCGAGTCCCTCGAAGGAGTCTTTGACGCGGTGTTCGTCCTGGAGTGCAATAATCTGGAGCGCCCTGGCGTAGGGAATCTGAGCCGCTACTACGTGATCAATATCGATCACCATGCCAAGACCGAGTCTTTTGGACAGCTCAATTGGGTAGACCCCAGCGCCGCTGCGGTTGCGGAGATGGTGTACACGCTGTTGGGCGCTCTGAAAGCGCCGGTCACGGCGGAGATCGCGACCAACCTCTACGCCGCCATCCTGACCGACACAGGCTCTTTCCAGTTCGCGAATACCAGAGCAGAGACCTTCGCGATCGTCGGGGACCTGGTGGCCCGCGGAGCCGACCCGGCCTGGGTTGCCCGTCAGGTCTACATGAATCAGCCGCGTTCGAAATTGGACCTCCTGGTAAAGGTGCTAGAGACACTAGAGATCCACCCCTCGGGGGGCATCGCTTCCATCTTTCTGACCCCCCGGGTGCTAGAGCAGGTCCAGGCCTCTCCTGGGGAGACCGAGGGCCTGATCAACTATGCACTGGGTATTGAGGGGGTCGAGCTGGCGGCTTTCTTCCGCGAGGAGCATCAGGATCTTTATCGTATCAGCCTCAGATCCAAGAGTGATCTCGATGTCGGCGAGATAGCGAGATACTTCGGGGGCGGAGGGCACAAAAATGCCGCCGGGTTTTCTTTGGAAGGTAGCCTGAACCAGGTTCGGGAGAAGGTGCTGAGCCAGCTGGAAGACCTGTTAACCCCAGACAAGTCCTAAGCTGAAACTTCAAGAATACATCGCACGTCTCCTGTCCTCCGAAGGTGCCGCCAACAGGTGAACTATCAGCGTGACGAAGCCAAGTCCGACAGAGCTGCGAACGACTTGAGCCGTTGGCAAAATGAGCCCAGGTTCCGAGGAGAGAGCCGGACAACTCTTCCCCACGCAGTGACGCACAAATCCCCAGTAGCCGAAAGTTTCTTTCTCGAATGGGGCCAGGGCTTCCTGGGGGTGGGACTGACCTGAGACTTGGACAATGGAGAATGCTCAGCCCTGCTGACCCGACCCATGATAGATAAGCCGTCTCGTAATGGTGTAATTGTCATTGACAAGCCTCAGGGGCCCACTTCCCACCGGATCGTGCAGACGGTGCGGAGACACCTCGAGTTGAAGGTTGGACACACCGGTACCCTCGATCCGTTGGCCAGCGGAGTTTTACCCCTGGTGCTCGGCCGCGCCACAAGACTGGTCCGCTTCTTCCAGTCTCACGACAAAGAGTATATCGCCGAAGTTCGGCTGGGGAAGACTACCGATACTTACGATCGAGAGGGAAAGGTTCTTCAGGAGAGGCCAGTTCCGCCCCTCACTCGCGAGGAAGTGAGAGGAGTTCTAGATCAATTCGAAGGTACCTCGAAGCAGCTGCCTCCAATGTATTCGGCCATCAAGGTTGGGGGACGAAGGCTGTACGAACTGGCCCGCAAGAATGAGGAACAGCAACGCCCCTTGCGAACCGTCATCATCTACCGAATCGATCTGCTGGACCACCAGGCTGATATCTGGAAATTGCACGTCCATTGCTCCTCTGGTACCTACATACGCAGTCTGGCCTACGATCTAGGAGAGGCCGTCGGTTGTGGAGCCCATCTAGAAAATCTGAGGCGCACACGATCAGGCATCTTTCAGCTGGAGCGTTCCACCTCAATTGATCGCCTGGAGCAAGATTGGGAGCGGGCTTTCCATCCGATGGAGCAACTGTTTCCGGAGATGCCCCAGATCGAACTGGACCCAATTCGATCGGATAGGGTGCGCCACGGTGGAGAGATTCCGGCTGGGTGCGGGGTCGCCGAGGGCTGGTGTCTCCTGCTGCATGAGGAGAGGCTCATCGCCGTAGGAAAGGCCGAGCGCGCCCGGATCAATCCCATTGTCGTGCTAGAGGCACTCTGAGTCTAACCTGAAACTTCAAGAATTCGTCTGAACGTCGCACGTCTCCTGTCGTCCGAAGGTGCCGCCAACGGGTGAACTAGCAGCGTTACGAAGCCAAGTCCGACAGAGCCGCGAACGACTTGAGCCGTTAGAAAAATGAGCCCAGGTTCGAGGAGAGAGCTGGACAACTCTTCCCCACGCAGTGACGCACAATCTCCCCCATCCTCAACCTAAAGTTTTCTCCTGAATGATCCAGCGTGACTGAGGGCGTTACTAAGCTGAAACTTCAACCACGAGGAAGCGAAGCAGCCTTCGCCAGGTGACAGAGCCGTGACTGTCAGGGAGCGGGCACGACAAGGGCCATATTCCCCAGGCGCTTTTAGGTTGAAGGGGTGCACACAGATGTCAATCAGGATGTGACCCTTGAGTTGGAGCACCGGATACCACTCCCTCACGGTCATGGCTCTGTCAGGGTTGCTAGCGATGGTCATGGCAGAGGCAGTTGAAGTTTCTTTCTCGAATGGGCAGCACCGCGGGGGGGGAACTGACCAGTAACTTTAGCAATCAGGCTAGAGGTTGGGCGGGCTCCACTTGATCCCCGCGTGATCCGCCAGCCATCCGAGCACGGTATTCCACCAGAGGCGGGCGTTTTGAGGCTTCTGCACGAAATGGTTCTCGTCGGGGTAGAACAGCAACTTCGACTCGACACCCTGACGCTGCAGGGCGGTAAACAGCTGCATCCCCTGGGTGTAGGGCACCCGGTAGTCGTGCTCCCCGTGGATGACCAGGGTGGGGGTTTTGAAATTCTTGGCGTGGGCAGCCGGGTTATATTTTTCGTACAGGGCCGGTGCGTCCCAGGGCGTGCCCTTGAACTCCCACTCGGGGAACCAGAGTTCTTCGGTTGAACCGTACATGCTCACCAGTTCGTAGACCCCGTCGTGGGACACCAGGCTCCTGAACCGGTCTGTGTGCCCGAGGATCCAGTTGATCATGAATCCGCCATAAGAGGCGCCCGCTGCCGAGACATTGTCGCCATCCACGAAGGAGTACTTGCCGCTGACGCGGTCGACGCCCTTCATTATGTCCTCGTAGGGCTTGCCTCCCCAGTCACCGTTGATGGAGTCACAGAAATCCTGACCGTATCCCTTGGAGCCGTGAAAGTTGACCGCCGCCACCACGAAGCCTGGGGTGGCGAACATCTGCATGTTCCAGCGGGGGTGAAACCCGTCGCCGAAGGCACCCTGGGGGCCGCCGTGGATGAGCATGAGCAGAGGGTATTTCTTCTTGGGGTCGAAGCCCGGGGGCTTGAGCAGAAAGCCGTGCACCTGGTCTCCGTTCGCGCCCTTGTACTCGATGTCCTCGCTCTCTCCCATCTCGATGTCGGTCAACAGGGCGTCGTTGATGTCGCTTAGCTGGGTGGCGTTATCTCCCTTGATGGTGGCGGTGAACACCTCGGTTGGCGTGGACATGGTCTCCTTCAGGAACACCAGTCCATTGTTGTCCCTCGTGACCCTCGGGCTCTTGTTTGTGCCATCCGCGAGCAGCTTCGTGACGATCCCCGATGGGACCGAGACCTTCCAGATGGCAACCCTTCCCCTGTCCGCGCCGTAGAAGACAATGAGCTTGGAGTTTGGGGCCCACGAGTACGAGTAGATGGAGCGGTCGAGGGAGTCGGTGAGCGGGACCCGCTTTTTCGATTCGCGATCGTAGAGCACCAGCATCTTTCGATCGGCCTCGAACCCGGGCCGCTTCATGGTGAGATATGCGATGTAGTTGCCGTCGGGCGAGTAGATGGGCTCTGCGTCGGTGCCCTCATATGTGGAGGTCAGGTTGCGGGGCGCACCGCCGCTCACGGAGACCACGAAGATGTCGTTGTTGGTGTTCCAGGCCGGGTTCTCAGTCATGTTGGCGGTGAAGGCCACCTCCGTGCCGTCGGGAGAGATGGTCAGATCCATATTCCCCCCGAGATCCAGGGGGGGCGTCTGGAACTTGCCGCGTGTGAGATCCCTCGGTTCGCCTCCGTCGAGGGGAACCCAGAAAACATGGCCCAGGGTCTCGTCTCGCCAGCGATCCCAGATCCGGTAGAGCAGCTTGTCGTAAATACGTGCCTTGACCTTGTCGTCGGCCACGGCCTTCGCCCTCTCGGCGTTGCAGTTCATCGAGTCGCACTCAGGATAGACGGACATGACCGCCGCCACATGCTTCCTATCAGGGCCGACGGCGAAGTTCTCTATCCCCAGAGGCAGGTCTGTGAGTTGCAGGGCCTCGCCACCGCCCACGTAGATGGCCCATATCTGGGGGCTGCCCGAACGCGCGGAGAGAAAAGCCAGGCGTCCATCTGGCATCCATCGGGGCGCCCAGTCCGACTCGTTCGAGCGGGTCAGTTGCCGGGTCGTCCCAGGCTTGAGATCGGCGATCCAGAGGTGGGAGAGACCTTTATTGGTCTTCATGTCAAACGTCTTGACCACGAAGGCTGCCAGATCGCTGCTAGCAGAGACCTCCAGCTGGCTCACGCGACCTACCTTGTAGAGATCCTCTACGGTGAACGCGCGTTTTTTCTCTACCGATGCGAAAGAGGCGTGGACCAAGACTGTTGTCATTGCCACCGACGATATCAGGGGCGCTGCTCTGTTGCTGAATAACATGGAGATTCCTCCTGGACAGTGGGGCCAGAGTGATTCGCTTTATGCAAAATGACGGCCCTTTCGGCCTGATCCTATATCAACAGCCTGTCGCCGCTTTCGTTTAGCCCGCACCCGTGCTCAAGCGGGGTGATAACTTGCCGCGCGCCCGGCGGCCAAGTCGACCAGCCCACCTGAGAGCCGACTATGGCGATCAATGTATCTGTTCAGGTTGCGATTTTTTCAGAATGTACGAATAATCTTGCGAAGTCCTCACCAGGTTTTCGAACGGGTGGGTGTCTCGATCCCGATGCGGTGCTGGAGGGGATTGACAGATTTCATTCTCACTCGGCCTGATTCGCTATCATCGAGAGTTTTGATGTTGATCGCACTCCTAACACGACTTGCAGTCCTTCCTTTTTGAGCACGTGTCGGAACATCTGCGAGATCTTGATGAACTGCCTGACAAAGGAACTGGGGGATCCGGTTGGGAAGTGGGCCTTTCCCGAGCTAGAGCCTTGGTCTCAAAAACTCTACTCTACATCTACGCGGGGAAGCGCGAAGAAGGATGGGAAATATTCGATCGCCACTATCCGCTCGAAGACAAAGAGTTGCTACGGAAAACACTGAGAGAGACCCTCGAGAAGGAACCGATCTATCAGGAGATATACGGCAAGGAGCATACGGCGCCGCTCAACACGGTGCTTTGCTCGTCCCAGGGAAACGGAACAAGGATAGGATCAAAGAAATAGGGCTGTCCCGGACTTCGGGGTCCTTGGTTCCGCACCTTCGGGGAGAACGCTCCACGCGTTGTCTGCCTCAAAGACAAGCAAGTTCACCTCTTAGTGAACCTGGCGGCTTGGACAATAACCGATGCGGACACGAGTCGAGATATCGAGGACGCATTCCCAGATGTATTCCCTCCATAGTCGAGATCCTGAACCATCAGACCCATTTGAATCTCACACTCGGCGTTGGGCCACCATCATCTCCAAGACCCGGTGCTGTAACAGGCGGCTGAGTAGAGCGGAGTCGAACCCGCCGATCGAGTGCACGCTGCCGCCCTGGTTCCAGGCCGTGTCGCTGACCATCCACGTCTCGCAAGGAGACCACGGTGTGGATAAGAGCGGCAAACGGGTTCTCTTAAGCCGGCTCCGACGATCCCAGCACATCGGTTGGTTTCGGTAGGAGTCCCGGAGAGAGTTCATCCGACGAGAAGAAGATAGGTGCGAGGAGGCGTCCCCGTTCTCGGGTCTTTTCCCGAGGTTCTCTGAGTTGTTACTAAAATGTTAGAAAATAGCTGTTTCCGAGCGTTTTCTGGAAGGTTGTTCTAGATTTAACCTATTGATTAGAAAAGGATTTAGAACATTCAGGACTCAATTTACTTTTTGGTGCTTGGAACCAAGGCGACTCGCTCGTCGAGCCCCACTCGAAATTCCAGCGACTTCGTTTGCTAATATAGGGTCTTGGCCGACTCGTTTGTGCGGACTAGGTTACAAATCTGGATTCGATAATCAGCGAAGAATTCTTGGCCTCGCTGCTGCGCAAGGGCGTGCTCTGGGTGAGCCTTCCAAGCATCTACGGCATCAAGGGAATCGAACTCCGCGAGCACTAGCATCTCACCGTCTTGTGCCGAATAGTCTTTGACGCTAATACATCCTGTGCATCTCGCCAAAAAGCTCTGCCACCCTATGGAACACGGTACCCAGCTCCTCAGGATTTGACTCGGGATTCACGTGAATGCGGAAAACGACTACGACCATTGATGTACCTCCTACTTGAATTGCAGATCATTACATCACCTTCTCAGGACGAGTGGCGGCTTCCGCCTCTAGAAGCGGACATTTAAATTCGCATTGATCGAGTGATTTCTGACGATATCCTATATCTTTAGGAGTCGGAGCATACTTTGAAGGCATGCCTCAGTTGAGCGGAGTCACCGGCCGCGTGGTGAAGGCTCCCGGGCCCAGTTCAATGGCGGTCCCCGAGGGATCTCGTAGCGCCAGGTCGACGGTGACAGCTGTTCCGGTGCCGGCTTGCGACCCCAGTGTTCAGGCCGGTCTCCGTACTTCTCCGAACCGGCGAAAGGAACCCTTCCACCATGCCGCTTGAACCCACTCCGGTGATACCCACCGATGGGGTGGAAAAGCGCAGCATCCGCCGGCAACACCCTGGGACAACACGGCGCGGGCCGAGCTGACCATCAAATCACCGGAGCCGTCGGTGGTGAAGATAGCCCCGCCCCCGGGAGCGATGTCGAAGGGGATGCTGGGCGCCGGAGCCTCCCCGTTGACCCCCACCGCCAGGGCGTTGCCTGGATCATCGAAGAAACTGAGCTGGCCCTGGGCGGCCTCGCTGCGAGAGGGATTGAGCAGGAAGAGCGACGACACGAACCCGTCGCCGTTGGCGAACTGCGCGAAGTAGAGGTCGGCACTGGGTGGCAGCGGTCTGGTGGGTATGATCGGCAGAGTTGTGAACTGGCCGGCTCCGGATCCCAACTGCATGGCAGTGGCCGCGAGCGGGTTTCCCTGGACCATCAGGGTTCCCTCGAAGTCCCCTAAAGATCCGGGAAGAGCTCGTGAATGAAGCGGGCCAGATGGCCGTTGCCGGCGATGTCGACCTAGGTCTGGCCTGTAGCGTCCCATCGAGTCGATTCAGGTCAGGCTCATGGTGTTGGCCGGTCCCACGTTCAAGGCCGCCACACCGGTACTCAAGCCTGCCTCGGTATCTCTTACGATCGGAATCATGAATGCGTCGACCAGTTGATGTCGAAGAAAGTGTTGATTCCGTCGTTGATTGCGACGGTCAACCTCAAAGGTATCCAGAACAAGAGAGGGTTATCCCCGAAGATCAAGGGGTTGGTCAGGCTCAGGAAGTCGGGGAACTGGTTGCTTCGTTCAACGATGATCCTGCCGCCTGGGAAGTGGAGAGAGCGGTCCGGCGCGTTGATATTCTCGAAGTTGCCGTGCAATTTGCTGTAGTCGATGAAGGACCGGCCGGCTCCAGGTAGCTCTTCTGTCGTATCCACCGCGATCCTGTTGGACCCGGCAGGGGTCCCCTGGATAAGTAGGGATCGATCGTGGATTGGGCGACGCCGTCCATGGGGACGTTGAATTCCTGTATGACTCGCTTAGCCTCGCCCTCGAGCTGGATCCAGTTGAAGTTGCCCCCGGCACCGTCGTAGCGCAGTCCGGCGGAATCTGGTGTGTCATTCGTGCGGAGTCCGTCCGCCGAGGACAATGGACCGGGTGGGATTGGATTCCCACCTGTAAAATCGACGATCAGCGAATCGTTGTCGTTGGAGCCATTGATGATGCTCTGCGTCAGGTCGGAGAAGGGAATCGACTGGGAAGGATTGCCGTCGATCGAGAGCTGTACGTTGTCTCCAATCCGCTCCAGTTTGAACTGATCGGCCTGCCCGTTGTTGATTCCGTTGCCGCCGGTGCTGGAGGCGTCGATGACCAGGACTCCATCCGAGCCTGTGGGGGAAGAGGGTTGCGAGAGGCCTACTCCCGCCACCAGGCAGGATAACAGGAGAAGTCCCCTGATAGTCGGACATGCTGTTTGAAGTGTTTCGCCACAATCTCCATCCTTTGGATGCGAGCCCGTAACGGCAAGCCAGCACATTGGCAGGAAGCCGGCAATCGTCCCCAGACTCAACACACGGCTCACGATAATCCGATGAAAAGAAAGTACCCGGGGTGGGACTCTCGAACCCATCGAGACTCCGAAGCCTGGAGCCTCAGCCGGTGAGCCCCTTCAACGTGGACAGCAAGGCCCAGTTGTTCGTGGACCGGGTCCTGGTGGGGCAAACCCGAGATGTCGGCTTCACGCTCCACCCTGCTGAAAAGCATCCATCCAATCCCATCGTCCGTGCAGACCGTCCCTGGGAAGGCTGGCGCCTGGAGATCTACGGCAACGTCGTCTACGACCCGGACAAGAAAGTTTTCAAGATGTGGTATCTGGGAGAATGCAGAGACCACTTCGCCCTGGAGTATCCCAGTCCGTATGCGGTCAGCGCGGACGGTGTCCAGTGGGAGAAGCCAGAAGTGGGGACCCTGTCCGTCGTCGAGGGTGATCCGCTCAAGCACAACGTGGTGACCCTCAGGGACTTGTTCTGTATCCTGTGCCTTGGGTCTCTAAGTTTCAGTATCAGGAACTCAACCCATGCCAATTCACACCCTGGTCCAACGTCTTAAGGAATCTCGCTATGTCCTGGTGTTTACCGGGGCCGGGATTTCGACCGGTTCGGGAATCCCTGATTTTCGGGGGCCTAAGGGTCTCTGGAAGCGATGGCAGCCTGTGTACTACGATGACTTTATGACGTCCCACTCAGCTCGTTCGAAGTACTGGGAGTTCAAATTGGAAGGCTGGCGGCAGTTCCGGGATGCCAAGCCCAATGTGGCTCATCTGGCGCTTGCGGAGCTCGACCGACGGGGGCAGCTCCAATCCCTTGTCACCCAGAACATCGACGGTCTTCACCAGTTGGCCGGCCATCCGCCGGGGCGGGTGGTCGAGCTTCACGGAACCAACTGTCTTGTTGAGTGTCAGTCTTGTCGGCAGACCTTCGAGTCAGATCCTGTTTTCGATGCCTTCGAACGGTCGCACCAACCCCCGGTCTGCAGCTGCGGTGGCTATCTAAAGCCCGCAACCGTCTCGTTCGGCCAACCCATGCCAGAAGAGAAGATGCGGCTGGCCTTGGAATCGGCAGCGCAGGCTGATCTGGTATGTTCCATCGGATCGACCCTGGAAGTCGAGCCGGCGGCCTCGGTGCCTCGGTTGGCCAAGTCTTCGGGAGCCTTCTACATTGTCATGAATCAGGGAGCAACCGCTCACGACAGCCTCGCAGATTTGAGAATCGAGGGGGATGTAACCTCTATCCTTCCGGAGGTTCTCTCATTTCGCGGTTCGGATCCATTGTAAGAGTGTCGAGTGTCCGGTCTTCTGGCAAGTTCCTGGTCCAGCGAATTCTCCCTCCGTGCTAAGCTGAAACTTCAAGAATACGTCGCACGTCTCCTGTCCTCCGAAGGTGCTGCCAACGGGTGAACTACCAGCGTTAGGAAGCCAAGTCCGACAGAGCCGCGAACGACTTGAGCCGTTAGCAAAATGAGGCCAGGTTCCGAGGAGAGAGCCGGACAACTCTTCCCCACGCAGTGACGCACGAATCCCCAGTAGCCGGAAGTTTCTTTCTCGAGTGGGGCAGCACCGCTGGGGGGCCACTGATCTGCGCCTGAGGCGTAGGTCCCCTCCGGAGGAGCCTCTTGCAGCTGAAGAGCGCAACCTCCGGCAGGACCGGAAAAATTGTCATCATAGGGCAAGGAAGCCGCCTCCAAGCACCGTGTGGTATATTCGGATGTCTGCAAGAGAAGTCATGAAACTAGATGAACGGCGCCGGAAGCTGCTCAAGCGAACCTTTCTCGATTACCAACAGACATCGGCGTTCTTCGAGCATCCGCTGGTAATCAATCGGGGCAAAGGGCTTTCCTACTGGGATGTGGAAGGCAAAGAATACTTCGACGGCATTGGAGGGATTTTCGTGGCCTCCCTGGGGCATGGACACCCCAAGCTGATGGAGGCGCTGCGGAAGCAGGTTGAAACGCTCAGCTTTGCGCCGCCGATGCACGGAGTCTCTGATGTGACGCTCGATTTCGTGGAGCGTTTAGCCCAGATAACTCCAGAGGGTCTAAATTTCGTCAAGCCTTACAGTGGTGGGTCTGAGGCGGTCGAATCGGCCATCAAGTTCACACGGCAGTATTTCAAGCAGACAGGACACCCCGCCAAGTTCAAGTTTATCAGCCGATATTTCGGCTATCACGGCGCGACCTTTGGTGCCATGGCCGCCAGCGGGACCGGACAACGCAAGACCCCCTTTGAGCCCCAGATGCCCGGTTTTCTGAAGGTATTCCCACCGAACTACTACCGAGATCAGTTTTCCTCCTGGGAGGAGTGCAACCGATTCTGTGCCCGGACGTTCGAAGATGTCATCCTTCATGAAGATCCTGAAACGGTGGCGGGGATCATCGTCGAACCCATTGGGCTCACTGGTGGAATCATCACCCCGACGGTGGAGTACTTCCAGATCCTGCGTGAGATATGCGACCGCTATCAGGTAATGCTGATCTTTGATGAGATCATCACGGGTATGGGGCGGACCGGATCCATGTTCGCCGCCCAGACCTTTGGAGTGACTCCCGATATCATCTGCTGCGGCAAGGGAATTTCGAGCGGAGTAGTCCCCCTTGGAGCGATGGTCGCGAGGGAGGACATGGGAGAGGCCTTCTTTGGCCCGGTGGAAGACGAAATCAACTTTGCCCACGGACACACCTTTGCCGGAAATCCTGTGGCCTGTGCCGTGGGGATTGCTGTGATTGATGAGATTGTCGGCCTGGGATTGGATAAGAAGGCCGCCCAATTGGGCGACTATCTGTCCCAGCGGTTGGAGGAGCTGAAGGAGCTCGGAGTGGTCCGTGAGGTCCGAGGAAGGGGACTGCTGAAGGGTGTGGAGCTGGTGCGAGACACCCGGACGATGGCACCCTTTCCGGAGCTGGGCCAGACCCTGAAGCGGACGGCGCTCGAGAACGGTCTCGTGATTCGCATCGATCCTACCTGGTTTGCTGTGGCTCCCGCCCTGGTTGCGGACAAGTCGGATATCGACGAGTTGTACCTGCGGATTCGAAAGAGCCTGGTGGACGCACTGGACAGACTCAGCTGAAAGAAGCTCAATCTTCATCATTCCCTGCGGCTTCCTAGGAAATCGCCTGATTGGCGCCCGCTAAGCCAGTTTTTCTCGAGCCCGAAGACCCTTGTCAGAGCACCCCCGAAGGTCAGTCAGATCTGATATCTTGTAGTCATGGACTCAAGAGAAAGGAAGTGGCTTATGTCTCTTCGAACAGTCATTTTAAGGGGTCTGCTAGCGGTTCCGTTATTGGTCTCTCTGGCTCCCCTGGAGGCTCAGAAGAAGGAAAAGCGGGATGTACAGGGGTTGATCTACGACCTTAAGCATCCCGAGGTAAAGAGAAGGACAACGGCGGCCAACGCACTCGGCGACCACCGGGTGAGGCGGGCAGTCCCGGCTCTTATCGAGCTGACGAAAGATCCTGACGACATGGCTCGCTATGAGGCAACACGGGCTCTGGTGCGGATCAATGACACAAGGGCCCTGCCTGCTTACGTGCGCCTTACCCATGATGAAAAGCGAGTGGTGCAGAAGAAGGCGATCGAGGGAATCATCGCGATCTATGTCGTGGAAGAAGGCGGATTGGTCGAAGGGATCAAGAGCCTTGCTGATTTCGTCAATCCTTTAAGTGACGACTACAACCCCTTGATGGTCGAGCCGTATGTCCCCGTGAGCCAGAAGGCTATCGATGCCCTCTCGGACCTTCTCACCTTTTCCGACAGTGGGACCCGAAAGGACGCCGCCACCGTACTTGGGATTTTGAGCGCACACTCCGCACTGTCGGCAATCCAGGAGACTCTGGAGCAGGAAACCGATGATGGCGTCAAGGTTGAACTTGTCCGGGCGATCTACAAGATCGGCGATCCAGAGGCTGGGTCCGCACTGATTCGCTTGATCCGGGACCCCGATAAGAAGGTACACGATGAAGCCATCTTCACGTTGGGGCGCCTGCGCGTTGCTCAAGCCGTGCCCCAGCTGAAGGAGCTCTACAGCTTCGGAGTCGAAGAGAGGCGGAAGATCTTTGGTGTTGTTCCCGTCAGTAAGAGCGATCACCTGCAGAAGAAGGTGTTGGAGGCGTTGGCCTATATCGGAGATTCGGGCTGTCGCGACATCTTCCTGGGGGCGTTGGAGGACCAACGTGAAGCCTTTCGGCGATATGGAGCCGAGGGATTGGGACGGATGGCGGACTCCAGCGTGACAATGGACGTGGCAAAAAAGTACCTGCGGGAAGACTCTGGCAGCGTCCGGCTTGCGATGGGATTCGCCCTCTTTCGAATGGGTCGAGAGGAACATCTGGTAGAACTGATAGATAGGGTAGGAGACGACCAGGCCTACTTCTATCTGCTCGAGCTCGAACCCGCGGAGGTCGCCAAATTGTATCCCTACCTAAGCAGTAAACAATCCTCTGTCCAGACCCGTCTCCTTGACGTGATCGGAATGCGGGGAGACATGTCAGCCTTATCCATCGTCCAGCCGATGGTTGAGAGCAAAGATGAGAATGTCGTCTCCGCTGCCAACCTTGCCATACGCAGGTTGCGGGGGAGGCATCAGGGCTAAGGCGAGTTTTCGATCCTGTAAATCCCAAATCTACGGTGGCGTATCCCGAGCTTGACCGAATCTGCAGGTCGCTAATCACGCAATATAGGGACCTAGGGGAGTTGGCAGCAGGCCGCCTTCGGCGCTGGATTTCCGGCAATATGCCCTGCGCCCATCCGGAAGTGCTCGAAAGGCACCTCCAGGAAGAGCACCTCGACCTGCTGATGGACGCCTTCTGGCAGGTGCTGCCTTTCGGCACCGGAGGTCGGCGGGGACGCGTCGGCTATGGGGCCAATCGGCTCAACCCTACAACGGTTACCATGACCGTTCAGGGACACTGCGAATACCTCCAGAAGGCCTTTTCCAAACGCCCGGAGCTGGTCGTGGTAGTGGCCAACGATGTGCGTGTCTTCAACGACATCGCTGGCACCTACCGCTTCCTCGGCAGCGATCATCCGCTATTGGGTACCTCCTCTAGATCGCTTGCAATCCTGGCCTGTGAGATCTATGCCGCCAATGGTATCATCGCCTACCTGGCAGAACCAGGGAATGACTCAGCGGTACTGACGACGCCTGAACTCTCCTTCTTGATCAGCCAGCTCGAGGCAGTCGGAGGGATCAACGTCTCTGCCTCGCACAACCCCCCTGACGACAATGGTGTCAAGGTCTACGATCCCCATGGGAGCCAGCCCGTACCGCCTCAGGATCAGCACTTGATCGACGCCATGGAGGGCGCTGCAGCGGTGGCGTCCATGCCCTTCGAGACGGCGCTGGATCAAGGGAGAATCCGAGCGATCCCCGAGGACATGCACGAACGGTACATCGAAATCTACGTGGAAAAGTACGCGGGTGTACACGTTCCCACCAAGTATCCCGAGGTTCTGTACACGCCGCTCTGCGGCTCAGGTTTGACCACGACCGGCGAAGTATTGGAACGCTTGGGATTTTCTGTGATCACTCCCGCCGACCAGGGTCCTGACGGAAGCTTTTCTGTGATCCCGTTCAAAGCCCCCAATCCCGAAGTACCGCAGTCCAGCGAGCCCGCTATGGCGTTGGCTTCTGCCAAGGGCGTAGGACTTGTCTTGTCCAGCGACCCGGATGCCGACCGCATTGGGTTGGAGGTAAAGCTGGGCGACGGCTCCTGGTATCACTTCGATGGAAACCAGATCGCTACTGTGCTCTGCTACTTTCTCATGCTGGACCAGGATGGACCACATCGGAAGGGTCTGGTAATCGAGACCCTGGTCACCACCAAGATTCTGGGTAGGATCGCGCAACGAGCGGGGCAATCGTGGTGCGTCGATGATCTGCCGGTAGGTTTCAAGTATGTTGCCGATGTATTGAAGAGCCTCGAGTCCAGCGGCCGCTATCGTGACGTCTCCTGCTCTGCCGACCAGTTGGTGCTGGCGGCGGAGGAGAGCCACGGCATCATGATGGTGCCGACGATCAAAGAGAAGGACGCAACTCCAGCAGGGATGTACCTGGCTGCACTCTACCAGCGTCTGCACGGAGAGGGGCGTACCCTCTTAGACTACTACATCCAGATTATGGAGGAGTTAGGAGGATACGACAACGTCAACCGATCCATCATGATGGCCGGTCCGGAAGGAGAGTCGAAAAAGAACCGGTTGATGGAGTCGCTACGGAGCTCCCCACCCACGGCCCTCGGCGGCAGCGAGGTAATAAAGGTCGCCGATTACTGGAACGAGGAAGCCTTTGGTCTATTTTTGAGCGAAACCGACCGGCTGCCCAGGAATCTGATCCAACTCTTCACGGAATACTCGATCATCACGGTGCGCCCGTCCGGCACCGAACCCAAGCTGAAGTTCTACTGCCAGTTGCTCCCGCGGCAGGATAGACCGCCAGCCTCGGGAGAGGAGCTACTTCGGCAGCTGAGGGCCGAGAGTCAAAGCCTGGCCCTGGAGGTCTACCGCGAGCTGTTGGGACGCATCGACCTTGCTCTGGAGGAGCCGGGCCTGCTCTTGCCCGACATCATCGAACTCGATCAGAAGCTGCATTTTGACCAGCAGACTGTTCCCCAGTTGCGCCGATCCCTGACTAGCGGTGGGTTCGCCGATCTTGAGACTCTGCTGTCCTGGTTGGCTGAAGAGTCGGCGGACATGACGCCCGGAGCCGACCCCCTCCCGGCACTGAGAGCACCTCTTGGCTATCTTTGCCGATCCTGGGCCCAAGACCCGGCGATGCCCCCTCTGCTGCGCGATCTGGAAGGATGGGCCAAGGGTTAGCCCTTGCGACGCCTCGCTATGACAAGCGATGAGAAATGCGGGCTAGCCCAGTCCCAGACTGGGCCAGAGTTCGTCTACCCGCTGTCGGACCTCCGGAGTCATCATTAATTCTTCGGGCCACTCCCGATGAAAGCCTTCCTCCGGCCATTTCTGGGTGGCGTCAATGCCCATCTTGGATCCGAAGTTGGGTAGCCGAGAAGAGTGATCGAGTGAATCCACCGGTCCCAGGGTGAACTGGATGTCCCGTTCCGGATCGATATGGTTTAGCGTTCTCCAGACTACCTCGCCATAGTCCTGGACGTTTACTCCCTCGTCCAGCACGACGATGCATTTCGAGAACATGGCTTGGCCCATTCCCCAGATGGCATTCATGATCTTGCGTGCGTGCCCAGGGTAGCGTTTGCGGATGCTGATGATGACTAGGTTGTGGAAGATCCCCTCAAAGGGCATGTGCATATCGATGATCTCGGGCAGCTGCTTCTGGATCACAGGCAGGAAGATCTGCTCCACCGCATGACCCATATAGCAGTCCTCTTGAGGAGGTTTTCCCACAATAATGGTCTGATAGATGGGATCTTTCCGGTGGGTCATGCAGGTGACGTGGAAGACCGGGTACTGGTCCGCCAGAGAATAGAAGCCGGTGTGATCTCCGAAAGGACCCTCCAGCCGGGTCTCATCCAGATTGACGTACCCTTCAAGGATGATTTCGGCGTTGGCGGGTACGGTGATGTCAACCGTTTTGCAGCTGACCATCTCGACCGGCTGGCGGCGGACGAATCCAGCGAACATCATTTCATTGAGGTCGTCCGGAAGAGGGACGATGGCCGAGAAGACGGTGGCAGGATCGGCGCCGATAGCTACGGCGACCTCCATCCGTCTATCGCCGCCAGGATCAGACTGGCGCCTGGCCTCACGAAAATGATGGGCACCGTGTTTGTGCACCTGCCAGTGCATGGCCGTGGTGGTTTCGTCATAGACCTGCATCCGGTACATTCCGCAATTCTGCTTTCCTGTCTTTGGATTTCGGCTGAATACCAGGGGCATGGTGATGAATCGACCGGCGTCTCCGGGCCAGCATTTGATGATGGGCAGATCCAACAGTGAGAAGCCTTCAGTCTTCACAACTTCCTGACAGGGGCCCGTCTTTACAGTTTTGGGCACCAGGGAAGAGAGCTCCGTCAAACGGGGGAGCATCTTGAGCTTATCCCAGGTCCCTGTCGGGGCTTTCAGGTCTAGAAGGTCTTCGATTCTTTGGGATACATCTGCCAGCGCCTCGACACCCAGGGCAAGGTTCATGCGCTGGTAGGAGCCGAAGGTGTTGATCAGAAGAGGAAGTTCCGATCCCTTTAGATTCTCGAACAGCAGAGCGGGACCCATCGCCTTTGAGACCCGGTCCGTAATCTCTGCGACTTCCAGAATGGGGTCCACCTCCACCGGAATCCGAGTGATTTGGTCTGATTCTTCCAGTTGTTCGATGAAGCCTCTTAGGTCTTTATATTCGTAACTCATATCATTCCAATCTTTTCGAACAGCTCCAATTGTCAGTGTGATCCCTGTGGGGCTATTCTCCACGGCACCAGTCTTGCCGTCAACGGCTCCGGCGTTCAGTCCCGTCAGCACATTTCAGCCCTCTAAGCTGGAGCTTCAAGAAAACGTCACACGTCTCCTGTCCTCTGAAGGTGCCGCCAACGGGTGAACTACCAGCGTTAGGAAGCCAAGTCCGACAGAGCCGCGAACGACTTGAGCCGTTAGCAAAATGAGTCCAGGTTCCGAGGAGAAAGCCGGACAACAGCACAAATCCCCACCAGTAGCCGGAAGTTTCTTTCTCGAATGGGGCCAGGGCTTCTGGGGGCGGAACTAAGCTGAAACTTCAATTGGCTCCGGCGGTTGGCGGATGTGGATTCGGTCTCCAGGCCGAAGTCTTCTACTTTCGAACCTTTGGCTCGGACGGCGGCCTGGAGACCGCCGCCACGTCCCTCGACTGGTATCAACTGTGGTAGGGTACTTGCGCCATCCTCTGCGGCAACGCCCCATCCGTAGCGATGTTGGTTAGGATAACGAGGGAGTGCGCATGCCCCAGGACGAAGATCGACGGGAGTCGGATGGCCCCCCCACCCCCACTCAAGTCCCCTACGTTTCCCCTCTCGAGAATCTCGCCGAGTTCACTCCGAAGGCCGCGGTTGCGGGCATCTTCTTTGGAATTCTTTTCGGAGCTGCCAACGCCTATCTCGGCCTCAGAGTAGGGCTTACCATTTCCACCTCCATTCCCGTCGCGGTTCTGACGGCAGCAGCCTTCAAGGTCTTGTCGTCAGCCGGTCATCGAAGCACCATTTTGGAGGCCAACCTTTCCCAAACGATTGGCTCTGCCTCGAGTTCCATCGCCAGCGGCGTGATCTTTACGCTGCCTGCCCTTTTCCTTTGGGATCTAGCGCCAGGGTTGCTTCAAATGGTGATCCTGGCAATGTGTGGAGGACTCCTGGGCGTTCTGTTCATGATCCCGCTCAGACGATTTCTCATCCAAAGGGAACACGGAAAGCTCCCTTACCCGGAGGGTACCGCCTGTGCCGAGGTACTTCGTGCCAGCCAGGAGGGAGGTCGTCGCGGTCATAACGTGTTCTGGGGTCTTGGTATCGGAGCGCTCTTCAAGGGTCTTGCGGGTTGGGTTCAGCTTTTTCCTCGTGAGATCCATTTTTCCCTCCCCTTTCTCAAAAAGAGCCAACTGGGGCTGGATTTCTCGGCTGCCCTGCTGGGAGTTGGATACATCCTGGGTCCTCGTATCGCCATCATTATGGTGAGTGGAGGGCTGCTCTCCTGGGTTGTCCTGATTCCGGCGATCTCGTTCTGGGGGGAGGGAAGATCCCAGCCCCTGTATCCCGAGGCGTTATTGCCGATCGCCGAGATGCCTCCCGACGATATCTGGAGCCGTTACGTTCGCTATATCGGTGCGGGTGCTGTCGCAACTGGAGGCTTGATCACCCTGATTCGGAGTATCCCCACCATGATCGAAAGCTTTCGTCTTGGCCTGGGAGAGCTGAGGGGTCGTGCCCGAGACTCCGTTTTGGAGGCTCTCAGAACAGATCAGGACCTGCCCCTTCGAGGCGTGCTCTTGGCATTGTTGGGTGTAGGCGTCGTCATGTCGGTTCTTCCCTTTGTATTCGGCGGAACGACTCCTTTCGGGCTTCGGGTTGTGGCGGCTCTCATGGTCGTCGTCTCGGCATTCTTTTTTGTCACGGTGTCTTCACGAATTGTGGGTCTGGTGGGTGTCACCTCGAATCCCACCAGCGGTATGACGATTGTTACTCTGCTTGCAGTTTCCTCAATCTTTCTCTTGATGGACTGGACCGGGGACGCGGCCAAGATGACCGTCCTCACGGTGGGCTGTGTCGTAGCTGTGGCGGCCTCGATTGCAGGGGATACGTCGCAAGACCTGAAAACCGGATTTCTACTTGGAGCGACCCCCAGGAGACAGCAGCTGGGTGAGCTAGTCGGAGTCCTCAGTTCGGCGACCTTCGTGTGCCTTGCGGTTCTGGTTCTAGATCGCACCTACGGTTTCGGCTCACAGGAATTGCCTGCACCACAAGCTACTCTGATGAAGCTCGTGGTGGAGGGTGTGCTCGAAAATTCGCTACCCTGGGTCCTGGTGGGCATCGGCGTTGCTATCGCGTTGACGGCTGAGATGCTGCGTATCCCCAGTCTTCCCTTTGCAGTTGGCGTCTATTTGCCAGTCACCACGATGGCATCGGTCTGCGTGGGAGGGTTGATCCGGTTCTTCTTGGAACGCGGAGCTCCCTCATCGGGTGAGGGCCAGCAGCGTACCGATAGGGGAATCCTCCTTGGATCGGGCATGGTTGGAGGCGAGGGCCTGATAGGTGTGGGGATCGCCGCGGCAGCATTTGTCCAGGGAGCGGCGCCCTCAGGTCTGGGATATTCATGGGCAGGTTCCGCTGCCCCTCTGATCGGCCTTTTGGTTTTTTCCCTGCTGACTGGGGCACTGGTTTTTGGCAGCCTCGGAAAGTTGGGAGCTAGAGGGACTGGACGATAAAGCATGAGTTCGGGTCGTGGCCCCACGGACGATTGGGAGGGAGGTCTCCAGGCCGCCATGTCTCGAGCCAGAGGCTCGAAAGAAGAATACTTCGGTCTGGAGACCAAAGCTACGTCCGAGCTTCAGGCCAAATAAGGGAAAGGGAATTACCATCAACCATCTGGATGATTTGAAGATGTCAAAGTATTCTGAGGAAGAAAGGGAGCAGATCGTTGTCGAGTACTTCGGTCCTGGTAGCCCCAAAGAAAACCCGCGTTGTCCCTCTTGCGGCGAGGTTCTCCAACTCCAATCCGAGTATCCCTCGGGGGCTTCCGTTTTTCGGCTCTCAATCCGCTGTCCGGACTGCCAGGCCGAAGACGTCTGGCAGCAGGGAAGTCCCCAAACGGCTTGGACCAAGCTACAGCTAGCCTACTGCCGCGAACGTTATAGCAAGGGCGAGGCTCCCCGCTGTCCAGTCGATGACTGCTACGTCATCTGTACCGAGTACAACAACGGCATCGTCGACTATCGCTGTCCCTATTGCAATCGTTCTGGGAGAGCCAAAAGGTAGAAGAAACAAAAACAGACGCCTGACGTAAAGTCCAGAGTGGGAGTTGTCAGAGTAGACTCTAACTCATTGTTGCATCCCAGGCTCAATTCGTAACTGAGTCCTCTGACAACTTCCCATTAAGACACCCTCCTAAGAGGGTTAACCGTATCACCCATTTCCTCGCAAGCCCCGTGCCTAGAAGCTGGTCTCATCTCGTTGTCCTTGTGTTATCAATAGTTTGCAAGAGTAACGGGGCGGTTTTCCTGCAGATCAGCCCTTTCCAGAAGATTCAAAAAATTGGGTGCCAGGTTGGTATTCTGGGTAACTCACTCCTTTTCTTGGAGATACGTGAATACAAATATCTGGATCATGCAGACAGAGCTGGAGCCTACCCGTACAAGGAAACTGCAAACGCTATAGCTACCCTTCAGGGTTTGTGGGAAAAGAGATTGAACTGGTAGGTTCGCGACCTCAAGGGGGAGCTGGTGTGATCTTGAGCTCGAGTTTTGGGTAGTCTCCGTTTCCGATTCCGTTCTTGTCCCAGAACCGGGTCTAGACGTTGGTGAAGGTGCTGAACTCGGATGGACTGCGACGCAGTTGGAAGCCGATGCTGACCGGCGGACCCGTAGCCTGCAGCGCTCCATGTACCAGGCTGGTTGCGTCGATTCTAAATGGGACTATGAAGTTCAGGACGAAACTGAGCGCTGTTTGGGTGGGGTCCACGCCGGGTCGGGTGTTCCAGGTGACGGTCTGTTCACTCCATTCGGCGTCGGGGTCCAGCAGTTCAACGAAGTGGGTCTCACCAAAACCCATACCGACGCCTTCGAACGTGAGGATCAGGGTCGCCGATTCGAGACGGTCGGGATCCGATACCAGCGTATTGAAATCATGGGCTGGGATAGCGTCGGTGGAAAACTTGAGCAGTGTGTCGATGAGGTGTTGGATCCCCTCGTCATCTGTGGCGTTCCAGATGGCCAGTACGTCAGATACGACGAGGTTCACGTCAGGAGCATTGGAAGTAATCCGGACATCGTCGACAGCTTGGATGAGTATCAGAGGAGTGTCGGTGGGTGTGGCCGTAACCGTGGGCGCGTTGATCGCCGTTGCCGTCGGTGTCGGCGTAGGGGTGGCTGTCGGTGGTCCTCCCACGGTGGGAACCGGTGGTATCGGACCTTGAACCGTCGCGGTTGACGTCGCAGTCGGTGTTGCTGTTTCCCTGGGGGTGCTGGTCGAAGTTGGTGTTGGTGTGGTAGTCGAAGCGATCCCCTCGGTGGCGCAACTGGGTCGTGTACATTTCAAGGCCAGCCTTCGTGCATCGAGCACCGTAATGGTTCCATCACCGTCTTGCTCCCGGGCATCGCCGGCTCCATTGGACGAATCCCCTAAAGCATTGATGATGCGCTGGACGTCGTGCCGGTCGATGTCTCCGTCCCCATCCAGGTCGTCAATTCCGGCGGCTGTGGAAAAGGGCAGTGACAGCAGCAGCGCCGCTGCGAGAGGCACGATCAAGGCAACTAGTTTGCTGATCTTCACCGTATCTCCCTTGGAATGAGGCTCCTCAGGCCCACCTTAACTGATAGGCTCCAGCACCAACAAGCGCAGCACACAGGATTAGGATTCCCCACTCACTACCCTGACGGTGATGGGGTCGGCAAAGCCTAGGATCGTCTGCAACCAGGACAAGGCGACTGAAGGGCTCAGTAGGGAAAGTAGCCTTCTCATCCCTCTCTTTTTACTATACTGATGTGTTTCTACACAGCATCAACTCGGTTTTCTCCTCATTCTGTTCCTATCTTTCCCTACACGACTTCCGACAATATCGAGGGCGCTACCTGCGAGCTACAATTGACAGAGCCACAAGAAGCAGAGAGAGTACTCCAACGAAGCGTCGCCCTGGGAGATCGAAGATGTACCTTGGAATCGACTGTGGCACCCAGAGTCTCAAGGTTTTGGCGTGGGACCCGATCAACGGGACTTCCGACTCTGCCTCAGAATCCTATGACCTCATCGGAAACTTGCCGCCGGGTTATAAGGAACAGCACCCATACAACTGGATTGATGCCCTGGAAGGCTGCATGGGGGCGTTGAGGCAGCAGGGAGTCGATTTGAGTGCCGTTCGAGGTATCGGAGTCTCAGGCCAGCAGCATGGACTGGTGGTGTTAGACTCGTCTCACCGCGTTATCCGTCCTGCCAAGCTTTGGAATGACACCAGTACGGAAGCCCACTGCCGCTCTATCCTGGAGGCAGCTGGAGGGATACCCTCATATATAGACGAGATTGGCAACGCGTTGCCTCCTGGCTTTACCGCCTCCAAGATAGCGTGGATCAAGGAGCACGAGCCCGATAGCTATCTTCGAATCCGCTCCTTGATGCTGCCTCACGATTATCTCAACTTTTATTTGACCGGCGAGATGACCGCCGAGTCCGGCGACGCCTCGGGAACCGGATACTTTCGGGTTCGCCAGCGAGCGTGGTCGACCCAGGCGCTATCCTGGATCGATTCCGACCGGGACCTCCAGGCTTGTCTGCCCCGTTTGATCCAGTCAGACGAACCCGCTGGAGTGCTGCGAGTGTCTCTGGCTCAGAAGTGGGGAATGAGATCAGCCGTAGCGATAAGCTCGGGTGGTGGGGACAACATGATGGGAGCCATCGGCTCTGGCAACGTCAGTCCGGGGACGCTCACTGTGAGCTTGGGTACTTCCGGGACCCTCTACAGTTGCAGCAGTTCTCCCGTGATCGATCCGCGGGGTGAAGTGGCTGCCTTCTGCAGCAGCTCCGGCGAATGGTTGCCCTTGGTTTGCACCATGAACGTCACCGTAGCCACCGAGATGATCCGGACTGGCTTCTTCGGAGCTGGTCTCGCGGATTTCGATCGGCAGATCGAGCAGGTGCCAGCTGGCTCGGAAGGGCTGCTGCTATTGCCCTATCTTGAAGGGGAGAGGGTGCCGAATTCGCCCAAAGGGACTGGAGTCCTTCTCGGGATCCGCCCCGCTACCGCCTCACCACCCTACCTGGCCCGAGCCGCCATGGAGGGGGTGACGCTGGGACTGAAGTACGGCTTGGAACGGCTGAAGGAACTGGGGTTGGCACCCAACGAGATCAGACTGATTGGTGGCGGTTCCAGGAGCCGCGTGTGGAGAGGGATCGCCGCGGATGTACTCGGAGTCACCTGCGTATCTCCCAGGAACGAAGAGGGGCCGGCGTTTGGTGCGGCGCTGCAGGCAGCCTGGTGCGACCAGGGAGGCGAGATCACTACCTTGGTGAAGGAATGCGTAGAGCTGGACGAAGCCACCCGCCAGGTCCCCGATCAAAGGCTGCGATCCCTCTACGAGGAGTTGTACGAAGTCTATGCGAAGTTGAGCGAGACTCTGGTGGAAAGTGATGTCTTTCCCAGTCATCGACGCTTCATCGAATGAAAGGATGAGCCATGAACGGAGACCTTAAGCCGAAACCTGAAGATAGATTTACCTTCGGCCTGTGGACCGTGGGAAACCCGGGGAGGGATCCCTTTGGGCAACCTACACGAAAACCTCTTCCACCGTCCCAGATCGTTCGGCTTCTCGGGGAGGAGGGGGCCTATGGGGTGAACTTCCACGACAATGACTTGATTCCCATTGACGCCACTCCCGCCCAGCGAGCGTCCATACTCCGCGATTTCAGGCAGGCCTTGAGGGACTACAACGTCTGCGTCCCCATGGCAACCACCAACCTGTTCAGCGATCCCGTTTTCAAGGATGGGGCCTATACCTCCCACGATCCCAATATTCGAGCCTACGCTCTTCAGAAGACCATGCGAGGTATCGATCTGGGAGTGGAGCTTGGTGCCACCATCTACGTTTTCTGGGGAGGACGCGAAGGTGCGGAAGTGGATGCCGCCAAGGACGCGGCCGAGGCCATCAAGCGCTACCGCGAGTGCATGAACTTCCTGATCGGCTACGTGAAGGACAATGGCTATAACCTGGGATTTGCCATGGAAGCGAAGCCCAACGAGCCTCGGGGCGACAGCTACCTGCCCACCACCGGTGCCATCCTAGCCTTTGTCCATAGCTTGGACGATCCCTCCATGGTTGGGGTGAACCCCGAGCTGGCCCATGAGCATATGGCGGGGCTAAATTTCTACCATGCCGTTGCCCAGGCCTGGGAGGCGGGGAAGCTCTTTCACATCGATTTGAACGACCAGAAGCTCGGTCGCTTCGATCAGGACCTGCGTTTCGGGTCAGAGAGCCTGAAGGCCTCCTTCTTCCTGGTGAAGTTTCTGGAGGACGTCGGGTACGAAGGATCCCGCCACTTCGATGCACACGCCTATCGAAGCGAGGGAGAAGAAGGCGTCCGGGACTTTTCCGCCGGCTGCATGCGCACCTATTTGATCCTCAAGGAGAAGGCGCTGCGGTTCAATGAGGACGCCGAAATCCAGGGTCTTCTGAGTGAGATTCGTGGAGCAGAGTCGGAACTCGGGCTCTCAACCATTGAAAGCTATAGTTCTGAAAACGCCCGACAAATTCTGGCAGCTGACTTGGATAGGAAGAAGCTTGCGTCTCGAAAACTACCCTACGAGAAGCTGGATCAGTTGACGATTGAAGTGATCCTGGGCGTGCGCTGAACTATCGGAATTCAAACGTGAATCTCCACCACGTCCTCGTCCTCCAGGACGTAGCTTCTCTCGACCATCTGTCCCTCAAAGCGGGAATGGCCCCACACTCGAGCAAACTTGAAACTCTGGGAGAACTCCTTGTGGACGGTGGCCGCCGCGTCCAGGATGGTGCTCCCGCGTGGGAAAACGAAGGGGTCGGCGTTCCGCTCTGGCTTCTTGCCGGGCGGTTTGGTGTAGACCCTGACGATGTCCAAGAGTTTGAAGAGACAGAGCCTGATTTCTTCCAGACAGGTGGGAGAAACGGCGCTGAAGGGCTTTGCCTGGAACCGGTCCTGATAGAGTTCTTTCCAGGCTGAGAAATTGGCAACGCCCTCGGGCTGATCGCATTTGTTTCCCAGGAAGAGCAGTCCAGGGCGCTGATCAGGCACGATCGCAATACCCCGCTCCTCCAGCTTGGCCAGGATGAACTCCGTTTGCTCCAACAGGTCGGGATCATTGACGTCAAAAATGACCAGCGCCAGGTCTGCCTGGTGGATCATCGCCAACTGCCAAGGCTCCAGTGATTCTGGAGACAGAGGAGGCGTGTCTACAAGCTGAACAAGAATATCCTCGAAGGGCATCATGCCCGGCTGCGGCATTCGTGTTGTGTAAGGGTAGTCCGCCACTTCCACCTGGGCGTGGGTAAGGTTGGTCAGCAGCTGTGACTTGCCAGCGTTGGGGGGACCACAGAGGACCACCTGACCGGCTCCCTCACGCTTGACGTGGTGGTCGGGTCGCTGCGAGGCACTCGACTTTTTCTTCTGCGATTCCTTTCGCTGTTGGGACAGGCGTTTCTTGATGTCCGCCTGCATCTTCTCGGTCCCCTTGTGTTTGGGGATGGCCCGCAGCATTTCCTCCAATGCCAGGACCTTCTCGGCAGATGTGGAAGCCTGTTTGAACTTTGACTCAGCCTCTAGGTATTGGGCGGTCAGATTAGCCGGCACGGGTTGATTATAAGCTATACTGCGGCTAGACCATTACGCGCAGCTGAGGCAGCCTATCGACGCTGTCAATCAGTTGTGACTCTGGCCCGGGTCCGAGTCCGGCCCCTGATCTCAGCCCAGCGAGCAGCTTTCCGCGTTAGCTCGCGGGCTGGTTCGAAGCCAGCACTGGCAGCTCGATGGATCAGATCCCAGCCCTCGCTCAAGCGGTGGTTATGGAGCTTGGCCAGTCCCAGGTGATAGAGCAATTCAGGACTGTCCTTCCCCAGTTCACGGGCCTGCCGGAGCGCCTTCTCCGACTCGGGGAAGCGCTGCAGGCGGGAGTAGGACAAGCCGAGCTGCAGAAATGCCTCGGGCGTTCTCGATCCACGAACTATTTCCTGCCACTGCTGAGCCGCCTCCTGGTATCGTCCGAGGTGACTCAAACAGTCCGCCAGATTGATCCTGGCCCAGGCTGCGGATGGATCGCTTTCCAAGCCAACTCGATACAGATCCACCGCCCTGCGTAGTTGGTTCAGCTGCTGGTGACAGTAGGCAGATCGGAGATAGGTGTCCGAGTCAGCGGACCATTTCCCGATTGGCGGCTCGAAGATCTCCAGCGCGGCCTTCCACTGCCTGGCTTCCATACGATGGATCCCGGTCTCGAGCTTGACCTCCAGGATCTGCTCCCGAATGGTATGTTCCGGGCACATAGGTAACAGTTTCTCCCAGGCACATAGGTTAAGAGGAGTCATGTCATGGAAAGAGACGTGTGTAATGAGCGAAGGAGTGAAACTGATGACCGAACATCTGGAGGGGGACTATGGAATT